>Ga0184637_10001862_pt1 | contig 13898 bp, 28 predicted proteins | sample PLM3_127_b2_FD_133143 | JGI IMG/M metagenome (GOLD analysis project Ga0184637, IMG submission 133143) | Groundwater sediment microbial communities from an aquifer in East River, Colorado, USA - PLM3_127_b2 | ecosystem: Environmental > Terrestrial > Soil > Riparian zone | place: USA: East River...
GGATAGTTGCGGCGCTCGATCGCGCACTTGTCGGTGAAGCAGCGGGCCCCCTTGAGGAAGAGCTTCATGCCCTCGCGCCGGCACAGGCGGCACTTCGCGTCTCGGTAGCGTGCCATCGCGGCTCCCTACACTCGCCGCCGCTTGGGCGGGCGGCACCCATCGTGCGGAATCGGCGTCACGTCGCGGATGGAGGTCACCTCCAGCCCCACGGCCTGCAGGGAGCGGATGGCCGCTTCCCGTCCCGCTCCCGGGCCCTTCACGAAGACCTCGATCGTCTTGAGCCCGAATTCCATGGCCTTGCGGGCCGCGATCTCGGCCGCGGTCTGCGCGGCGAACGGGGTGCTCTTGCGCGAGCCCTTGAAGCCGGCACTCCCGGCACTGGACCAGGACACCACGTTGCCCATCCGGTCGGTGAGGGTCACGATCGTGTTGTTGAACGTGGCCTGGACGTGGGCGATCCCCGTCCGGACCTCCCGTCGCTCGCGTCGCTTGCCGCCCTTCTTCCGGGGGGCGGGCTTGCCTGCCTGCTCGGCCATGGCTTAGGCCCCTGCCTTCCTGGCCGCGGCGGTCGCCGTCGGCTTCTTCTTGATCATGACCCCGCGCCGCGGCCCCTTGCGGACGCGGGCATTGGTGTGCGTGCGCTGACCCCGCACGGGCAGACCTCGGCGATGCCGGATGCCGCGATAGGAGCCGATGTCCATCAGGCGCTTCACGTTCATGGAGAGCTCGCGCCGTAGATCACCTTCGACCTTGAGCTCGCGCTCGATGATCTCGCGGACGCGGCCGACCTCCTCCTCCGTCCACGCCTTCACCCGCTTGTTGGGATCGATGCTGGCCCGCGCCATGATGTGTCGGGCCATGGGGCGGCCGATCCCGTAGATGTACGTGACCGCCACCTCGCCCCGCTTATCCCGAGGAAGATCGACGCCGGCGACGCGTGCCATGGGAGGCCTCCTCAGCCCTGCCGCTGCTTGTGGCGGGGGTTCGTGCAGATGATGCGGATGACACCCTGACGACGCACGATCTTGCAGTGCTCGCAGCGCGCCTTGACCGACGGTTTCACCTTCATGCGATTCGTCCTGTCTCGTCCGTCCTACTTGAACCGATACGTGATGCGCCCGCGCGTGAGGTCGTAGGGCGACAGCTCGACCTTCACGCGGTCCCCGGGCAGGATGCGGATGAAGTTCATGCGCATCTTTCCACTGACGTGGGCGAGCACCCGGTGGCCGTTCTCCAGCTCCACCCGGAACATGGCGTTGGGCAGCGGCTCGACCACCGTGCCTTCCACCTCGATCGCGTCTTCCTTCGCCATCGTCCTGCCCTTTTCGTCTTTCGCCATCGTCCTACCCTCAGGCCGCGCGGGCACGGTTGCCGTTGAGCGTCGTGAGAACCTCTGGACCACTCTCGGTCACCGCGATGGTGTGCTCGAAGTGCGCGGCCAGGCTGCCGTCCGTGGTCACCGCCGTCCAGCCATCATCCAGGACCCGGACCTCGTAGTTGCCCATGGTGACCATCGGCTCGATGGCCAGCACCATGCCAGGACGCAGCCGGGGCCCTCGCCCGGGTTCGCCGAAGTTCGGCACCTGCGGCTCCTCGTGGAGGGCCCGCCCGATCCCGTGGCCGACAAACGACCGCACCACGCCAAAGCCGTGGGCCTCCACGTGCCGCTGGACCGCGTGCGACACGTCGGAGAGCCGACGATCCGGACGGCACTCCTGGATGGCCAGCTCGAGGCTTTCCCGGGTGACGTCGAGGAGCTTCTGGACGGCCGTCGGAATCTCCCCGATGGGAAGGGTGACCGCGCAATCGGCGTAATACCCCTCGACGATACACCCGAGGTCAAAGCCGACGATGTCCCCTTCCTTGAGGCGCCGGCGGGGCGACGGGATACCGTGGACGACTTCCTCATTGATGGAGATGCACACGGTGGCCGGAAAGCCGCGATACCCCTTGAAGGCCGGCTTGGCCCCCCGCTCGCCGAGGAAGGCCTCGACCGCCTCGTCGATTTCCAGGGTCGACGTTCCTGCTTTGGCGAGTGCGCGCAGGCGCTCCACGACCTCGGCGAGGATGCGTCCCCCCTCCCGCATGAGCGTGATCTCACGGGCCGACTTGTAGTAGATCATGCTCGCTCCACGGCCTGTCGGATCGCCGACCCAACCGTGGCCATGGCCCCCGCCCCCGCGATCGGCCGCAGCAGGGCGCGATCGCGGTAGTAGTCCAGAAGGGGGGCGGTCTGCCGCGCGTACACGTGAAGTCGATTCGCCACGGTGGCCTCGCTGTCGTCCTCGCGCTGATACAGCTCGCCCCCGCACCGATCGCACACCCCGTCTCGGGCGGGAGGCGCGAAGGCCACGTGGAAGCTGGAGCCGCACTGGCGGCACACACGCCGGCCGGTCAGGCGGCGGAGGAGTTCCGGCTGAGCCACGTCGAAGTACACGACGGCTTCGAGCTCCTGGCCCAACTCCTTGAGCATCTGGGTCAGGGCTTCGGCCTGGCCGATGGTGCGCGGGAAGCCATCCAGGATGAAGCCGCGGGCGGCATCGGGCCGGGCCAGCCGTTCCTTCATGGCGCCCACCACGACGTCGTCCGGAACGAGCGCCCCCTGATCCATGTAGCGCTTGGCCTCTCGTCCGAGCGCCGTTCCCCCCGCGACCGCCTCGCGGAGCATGTCCCCGGTGGCGATCTGGGGGACGCCCCACGCGTGAGCCAGCTCACGCGCCTGGGTGCCCTTGCCGGCCCCGGGAGGCCCAAGGAACGCCACGCGCAGGCTGGACACATGGGGGGCCCCGACATGGCCCCCCATACCCCCCACACTCGGGGCACCCCGGCGAAGCCGTGGTGCCCCTCGATTCTCCGACATGTTCCTAGCCTCTCCGCGCGAAGGCGCCGCCCGGACGCGACTTGGACCGCTTGAGGAATCCCTCGTAGTTGCGCATGAGGAGGTGGGATTCCATCTGACGGACGGTGTCCAGGGCCACGCCGACCACGATGAGCAGGCTGGTGCCCCCGAAGTAGAAGGGGACGTTGAACCAGCGGATGAGGAAGTCCGGCAGCACCGAGATCACGGCGAGGGACAGGGCGCCGGGAAGCGTGATGCGGGTCAGGACCCGGTCGATGTACTCGGCGGTCCGCTTGCCCGGGCGCACCCCGGGGATGAACCCGCCGTACTTCTTCATGTTGTCGGCGAGGTCGACCGGGTTGAAGACGATCGCCGTGTAGAAGTACGCGAAGAACACGATGAGAGCCATGTACAGCACGGTGTAGGTGAAGCGCCCCGGGGACATCGCGTCCGAGATGGCCTGCATCCACGGATGCGGCACGAAGCGCGTGAGGGTGGCCGGGAAGAGGATCAGTGACGAGGCGAAGATGACCGGGATGACACCCGCGGTGTTGATGCGCAGCGGGATGTGGGTGGACGACCCGCCGTAGATCCGCCGGCCCACCATGCGCTTGGCGTACTGCACGGGGATCTTCCGCTGGCCCTCCTGCATGAGCACCACCGCCGCGGTCACCCCGACCATCAATAAAATCAGGGCGCCGAAGACGAACAGCTTGAGCTCCCCGGTGGTGATGAGGGTGTAGGAGGCCTCCACCGCCGAGGGCAGGCGCACCACGATCCCCGCGAAGATGATCAGGGAGATCCCGTTGCCGATGCCGCGCTCGGAAATCTGTTCGCCCAGCCACATGATGAGGGCGGTTCCCGCCGTCAAGGTGATCATCACCAGGAGGCGGAACCCCCAGCCGGGCTGGGGCACGATGGACACGCCGGTGGGGCTGCTCATGCTCTCCAGACCATAGGCGATGCCCATGGACTGGACGAGCGAGAGCGCCACCGTGCCGTACCGGGTGTACTGGGTGATCTTCTTCCGCCCGGCCTCACCTTCCTTGGCCAGCCGCTCCAGCGCGGGAATCACCACGGTGAGCAATTGCAAAATAATGGACGCCGAGATGTACGGCATGATGCCCAGCGCGAAGACCGAGAGGCGGCGCAGGTTCCCGCCGGAGAACAAGTCCACCATGCCGAGCAAGGTGCCCTGCACCTGATCGAAGAACTGGGCGAGGGCGTGGCCGTCGATGCCGGGCGTGGGGACGTGGGCGCCGATCCGATACGCGACGAGGAGGCCCAGGGTGATCAAGACCCGGCGCTTCAGCTCCGGGATCTTGAAAACGTTCTGGAAGGCCTGGAGGTTCTCGATCACGAGATGGCGGCCCGGGGCCCGATCACGTCGACCCGCCCTCCCTGCGCTTCGATCTTGGCCCGCGCCGATTCGCTCACCGCGTGCACCCGCACCGTGAGGGCGTGAGCCACTTCTCCATCGCCGAGGACCTTCACACGATCGCGGTCGGCCCGCCGGATGAGCCGCGCGTTCACCAGGCTGTCGGGATCGACCACGCCGCCCGCGGCGAAGGCGTCGAGGTCGCTCAGGTTCACGACGGCGTACGGGTGCTTGCCTCCGTGCGGCAGGAACCCGCGCTTGGGCAGCCGGCGATAGAGGGGCGTCTGGCCGCCCTCGAAGCCGGCGCCCTTGCCGCCTCCCGAGCGCGCCTTCTGACCCTTCGACCCTTTGGTCGCCGTCTTGCCGTGGCCGGACCCTGGGCCTCGTCCCACCTTCTTGCGTCGGTGCTTGGCGCCGGGGGCCGGGCGCAGATCCTCAAGCCTCATGGGTCACCTGGAGCACGTGGGAGACCTTGGCGACCATTCCGCGCACGGTCGCCGAGTCCTCGTGCATCACGGAGTGGTTGATGCGCCGCAAGCCCAGAGCCTTGACCGTCGCCTCCTGCTTCGGACTCAGCCCGATCATGCTCTTGGTGAGGGTGACTCTAAGCGTCCTTGCCACTGACGACCTCCTGCGGCACGTCGCCGTCGCTGGTGCGGCGGCGGATCGCCTGCAGATCTTGCAGGCGCTTGATCTGGCGCAGGGCGTCGATGGTCGCCTTGAGGACATTGTGCGGGTTGTTGGAGCCGAGGGTCTTGGTGAGGATGTCCTGCACCCCCGCGGCCTCCAGCACGGGTCGCACCGCTCCGCCCGCGATGACGCCCGTCCCCGGAACCGCCGGCTTCAAGAAGACCCGGCCCGCCCCGAAGTGGCCGGTGATCTCACACGGAATGGTCGTCTCGCGCAGGGGCACGTAGATCAGGTCCTTCTTGGCGTGCTCGACCGCCTTGCGGATCGCCTCAGGAACCTCGTGGGCCTTGCCCAGGCCCACGCCCACATGCCCCTTGCCATCTCCGACGACCACGAGGGCCGTGAAGGAGAAGCGACGACCTCCCTTCACCACCTTGGCCACGCGATTGATCGTGACCACCCGGTCGGTCAGTTCCAGCACGCTCGCATCGATCTTCGCTTCCGCCACTCAGTCTCTCCTTCCGCCGATGTCGGGGAGAGCGACGGCCGGACTGCTCACCCGAAGGGGGCCACGCCCGTTCATCCCCTGGACCCGCACTTCCATCAGAGGACCAGGCCGCCGGAGCGGGCGGCGTCCGCGAGCGCCTTCACGCGGCCGTGGTACTTGTAGCCTCCACGATCGAACACGACGCGCTCGATTCCCTGGACCCGCGCCTTCTCCGCGAGCAACTCGCCCACGACCTTGGCCGCCGCCACGTTGCCGCCTGCCCTCTGTCGCGCGCGGAAGCCCGCGCTGCGGCTGTCCACGGCCACCAGGGTGCGCCCGGCCTCGTCATCGATGAGCTGGGCGTAGATGTGATTGAGGCTGCGAAACACGGCCAGCCGGGGGCGAGCGGCGGAGCCGCGCAGGTACCGGCGCAGCCGATGGTGCCGCACGTCGCGGGAGTGCCGCCGGTCCTGGGTGATCATTTCGCGCCCGCCTTCTTGCCCACCTTGCGGCGCACCACTTCCCCCGCATAGCGGATCCCCTTGCCCTTGTAGGGGTCGGGTTTGCGGAGGTCGCGCAGCCGGGCCGCCGTCTGTCCCAGCAGGGCCTTGTCGGCGCCCCGCAACGTGATCGAGACCTGCCGGTCGATCTCCGCCGTGATGCCGTCGGGCAAGGCGAAGATGACGGGATGCGAGTAGCCGAGGGCAAACTGGATGCTCTTGCCCTGCATCTGCGCGCGGTACCCGATGCCCACGATCTCCAGCTTGCGCTCGAAACCCGCCGACACCCCGGTGACCATGTTGGCCACGAGGGAACGGGCGAGCCCATGCAGCGCCCGTGCGCTCCGGGCATCGGTGGCCCGCGTCAGCACGAGGCGATCCTGGTCGAGCTGCGCCGAGATACCCCCGGGCACCGCCTGGGCCAGGCGACCCTTGGGTCCCTCCGCGCGCACCACGTCACCGTCGATCTGAACCGTGACGCCCTTGGGAATGTCGATGGGTTTCTTGCCGATTCGTGACATAGGTTCCTACCACACGTAGGCGAGGACTTCGCCGCCGACTTTTTCCCGGCGCGCCGTGCGGCCGGTGAGGACGCCCCGCGAGGTGGAGAGCACGGTCACTCCCATCCCGCCGAGCACGCTGGGGATCTTGTCGTGCGGCACGTACACGCGGCGCCCGGGAGTGGACACGCGCACGAGCCCCGAGATCATCTTCTCGTTGGCGCTGCCGTACTTGAGGTACACCCGCAGCACGCCCTGCTTGCCGTCCTCCAGGACCCGGAAGTTCTTGACGAACCCCTCTTCCTTGAGAATTTCCGCCAGGCGCACCTTGAGCTTGGAGGCCGGAATGTCGACCTTCTCGTGCTCCGCCCGACTGGCATTGCGGACGCGCGTGAGCATGTCGCCGATGGGATCGCTGTACATGCTCACCAGCTCGCTTTCACGATGCCGGGCACCTCGCCCTTGAGGGCCAGCTCCCGGAAGCACAGGCGGCACAGCTCGAACTTGCGGATGTAGCCGCGCGGCCGCCCGCACAGCTTGCAGCGACGATACGCGCGCGTCCGAAACTTCGCGGGACGCGACGCCCTGACGATCAGCGAGATCTTGGCCATAGGCGACTACTCCCTGAAGGGCATACCCAGATGGGCGAGGAGGGCCTTGGCCTCCTCGTCGGTCCGGGCCGTGGTGACGATGTTGACGTCCATACCCCGGACCTTGTCGATCTTGTCGTACACGATTTCCGGGAAGATGAGCTGCTCGCGCAGCCCCAGCGCGTAGTTGCCTCGCCCGTCGAAACCGCGCGGCGGCACTCCCCGAAAATCTCGCACCCGGGGGAGCGCGATGTTCATCAAGCGGTCCAGGAACTCGTACATGCGCGCGCCCCGCAGGGTCACCTTGGTCCCGATGGGGACACCTTCCCGCAGCTTGAAGTTGGCGATGGACTTCTTCGCGCGCGTGACGATGGGCCGCTGACCCGTGATGGTCTGGAGATCGCCGGTGGCGAAGTCCAGCACCTTGGCGTTCTCTCGCCCCTCGCCCACCCCCATGCTCACCACGATCTTGTGCAGGCGCGGCACCTGCCAGGGGTTGGTGTACGCGCGCTCCTTCATGAGGGCGGGGAGCACGCTCTGCTGGAAGCGCACCTTGAGACGGGCGGGAACGTCGCCCGTTCCTTTGGCGCGAACCTGCTCCGCGGGTGCCGCCGCGGCGGCCGCGCCTTTCTTGCCCGCGGCCTTGGCCGGCGGAGCTTTCGGTTTCGGCGCCTTCGCGCGCGCGTCCGCTTTCGCCATCGCGTCTAACCCCTGTCGACCGACTCGCCGCAGCGCTTGCACGCGCGGACCTTGCGGCCGTCGTTCAGGACCTTGATCCCCACCCGCACCGGCCGGTTGCAGCGGCCGCACACCAGCAGCACGTTGGACACGGCCAGCGGCCCTTCCCGCTCGATGATGCCGCCCTGGCGCAGCTTCTGCGTCGGTCGCTGATGCCGCTTGATCATGTTGAGGTGCTCGATGACGACGCGTCCCGAATCGCGGAGCACCCGCAAGACTTTGCCCCGCTTGCCCCGCTCCTTGCCCGCGATCACCCCCACCGTGTCTCCGCGTCGAACGTGGGTGTGCGCCATCAGATGACCTCGGGGGCCAGCGAGATGATCTTGGTGAACTGCCGCTCGCGCAGCTCGCGGGCCACCGGCCCGAAGATACGGGTCCCCACCGGATTCTCGTCGGGCCTGATGAGCACCACCGCGTTGCGGTCGAAGCGGATGTAGGAGCCGTCCTTGCGGCGGACCTCCTTCACGGTGCGCACCACCACGGCCCGCGCCACCTCGCCCTTCTTCACCGTCCCGTCCGGAGTGGCTTCCTTCACGGCGACGATCACCGTGTCCCCCAGGGAGGCGTAGCGCCGATTGGCGCCGCCCATCACCCGGATGCACTGCACCTTCTTGGCCCCCGAGTTGTCTGCAACATCGAGCATGGATCGTGGCTGGATCATGACTCAGGACGCCCGGCTGACGATGGCCCGGATCCGCCAGCGCTTCTCCTTGGAGAGCGGGCGCGTCTCCTCGAGGAGGACGCGGTCCCCCACCTTGCTCTCGTTGTTCTCGTCGTGCGCCTTGAGCTTCTTGGACACCCGGATCACCCGTTGATAGCGCGGATGCCGGAACACCCGCTCGATCCTCACCACGCGTGTCTTCTGCATGGCGTCACTGACGACCACTCCCTCGCGACTCTTGCGCTCCCCCACCGATGTCTCCTAGTCAACGTCGGGGGGAGCGACGCCGCTCCCCCCGACACCCCCCACCGGGACCGCCCGGGGTTCTTGCTCGATGGCGGCGGCATAGCCGCCGCTCGAACCGGCCACTTGAACGCGCCGCTCGACTGCCCACCACCATACTGCCCGCAACGGTGGCCTCACGCTCCGGCGCGCTGCAGGGCGCGCTCGCGCAGGATGGTCTTCGCGCGGGCGAGATCCTCGCGCGCCTGGCGCACGCGCGCCGGGTTCTTGGCCACCCCCATCGACAGCTGGAAGCGGAGGTTGAACAGCTCCTCCGTGAGACCCCGCGCCTGCTGCTCGATCTCCTCATCGGAGAGATCACGCCATTGGGCCGGCTTCATGACTCCCCTCCTCAGAGCGCGCGCGCCCGCGTCACGAACTTGGTCGCGATGCCGATCTTTTGTGCGGCCGTCCGGAAGGCTTCTCGCGCCGCGTCCTCCGCGACCCCTTGCATCTCGTACATGATCCGGCCCGGTTTCACCACGGCCACCCACTCCTCGGGATTCCCTTTGCCCTTGCCCATTCGTGTCTCGGCCGGCTTCTTGGTGACGGGCTTGTCCGGGAAGATCCGGATCCACACCTTGCCCCCCCGCTTGAGGCTCCGGGTGAGGGCGACCCGCGCCGCCTCGATCTGTCGGTTGGTGACCCATCCCGGCTCCAGGGCCTTGAGCCCGTACTCGCCGAAGGCGAGGCTGGAGCCGCGTTGGGCCTTGCCCTTCATGCGGCCCCGCTGGGTCTTGCGGTACTTGACGCGCTTGGGCATCAGCATGGCCGGCTCCTCATGCCTCCTGAGTCGCCCCGCCCAGTACTTCGCCTTTGAAGATCCAGACCTTCACTCCCACTGTCCCCGCGGTGGTGTGGGCCGTGGCCAAGCCGTAGTCGATGTCGGCCCGGATGGTGTGCAGCGGCACCCGTCCCTGTCGGTACCACTCGCGACGAGCGATCTCCCCCCCGCCGAGCCGCCCCGAGCACGCGATGCGGATCCCGTCGGCGCCCAGGCGCAGGGCGGAGGTGACGGCCTTCTTCATGGCCCGGCGGAAGGCGACCCGCTTCTGCAGCTGCAGCGCCACGTTCTCCGCCACCAGTTGGGCGTTCAGTTCGGGATGGATGACCTCCTCGATGTTGAGGTAGATCTCCTTGCCCGTCCGCATCTGCAGCTCGTTCTTCAGCTTCTCCACCTCCGAGCCCTTGCGGCCGATGATGATGCCGGGGCGCGCGGTGGCGATGGTGATGCGCGCACGGTTCACGGATCGCTCGATGTCGATGCGCGCGATCCCCGCGTGGTAGAGCTGATCCTTGATGAAGCGGCGGATCTTCACGTCCTCGTGCAGGAGCGCGGCGTAGTTCTTGGTCGCGAACCATCGCGAGCTCCACGTTCGCGTGGAGCCCAACCGGAACCCGATGGGATGCGTCTTCTGCCCCATGGCCTAGTCCTTGTCCTTGCTCTGCGCGCGGGACGACGCCGCGCTACGGCGCCGTGCTCGCCCACGGGCTGCGCCGACCCCGACCTCGTCGCTCACCGCGACGGTGAGGTGGCTGGTCCGGTGCTTGATGAAGAAGGCTCGCCCCATGGCCCGGGGCGAGACGCGCTTCAGGGAGGGACCACCGTCCGCGGTCGCGCCCACCACTCGGAGGTCGTCGAGATTGCGCACCTGGTGGTTGTTCTCCGCATTGGCCACCGCCGATCGCAGCACCTTCTCGATGAGCCGCGCGGCCGCCCGAGGAGTGAAGCGCAAGGTGGCGAGCGCCTCGCTCACCGGCTTGCCGCGGATCTGGTCGAGGACCAGCCGGGCCTTGCGCGCGGACACGCGCACGAAGCGGGCGCGCGCCTGGGTTCGCATGCTACTTCTTCCCGGTGGGGGACGCCGAGGCCTTCTCCGACGTGCCATGGGCCCTGAACGTGCGGGTGAGGGCGAACTCCCCCAGCCGGTGCCCCACCATGTTCTCGGTGACGTACACGGGAATGAACTTTCTCCCGTTGTGGACGGCCAGGGTGTGTCCCACGAATTCCGGAGGAATGGCCGAGCGCCGCGCCCACGTCTTGAGGACCTTCTTCTGTCGAGTGGCGTTCAACTCATCCACCCGCTCCAGGAGTTTGGCGTCAATGTACGGCCCCTTCTTCAGCGAACGTCCCATCGAGCGCTCCTACTTCGTCCGTCGGGTTACGATGTTGCGGTCGGACGGCCGGGCCCCGCGCCGCGTCTTGTAGCCCTTGGTGGGCTTGCCCCACGGCGTCATGGGGTGATTGCCTTTGCCCTTGCCTTCGCCCCCACCCATCGGATGGTCGACGGGATTCATGACCGTCCCCCGCACCGTCGGCCGGAATCCGAGCCAGCGGGTGCGCCCGGCCTTGCCGACGGAGACGTTCTCGTGATCGAGATTCCCCACCTGGCCCACGGTGGCCATGCACGCCACGGGAACCGTCCGCACCTCGCCCGAGGGGAGCTTCAGGGTTGCCCGCTCACCCTCCTTGGCCAGGAGCTGAGCCTGGGCGCCCGCGCTCCGGCAGATCTGGGCCCCGCGCCCCGGCTGCAGCTCGACGTTGTGGACCAGCGTGCCCATCGGGATGTTGCGGATGGGCAGCGCGTTGCCAGGCAGGATGTCGGCCTGCGGGCCCGACATGAGAGTGTCGCCCACCTTCACCCCGAGGGGGGCGATGATATAGCGCTTCTCGCCGTCGCGATAGAAAAGCAAGGCCAGGCGCGCAGATCGATTGGGATCGTATTCGATGGCGGCCACCCGCGCGGGAATCCCGAACTTCTCGCGCCGGAAGTCCACCTGGCGCAGCTGGCGCTTGTGCCCACCCCCGCGGTGCCGGACGGTGATCCGTCCCGCCGCGTTGCGCCCATTCGTGCGCCGCTTGGGCCGGAGCAGGCTCTTTTCCGGCTCCGTCTTGGTGATCTCGTCGAAGGTGACGTAGGTGAGATAGCGGCGCGCCGGGGACGTCGGCTTGACGGTCCGAATGGCCATGGCTCAGGCTCCCTCCACCAGGTCGATCTTGTGACCGGGGGCGAGCTTCACGAGGGCCTTCTTCCAGTCGCGGCGGCGGCCCTGGAACTTCCCCATGCGCTTCAGCTTTCCCTCGAACGAGGCGGTGCGGACGGCCGCCACCTTGACGTTGAAGACCGCCTCGACCGCCGCGCGGATCTCCACCTTGTTGGCGTCGGGGCGGACCTGGAAGGCCACGACGTTGTGCTCCTCCTTGTGCCGCATGTGCTTCTCGGTCATCAGCGGTCGCAGCACGATCCGACGGGCATCGCGATTCATGGGACCAGGGCCTCCTCCAGCGCCACGAGCGCCGCGCGCTCGACGACGACCCGGTGCGCGCGCAGCAACTGGTAGACCGATACGTGCAGAGGGCGCTCGACCTCCAGCCACGGCACGTTCCGTGCGGCGCGCATGAGCGGCGCTTCGAGCGAGGCCGTCATCAGCAAGGTGGGAGCCCCGGTCATCCCGAGGGACGCCAGGCGCGTGACCAGCGACTTGGTCTTCCCGTCGATCCCCTCGAGGGCGTCGATCACCACGAGCTCGTCCGCCGCGATCTTGGCCGCTACCGCGGCGCGCAGCGCCTCCCGCCGCATGGTCCGGGGCAGGGCCTTGGCGTAGCTGCGCGGGGTCGGGCCGAAGGGCTTCCCTCCCCCCTTCCACTGCGTGGCGCGAATCGAGCCCTGGCGGGCGCGGCCCGTTCCCTTCTGGCGCCACGGCTTCTTGCCGCCCCCCGACACCTCGCTGCGGCCTTTCGTATCGTGAGTGCCGACGCGACGATCCGCGAGTTCCCGCTCGACGCTCTGATGGAGCAGCGGCACTCGGACCTCCACCCCGAACACCTCGGGGCGCAGCTCCAGCGTTCCCGCCGGTGCTCCCTGCGCGCTCACCACGTTGACGGTGGGCATCGCTATTTCTTCTCCGCGGCCTTCTGCTGCGCCCGGCTGAGCTTGACGCTCTTGCGCACGAGGAGGAGAGATCCCGTCGGTCCCGGCACTGCCCCCCGCACGAGGAGGAGATTCTGCTCGGGCATGACGCGCACCACGCTCAGGTTCAGCACCGTCCGCTGTTCTCCACCCATGCGCCCGGGAAGATGGTGCCCCGGCCACACCCGCGATGGATCCGAGGACGCGCCGATGGAGCCGGGCGCTCGGTGGAACATCGAGCCGTGGCTTGCCTCGCCGCCCGACCAGCCGTGACGCTTGACGCCGCCCTGAAAGCCCTGCCCCTTGGTCACGCCCACCACGTCCACCAGCTCGCCCGGGGCGAACAGCTCGACGGTGACGGCCTGGCCCACGGTGTAGCTCTGCGCCTTCTCGGTCTTGTCGAGGCGCACTTCGCGCAGGACCCGGAGGGGGGCGACGTTGGCCTTCTTGAAGAGCCCCGCCTGCGGCTTCGTCACGTTCTTCCGCTTGGGTTCGAAGCCGAGCTGGACGGCGTCGTAGCCGTGCGAATCCTGGGTCCGGATGCCCACCACCGTGCAGGGGCCCGCCTGGATCACCGTCACCGGAATGTGATTGCCGTCGTCGCCGAAGATCTGGGTCATCCCCATCTTCCGGCCAAGCAACCCCTCTTTCCTTGCCATGAGCCGCGTCCTAGAGCTTGATCTCGACGTCGACGCCGGCGGGAAGGTCCAGCTTCATGAGGGCATCGACGGTCTGAGGGGTGGGGTCGACGATGTCAAGCAGCCGCTTGTGGGTCCGCATCTCGAACTGCTCGCGCGAGGTCTTGTCCACGTGCGGACTGCGCAGGACCGTCCAGCGATTGATGACGGTGGGCAGCAGCACGGGGCCGGCCACGCGCGCTCCCGTTCGACGCACGGTTTCGACGATCTCCTTGACCGACCGATCGAGCAGATGGTGATCGTAGGCCTTGAGACGGATGCGAATCTTCTGATCGGCGGTCACCGTGGCCATGGCCTACTCCACGATCTCCGTAACCACCCCGGCCCCCACCGTCCGCCCCCCCTCCCGCACGGCAAACCGCAGCTCCTTCTCCATGGCAATCGGCGTGATCAGCTCCCCCGTGATCGTCACGTTGTCCCCCGGCATCACCATCTCCACCCCCGCCGGCATCCCACAGATCCCCGTCACGTCCGTCGTCCGAAAGTAAAACTGCGGCCGGTACCCGTTGAAAAACGGCGTGTGCCGCCCCCCCTCTTCCTTCGTGAGGACATATATCTCGGCGTTGAATTTCTTGTGGGGCTTGATGGAGCCGGGCTTGGCCAGCACTTGGCCGCGTTCCACGTCGTCCTTGTCCACCCCGCGCAACAGCGCCCCCACATTGTCCCCCGCCTGCCCCTCGTCCA
>Ga0184637_10001863_pt1 | contig 13894 bp, 11 predicted proteins | sample PLM3_127_b2_FD_133143 | JGI IMG/M metagenome (GOLD analysis project Ga0184637, IMG submission 133143) | Groundwater sediment microbial communities from an aquifer in East River, Colorado, USA - PLM3_127_b2 | ecosystem: Environmental > Terrestrial > Soil > Riparian zone | place: USA: East River...
CAGGCTCATCCGGTCTTTGGCACGCAGTTTGATATCGGTTCTCTTGTGCATCCCCAAGACTCGCACGCCCGAGCCCGACCGGGAATCCGCAAAAGAATCGAAACGTTAGATTTCATCCACTAGATTCCTATGTGAGGCCCAGCCGGGTTGTTTCGCGCCGACACATGGCGCCAACATAGCCGAAACCGCCGAAGGCGACCGGCGCCTTGCCTGGGAGAGCGCCTTGGAAGATGCGCCCGCTAAGCACAGCGCACAACGTCCTCAACCTCAAGCGCGAAGCCAAGCAGTTCCTCGTCCATACCGCCCATCGCCGAGAGCAGAAACCCGACCGGAAGCCCCTGCCCGTCGACGCCGCAGGGCAATGATACGCCGCACCACCCGAGGAAGTTGCCCAGCATGGTGTTGCGCAGCGTACGAGCATTCGTTTGCACGTAGAGCGCATCGTCCGCCTCGAGCGGTTTCAGGAGCGGCGCGACATGAGCCACGGTCGGATACGCGATCAGCGTGTTGGCACCAAGTTCTCTCCGTCCTTGCGCGATCAGGCGGGCCCGGGTGTCGCGAATGGCGATGAAGTCGACCATCGAGATTGCAGCGCCGCCGCGCATCCGGTTAGCCACGCGCGGATCTATTTCCCCGGCGTCAGGTCCGCCCAGGCGCTCGGCATGCAGGGCGTAGGCCTCGGCAGCAACCAGCGCACCACGGCGGACGGCTAGGTCGAGCACGGCATCAAGGGATGGGAGCGAGCGTCGCTCGACCGCGAGCCCGACGTCCGACAGGCGACCGAGCGTCGCCTCGAAACATTCAAGGACGGCAGGTTCGGCATCCTCGAAGACGACGTTGGTTGGGACCACGATCCGGATCCCATTGGGCGCGCGGCGCGTGACCTCCGATGCCACCTGCCCGCGCATCGCAGCATCTACGATCACGGCATCGGCGACGGTGCGACAGAGCACGCCAAGGGAATCCAGACTAGCCGCCAAAGGGAAAGCACCATCCATCGGATAGCGGCCATAGGTTGCCTTGTAGCCGACGATTCCATTGAATGCCGCCGGGATGCGGACCGACCCGCCGGTATCGGTTCCGATCGAAACCGGGACCAGCCCGCGCGCTACCGCCGCGGCGGATCCCGACGACGATCCGCCGGGTATCCGCACGGCATCGCGGCCATGCGGGTTCCTCGGCGTTCCGAAATGCGGGTTGAGGCCCAGGCCAGAAAAAGCGAACTCAGTCATGCCGACCCGGCCGACGGACACTATGCCGGCGGCCTGAAGGCGGCGCACCACGGCGGCATCCTGCGGTGCCGGTGCCTGCCGGGAGAGAACGCTCGAACCCGCTGTCGTGACGATGCCTTCGAGATCGAAAAGATCCTTCCACGCAACCGGCACGCCATCAAGCAGGCTACGGGCCCGTCCAGCGCGGACGCGCTTGGCCGACGCAGCGGCTTCGGCGCGCGCGATCGGCGGTTACGAGCAGAAAGAGTCCTGGCTCATTGTCCGCCGCAATGGCCGCCAGGGTTGCCTCGGCAACTGCTTCCGGATCGGCAAGGCCCGACTGAATCATCCCGGCGATCTGCAGCGCCGAGCGGCCGGTTACATCGACGGTGCGGCTGGATTCAGCCATCTTGCTCACCCATTGACGAAGTGTGCCCAGCGGCGCGCAAGGTAATTATGCTCGTCCATCGTCGTATTCCAGACGGCAATCGAGCTTGCTCTTTGCCAGTAGGATCCCCCGCTGCGCGCCGAACCTGCTGCAACCGTCCGATTGCCGTCCGGCCCGGGAAGGTCCGTTTCCGCCGGCTTGCCTTCGTACCAATAGGCCCATTCCGCGGGCGTCAGATGCGCCTTCACCCGCCCCGGCACCGACATGTAATAGCCCTGCCGCGCGACCACCGCGCCGGGCCAACCGGATAGCCACCAGTTGAGATAATCGTAGGCAACATCGAGCACGGCGCCGGTCAGCCGTCGCGAGAGACAAAGCCCGCCATGCCAGGCGCGATAGCCTTCCTGCGGTACCGCCTCCTGCACTTGGATGCCTCGCCGTCGCAGCGCGGTGACGCCGGGCGACCACATGCTCTCAACTACCACATGGCCCTGTGCCATGAAGTCCGCAGCCTCCGCCGCCGTCTTCCAGAAGCCATGGAAGTGGCCGGACCGTTTCTTGACCAGGAGGACATCCAACAAACGATCGATTTCGACCGTCGACATATTGCCGATATCCTCGAAGCTTGCCTCGCCGGAGGCCTGCGCTGCGAGCGCCGCGTCAAAGATCCCAATCGCCGGCTCGTCAACCAGTGCGACGTTGCCGTGCCATCGTTCATCGAGCAAAGCGGCCCATGATGTCATGGCACCGCTTTGCCCGTTGATCGTATCGCCGCGGAAAGCGAAGGCGTCCAGGTTATGCACGGTCGGCAGCATCGATATCCAGCCGGACGGCGTTGCTCCGAGCGACTGGCTTGGCTGCACGAACAGCCTGCTCGCCGGAGCATCGCCCTGCCCCACGCGCGCGGTCGGCGTGATGCGACTTGACGTGTCCTCTCCTGGGCTGCCTTGACCCTTCTCTAATTACGCCCTTAGTATACAACAGTCATTTTTTGAATCACGGCGCGGCGGCAGCCGCGCTGGGCGCCTATGGAACGAAGAATGGCAACCGTGCTAAGGCCGCATTCCGGCAGGAGAACCTTCAGGAAGACGGCGAGCGTGCAGCCAGGACGGATTTCACAGCGACGCCACAAGATCGTCGCGGACACGCTTCGACGAAACATCTCCGAAGGTCGCTTGCCGCGCGGGTTGGTTCTCCTGGAAAGCAGCATTGCGGAGATCTTCCAGACCTCGCGCGATCCCGTGCGGCGCGCATTGCAGCGGTTGGAAGCGGACAATCTTATCCACCGTTTTGCGGGCCGTGGCTATCTCGTCGGGCGATCAAACGAGAACAACGCGCTGATCCGCGCGGACATCAAGACACTCGGCCTGATTGTCCCGCAGGAAGCCGACGAGGCTTTGCAGAGTCGCTCGTCCTGGGAGCGAATCTATGATGTCGTCGAGAATGATATCGCCGGCTGCTTGGTGTTCGGGCAGTACCGCATCATCGAAACGGAACTGGCCCACCATTTCAAGGTCGGCCGAACTGTCGTTCGAGACGTGTTGAGCTGCTTGCAGGAACGCGGCCTGGTCCGGAAGGACCAGAGTTCCCACTGGATCGCCGGCCCGTTGACGGCACAGTCGATCAAGGAACACTTCGCATTGCGGCGAACGCTCGAGAACCGCCCGCTCTCGTCTCTGCCGCCCCCAAGCTTCAGCGCAGCGCATTGCAGGGGCTCTATGAACGCTTTCGTGCGGCGGAAGCCATGCCGATGGAGGTCGAGGGCGAAAAGCTGGAGGAGTTCGAGACGCTGTTGGTCGACACCTGTGTGCTGACCACGCCCAACCGCCAATTGCGGGATCTGATCCGAAACAACTTGCTTCCGGTGCTTGCGTCGGAACGGCTGTTACGCGGGCTCGGCCTTCCCAGCGACCGCACGGCGATCACTGAGCACAGATTGATCGTCGAGCTGCTTCTGCGAGGTGCTGTCGAGGCTGCGGCGGCGATGTTGACGACGCACATCGAGGCGGCGATGAACCGCAACATTGCACAGATGAAGATCGTTGCCGTCATTCCTGAGCCCGATTCGATCGCGCCCTACCTGACCCGTTCCGACAACTGAAGGCGCCATCAAGTCGCGTGGGCGACCGATCTGATGCCATCTGTCCGCCGGCCGGAAGTGGCGTAAGACCGACGAAATCGGGATCGACGGTCGCTGCGGCTTCGGGCGTTCCAGCCCTGAGATAAACCGACACACAGCCGCGGCCCGCATACTCCCTCAACAAACCCAAAGTGTCTCGCCGCGACTTTGAGCTCGAACCGCAGTCAGGTCGCATTCTGATCCTGACGGCGTCGCGCCGCGCGAGGTCCAGGATCGCCCGCCCGACTGCCGGCTCATGGACGATCAGATCTGCCATGCGGATCAGCCGCGCCGCCCGCACCGTCAGGAGGTCCGGGTCGCTTAAGCCCGTGTGCAACAAGTGAATTGTTCCGGAACTCGGCGCTTCCTGCGCGCTTTGCTCGATGAGCGCAAGGGCGGCTGCCACTGCGCCCTCAGTTTGTCCTGCCACAGCGAGTTCCGCCGCCGGCCCGTCGAACAGGCTTTCCCAGAAACTGGCGCGTTGTGCGGGAGAAGCAAGGCGCTCGGTGACCATGTGTCGAACGCGGGCCGCGAGCGCAGCGACACGGCCGAAGCCTGCCGGGATCGCGGTCTCCAGCCGTTGCCGGATCAGGCGCGCCACCGCCGGTGCAAGGCCACCTGTCGATACCGCCACCACGATTGGCGAGCGGTCGAGGATGGCTGGAAGGATGAAATCGCATAGCTCCGGCCGATCGACCACATTGACGGGCACAGCCGCGGCGCGCGCCAAGCGCACCGATGCCCGATTGACCAGGTCATCGCCTGAAGCGTCGATCGCCAGCACCACGTCCTCAAAATGGTGAGCTGCCAACGGCTCGCTGGTCCAGATGATCATTCGATCCTCTGTGACGGCTTGGCCGAGGACCGCATCCAGGTGCTGTGCCACCAGGCGCACCTGTGCGCCGGCACGACGCAGCAGAGTGAGTTTTGCGAGTGCCGCCTCGCCGCCCCCGATCAGCAGCGCAAAGCGCCCTCTGAGCCCGAGGAAAATCGGCAGATAGGCAAGCCCAGAGTCGGCAAGCGCGCTATTCGGCGGCGAGAAGGCGTTCATGGGCGATGATCTCCCTCAGCTCCGGCAGGCAGGATCCGCAATTGGTGCCGCATTGCAGCCGGCGGCCGAGGGCGGCCGTGTCGGCGATGCGCTCGCGCCGTATGGTCCCAGCGATCCGATCGATGCCGACCTGGAAGCAGCTGCAGACGATGCGCCCCTCCGGCGGCACCGCCACCGACGCACGGCCCGAGAGCAGCGCACGGCGATCGTTGTCGGACAGCGGGCGCCGCTCCGCCAGCAGGGCGAGCAGCCAATCGCGCTCGACCTGCGAGTCCGATGGGCCGATAAACAGGCAGTCCGTGAGCCGACCGGCGGAATCGGCGAAGGCAGCGCGGAACACGCCGCGCCGCGCATCGAGATATTCGATCGCGTCCCCGCGCGGCAATCCGTCGAGCAGTCGCCGCGCGAGCAGGATGCCGTCGGTTGTCGGCTCCGGCCCAGCCAACTCGTAGAGCCACCCGCGTGTCACCGCGCGCTTACTCCAATGCACCAGGCCGGTCGGCCCTATCGAACGGCGACTGAGCAGAAACCCGGCCCAGCGCATTTTCAACGGCGTAATCGCGACGGGTGTGTGTTTCAGTTCCGGCTGTCCGGACCAGGGATCGGTATCCGGATTGACCAGTAGCCCCGCGACGGATTGCGCGGAAAACTGGCTGCTCCAATGCATCGACAGGAAGGCCGCGCCGGGCGCCTGGTCCATGGTCACGCGCACCTGCGCGATCGCTGTCCCGTGCGCGCTCCGGATCTGCGCGAAGTCGCTGTCGGAGAGATCAAACGTTGCCGCATCGGCCGGCGAAACATCGACGGTGGGCGTCGGCGCATGGGCCATCAGCCGCGGCACGAGGCCGGTACGCGTCATGGTGTGCCATTGGTCGCGCAACCGCCCGGTATTGAGGACGATCGGATAGCGAGCGCTGACCTGAGCGGCCGGCCCTTCCTGTCGCACCGCGACAAAGCGGGCGCGGCCATCCGGCGTCGGGAACTTGCCGTCTTCGAACAGCCGCTGCGATCCTCGGCCCGCGCCACCGGGCACCGGCCATTGTACCGGCATCAAGGCTTCGTACTCCGCATCGGAGAGATCCGCGAGCCCACTTAGATCGAACTGACGCGCACCATGATTCTCGAACGCCGACAAAACGGCATGCTCGCGGAAAATCTCCGCCGGCGACCGATAGGCAAAGGCATCGGTGAATCCCATGCGCTGCGCGACTTCGGAGAAAACTTGCCAATCGGGGCGTGCCTCTCCCGGCAGCGGCCGGAAAGCGCGCTGGCGCGAAATCCGCCGCTCCGAATTGGTCACGGTGCCGTCTTTTTCGCCCCAGGCCGCGGCCGGCAGCAGCACGTCGGCGTGGCGCGTCGTGTCGGTGGCTGTGACATCGGAAACGACGACGAAGTCACATCGTTTCAAGGCCGGTCTGACGCGCCCGGCATCGGGCAAACTGACGGCAGGATTTGTTCCCGCGATCCATAGCGCCTTGATCCGGCCGTCCGCCACAGCGTCGAACATATCCACGGCCTTCAAGCCCGGCCGCGTCGCCATCCGTGGCGCGCTCCAGAAACGCTGGACACGGTCGATCGCGCCCTCGTCCTCGAACGCCATGTGAGCCGCCAGCTGGTTGGCGAGCCCGCCGACCTCGCGCCCGCCCATGGCATTGGGTTGGCCCGTCACAGAAAAAGGACCCAGGCCAGCCCGGCCAATCCGCCCGGTCGCGAGGTGAACGTTGATGATGGCATTGACCTTGTCGGTACCATGCGCCGACTGGTTCACGCCCTGGCTGTATACGGTCAGACTGCGCCCGGTGGCCGCGAACCAATCATAGAATCGTGCCACGGCATTGATGTCGAGCCCGCATCCGCTCGCAACCTTCGCGATGCTGCCCGCGTCGGCCTGCGCCAATGCAATTGCTGCATCGAAGTTCGATGTGTGAGTGTTGATGTAGGCATGGTCGAGCGTGCCCTTGTCGGCCAGGTAAGCCAGTAGCCCGTTGAACAGCAGCACGTCCGTGCCCGGCTTCAGCGCCAGATGCAGATCGGCTTCCACCGCTGTGGCAGTCCGGCGTGGATCAATGACAACGATCTTCGTGCCGCGCCGTGCGCGCGCCGCAATCAGCCGCTGATAGAGGATCGGATGGCACCAGGCGGTATTGGAGCCAACCAGGATCGCAAGGTCGGTCGCGTCGAAATCCTCATAGCAGCCGGGCACCACATCCTCGCCGAAGGCGCGGCGGTGGCCGGCGACCGAAGAGGCCATGCAGAGCCGTGAATTGGTGTCGATGTTGCCGGAGCCGATGAAGCCCTTCATCAGCTTGTTGGCGACATAGTAATCCTCGGTCAGCAATTGACCGGACACGTAGAAGGCGACGGCATCCGGGCCGTGTTCCGCGATGGTCGCCGCGAAGCTGTGGGCGACGAGGTCCAACGCCTCATCCCAGCCGACCTCTCTGCCCGCGATTCGCGGCCTCAGCAGCCGTTCATCGAGTCCAAGCGTCTCGCCGAGCGCGCTGCCCTTGGAGCACAAGCGGCCGAAATTCGCGGGGTGCTCTACATCGCCGCGCACATTGTCGTTGTCGCCGGCCAGAACCCCGCAGCCGACGCCGCAATAGGCGCAGGTGGTGCGGACCGCCTCAGCCATGAGCGGCGCGGGAGGCGCGCGACAGGCCAAGGCGGATGCGCCCCTGATCGAGGCTGACGGCGATCCGCGAGGCGCAGCCGTGGTCCGGACCTTCGGCCGCGCCAGTCTCGAGGCTGATCACCCAGTTATGCAGCGGGCACGTGACGGAGCGGCCGTGGACGATGCCTTCCGAGAGCGGCCCGCCTTTGTGCGGGCAGCGATCGTAAAGCGCGAAGATGCCGTCATCGGCGGTGCGGAAGACGGCGATGTCGCCATCCGTGGATCGCACGACCCGCGCGCCCATCGCCGGAATGTCTTCCAATACGCCAACATCGATCCAGTCGATCTTCATGCTCTCATCTCCGCGAGCGGGGCAAATTCGTGGGCGGCCACGCCCGCGGCGCGCTCGGCCCAGGGGTCCTTCTGCGTGAAGCTGACCGCGTAGCGGAAGCGCGCATGCAAGGCATGCCGGCTCGTCGCATCCTCCACGATCCGCCGCTGCAGGTAAGCGACGCCGACGCGCTCGATCCAGGGCCAGGGCCGCTCCAGGTAGCGGCCCTCCTCGCGGTAGAGCTGGAGGAAGGCGCAGCAATATTCCAGCACCTCAGCAGGTGTCGCGACCTTGCACAGCAAGTCGGTGGCCCGGACATGCATGCCCGCCGCACCGCCGACATGCAGCTCCCAGCCGGATTCCACCGCCACTACGCCGAAATCCTTGATCGTGGCCTCGGCGCAATTGCGCGGACAGCCGGAGACCGCCATCTTCACCTTGTGCGGGGTCCAGGCGCCCCAGGTGGCGCGCTCGAGCGCGATGCCCATCGCCGTCGAATCCTGGGTTCCGAAACGGCACCATTCCGATCCGACGCAGGTTTTCACCGTGCGCAGCGCCTTGCCATAGGCATGGCCGGAGACGAGGCCGGCGTTGTTGAGGTCCGCCCACACGGCGGGTAACTGATCCTTCTTGACGCCCAGCAGATCGATGCGCTGGCCGCCCGTCACCTTGACGCTTGGGATGTTGTAGCGGTCGACGACGTCGGCGATGGCGCGCAGCTCGGCGGCGCTGGTGACGCCGCCCCACATGCGTGGCACCACAGAATAGGTGCCATCCTTCTGGATATTGGCGTGGACCCGCTCGTTGACGAAGCGCGATTGTGCATCGTCACGATACTCTCCAGGATATTCGCAGAGCAGATAGTAGTTGAGAGCCGGCCGGCACTTGGAACATCCATTGGCGGTCTTCCATCCCAGGTCCTGCATGACTTCCGGAATGGTGCGCATCTCCTTGGCGCGGATAAGCTTGCGAATCTCGTCATGGCCGTAGGTGGTGCAGCCGCAGACCGGCTTCACCGACGAGCCCTGCTCGAATGCATCGCCCAGCGTGCATTTCAGCAGCTTCTCGACCAAGCCGGTGCACGAGCCGCAGGAGGCTGAAGCCTTGGTGTGCGCGCGCACGTCGTCGACGCTCTGCAGCCCCTTGGTGTTGATCGCCGCGACGATCCTGCCCTTGCACACGCCGTTGCAGCCGCAGATTTCAGCATCCGCCGACAGCGCCGCAACGGCTTCAATAGGGTCCGGCGCCGCACCCCCGGCGGCAAAGGCCGGGCCGAAGATGAGGGTATCGCGCTCAGCCGACACATCCTCGCTGCTGCGTAACAACTGAAACAGGCGCGCTCCATCCGCGGTATCGCCATAGAGCACGGCGCCGATGACCCGGTTCTCCTTGAGGATGATGCGCTTATAGATCCCGCGCGCCGCATCGCGAAAGACGATATCCTCGGCCTCCTTATCGGTGCCGAATGCGCCGGCGGAGAACACGTCAATGCCGGTCACCTTGAGCTTGGTGCTGGTGACCGACCCCTGGTAGATGGATTCGCCGAGGCCGGCGAGCTGATCCGCCGCCACCTTCGCCATCTCATAGAGCGGCGCCACCAGGCCATAGCTTTGCCCGCGATGCTCCACACATTCGCCGACCGCCAGGATCGCCGCGTCTGAGGTGACCATGCGGTCATCCACCACGATACCGCGGTTGGCGGCGAGCCCGGCCGCCCGGCCGAGGTCGGCATTGGGCCGGATGCCCACCGCCATCACGACCAGGTCTGCCGGAATCTCGCACCCGTCCTTCAGCCGCACGCCTTCCGCCCGCCCGTCGCCGAAGATGCATTCGGTGTTGGCTTCAGTGATGACCGCGAGGCCACGTCGTTCCAGCTCGCGCCGCAGCAGATAGCCTGCCGCGTCGTCAAGCTGGCGCTCCATGACCGTCGCCATCAAATGCACCACCGTGACGGTCATGCCGCGCGCCAGCAATCCATTCGCCGCCTCGAGGCCGAGCAGACCACCACCGATCACGACAGCGCGCCGGCCGCTACCGGCCTCCGCGAGCATCGCATCAACGTCGGCGATATCGCGAAAGGTGACGACGCCCGGCAGATCCTTGCCCGGCACCGGGATGATGAAGGGATGCGAGCCGGTCGCGATCACCAGACGATCGTATGGAACACGTCTGCCATCCGACGTCACAACCTCGCGCGCGGCGCGATCGATGCCGTCGATCCGGCTTCCGCTGTGAAGGGCGAAACCGTTTCCCACGTACCAGGTGTGGTCGTGGGTCACGATGTCGTCGAACCGCTTCTCTCCCGCTAGCACGGGCGAAAGCATGATGCGGTTGTAGGTCGGGTGCGGCTCCGCGCCGAACACCGTCACGTCGTATTTCTCGGGCGCCCGTTCGACCAGCTCTTCGAGCACGCGCACGCCCGCCATGCCGTTGCCGATAAGAACGAGTTTCTCTCGCATGATTGCGCTCCTAGGCAGCTGCGTGGGCGGTCGGTTCGGCCGCCTTTTGTTGCGGGCGGCCGCCGGTTTCGTGATCCTTCAGGAAGGTCAGCAACTCCTCCCGGTAATCGTAATATTTCGGGTGATCGAGCAAAGCCTTGCGGCTGCGCGGACGTGGCAGGTCGACAGGCATGATGTTGCCGATGCGGGCATTCGGCCCGTTCGTCATCATGACGACGCGGTCCGCGAGCAGGATCGCTTCGTCGACATCGTGGGTCACGCAGATGGCGGTGACCTGGGTGCGAGTCCAGACCTCCATCAACACTTCCTGCAGCTCCCAGCGCGTCAGGGCATCGAGCATGCCGAAAGGCTCGTCCAGCAGCAGCAGCTTCGGTGACAAAGCGAAGGCGCGCGCGATGCCGACACGCTGGCGCATGCCATTGGAAAGGTCCGCTGCTTTCTTGTGCATGGCATCGCCGAGGCCAACGCGAGACAGATAGTACGTGACGATATCCGCGCGTTCGCGCCGCGTGGCATGCGGATAGACGCGGTCGACGCCGATGGCGACGTTCTGCGCGGCGGTCAGCCAGGGGAACAAGGAGGGCGACTGGAACACGACAGCGCGGTCCGGGCCGGCGTCGCTGATCTCCTTGCCGTCCAGCACGATGCCGCCGCGCGTGATGTCCGAAAGGCCCGCCGCCATCGACAGGACGGTCGATTTTCCACAGCCCGAATGGCCGATAAGGGTCACGAACTCGCCCTTGGTCATCTTCAGGTCGAAATGATCGACCACGGTCAGCGGTCCCTTGGCCGTGGGATAGACCTTGCCGACATCGTAGAATTCAACGTAGCGGCTCTCGGAACGCGGCGACGCCGGGCGTGCCCTCTTCTTGCGCGGCGCACCCAGACGGACGGGCACGATCTTGGGGGCGCCCGGTCCCTCATCCGTGGGATTGTGCCGCGTCTCCGCGGCTTCCATCAGGTATTGCGTGATGCCTGAGCGTAGCCGTCGGTATTCAGCATCATGATTGAGAGTAGCGCGGTCTCTTGGGCGCGGTATCGTCACGCGAAACTCGGCGCCAAGCGTGGCGTCGGGGCCGGGCGTCAGCGGGATGATGCGATCGGCTAGCAGCAGGGCCTCATCCACGTCGTTGGTCACCAGCACGATCGTCTTGCGCTCGACCGACCGGATGGCGTCGATCTCGTCCTGAAGCTTGGCGCGGGTCAGCGCGTCGAGCGCGGAGAGTGGTTCATCCAGCAGTAGGATTTCCGGTTTCATCGCCAATGCGCGCGCCAAAGCGACGCGCTGACGCATGCCGCCGGAAAGCTCCGCCGGCCGCCGGTCGGTGGCGTGCGACAAGCCGACCAGCTCTATATAGAGCCGGGTGCGCGCCGACCGCCCGGCTCCCGTGGCGCGCGGCATCGTCGCGTCAACGGCAAGGGCGATGTTGCCTTCGACCGTCAGCCACGGCATCAGCGCGTAGCTCTGGAACACCAGGCCGCGCTCGGGGCCCGGCTCCGTCACCAGCCGATCACGGAACATGACGCTGCCGGAATCCGGGTGGATCAGTCCGGCCATCAGCGATATCAATGTCGTCTTACCGGAGCCGGAGAAACCGACAATGGCGACGAATTCGCCCTCTTCGATGGAGAGCGATACGTCCTTCAGCACGTTCGCGCGTGCGGCGCGCGCGCCGTAAGACTTGGAGACATCCTTCAGTGCAAGAATGGCCATCGGCCGCCTCATCGATTGGCCGAATGGGTGACGGCGGCCTGCATGGTCAGCATCAGCCGGTCGAGCAGGAAGCCGATCAGGCCGATGGTGAGGACCGCGACCATGATCCTGGCGAGCGACGCCGAGGAGCCGTTCTGGAACTCGTCCCAGACGAACTTTCCGAGGCCCGGATTCTGCGCCAGCATCTCGGCAGCGATCAGTACCATCCAACCAACGCCGAGCGACAGGCGGAGACCGGTGAAGATGAGAGGCAGCGCCGAGGGCAGGACCAATTTCCTGATCTTGGTCGGCCAAGACAACTTCAGGACGCGCGCGACGTTCAGCAGGTCCTTGTCGATTGACGCGACACCATAGGACGTGTTGATCAAGGTCGGCCACAGCGAACAGAGCGTGACGGTAATGGCCGAATTGAGGAACGATTTGGACAGCAGCGGATCTTCGGTGACATAGAGCGCGCTGACCACCATGGTCACGATCGGCAGCCAGGCCAGCGGCGAAACCGGCTTGAAGATCTGCACCAGCGGGTTGAAGGCTGCGTTGATCACTGGCGACAGACCGCAGACGATGCCGAGCGGAACCGCCACGCATGCCGCCAGCACGAAGCCGGTGAAGACCGTTTTCAGGCTAGTGAGGATCTGGTCGAAGAATGTCGGGCGGCCAACAAAGGGGCGGACCTTGACCTCCGCCGTCGGATCGGCCGTTCGAATTTCGGCGTTGCGCTTCTCCTGCCGTTCGTAGAAGGCCGCTTCTTTGGCGCGCTCTGCCAAGTAGCTGTCATAGAGCCCGATTGCCTGTTCCCACACTTGGCTCGGACCAGGCAACGCGCCGAGGCTGGTCTCGACGCGCGGTGCGACGGCGTTCCAGGCCAGGAGAAAGGCCGCGATCGCAACCAACGGCACGCCGAGTTGACGCCACAGTTGTGCAAACTCCTCACGCGGGCCCGCGCCCACGGCGAGACGCAAGAGCGGTGTGAGTGATCCAAGGCCGGCCAATTTCAGCACGCCGCAGACGTGGCTGATCTGAGCCAGCCTTTGTTCGCGGCGTTCCGCCATGGTGGGTTCGATCGTTGCGGCGTCGGTCGTGAAGGTCATGTGATCTCTCTTTACCCTCGCTGGTATCAATTGGTGACGGTCCCACCGTCGACGCGCTGATCGCCCTTGAGGCCGATGGCCAGCGCTTCGAGATAGGCGTTGGGCTGGTGGCCGTCATAGGCGACGCCATCGATGAATTCGGCCGTCGGCGCGCGATAGCCGTCGCTCTCCCATGGAAAATCCTCGCGCTTGGCCTTGCCTTCCTCGACCAGCATCTTCGCGGCGACCAGATAGAAATCGGGGCGATAGACGGACTTCGCCGTCTCGGCGAACCAGGAATCCGGTTTGGCCTCGGGAAGCTGACCCCAGCGCCGCATCTGGGTGAGGTACCACACTGCGTCGGAGTAGTAGGGATAGGTCGCGAAATGCCGGAAGAACACGTTGAAGTCCGGTACCGCGCGCTTGTCGCCCTTCTCGTATTCGAACGTGCCGGTCATCGAATTGGCGATGACCTGCGGATCGGCGCCGACATAGTCCGGCCGCGACAGAATCTCCACCGCCTCGGCGCGATTCTTGTTGTTCTCCGCGTCCAGCCACATGCCGGCGCGGATCAGCGCCTTGGTCAGCGCGATGACCGTGTTGGGATTGGCTTCCGCAAAGCCGGCGGTGAGGCCGAATACCTTCTCCGGATTGTTCTTCCAGATCTCGTAGTCGGTCACGACCGGCACGCCGATGCCCTTGGCGACCGCCTGCTGGTTCCAAGGCTCGCCCACGCAATAGCCGAGGATCGTGCCGGCTTCGAGCGTTGCCGGCATCTGCGGCGGCGGCGTGACCGACAACAGAGCATCGGCCAGGCTCTGCCCGCTATTGTCGGCGGGCGAATAGAAGCCGGGATGGATGCCGCCGGCCGCCAGCCAATAGCGCAGCTCGTAATTGTGGGTGGAGACCGGGAACACCATGCCCATGTTGAAGGGCTTGC
>Ga0184637_10001864_pt1 | contig 13892 bp, 5 predicted proteins | sample PLM3_127_b2_FD_133143 | JGI IMG/M metagenome (GOLD analysis project Ga0184637, IMG submission 133143) | Groundwater sediment microbial communities from an aquifer in East River, Colorado, USA - PLM3_127_b2 | ecosystem: Environmental > Terrestrial > Soil > Riparian zone | place: USA: East River...
CGAAGCCGAAGCCGACGCCGAAGCCGAAAGCACTCGCGTAGGCGACGGATGTGAGGGATGTGAGGGGAACAAGGGACGACCTGGGCAGGTCGTGGGGGAATGGCGACTGGCGGGTCCGGCCCATGATGCCTTGACCTCCGCGGTCGCCCGAGTGTGCTGTGAGCTGCTCTCCCTATCCTTCCAATGGATAATCTACGCCGATCCGCAATTTCCTGCGCCAACCGCCTTGGAGGCGGATCAAGCCCGGGCAAACCGGCCTTGCGGCGAAGCGCGGGGAAGAGGGGGTGCGCAGGCGAGTTCCGCAGCGCGCCGTGGCGCCACGGTAGATGTTGGATCTAAGGCTGCTCGCCGGCGCGCGAGGACTTGTTTGAGCCAGCGCACCCCCTCTCCCCGCGATGAGCCGACCCCCAAGCCGTTTGACCTCGCAAGTCACGCCAGCCCCCGGCGCCGGCGGAGGAACCATTCCAGTGACACGCAGCCGACGAAGGCCAGGAACATCCCGGCGTGGTTCCAGATTTTGAGCTCGACCGTCTGGACGGCCGCGAGTCGGCGTTCGACCAGCGATCGGATCGAGCTTTCCGCTTCCTCCGGAGCCACAAAAGCCCCGTCGGTGCGAGCCGCCAGCCGGCGCAGGAGATCCGGGTTGGCGGCCGGCATGGCTCCCTCCAGGCTCGCCTGGTCGACCAGGAAATGCTCGCCCTCTCCTGTCCATCGCTGCTCTCCGCGTTTGGCGGAGCCCCGCAAACGATAGAGTCCGGCGGCGAGGAAACCAGCCTCCCCCGAGTACTGTCCGCGTCCCTCGCCGGGAACCAACCGCACCGAGATCGGCTCGCCTCCGCCATCGGGCACCACTTCGACGGTCACCTCGGCATCGTCGATCGGGCGGAGCTGATCGTCGGTGAGGCGAGCTCCCAACGTGACCCGCTTGCCGCCCAGGAACACGCTCTGGTCGGCAAAGAGCTCGAGGTTGCCCCCACCCCGGCCCTCGGCCAGCCAACGCACCGCGTCGCCCCAAAAACGCCGGTGAGCAAGATCACTACCGGCCATGCCCGGCAGCAGAAACCCCCATCGCCAGACCAGTGAGCCGTTGACCATGAGGACCCGCCCCCCCGCGCTACGCCCGGCGACTACGATCGGCACCCGGCCGGCGGAGGATTCCCCGTGAACCAGGACCTCGCCACTCAGCCGCACCTCGAGCGGGGAGCCGATGCGCACCGGCGGCAGCTTCTGCCACAATTCCGCGGCGGAGGACGGCGCTTCACCGAGCGAGGTGACCGGGTGCACGAGCCCGGCGTCGGTCAGGCTCAGAGAAACGAAGTCGGTGCTCGCCGGCGCGGAAGTCGGCCGGGCGGGAAGCAGAGCTCCGATCTCGGGTGAATTGAATCCCGGGTAGGCGCGACCCGGCGGGCCGCTGACGACCAGGATCCCGCCCCCGCTGCGGGCGAAGCCCGTAAGCGCCGCGCGCGCCTGCCCCGGCAGCTGCGCGGCGTCGACGCCGACCAGGACCACGGCGCCGAACGGAACCAGATCCGCGGCCCGCGCCGGCATCCCCCTGAGGCGTCCTCCCCCGAGCACCTCATAGCCGCCGTTCTGGCGCTCGAGTCGCACCACCGCGGTGACTGCAAGGGTCCGATCGCTGGCCAGAGCGCGCCGGATGAAAGTGAAATCCCAGGACACCGCATCGGCCAGGACCAAGACTTGCAATCGATCTTCCTGGACCTTGATCGCAAACGCGCGCAGGTTGTTGTCGCGGGTAAGCTCACCGGGCGCCGCCTCGACCTCGACCATATAGCGGTGGAGTCCGAGGCGATCGGGACGGAAACGGATCTCGACCGGCACCCGGCTCGGGCCCGCCGGCAGGATCGCCGACTCCCGGGCAATGACCCGCTCGTCCTCGCGCAGCAGGACCGCCACGCGGGTCGACAGCTTGAAATCGCTCGCCAAGGTCACCGAGACCTGGGTCTCCTGGCCGAGAAAGGCGTTGCGGTTGGCCAGGCACTCGGCGACCCAGACATCGCTGACCGCTGAATCGAGCGAGGCGGGAACACAGAGAATGGGCACGCCGAGCCGTTCGGCAGCGGCCAGCGGATCAGAGCCGGAATTGGTCGCGCCATCGGACAAGAGCACCGCCGCGGCGGGGCGCCGGCCTCGCCGAGTCAGCACATCGCTCAGGGCCGGACCCAAGGCAGTCACCGATCCGCGAGCGGCGACCTCCGGCATCCGGCTTCCTTCATTGAGGGCGATCTCCTCCGCCTCCGCCGCAAAACCGTAGAGGCGTACCTCGAAGTCCCGCTCCAGTTCGGGCGTGAGGCGGCTGAGGAGCCCATGGACGAGTTGGAGGCGAGTGGTCGAGTCGGCCTGGCCGGCTCGGACCGGCAGGTTCATGCTCGAGGAAAGATCGAGCAAGATCGGCAACAGCGGTTTCTGATCCTCCCGCGAGGCCACCGTGACCACGGGCTGGAAGAGGATGAGAATGAGCAGGGAAAGCGCCGTGAACCGAAGCAGTGCGAACAGCACTCGATTCGAGCGCGGGAGCGGCGGCACGGGCGCCCGGTAGGCCCACACCGCCAGGCAGAGGGCGAGGGCAACCGCTAGCCAGAACACGACCACCCACGGGCCGTGCGCTCCAAGGGAGATGGACCGTACCGGCCAGTGCAAGAGTGTCTCCTTCTCGCTCGAAACGGGTGGCCGCAGGCCGGGGGCGCCCTTCTAACCTAGCCTGCAACTTAGCCTGGATGAGTCAAAACCCAAGGCCGTCCAAGGCGTGCAATTCCGCTCGCGCGGAGCGGAATTAGCGGCTCTCCCGCTCCTCGAGGCGTTTCTCCAATCGCCGTTCGAGGTCGCGGATGAGCTTCTCGAGCCGGTCCACTCGCTCCGACAGAGCCTCCCCACCTTCGTGCATGCGGTCGCGCAAGTCGTGCCACATGGGTCCGAAGTCCTCGCCGCGAAGGCGAGCCAGCCGGCGCAAACGCTCAACCGGAGGAGCTTCCGCGAGGGTCGCCTCGAATTTCTGCTCCTTGCCGTGCCGAATGGCGGTTAAGATAATCGCCGTCCCTGGATCCTCCGCCTGCACTGCATCCGCGAGCTCTTCGGGTGAACGAACCCGCGCTGTCCCCACGTTGAGGATGACATCGCCGGCTTTGAGCCCGGCGCGGTCGGCGGGTGAATCCTCGTGGACCGAGACCACCAGGACACCGGTCTCCGGCTCGACACCGAAGTAGGACGCCAGATTGGAGCTCAACGACTCGACCCGGGCGCCCAGATAGCTTCTCGAAGCCCACGGCATCGGGCCGCGCTCTCGCCCTCCGAGACGCGCGGGCGTCTCAACCAGCTTGGCTTGCACGTCGTCCTTGCGCCCCTTGCGAATACGGATGAACTTGACCGTATCTCCGGGGTCATAAGCCCGGATGCGGCGAATGACCTGGGAGGCGCTCTGCACGTCGCGGCCGCCCACCTTTGTGATGATGTCGCCCCGCTCCAGCCCGCAACGATCCGCCGGGCTTCCCGGCACCACGCGCGTGACCAGTACTCCTGGGCCCTTGAAGTCGAAGGCTTGGCGAAGCGCCGGGTCGAGGTCCTGAAGCTCGACGCCCAGCCAGGCGCGACCTCCGGCATCCTCTGGATCCGCTTCGGGAAGGTCCCGCTCCGGTTCGTCTTCTCCGCTCGCCTGGACCTCGACGATCTCTCCAACCCGCTCCGGCTGGCCGGCCAGACTTTGATCCTTCGCCCAACCCTGCCCGGCGACGCCCAGCAGGGCCATGACACTCAATGAAAGCCACAAAACCACCAGGGACCGCATGCTTCTACCTCGACACCATTCGCGCTGGGGACATGGGATAGCCACCGGGGCTAGATGGGGAAGGCGCAGTCCGGGCGCGCTCTCCTGGCTCCTCAACCCATACGGATTGGATCAGGTTCCGGGCCCACCCTAGTTCACCTGGCGGCGGGGGGCAACGGCCCGAATCCCTTCCCGCCCGGCCGGCCCAGGGCATCGAATGGCATTAGCACGGAGCGGGCCAGCCCGGCGCGACCCTAAGCTCTTGCCCGTTCTCCGGCGAGCCCGGTCAACCCAGGGGGGGTGCCTACTGCGTGGACGGTTCTGGCTTCGGCGTGGTCGGCCTAGAAGGTGCGGATGGGCGAGAAGCAGGGCAAGCGGCTGCAATCCTTCAGCGGCTGCAATCCTTCAGCGGCTGCAATCCCTCGCGGCCCCCATCCCTCGCGGCCGCCATCCCTCGCGGCCGCCATCCCTGGCCGCGGATCCGCGGGTTCTCGGAAACTCAGCCCTCGGCGACGCGGCGAGTGTCGCCGGGGCCAGCGATCTCGGCCTCGAAGCGCCCGACTGCCTCGGCGGCGGTGTTATAGGATTCGAGGATGTTCTGGAACTCGAGCAGCTCGAAAACTTCGTAGACATCCGGGGACATTCCGGCCAGCTTCAGATCTCCGCCCTGCTCGCGCATTTCCCGGATCTCGCCGATGAAGATCCCCCAGCCGGCGCTCGACAGATAGTCGACTGCGGAGAGATCGACGACGATATTGTAGACGCGACGTTCGAGAATCGCGTTGATCTTCTTCTCGAGCTCGTGCGAGGTAGTGGTATCGACATAGCCGGTGACGCGCACGACCGCGATCTCACCTTGAGGCCCGGCTTCCTCCACGATCACATCGATTCCTCGCATTGCATCCTCCGCTCGGGGTCGGTTCCCGGCTAGCTACCCGTGAGATCGAGCTCTTCGTTCTCGTCGCCGCCCTCGCCCGAGCTCTCGCCAGTCGCGGGTTCGCGGCGCCAAGCTAGGGCATCCGGCGTTATGACTTCCGGGGTCATGACCTCCGGCGCGATGATCTCCGGCTCTTCCGGCGCCACGCCTTCCGGCGTGGGCTTGGCCTTGGGCCGGCGAGGCCGGCGGGGACGGGGAGTCGGCGCCGGCGCCGGCCACCCGGCAAACGCTCGCCGAGCTAGGCGGGAGTTGAGCTTCCGCCGCCGCAACGACTCAAGGACTCGACCGCGATGGACCTCCTGCTTGAGCGCCAAGGCCAGGGCCTCGGCCAGGCGACGAGCACCACGGTCAGGATCCTCGCGCACGAGCTGGATCAGCACATCCTCCTGCTCATTCGACATCCGGGGCGGCAGGACTCGCTTGCGGCGGTCGCGAAGTCCCTCTCGACCCGCCGAGCGCCGGAGGCGTCGGTAGCGGTAGTAGCTCGATGGCGACACGCGCAGCTGCCGGCAAGCCTCCGCCACCGCGACACCCTCGACCTCCACCAGGTCGAGAAGCCGCTCGCGGGCCTCGACCTTCATTTCGGTCGCTGAGAGGCGCTCCTTGATGGCCACGAGGGTCATGTCGTCGTTCTGCGGAGTGTCTCCAGTAAATTCGGCGAGCTCGCGTTCGATCTGTAGGCAAAACTCCTGAGGGTCGCAGTTGGCATGGCGCTTGATGGCCTCCAACAACGCCGGGGTCCCAAACTGCTGCATCTGGGAATTCATCGCCTCGGTGATTCCGTCGGTGTAAGCCACGAGCAGGTCGCCCTGCTCGAGAGCCACCTTCTCGACCGCCATGGACCGTCCAAACAAGGTCTCGTCCGGGAGGTCGATGCCGACCGGAAAACCGCTCGGCTTGAGGAAATAGGTCTCCTGGGTCGTTGCCCGGTAGAGGATGAGCGGGTTGTGCCCGGCCGAGGCATAGGTGAGCTGGCGCTCCCGGGAGTCGAGGACCACATAGAACATGGTCACGAACATTCCCTTGTGCATGTCGGCGGTGACGAAACGGTTGACGCGCTCGAGCACCTCGGCGGCCGAGCGCTCGCCTCGAGCCTCGAGCCGGAGCGCGGTCCGGATCATCATCATGACCATCGATGCAGGCACGCCCTTGCCGGAGACATCGGCGACCGCCAGTCCCCACATCTCCTCCCCCACCCGCACGAAGTCGTAATAGTCGCCGCCCACGTTCTTGGCCGCCTTGTAGAGGGTGCCGATTTCGAACCCGGCCATCTCGGGCAGCGTGCTGGGCAGGAGCGATTGCTGGATCGACTTGGCGACCTCCACCTCCTGCTGCAGCCGCTCCTGCTCGGCATGACCCTTCTGGGCGTCTCGGACCTGGGACATCGCCTCGGTGACGACATGGGCGATGGCGTCGAGTTCCTCGAGCCCCGCCGCCGCGATCTCGCTCTCCTGCCCGGCGCCGATCGCCCTCACTCCCTCGGTCAGGCGCTGAATCGGCTTCACCACCAGGCCGACGAGGAAGGAGACCGCCGCGAGACCGGCCGCCAGGGCGATAGCGGCGACGACGATGACCGCCCGCTGCGCCCCCACCACCCGCTTCTCGACCGCCTCGATCGGCACGGTGACGTAGATGGTTCCCAGGCGGGCGCGGTGCGCTTTCCACGGTCCAGGGCTCATCACCGGCAGAGCCAAGACGTAGTCGGCCCCCGAATCGGGCCGGGCGATGGATGCCGGCAGCACCCCTTCCCGATCGGACGGGAGATGGATCACCGACGACCGGAAGGGAGCCAATCGGGTCAATATCAGATCCTCATCACTCGCCGCCCAAACGGTGCCGGTGGAGTCGGCGATGACGAGGCGCGCGATCGGCCCGCGGGCGGCGGCGCTCTTGGCGGCGGCGATGAGCTGCGTCTGCTTGGGGCCGAACTCCTGCCGGTTCAACAGCAGATCGGCGGCGTGCGGCCTGAGTCCGCTGGCGAGGGCAACGCCTCGAGCCAAGGTCTCGCGCCGGGCCGCCGTCCCGACGCGTACCAGGCCAATCCCGGCGCCCGCCGCCACCAGGAGGGCGAGCAGCAAGCTCGCCTGGAGAGAGAAGCGAAAACGCAGGCTCCGGCCGCGCAAACGAGCCTTGATGCGCGCACCCACACCCACCTGTACCGGAGCGAAGCGCTTGACTAAGGTGAGTACGTTCTCGTCGTCGACTCGCGCGTAGCTCACCTCGTCCATGATCTTGTGGATCAGGAAGAGGCCGAAGCCACCCTTCTTGCCGGTCTTTACATAGCGGGACAGATCGGGCGTGCCGACCGCCTCGGGGTCGAAGGGCCGGCCATGGTCGCGAAGCTTGATGGTGGCCGACCCGCTGGCGATGGCGACCTCGACGGTGATGGTCCCCCGACGCCCGCCGTAAGCGTGCTCGATGATGTTCGAGCAAGCTTCGTCCACGGCCAGGCGCACCTCGCGTTGTGCCCGCTCCGAGAGCGGGGTGTCGCTGAGCGCCTGCTCGACAAAGGTTCGGATGCCCGGGAGGTCGTCGGGCCGGGCCTCGACGGTGATCTCGTGCTGACGGGCGTTCATCGCGGTTGCCGGCGGCGGGTCATCGAGCCGTTCCCTGGCGACGCGTCACTGCAGCGTTCCCTGGCGAGCGCCGGTCAACGCACCGCTCCCTGGCGGGCCCGGGCCTCATCGAGGTTCATGCGTACCGCCTGGTTCCCGGGATCGAGAGCGAGCAACTGCTCCCAGTAGCGGATCGCGCCCGCGTAGTCCCCGGCGTTGAAGCGGCGCATCCCCTCGACATAGAGATTTCTGGCCTCGTCGCGGCGAGAGGGATCGAGCTGCGCTCCTCTCGGATCGATCCGGGCCCGGAGAGCCTGCGCCTCCGGATCGCGGGGATAGTCGGCCAGGATGGAATCGGCGATCGCCGCCGCCCGCTCGCGCTCCCCGGCCGCCAGCGCCTCGACCGCCCGCAGGAGCTGCTGCAGGCGAGCGAGATCGGCCTGCTGGGCGGCGAGCACCGCACCCTGGGCGCTCAGATCACGCCGGACGAGCGCCAGACTGTCCGAGGCCGCCCTCAATTGCTCGACCGCCGCCCTCCGTTCCTGCTCCCTCACCTGCAAAGAATCGCGCCATGACGCCATGTCTTGCGTCTCTTTGATGGTGATGACTTTGAGGGCAACCACGGCCTCAGGATCGTCGGGGCGGTGGGCCCGAAGACCGAGCCAGGCGGCGCGAGCCGTCTCGCGATCGGGGGCGGCGCGGGCCTTCTCCCGCAGATCCTCGACCGTCGTGGCGACGGCCTTCTCGGCGGCGGCGGTGGCCACGGCCGCCTTCTCGGCCGCCGCGGCCGCCTGCGCCTTCGCCTTGAGCTCCTCCGACCCTTGACCGAGACGCGCGGTGACCGACACCACGTGCACGAGACCCAGCTCGTGGGCCTCGAGCCCGTAGTCGAAGGCGAAGAAGCTGGCCGCAAACCCCAGGCCCAGGCGGTAGTCCTTGCCGCGCGCCCCGGCGCGGCCGACGACGTTTGCGGCCACCGGAATCTCGACCCCAAACGCGAACGGAGCATCGGCACTGCCGACTTCGGCTTCGCCGGCGAGAAGCAGCGAACGCCCCATCATCCTCCGGCTCCAGGTCCCGGCGAGGGAAAGCGAGCGCGGCAACCGCTCGGCCTCGCTCGCCACGGTCAGGGCGGGAGCCAGGAGGTTCCGGGCCCGCATGCCCAACGCCAGACCGTGGCGCGGACGGAGGGTGAGCCCGATATCGACCCCGAGCCCGGTGCCGCTCTGGCTGGCGAAGCTTTGCCGGCGGAGCCGCAAGGCGGCGCCGAGATCCATGGCCGGCGAGAAGCCGCGGTCGCCGGCGTCGGCTCGGGTGGCCGCGGTGTCCAGCGCGCCGCCCGCTCCAACTCCGGCCACGCCGGTTCCGCGGGCTCCGCCGAAGGGCCAGGGAAGCCCCAGGGCGTAGCCCGTGGCCAGCTCGACATCGCCGAAATCGGCCCTTCCGGTGGGGATCCCCTGGGCATCGAAGGTGGCAATGTCACCGACGCCGAGCCGGGTCAGGCTTCCACCCAGAACCCCGGGTCCGAAGGGCCAAGCGACCCCGAAGGCGTCGAGGCTGCCGCCTTCCGGGAGTGGGGCCAGATGGGCGTGGATCAGGAGGCCGCCGGCCGCCGCCAGGCAAGCCGGATTCCACCCCAGGGCGACCGCCGGATCGGCGGCGGCGGCGCCGCCGCCGAGAACTCGCTCCCGCGCCCCCACCCCACCGGCCAGCGGGTCCGAGGCTCCGGGCGCGCCGGATGCCGGTCGCGACAGGACGGCCCCGAGCCCGGCGATCCCGAGCAGCCCAATAAACAACGCCCGCACGCAACTCATTGCGGGCCCCGTCGTCGTCCTGGCCATCGCGCCGTTTTCAGCGGATTGCCGCAACTTTCACCATCGCATCGATGTCACCGCCGCGAATTCGGCAGTGATAAACCCCGTTTCTCACCGACTCCCCGTGGTCATTCCGGCCGTCCCAAGCCACCTGATTCAAGCCGGCGCGCCCCCCGCTCTCCCCGGCCGCCAGCGACCGGGACCACACCCGGTCCCCGAAGAGAGTGAAAATCTGGATCTCGACCGACGCATCGCGCTCGAGGACATAGGTGAGCCGCGCGGCCTCGCGTCCCGGCCCGAACGGATTGGGCACCGCGTGCGGCCCCTCGTAGATGGTGAATGGAGAGGATTCGACCGTTCCCCCGGCGAGGAGGACGGAAACGGCATCCCCGGTGCCGGGATCACGAGCGATGACGGTGCCGGGACTCCCGAGCGCTGCCCGATAGCTGCCGGCGGGAGCGCCGGCCCGCGCGCCGAGCGCGAGCACATAGGTGCGCGACTCCTGCCCGGCGAGGGTGTCGGCAAGGGCGAGGCTGGGAGGACCCGCGCCGGTCCAAACCGCGGCGACCACGCCATTGGGGTAGTCGCGGCGGAGCTCGAGCCCGCCGAGCACCGCCTGCGGATCGGCTGCGGTACTCCCTCCGTCCGAGCCTCCCTCCGGCAGCTGGAGCAGGGCGGGGGTCAAGCCGGTGAGAACGATCGTGTGCTCCGGCGACGGCGGCCCGGGATTGGCCACGGTGAGGACAAGAACCGGTTGCATCGGCCCGCCTCGCAGGAGAGCCGGCGGAGAGGTCGCCAGTGCCCCTCCCGTCACCTCGATGCCGCGGGCGATCGTGGCCAGCCCGAGCGTTGCCTCGGGACGTTCGACCGCCGCCGGCTGCCCGGTGTTCTCGTCCGATGGGGCGGCGGTGATCGTGAGACTCAGCGCGTGGGGCGGCCCGGGGCGATCGGCGGCCACGATCTGGAAGCGCACCGGCTGGCCGACCGTGAACGGCCGTTGGTTGGGTTCGCCGGGAGCCAAGGCGAGCTCAGGGGCGAGGGTGAGAGCGAGAACTCCGGCTCCCGGCGCCGCCGCCGTACCCAGGTTGGTGACGAGACCCTCGATGGTGACCAGCTGGTCGGGGAGAGCCGTCCCGTCTTGTGCGTCCACCGGCTCGACGATCGACGCATCCAGGCGCAGGCGGGCGGCCTCCACCGCCCGGATGGCGGTCGCCGCCCGCGGCGTAATTACTTGCGCCTGAGCGCCGGAATTCAAGTCGAGCGGAATGTCGATCAGGAGGCCGACGAGCGAGTCGGGCGCTGCGGCACCGAGAGGTGCGGCGACGGCGAAGGCGACCGGGGTACCGGCGGCGAAGGACTGGCGCGCCGGGCCCAAAATGCCGTATCCCGCCGGGACCCGAAGCTCCACCGTGCCGTCCGTCCCCACCGGAGCATCGCCGGTGTTGGCCACCGTCACCTCGAGGTCGAGGAGTGACCCGCCTGAGATCACCCCGTCTACGGCCCCCGCCGGAGCCCGGATAGCGATCGCCGGCTGCAACCGCGCCTCGCGCTCGATCACCAACGACAACGTGTCGTCGGCCGCCGGCAGCACCGCCGGCGGATTGCCGGAGACCGCGCCTGCACCGCCTTGAACCCCGGCCTGAACCGCTGCCGTTCCGGCGGCGCTCGCCGCCGCCGCCACCATCTCGACCACCGCCGTGTCGCCGGCGGCGATCATCCCTACCGGTACGGCGACCGGGGCGGCCAGGCCCGGCCCGCCAGCGGTGGCGGTGGCGCCGGCCACCGCCTCGCCGCCTCGATTGACAATGCGCAGTCGCAGCGGGAAGGACTGACTCCGATTCACCCGCGGGCCGCGCAGGGCGGCGCTCGCGAATTCGCTAATCTGAAGTGCGGCGCCGTCCAGGACCGTCACCATGTCGGGGGCGAGGTCGAGATCGACTGCGAGCGGGGTGCCGTTCCAGTCTTGCCCGCGGAACCCGACGACCAAACTATGGCTGCCGTCGTCAACGGTGGTCAGGGTGGCGGATTGGAAGAAGAGCGTGTCGGCCGTCCCTCCGGGGATTTCTGCGGGGGACCGCAATATATCGAGAAGGACGCTGAAGCCGGTGAAGGAGAGCCCGGTCGCCGCCCCGGGACGCGCGCTGGCCCCGCCGCGATTCTCGACCACGACCCTGAACGACACCAAGTCCCCGATCACGACCAGGTCGGGATCCAGGGTTCCGGGCAGGTAACGGAGATCCGCCGGCGCCTCGACCAGGAGCTCGGCAGGCGGTGCGGCGACGGCCGCCGCGCCGGTGAGCCCGTGCTCGCGGGCGGCGACGGCGAGGGCCGGGGCGTAGGGCTGCGCGGCGAGCTCCGCGGGCACGACCTCCGCCGGGAAGGCGAGACTGGCGGTGCTCCCGCCGGACACGGCCACCGCCGGGCCCGGATAGGTCACCTCGAGACGATCGACGCCGTCGCTCACCGTGAGGACCGTGCCGGCCAGCACCTGGACCCGAGCCCCGCCGTCGTTGGCGAGGTCGATGGTGAACGCCGCCGGCTCGTCGCGGGTCACCCGCGCCGGCACCAAGCTCCCCGCCACCCAGCGGAGCACGGCGGGTTGCTCGGCGACGAGCGGTTCGGGGACGGCGAGGAACACCGCCCCCTCGATCCCGCTCTCGCTGGTCAAGGCCACGACCGCCGCCGCCAGGGGGCCCGGGCCCAGGGCCGGATCGACGGCTGCCGGGCCGAAGCTGAGCACCGCCGAGACTCCGGCCGGGATCGCCAGCGGGGCGCCGGCGAGCCCGAGATCCACGGCGATCCCTCCGGTCAAGCGGAGAACGGTGCCGGTGCGGAGGGTGATCTCCGCTCCGCCGGTATTTGCGATCTCAAGTGAAAAACTGCGGACCTGGCCGAGGGAGACGGAGTCCGGCGCCATGGTCCCGGACACCACGGCCAGCGCCGCCGGAGCGAACACCCGGAGCGAATCGTCCAGAGCGAGGGCGCTGGCATAGGGCGCCCCGTGCTCGCTGCCGCCGAGCAGGAGACGGGCCGCCACCCGGCCCGGCGGGTAGCCGCCGGGGACTCCCACATCGGCGAACCGAAGTGCGGTCGGAAGATTGCCGGGAACGAGGGTCGGGGCGGCGAGCGGGGTCTCGAACTCGGCGCCCGGCGGACCGAAGATGAGACGAGTAAGCCCCGGATCGAGGACCACGTCCGCCCCCCCCGTGTTATCGAGCACGACGCCGGCGGGGTGGGTCTGTCCGGCCGAGGCGACCCGTGGCCCCAGGCTCTCGTCCAGATAGCTCAGGCTGGCGGCGGTGTCGACGGTCCAGACGGCGAGCGAACCGGCTCCGGCGACGACGTGACTCAAGCCGCCGACTTCGAAGTCGGCGCGCCCGTCGATGGCCACCGGGCCCACCGTCGCCAGCGGGTCCACGTCCACGGTCACGGTATAAGTGCGCTGCGACCGGCCCGGCAGGAGATCCGGAAGCGGCGGGGCCACTCCGCGTTCGGCGTAGGCGGGCTCGGAGAAGTCGAGGCCGACGCCGGTCACCGGGACCGAGTTCTCGCCCAGATTGGTGAGGGTCACGAGCACCGGAACCCCCACTTGACCGCGGGCCACCCGGGCCGGCGCCGTGACCTGCTCGATCGCCAAGAGCTCGAGACCGAAGGCGCCGAGCTCGGCGGCGACGAGGGTGTCGATCAACGCTCCCCGCGCATCGGTCCCGGCGAGGGTGAGGAGCGGGGTATACCTGCCGGGGGCGAAGGCCGGATCCAGGCGCTCGGCGGCAAAGCCGAGGGTGGCCACCCCTCCCGCCGGCACCACGACCGGGGCGGCCAGGGCGCTCGCATAGGTGGCGCCGCCCGGCTCGGCGAAGCGGAGGACGGAGGCTCCGCCGAAGGTGGCGGCGCTGGGGCCCAGGTTCCGCACCGCGATCGTGAACGCGACCGTGTCGCCGGGGACGGCGCCGGCCGGAGCCAGGGTGTTGGGCTCGAGGGCCAGGGTCACCCGCGGCGCGAAGGTGAGGGCCGCAGTTCCAGCCGCCGTCCCCTGGTCCGGCGCCGGCCCGCTGACCGCAGAAATTTGCGCATCACCGGGGCTTTCGGCGGCCCGGACGTCGAAGGAGAAGCGGCCGCTCGAGTCCGTGAGCCGCTGGATCCCCGGGGCCGAGCCCTCGTCCACCGCCACCACCTGGCCGGGCGGGGCGTCGACGGTCACCGGCATGCCGGGGACCACGTTCGCGTAGCGATCGGCGACCGGCCCGCCGGCCACCGCCGCCTCGCTCCGCCCGTCGGCGGTCAGGGTGTCCGGCTGGACCGCGAGCGGGATCACTCCCGCCGGCGGCGCCGGCCGAACGGTCAGGTCGCGCCCGTCGCCGGCCAGGACCCCGGCCGGGTCGGCGGCGGCGACTCCGAGAAGGCCTGCCGCCGGATCGCGGACTCGGAGCCGATTCGCGCTCGTCCCGCCGGCGAGAACCAGCGAATCGGCCGGGCCCGCCGACCAGCTCGAGCCGCCATCGGTCGAGAACCGGGCGCTCGGCGAGTTGGCGGTGATTCGCACCAGGGGCGAGGCTTGCGGGTCCACGTTGCCGAACGTGTCCTCGGCCTCGACGATCAATAGGATTGGCGCAAAGGCGGTGTCGCTCAAGGCTCCCGCCGGACCGAGGGCGAGCCGCGTCGCTCCCGCGGCGGTCGAAGTGAAGACTGCGCCCGCGACCGCCGCGGGGGCGATCGAGGCGGTCCAGGCGTCGAGGGTGTCGGCAAGGCCGGCGACCAGCGGAGCGATGTAGTGCACCGAGAGCCGACCCGCCGCGTCCGTGGTTCCC
>Ga0184637_10001866_pt1 | contig 13877 bp, 12 predicted proteins | sample PLM3_127_b2_FD_133143 | JGI IMG/M metagenome (GOLD analysis project Ga0184637, IMG submission 133143) | Groundwater sediment microbial communities from an aquifer in East River, Colorado, USA - PLM3_127_b2 | ecosystem: Environmental > Terrestrial > Soil > Riparian zone | place: USA: East River...
ATAGCTGCTGATAATTTTTTCAGCCGACTGCATGACCAGGGTTGCGGTTCTGGGGTCTAATGCAGAAGCCGGTTCGTCAAGAAGCATAATTTTTGCTTCGCTCATAATTGCCATTACAAGTGTAAGGGCTTGCCTTTGCCCGCCAGAGAGCGAGTTCATGGGACGGCTCAACCGGTTTTCCAAACCGAGACCAAGCACTGAGATTTTTTCCTTCGCTTCTTTTTGAAATTTCTTTCCCGTGCCAATGAAAAGATTTTTCTTTTGCGTCCGCAGCGATGCGAGCCGGAAATTTTCAAGGATAGATAAATCGAGCGCTGTACCTGTAAGTGGGTCCTGGAAAATTCTTGCAATCCATTTGCTTCGCTCATGTTCCTCAAGTTTCGTAACATCAATATTGTCCAGGAATATTTTTCCCGAATCTGCAATTATTTTTCCTGAAATGATATTGAGCAGCGTTGATTTTCCTGAACCGTTTCCTCCCACCAGCACAACAAATTCCTTCTGCTTTATTTCAAGAGAAATATTTTTCAGGGCAGAAACTTCATTCGCTTCGCCTTTGTTGAATGTCTTAGTTATCTTTTCAAGACGTATCATGTCTTCCTTATCAAATTTGGAATTCCCACCACTGCCAGTACAATCAGTGCAACAACCAGCTTCAGGTAACCGGCATCCACTCCCGATGCAAGCGCTGCGGCCAGTACTAGCCGGAAAAGAATACTGCCAATAATAATTGCGGCAAGACGAATAAAAATATTTGTAACGGAAGACCGGACAAAAATTTCTCCAATCATCACCGAGCCCAAACCTAGAATCACAATACCTATTCCCATATTAATATCGGCAAAGCCCTGGTACTGTACGATAAGGTATCCGCTTAGCGCTGTGAGTGAATTTGAAATAGCAAGCCCGGTGATTTTCATCCGGTCTGTATTCACTCCCAGCGAGCGAATCATCTGCTCGTTGTTTCCTGTGGCGCGCATGGCAAGCCCGAAATCGGTTTTCAGGAGAAGCGAGAGCAAGAACCAGAACACAACGGCAAATAAAAGCATGGCTGAAAGCTCACTCATATAAATTGTATCAAAAATTTTCTGCTGCTCAATCAACGGTATGTTGGAACGCCCCATGATGGCAAGATTCACAGAGTAAAGCGCTGTCATCATCAGTATGCCGGCAAGCAGCGGGTTCACTTTTAGTTTGGCGTGAATGATTCCCGTGCACATTCCGGCAACTGCGCCAACAGCCATTGATGCAACAAGAGCCGTTAACGGATGATACCCCCAAACAAGCATCACTGCAGTTACTGCTCCGCCAAGGGTAAAGCTTCCGTCCGTGGTGATATCGGGAAAATTAAAAACGCGCAGCGAAAGAAAAATGCCCAGCGCAAGCAGCGAAAATCCCAAACCGAGAATGATTGCTGAAACGTAAAACGTCATTGTGCCTTTGTAAAATTATGAACGGCAAAATAGCGAATTAGCACAAGTTATTATAAAAGGGCTGAAGCCCTTGTAATAATCAGTTTCATTAATCCACGACCTAAAGGTCGTGGCAATTAAATTAAACCCTAAACCCTAATTCATTTTTCTCTGCTACTTTTACGCTTTTATTTTTTTCAGTTCAATTTATGTCGAAGCAGGAAACGGAACCCATTTTAGCAGAACCTGTCCCGCCAGAGGCGGGAGAAGAATTCATAGAGGTCTTCGGGGCGGCAGAGCATAATCTTAAACATATAGACGTGCGCATTCCGCGCAATAAGCTGGTGGTGATTACCGGCTTGAGCGGCAGCGGGAAATCATCGCTTGCCTTCGATACCATTTATGCCGAAGGACAGCGCAGGTTTATGGAAACATTTTCGGCTTATGCGCGGCAGTTCCTTGGCAGCATGGAGCGCCCGGATGTGGAAAAAATTAACGGGCTCAGCCCTGTGATTTCCATCGAGCAAAAGTCAACCAACCTCAACCCGCGTTCCACGGTGGGAACGGTAACTGAGATTTATGATTTCCTGCGGCTGCTTTTTGCACGCACAGCAGAAGCATTTTCGTATGTAACGGGCGAAAAAATGGTGCGCCTTTCTGACGATGAGATTCTGAAAATTATTCTTGAAAAATTTAACGGCAGAAAAATTGCCGTGCTTGCCCCGCAGGTAAAGGGCAGAAAAGGGCATTACCGCGAACTCTTCGAGCAGCTTACCATGCAGGGTTACCTGCGCGTGCGCGCTGATGGTAGAATCATTGACCTGCGCAGAGGGCTTCAACTCGACCGCTACAAAACGCACGATGTGGAACTGGTCATAGACCGCCTCGAAGTTATGGAATCGGATGCGCAGCGTTTGAAAGAATCGCTGCAGCTTGCCCTGCGGGTTGGAAAGGGCTCTGTAATTATCATGGATACCGATAAAGAAAAAGATACGTATTACAGCCGCCATCTCATGTGCCCCACCAGCGGAATCTCCTATGACGAGCCGGCTCCCAATTCTTTTTCATTCAACTCCCCGTATGGCGCATGCAAAAAATGCAACGGGCTTGGCACCATAACACAGGCAGATATTAAAAGTATTATTCCCAATCCCAAACGCACTATCAAAGACGGGGGCATAGCTCCCCTGGGACCATACCGCGAGTCCTGGATATTCAAACAAATCCAGGCGCTGGGAAAAGTGTATGGCTTTTCACTGAACACTCCCATCAACGAAATAAGCGATGAGGCGCTCAACGCAATTCTTTACGGCTCCGAAGAAGTGCTGCATGTGGAGCAGGAATTCACTTCGGGATTTTCGCATAACTACACGCTTACGTACGAGGGTATTATCAACTTCATCATAAGCCAGGATACGGAATTCGCTGGGGCAGGACTTAAACGGTGGGTGCAAAGTTTTATGCAAACCGTTGACTGCCCCGAATGCAAAGGGACGCGTCTGAAAAAGGAATCGCTCTGGTTTAAGATTGACCATAAAAATATCGCTGAGCTTTCTGCTCTTGATGTTACCGCTTTAAATCATTGGTTCGAAAATCTTGAGGAACGTTTGACCAAACGGCAGCTTCAAATCGGGGCGGAAGTGATTAAAGAAATCCGTAAGCGAATCCGTTTTCTTCTCGATGTCGGTCTCAGCTACCTGTCGCTTTCGCGAAGCTCCAAATCGCTTTCGGGAGGAGAAACGCAGCGCATCCGGCTTGCCACGCAAATCGGCTCGCAGCTGGTGGGTGTACTGTATATTCTTGACGAGCCGAGCATCGGTCTGCACCAGCGTGATAATATCCGGTTGCTGAATTCATTGCGGCAGCTCCGCGATACAGGCAATACGGTGATTGTGGTGGAACACGATAAGGAAACCATGCTCAGTGCTGATTACATTGTCGACATGGGACCCGGTGCGGGAATTCACGGGGGCAAAGTGGTTGCAGAAGGAAGTCCTCAAGAAATTTTTTCCCAGCAAAGCATTACATCTCAATACCTGAAAGGTCATCTACAGATTCCTGCAAAAAGTAAATTCAGAAAAGGCACGGGAAAATTTCTTGAGATTGAAGGCGCAGCGGGAAATAACCTGAAAAATATTTCCGTAAAATTTCCTCTCGGGAAATTGATTTGCGTTACCGGGGTATCCGGCAGTGGTAAATCTTCTCTTATCAACGAAACGCTGTATCCGATTCTCAACAAGCACTTCTATAAATCCGTTGCAACACCTCTGCCCTACTCGGCATTAAACGGAATCGAGCACATAGACAAAGTGATTGAAATAGACCAGTCGCCCATTGGAAGGACTCCGCGTTCGAATCCCGCTACGTACACCGGAGTATTTACTGATATCAGGAATTTGTTTTCTTCTCTTCGTGAATCTAAAATACGTGGCTATAAGCCGGGAAGGTTTTCATTCAATGTTCCGGGCGGCAGGTGCAGCACATGTCTTGGCGGAGGAATGCGCGTGATTGAAATGAATTTTCTTCCCGATGTATATGTACAATGTGAAACATGCAGGGGCAGGCGTTACAACCGTGAGACACTTGAAGTCCACTATCGCGGTAAATCCATCAGCGATGTGCTCGACATGAGCATTGAGCATGCCGTAGAATTTTTTGAAAATATTCCTTCCATCGTAAACAAAATAAAAACGTTGAAGGACGTGGGGCTCGGTTATCTCACACTTGGTCAGCAGTCAACAACGCTGTCGGGCGGGGAAGCGCAGCGCGTTAAGCTTGCAACGGAACTTTCAAAGCGCGATACGGGAAATACATTTTACATTCTGGACGAGCCCACCACCGGTTTGCATTTTGAAGATGTACGGATTCTTCTTGAAGTGCTCAATAAGCTGGTCGACAAGGGAAACACCGTTCTGATAATAGAGCACAACATGGATGTAATTAAATCAGCCGACTGGATTATTGATTTGGGACCCGAAGGAGGCGAGCAAGGAGGATACCTTGTAAGTGAAGGAACTCCCGCGCAGGTTGCCGCTGATAAGAAAAGTATTACAGGAAAATACCTGAAGAAAGAATTGAAGGGATAATACTGCTGTGCGCGAGAGGAGAGTCGAACTCCTACGAGTGTTACCCCACAGGCTTCTGAGACCTGCGCGTCTGCCAGTTTCGCCACTCGCGCTTTTATCGGGACGGCAAAACTAAAAATTAATTCAGTTATCAGAAGCCATTCATTAGAACTCTTCCACCGTCCGCTTTCGGGTCGCAAGCAGCGTTTGCTAACAGCGGTTAATAACTCCTTTTGTCCTTTCCATGTTTTTTCCTATACCTTAGCTCAACTCTTTTCATTTTCAATTTAAACCCTAAACCCCAAAACACTATGAGCAGAATTATGTATCCTGAAGATTATGCCAGTCAGCGTAAGCTCTTCAAAGACATGTTAGCCAAACACACAGCCGATGGTGCGGCAAGCCCCATCAAACCATACCTTACACAGCAAGGAATTGTGCTTGCCACCGATGATACCGCTGGCACTGCTGCCGACCTGCGCGAAGATGCCCGCACCCTGCTGAGCAAGCAGAGCGAAAACTTCCGCCAGTTGCGCGACCTTAAATTTTCGCCCGTCTTTAAACGCCTCAAGGGCGAAGTTCAGTTCCTCAAAGGATTTTATAAGCCCAATATAAGTGTGCTGGGCGATTGGGGCATCACCATTGATTCGGGCGACCGCATTAATTACCCGCCACAGTTTGTAGCGCAGCATACGGTGTTTACCGGTTTCAAAGCAAAGCACGCCAGCTTTCCCGTTGGCACCAGTCCGCTTGAGCCTTACCTGGTTCAGCACAAAATTAATATCACCAATGACCAGACCGATGCAAACGCTGCCCTTGCATCGCACCATTCTTTTCTGCAAGCCGCTGCCGATGCAGAGGACGCAACGCAAGACCGCAACAACCTGTGGAACCCGGTAATGGCGCATGTGCGCGGCATTGGCGACTTTCTGAAAAAACTGTTTAACGACAACGCCAAACAGCTCGGCTATTGGGGCTATGTGATAGACGAATCGCCACGACCGCCCAAAGAGCGCATCAGCAAAGTATTGCCGGCAGGGCAAATCACCACATCGGGCATCGTTATTGGCAGCACGCTAAAAAATATTGGCGAAATAGAGCTGCATGTGTATCGCGGCAAAACCACTGTTGGCACGCCAAGCATCGTAAGCCCCGGAGAATTGCTTGGCATGATAAAAGGATACAGCGTTATTACCGTGGTAGACCCATCTACGCTTGTAGCAGGCAAGTTTAAGGTATTAATAAACAAATAAAGGGCAATATTTGCCCCGATAAGGGCATTTTTATTGATAAAAAGGGCAAGAATTATTAGTAAAAGGGCAATAAATATCAATAAAAGGGCAATAATTTAGCTTGTCGGGGCAATTTTATTGGCTAAAAGGGAAATAATTTTTGAAGACCAGCATTTCCGCCTGCCTGCCAACGCGAAAGCCAACAGCAATTGGCAGGCAGGCTCTCACAATCTTCTTGCCCGCTTTCCGCTCTCCGCCAACTGGCGGATCGCTTCAATCAGGTCTATGCACGAAGGGTTGTGGTTTTATCAACAGAATAAAAGTGGAAAACCTTTTACAATTCGTTGACAACTCTTATGCAAGGATTATTGTGCTTATTTACTTTTGACACATTAAGTAAAAACTTATATTTAAAATTACTGCAAAATGATAACTTCAGAAATCTTAATTAAGAAACAAGCTGATGATTTCAAATATGAAATTGAGCATGATGGAACAATAAACTCTCATTTAAAATTTAAAGACAAACTTGAGACTATGCTTTATAACTATGATGAGAATAATGATAAACTTACATTTCTTTATCGAACGTTACAGAATATTGATTCATTATATGAAAATCATCAACTTTCTTGTCCTTCTAAAAATAATCCTGAAAAATGTGAAGAAAACATTCACTTTTCACAATGTAAATTTTTTACAGAACAAGAAGTAAGACGATTAAATCCTCCATATAAATATTCAATACTGCGTCCAGATGTTAATTCAGATTTAATACAGCAAAATTTAACTGCATTAAAGAAATATCCAGAAGTAGGGATGCTTTATCAAAATGCCTTAGATAAATTGAACCAAGAAAAATTTGATAGAAACTTATTAGATGACTTAAGATTAATGCTTGAAAGTCTTTTAAAACAAGTCTTAAATAACAACAAGCCTCTTGAGAGACAAAACGAAGAACTAGGTAAATATCTTCAGACTAAAAATCTCTCAGTAGAAGTACGTAACATGTTTATCTCATTGAAGAATTATTTTACAAATTATCAGAATGAATATGTAAAGCATAATGATAAAGTAAATAAACTTGAAATTGAATTAATGCTGAATCTTGCTTCTACGTTTACAAGTTTTCTTTTAACAATCTCTCGTTAAGTATCGCGCATGCTAAAAACATTGATAGAAGAATACCGCTACTATTTCAGAATAAAACCTGAGGTAACAAACAAAGTTGTTGCAATACACATTATTATATTTCTTGCTTTAAATTTTGTTGCTGCGGTTTTGCTGGGGGTGCTTGCCACTATTAATGACTGATGGCGGATATAACATATTATAAAGCCAGTTGATACCAGATTCACTGTGCTTCTTAATTTTACCCCGTGAGAAAAAATTTAAAAGCCGGTGTTCTATCTATTTCTATCTCTCTTCTTTTTTGCTACTGGGTTATTTATTCTCAGAAAGACCGCGATGTGATGAACATTATTGCTTATTGGAATAATTCAGACAAGAACTTCTATCTTATTGTAACAGACAGCATGCTGGCAGGGCATGATATTCAAACCTTTCTTGCAGCGCTTTATCCTCAATATGGCGGAGGGAATATTGAGAAACGTGACCTTTTTTATTTTGTTACGCTCACAGACCGATATACATTGAATGAACAAAACGTAAAGACCATGTTCGATTTTACCAAGAAGACAGAGGGCTATACAGTAACTTCTTACAATCTGCTTACAAAAAACCTTGACCATTAAATGCACAAAGAGTTGAATGAAATTTCAAGTAAAGACAAACGCAATATTTCTATGGCTGATATAACATATCATAAAGCTACCCCAGCTGGGCGAAGTTTCGAGAAAAGGATTTTAGGGAGAGCCAACTTCGCCCGTTAGTCGCAGTATCGCGCATGCTAAAACCATTGCAAGAAGAATACCGCTACTATTTCAGAATAAAACCAGAGGTAACAAACAGAGTTGTTGCAATACGCATGTATAACATATAACTAATAACGTATAACTTCTGTGTGCCCTGGAGGAGATTCGAACTCCTACACCCGTAAAGGCGCCAGCCCCTCAAGCTGGTGCGTCTACCAATTTCGCCACCAGGGCATATTTTAAAAGGGTTGCAAAAATATAAAAATACTAATGCTAATCTTTTCTGGAAAATAGTTTTCTCATATATGCCATAGCCACCGGCTCTAGTTCAGGAGCTATTCTCATAAAGTAAACGGCTCCCGTGTAAATTGAAAGAATAATCACAGAGCGGAGCGCGATATCAAACAGCGGGGAAATCATAGGCGGTATAAAATAAACTGCAAGTCCGGTTAAAACAATCACCAGCAGAATTTTTAAGGTCTTTACGTCAAACGGCTGCAATGAAAAATTTTTCCGGATGAAAAAGAATTTCAGGGCATTGAATGCAAGCGCTGAAATAGCCGTTGCCATTGCAGCGCCATTCATCCCGAACGCGGGGATTAAAAACAGGTTAAGGAGCAGCGCAGATGAAAACAGAACGAGCAGCATATAAAATCCGTAAATCCATTTTGCAGAATTGTAAAGAATGGAATCGTTGACTCCTGTAGCAAGGTTAAACAGGGAGCTGATGCTGATAATAAGAATCACTGTGATTCCCGCGCTGTATTCGTGTGGCAGAAGTTTCATCAGTGAATCGGTGTTTAGGTTGATGCCCAGGAACAGCAATCCGCCAATCATGAAGAGATAACGGGATGACTTGGTATAGATTTCTTTTATCTCGTCCAGGTTATTTTTCGCCCATGCGTCAGCGATTTTTGCGTACGTGATTCTGTCAAGAGCTGAGAGTGGTGCATCAATAAGAGCAGGAATAAAAACAGCAACAGAATAAATTCCCACGAAATGCAGCGGAAGAAATTTACCGAGCATGATGACATCGAGGTATTTAAGTCCCAGCGCTGAAACCGATGCCAGCGACATGAGCAAACCGAACCGGAGCATGGAAAGCACTTCTCCCCTGCTGAATTTTTCTTTATCCATACGCAGGCTCGGGCTGTCAATCGTTAATATATAAAGCAGCATCAACACAAACTGCAGCACATATATCATCACAAAAAGAAAAACAAACTGCTCGAGCGAAACTACTTTTATGAAATAAAGCGATACAACAACGATGGAAAAAATCCTTACCAGGATATCGTTAATGAAAGACGGTATGGTAGTGCGGAACAGCGTGGAAGAATACGTGGTGAGCACCTGTGTAAAGCTCAGGCACAATATCATGGGGAAAACGTAATCGAAATAATCGGTGAACAGTTTTGAATTGACGATGTAAATTCCGATGATAAAATTTTTCAGAATAAGAATAGCTGCCGATACCAGGAGGAAACCAATGACCGGGAATAAAAGCATGAAGCCGAAATAGCCGGAATGTTTTTTCGCAGGGTCTTTGTAATATGGAAAATATTTGAGTGTGATATTCTGAATCCCCAGCGGAAGAAAAGAAGCAATCAGGGCGGAGAAAGAAAATAATATGCGTGTAAGTCCGAGTTCTTCGGGTGTCAGGAACCTGGGCTGAATAATGATGAGGTTAACGAAGCCGATAATAATCCCGGAATACGTGATTACCGCATTGCGTATTCCCTGTCGTTGAATAATGCCCATTAATATGAATTAAAAGTCAAGACCAAAATCAGTATTTAATGCCCAAACTGTCCAGTTCCTGGGGGCTAATAGGAGGACGCGTATTGGTCATCTGCATTTTCGTTGAAAGATATTCCGCTACAATTCGGGCATCTACTTCAGTTGAAAATCCCTTCAACCCGCTTGCAGCCGGAATGTGCGGCTGGTGAATATGCACAATGCCATTAACCAGGATATCATAACCAAAGCCTGTTAGGTTTGAACCGGCTATAGTATCGTTCCTGAAAATTCTTGTTTCAATCTTTCTCTGCGAATTGCTTGGTTCATTTATATACGTTTTATCTTCGGAATTATTTTTTTGAGCATTATTGCAGGATAAAATAAGGAAGAAAGCAAACGAGACAACGATTTTTAAACTTTTCATTGATGTTATTTATAGTTTCACAATACAAAACCTCTGTGACCCTGTGTCTCAGTGGTAAAATTAACCACATAGGCACGAAGGCGCAGAGAACAAAAATGCAGAAAACATTTTACATCAAATCTAACAGACGCCCACAGCTTTCAACATCGTAATATGAGAACCTTTACCTTTAAAAACAAAGCTGTAGTTCTTCTTAGAATAAAAATTAAATTTACCCCGGTCATTTATGTATTAATAATATGCATTTAAAATTCATTGATTTTTTCTGTGATCCTTTTACCAAAGAGCCGCTAAAGTTTTTTGCTTTTGAATTGAAGAATGAAAATATAATCTCCGGGTTGTTTGTTAATGCTGTATCAGGAAAGGCCTATCCGTTATTCCAGGGAGTCCCTGTTTTTTTATCAGGGTCATTCACCAAAAATTTTCTGGATACATTTAAGAATAATATTGAAATAGTAAAAAAAGAAATTAAAAACCTGATAATTGAAAGTAGGTTCGAAAATAAATCCTGGAGTTTCAACCTGGAGTGGGAAGCGCATAGCGAAAGAGATATGAATACCACGTGGGGCATGACTCAGCAGAGCAGGTTTGAGCAATTTCTTTATGAAACACAGTCAACGGCTTCAGAACTGCCTGGAAAAGTTTTACTCGATGCGGGATGCGGCAACGGTTTGCTTACCGAATATTTTGCAAACCAGGGTTTGCTGGCCATTGGAATAGATTTTTCAACTAGTGTATTCGATGCAGAAAGGAGACGCGCTTCAGATAATTGTTGCTTTCTTCAAGGAGATTTAATGTTTCCGCCATTTAGGAGTGAAATTTTTGAAATCATTGTCTCCAACGGTGTTTTGCACCATACTCCGCATACAGAAACAACTTTTAAGAGTGTTGCAAAAACAGTAAAGCCGCAGGGAAAATTGTATTTGTGGCTTTATTCGCGAAAAGGAAACCTGTTTTTGAGATTTAAACGGAGAGTTTTTGATTTTTTAAGAGTAATAATTTGCCGGATGCCTGATGGAATAAAAAAACTGTCGGTACAGTGCATTACGTTTTTGCTTTACTGCTCATATATGTTCCTCGGAAAAAGGTTGGATAAAAATAAATTGCTTATAGCTATTTATGATTCAGTAACTCCAAGGTGGAGGCATTACCATACTCCTGAAGAAATCAGCCGGTGGTTTTTTGAAGCCGGTTTTGGTCCGCTTTCCCTCACTTACTGGGATACGAAATTGGGATTTGGCGCACTGGGCATTAAAACTCCGTTAAAGAAAACTCCAGGCGAGCATTTTACAGCAGACCAAGAACCTTCAGGCTTATAGTTGCCCGGCCTTTTTATTTTGATGCCTTATATTGACCACATAATGAGCTATTTTTAAGGTAAAAGAAAAAGCCAATAAAAATCTGTTTGCCATATACATTTTTAAACATTATACGGAGAAGCACAGGGCTGTCAGCATCGTAATATGAATCTACTTTATAAGTTCAAAAGCATTTACAGCAAAGTAATTACCCTTGGCACTCGAAAAGCAAGTTCGCTGTATGATTATATTTTATTTTTTCTCGGCATACAACACCCGGTAAAGGTTGCTTACAGCAGTGAAAAGCGAACCGTAATTTACCTGGGAGAAAATTTGCCTCCGCGTATTGCACGAATGGTAAAATGGCTGAAGAAGACCGAGGCGCTCACCGCCATCCTCGTTTGCAGCAAGGACGGCTTTCATAAAAAGTTTTCAAATGATTTTTTTGATGAAGTGATATTGTTCCGCAATGAATGGCACATGTACAGGATACTCAAAAATTTCAGGAGTAAAAAAGTGTTGATTCATTCTTTCGGGCCTAAAACATTTTATCCCGACAAGGCAAGAATGTTTATGAAGCAAAATAAATTCCTGTACGATATGCAGGACGTTCTGTGCATATACTATGGCATGGATACAAACATCCGCTGGTTCCGCCAGGAATTTCCTCATGAAAAAAATGTTCTCGGCTTGTCCGATGGTTTGGTTTCTCATGGGCTGGAGCCGTTGCCTGCAACAAAACTTTATGGCATCAAAAAGCGCCCGCCACTTTTATTTTTTCCGCTCTACTGCGACAATGATTTTTTTCAAACCAACACCAAAGAATTGAAACCCGATGATATTCATCTTGTATATGCGGGAGAAATCATGGGCTCGTTCCGTGATAAAAAACAATTCGGTAACGTGCAGTTTCACTGGCTGATAGATGAGCTGTCTAAGCAAAAGATTCACTTTCATGTATATCCCAGCCCCTCTACCCTGCCACTGTATTTTGAAGAGTACAAACAGGTTGAAAAACAAAACCCATTCTTTCACCTGCACAAAGCCGTTGCGCAGGATGAGCTTGCGAGGGAACTGTCGCAATATCATTTCGGAATCATACCATTCTTTAAAGCCAACACCGGGCAGAGTGATGATAAATACAAATATTCCACCGCGCTGAAGCTTTTTAATTTTATCGAAGCCGGAATTCCTGTTCTGGTTTCGGAGGACATAGAGTTTCAATGCTGGATAACACTTCGCTACAAGGCAGGCATTGCCATCAAGAAGGACGACATTTCTTCCCTTATAAAAATCATTGAGAAAACAGATTACCGGAGCATGGTAAACAGCGTGCTGGCAGAGCGTGAAAAGATTTCGTTAAAGAGAAATATAGAGCATCTCACTGATTTTTATAGGAGATATTTGAAGGTTGATTCTGGTTCAGAGTCAAGATAACGCAAAATTTATGAGGACACAAGGCATAATTGCATCTTAGAATAATATTCCTATTTTTGCTCATCATAAAACTTAAAGCCCTGACCCCATGAAAAAAATAATACTTCTTGTTGCAATTATTTTTTGTGGTGCTAATGTGCATTCACAAAACTACGCCTGGACACAGAAAGCAGATTTTGGAGGTGGCGTTCGATACGAGCCGGTTGCATTCGCGATTGGTACGAAAGGCTATGCAGGAATGGGAGTTACGTGGACTGGATCAGCATATAACTACAATCACCAGGATTGGTGGGAATATGACCCTGCAACAAATGTTTGGACTCAAAAAGCAAATTTTATAGGGGTAGGAAGAAATGGTGCTAGCAGTTTTGTAATAGGTACTGATGGTTACGTTGGAACGGGTTGGACTCCTTCAGCCACTTCAACTTTTTATAAATACAATTCCTTAACAAATACCTGGTCGCAAATTGCAACTTTCATTGGCGCTCCCAGGTACGATGCAAGCGCGTTTGCAATTGGAAACAAAGGATATATTGGGTTAGGGTTTTCACCTTATTTTAATGACTTCTATGAATATGACCCTGCATTAAATTCGTGGACGCAAAAGGCTAATTTTCCCGGAGGTGCCCGTCAAACTGCTTCTCAGTTTGTTATTAATGGAATTGGATATGTAGGAACCGGAGATACACAATTCACCTGGTATTATGGTGATTTATGGGCTTATGATCCTGCCTTAAACACATGGACTCAGAAAGCAAATTATCCGGGTGGAGGCAGAGGTGCCGCAGAAACTTTTGTTATTAACAACAAAGGATTCATGGGAACAGGTACAGATGAGGTTTCCGTCTTTAAAAACTTTTGGGAATATAATGCAACTTCAGACAGTTGGTCTCCTATTCCTGATTTAGTTGGAATTGAGCGATGGCATGCATTTGCATTTTCTCTCAATCATGGCAAGGGTAGCCCGTTTGACGGTGGATATATTGGCGGTGGATCAAGTACTCTTTTTCCCAACCCAAATTTTCTTGCTGACTTTTGGTGCTATTGCCCGACAGTGGGAATTGAAGAAGCAAATTCTGCAAATAATATTTCAGTTTATCCCAATCCTGCAAGCAGTTTTATCTTTCTCAGCGGCCTGACCGGAAAAGAAAATTTTATCAGTATTTATGATTTAACGGGGGAAATTATTTTGAGATCAGAAATAAATTTCCACAATTCTGAAATTAATATTGTGCAACTGGCCAAAGGAAGCTATATTTATGAAATCACATCTGAAAAAGCAGTAAGAGTGAAAACAGGTAAATTAATTGTTCAGTAAAAATTCTTTCTAACTGAAAGAGGGATAAGCTTATGTTTGTCCCTCTTTTTTATTTTTGACCTGTTATGATTCAGATA
>Ga0184637_10001867_pt1 | contig 13877 bp, 9 predicted proteins | sample PLM3_127_b2_FD_133143 | JGI IMG/M metagenome (GOLD analysis project Ga0184637, IMG submission 133143) | Groundwater sediment microbial communities from an aquifer in East River, Colorado, USA - PLM3_127_b2 | ecosystem: Environmental > Terrestrial > Soil > Riparian zone | place: USA: East River...
GGACGAGATCAAGGCGCTCGCCGCCGGCAACACGTCGCGGCGCATGCTCCTCAAGGCGGGGTCGATCCTGATTCGCGATCAGCGCATGGTCCATCGGGGGACCGCGAACACCGGTTCGAGCCCGCGGCCCTGCCTGGCCATCTGGTACAAGAACTTCGACCGCTACAGCATCACCGGCCTGACGATCCCCGTTCCCCACCGCGCGGTCGCGAACCGCATGGCGAAGCTCGCGCTCTGGATGCGCCACGAAGGGCGGGGGACGGGCGGCGCGGTGAAGAACCGGACGCTCCTCAACCTCGGCAACTTCTTCGGCCGCGTGGTCGAGGAGACGGCGGCATCCGACCGCGACCACCGGCGGCGGATACCGCGCGAGATGTGGGACGGCTACTCGCCGGAGATGCGCGCGCTTCTGCGTTACGCCTCGGTGGAAGGACGACCCGACAAGCTGCGCTCCGTGCTCGGCTCGGCGATCCTCGCGACGGCGGGCGGCGTGTTCGCCGCCCGTGCGTGGCAGCTGAAGCTCATGGGTGGGGCTGCTCGCCGTCGTTGAGCGACGCTCAGCCAACCGTCGCGGTAGTGAGGGTCTCGTCGGGGCGCGTCGCGCGATTCACTCGTCCATGACGACGCCATCGCTCGACGAGCCCCTGGTAGAGACCGCGCCACTCGCTCAGCGGCTCGCACGTCAGCACTGCCGCACGGACCCGTCGACGGGCGAGGACTGCGCCTGGTACCACGGCTTCTGGCAGTACATGCGGGTGATGAAGGTCGCCAAGATCTCCGGCGGGCATGTGGATTTCCTGGTCGATGCTCTACGCGCCCTCGCTGGGGCGGGGGGCTTCCCTCGGGTGCTCGTTTCGGGGTCGGCAGACTACTCGATGCCGGCCCATGTGCTGTCGGCGTACCGGCAGGGCGGTGCGACGCTGGACCTCTGCGTGGTCGACCGGTGCGAGACCCCGCTCGCGCTGACTCGCTGGTACGCCGCGCGTCTGGGTGCCCCGGTGACGGGCTACGTGTCGGACATTCTCGATTTCGAGAGCGCGCAGCCGTTCGACGTCGTGATGACGAACAGCTTACTGGGGTATTTCGATCTGCTCGAACGGGCGCGGTTATTCGCCAGCTGGGCGCGACTGCTTCGCCCCGGCGGGAAGCTCATCCTCACCAACCGCATCCGCCCGGGTGCGGGCTACGAACCGGTGGGCTTCACCGCCGATCAGGCGCGCGTGTTCTGCGAGGCGGTGCGGGGAGAGGCCGAGCGGTGGCGCGATGTGTTCGGCTTCGATCCCGACGACGTCGTGCGGTGGGCCGCCGCGTACGCCCAGCGCTTCTGCTCGATTCCGGTGCGATCGGACACGGAAGTTCTCGATCTGCTGCGCGCGAACGGCTTTTCCATCGACCGGCTCGATACCGCGATCGCTGCCGGCCGGACCGAAGGCGGCGCGGTCTCCGGCCCCACCACCGCGGAGCGCGCCGACTACGTGCGAGTGGTTGCCACGCGCGACTGAGCGCCGCGGGTCAGCCGGTCACCTCGGAGACGAAGTTCTCGAATTTCCCGCCGGCGTTGCGGGGGATCTCGTCGCAGTAGCTGAAGGTCAGCCGGAACCGCCATGGCAGTCTCGATAGGACGTGGGCGCGCAGCGCGTCTTCCTCGGCGGCGGTGAGCGGCCGCCGCGTCACGAGCCGTCCTTCGATCCAGTCGCGCTGCTTCTGCACGAACTGGTGCTGCACGACGGGCGCGATCTGCGTGAACTTCCTCGAGCCGAAGGCTGGCCAGTAGCGCTCGCCGGTCGGCGTGACGAGGAGGCTGTTGCGCTCCCGCCCGAGGATGCGCTTGAGCACGGGAAGCCCGCGCCCGCAGGAGCAGGGCTCGCCGACCTCGGCATAGTCGCCGAGCTCGTAGCGCAGCAGCGGCATCGCGTAGTTGTAGAGCGGGGTCACGACCGCTCTCCCGATCTGCCCGGGCGCGCACGGAGCGCCGGCCGCATCGATGACTTCCACCAGGATCGACTCGGCCTGCACGTGGAAATGCTCATGCTCGGGACACTTGTAAGCGATGGCTCCCACCTCCTGGGCGCTATAGACGTCGATCACCGGCGCGTCCCACGCCTTCCGGCAGGCTTCGCGGGCTTCGTGGTTGAGCACTTCCCCGATCGTGGTGACGTGCTCGAGGTGCGGCAGCGCGATGCCATGGCTGCGGCAATGCGCGGCGAGAAACAGCAGGTTGGACGGATAGGTCAGCAGGTAATCGGGATCCTGGCGCTCGAGCCACTCGGCCTGCTGCGAGATGCTTGCGCTGATGCTGAGCGTGGCGGCTGGTCCCGTCACGAACGGGAAAGTAGCGGTGTCCCCCCAGCGCGGCTGCGCCCGACCCTCCGGGTAATCCGCGTCCTCGCTGCGCCGGATCGAGACGAACTTGCCGGTGAAGTCGTGCGGATGCCACAGGTAGTGCCGTAGCGTGATCGCCTTGAACACCCAGGCGTCGAACACGGTCCCGCGGACCGTGACCGGCATGCCGGTAGAACCAGAGGTCTTGGTGGTCAGGAGCTCGCCGTGCTCCCTTGGGACCGCGCTGCTGGCGAGCTCTGCCTCCGACTGCTGGAGGTCCTTTCGCGTGAGCACGGGCAAACGCCGCCAGTCGGCGAGCGTGATCGGATGCGCGGGATCGATTCCCGCCGCGTCAAGCCGGCGGCAGTGCAACGGCACGGTGCGGTAGGCGTGCGCCGCCAGCGCGTTCAGCTGCCGCAGCTGGTGGTCGAGCAAGCGCTCGGCGGGCCACCACTGGCTGTCCTGGAGCCTCTTCTGGAATGCGAGGTCTCCGGGACCGGAAGGCGCCTGGAGCGGGTGCTGCTCCGGATCGTGAGCCGAGTCGGGTGTGTGCGCGCCCATGCCGCCGCGTGCTGGCGTGTGCCGCTCGAGAATGAAATCGACCCTCTCCGCTGACTACGCGGAAGGGCCCGGTGACAGAAAGGCAGAGCCCCGGTTAGTCCGGAGCCGCGATGCTACGACCGTTTGCGGCGGCGCGCGATGAACGCCCCGGCAAGGCCGGCGGCGAGTAGGGCCACGCTCGCCGGCTCGGGGGCCCGATGCGTTGCGTCCAGCACCACCGTATAGCCCTCGATACCGATCGCGCCCGACGTCACCCCGAAGGTCAGCTCGCCGGAGGCGGGGACGAGTCCGGTGAGATGTCCCGGCAGGCCCCCATTGCCCACCGACACGGAGTCCAAGACCGTCGTTGCGTCGCTGTAGAGCCCGAAAGTAAATGTGGCGCCGAACCCAAATTCCGTTCCGGTCAGATCGAAGGCATCGCCTGAGGTAAGTCCGGAATAGTGGTAAAAATCGATGTCATCAGGGCTGGCACAGGTGCCCACGACCGAGCACAGGAATCCATCGTACGTCGTGCCGACCAACGACGCTTGACCTGGAAAGGTGTTGTTCGGCTCCGTTTCGGGCACGGCGAGCGCCGCGGAGCTGCCGGCCACCGCCCACGCTGCTGAAACCATCGCGGCGATCAGCTTGCGGCGGACCTTCAAGCTGGCGGTGCGGCTTTCGTGGCCCGGAGCGGAATCGGTTTTTCGAGCTCTATCCATCTCGCTTCCTCGGGTGCGGCAGTCCCCTTTGACGGAGCCATCAAGCCAAAGCGGACCCACTCGGGTCCGCTTTGTGTTCGCCTCGGGGCAACCCCCGAACGTGTCAGCGGCTACGCGGCGCGCTTCCCGCGCGTCACTATGCCGATCACCAGTAGACCCAGGGCCAGGATCGCGAGTGTCCCGGGCTCGGGCGCGGTGAAGATCCGGATGTTGGCCAGGACCATGGTGCTTCCCCCTTCCGGGGTCGTCAGGCCGATGCAGCCCGGCGCGACCCCTGCCCTCGCGCAAGCCTCATCCGACAGAGGGCCGAGGCCCGCCGCCCCGATCTCCACGAAATAAGTCTCTCCATCACCGAGATCGATCGGCAGAGAGAAAACCAGATCCTCGGGATTGAGGATCACGAAGATGTCTTTGCACGGGCCGCTGGGCGGGGGCATACCCTGCTCAGCGAAGCCGCAGGGGATGACTAGGTTAGAGGTCTCGGCGAACCGGATAGCGATCTCGAGGACGGGCAAGGGCGGTAGCGCCAGATCCGCCCCCGGCCCAAAGAAGTCAACCGCCGTCAGCTGGAGCTGCGTGAGAAGGGTGGTGTCTTTGAGCGCATTCAGACAGATCACGCCGGTCGCGCTAGCCACTCCGTCCGGGTTACCGCGGGTGCAGCCGATCACCTGGTTGAGGTGGGTTATTCCGACGGTGTCTACGGGCGGCAGGACATTCGTGAACACCGACACCGACGATCCACCCCCGGTCACGCCCTCGTCGACGTTGAGGCCGCTGGGACCACCTGGACCCCAACGAAGCTGCTGCCACGCAGCGGTCCCCCCCACGCCTCCGGTATTCGCGACCAGCTCGGTGATCGACCCCACACCCCAGGTCACAGAGCTGTCATCTTCGAATCCGTTGTCGAATGCGGCGATCCACTCCACGACCAACGCCGACGCCGACGACGAAAACGCCAACCCGACAGCGGTCATCACGCTCGCTATGAGCTTTCTGGTTTGGGACATCGCTCTGTGCTCCTTCAAATCCGATTCGATCGCCGGTACTGGAGCCAGATTCGTGCCCAGAACATAAGTCGCACAAAAACAATATGTTAGAGAGTAACGACCCCCACAGGGGGGAGGTCGGTGTAAAGCCATCCGACACGCCGCACCGCGGGGCCCCCTGAACGAGGCACTTCGTCACGCTTTCGTCCGACATCGTCGGGCCGGGTTGTTCCTTGGAGATCGCGCTCCGTTCGCCATCCGGTGCTGTCAGCGCTCACCGCGAAAAACCCCCGGCTGATAGCGTCCCGGCGCGATGATCCCGTCCGGGTCCAGGGCGCGCTTGAGCGCCTCCGTGGCGTTCCAGAACGCGTCCTCCTCGGCTGGCCCCAGCAGATCCATCCCGTCGATTCCAACCCGGTAGGGTGGATACCCGAGCTCCAGCGCGCGCTGTAGCCCGGCTCGATAGCACTCCTTCGCCCGCTCCGCTTCCGACGGCTCGGACGGGTCGAACGCGATCGTCACGATCGCGACCAGCGCTCGTTCGCTGATCATGCTCAGCGTCGCGAGGCAGTCGAACCCGTAACGTGCGAAGACCTCCTCCAGGGCGACGCTCATCCCTCTCACGTCGCTCGCCCGGAATGGGAGGACCGCCGTGAGCCAGAGAATCCCGCAACCGTCGGCTGCAGGATCGCTCGCATCCGACAAGTCGCTTGGGATCCCCTCCCGGCGGCGCCAGTAGCTCCCTCTGAGAAACGCCGACGTAGGCCGCCCGCTCAACAGCCCTGCGAGCGATCGCGCGGCGCGGATCTTCGGCGATAGCCGGCGCAGGAGCCGGCTGCGCTCGATCGCGGGAGCGAACCGCTCGAGCAACCCCAACTTCCTCTCGCTCAGCACCACGACGCGGGCGCGCGACGCGGACACTGCGCGCCTGAGGAGCCGTTCCTGCAGCCGGACCTGGGCCGCCGGGCCGTAGAGCGCGCCGGTGAGGGTCCATGCCCCGACGCCATAGACGCGGCGCAGCCCGAGCCGGACGCCCTCCGGCAGTCGTGCCCCGGCAGGCACCAGGTCGCGCGGAAACGACCTCTCCCCCGAGATCGCTCGCAGGTCGTTCGCAACGTGCGCGACGCTCTGCAGGACGCGCTGCATGCGCAGCTCCCGCAGGGGCTCGACGCAGCGCAGGAAGTCCTCGTCCTCGGCGAAGAAGCACAGGAACGGGCGGAACGCCTCCGGCTTCGGCAGCAGCCACAGCCCGGCGCGCGTCACGATGCCGAAGTTCGACTGCGTGAACAGTCCGTCGATGTACGGTCCGACGCCATAGGGAAAAACGTAGGTCGGCTTCGCTTCCGCGAAGTGACCGAACCCGGTGTGGACGATATCCCCGGTCCCCAGGACGACCTCGAGGCCGGAGATCGTGAGCAGCCGGTTGCCGTAGGGCGTGTGCCCGAAGCCGCGCTCGAGGATGTTTCCGATCAAGCTCGAATGGGGGCTCGCACCCGTGCAGTCCATCCAGAACGGCACGCTCTCCTGCGCGAGCGCGCCGGCGAGCTGCGCCTGGGTGACCCCGGGCTCGATCACCGCGTAGCCGAGCTCGCGGTCGATCGACAGGATCCGGTTCATGCGTCCCAGGTCCACGATCACCTGGCCGGGGAACACCGCGCAGGCATCGCCGTACCCCCAGTTGAGCCCGGTGCTGATCGGGTAGAGCGGGATGCGGTGCCGCCGCGCGATCTTCACGATCGCCGCCACCTCGTCCGTCCGCGCGGGTTTGAGCACGGCGGCAGGGCGTCGTGAGCTCGCGGAGCTGCTCCTCGCGTACCGGTCCAGGAGGCCTTCCGCGGAGATCACGTGCTCCTGCGAGAGGCAGCTCGTCCATTCGCCCAGGGCGAGGTTCAGCTGTTCGTCCGGGATCATTGCTCTCAAGGCTCCAATGGCCGCGGCGGCTGCGGCGAGCACTCGGGCCTGCCGCCGAACTGGCGCCATTGTCGGTGAGGATTGCCCTGACGGGCACGCCGAGGGGTTCGGAAAGCGCCCTAGCGAAATGAGCGCGGGCATCCCTCCGGGGGTCTCCGGTAGCGGATCCTGCGCGAAAGAAACGGGGCTTAGATGCGCGCCGCGCGGCGCCGGGCTGACAACCAGGCGAGCAGGCCCGCCCCGAACAGCATGAGCGTGGCCGGCTCGGAGGCCTTGCTCGGCTTGTCCCACTTGACGGCGTAGACCTTCAGGTAGTCGAACTTCTTGGGAGTCGTATTGGACCAATCGGCGCCGTTGAAGGCGCCCCCGAAGTCCGGATCGAACGCGCCGATAAGCCAGTAGCGCGACTCCACCGCCCCGCCGGAATTGACGTTGATCGTCTGACTGTCGGCGCTGGTGCCGTTGTAGTGCGCGACGAGGGACCAGCCGTTTGTAGTCAGGCCGGCGATGTTCTCGCCGTTCGGATTGGTGTCACCGGCGCCGCCGTTGTGCGCGAGCAGGGTGATGTCCGCGTCACTCTCCACCCAGCCCGTCGTCACCGCGGTGAGCGCCACCTTCATGCCGAAGTCGACCCGGATGAACTCGAACCGATTGTCGTTGTCGAGCGCATGCTGCGGCGAGCTGGTGGTCTCGTTCGTGCTGTCCTGGTAGGTGACGCCCAGTCCCCCGCTGTACACCCCGAGGAACGCCCCTTCGACCACGCTGTTGCTCGGCTCCCCAGTGAACGCATGCGCATTGGCCGTGACGGTTGCGTCGCTGGTGGTGCAGGTTCGCCCGCCCAGTCCACTTCCCGAGCAGCTGCTGGAAGCCCCGACGAAATAGGTCACGAACGCCGCAGCAGGCGCGGACACCGCCATCGCCGCGATCGTTACCAGCGCCATGCTGAGCCGTTTGTTCGACATGGGGATCAGTCCTCTCTAGACCGACCGGGAAGCAAACCGCATACCCGAGGTAGTTTCCAAGTCGTGACAGTCAGTTACGTTCGTCGCGCTCCGACTCGGTGGCCAAGTTGTAAACTGCGGCGACGGCCTCAGCGCGCCGGCAGCGCCTGCAACAGCTTGCGCGCCTCGCCCGCCTCCTCGAACGACGCGCCGGCCTGAAGCGCGGGCTCGAGCTCCGCCCGAGCCTCGTTGTGCCGACCAGCCTGGGCGAGCGCGACCGCGAGGTGGTATCGGATTTCCGGGCTCTTCGGATCGCGCAGCCGGGCTTCGCGGAGGTGCCGCAGTCCCGCATCGCGCTGGCCGCGCTGCACCAGCACCCAGCCGAGCGTGTCCTGAATCGCCGCATCCTGGGGCGCGAGCTTGTGCGCCCGCTCCGCGTACTCGAGCGCGGCAGCGTCACCCTGCCGGAAGAGGAGGTTGGCGAGGTTGTTCAGCACGAACGGATCGTCAGCGCGGCGCGCCAACACCCGCTCGTACCAGAGCTTGGCCGACGGCAGGTCGCCGACGCGCAGGTGCCCGTCCGCGAGCGCGCGCATCGCCGCAACGTCCTTCGGGTGGCCGCGGACCCAGGTCTCCAGAAACCGCACGCCTTCGCTCGTGGAGCCCGCCTGCACGTGCGCTTGGAACAGGCGCAAGGCGCCGTCGGTCGTCTCCTCCTTCGCCAGCGCCGTCCGGTAGTTCTCGATCGCCCGCGAAAAATTCCCCCGCGCCAGCGCCGCGTCGGCGACCAGCCGGTAACCGATCGCCTGTCCCGGCTCGCGGGCGACGATCGCCTTCGCGCGGGTTTCCGCCTGCGCCACGTCGCCGCTGCGCAGATCGAGCTCGGTCTGGAGCGCGAGCGCCGGAAGATGGTCCGGCTTGCTCGAGAGCGCCTTCTCGAGGCTGAACGCCGCACCTTCCGGGTTGTCGGCGGCGAGCTGATACTGCGCGATCTCCGTCTGCACCACGGGATCGAACGCGGCGAGCCTCGACATCCTGGACAGGACGGTCTGCGCGGTCTTCGTATCGCCGAGGGCGAGGTAGGCGCGCGTGAGGGCGGCGAGCACTGCGGGATGGTTCGATATGGCGGTTTCCGCTTCCTTCGCGACGGCGAGTGCCTTGTCGGTCGCCTTCTCGAGGAGGTACAGATCGACGAGCCGAACGGCGGCTTCGGCGTTGCGACGGTCCGTCACGCGCGCCTTCTCGAGCCAGCGGATGGCCTCGTCGGTGCGCCCAGCGGCCTGCTCGACCGCGGCGAGCTCGATCATCGTCTGCGTGTGCTTGGGGCGCTCCTTCAGCACCAGCCCCAGGCGGCCCCGCGCGACGACGGGGCTTCCTTCGGCGAGGTCGAGGCGCGCGAGGTTGAGCTGCGCCGGCAGGAACGACTTGTCCGCTCGCAGCGCCTGCACGTACGCGGTGCGCGCGCCCTTGCGGTCCCCGCCTGCGACGCGCGCCGCGCCGAGCAGGTTCAGCGCCACCGCGCTCCCCGGATTGCGTTCCGCCACCACCGCGGCGACTTCGAGCGCTTGCTGCGGCTTGTCCCGCTTCAGGTACAGGCCCGCGAGCGCGATCCCGGCACGCTGCTCGCCCGGGTTCTTCTTGAATGCGCGCTGGAGATGCTCGAGCGCGAGCTCCGCCTGGCCGGCGCCCAGCAGGCTGAAGCCGAGCGTCGCGCGCACCTCGGGCGCATCCCCGCTCGCCTTGAGGGCGGCCTCGAGGTAGCTCGTCGCCGACTGGTACTGCCCGCGGGCCATGTGGGCCGATGCGAGCAGCGAGAGCGCCTGCCAGTCGTCCGGCGACCGTCGCACGACCGGCTCGAGCACCGATATGGCGCCCCGGTCGTCGCCCTGGGTGAGGAGGATCGAGCCGAGCAGCCGCCGCGCGCCGGCGTGCTGCTCGTCGGCCCGCAGGTAATCCTCGAGATAGCCGCGGGCCTTCTCGGGCTGACCGAGTCCGTGGTGCGCGAGCCCGCCGAGGAGGAGGAGCAACGGGGTCCGGCGCCGCAGGATTTCGCGCGGGACCGGATCGACGAGGCGCGTGACCCCCACGAGCGCGTCGCGCGCTGCCGCGCTGTCGCCGCGCTTCGCCAGGTACACGGCTCGGGCGTAGGTGCCGCGCGGATCCTCCGGCGCCAGCTGCTTGAGCCAGTCGATGTCCGGGGCGGCTTCGTCGAGCCGACCGAGGTCCATCAGCAGCGACGCGCGCCCGATGCGCGGATCGACGTAACGGGGCTTGAGCTCCAGCGCCTTTCCGTAGGCGGCGAGCGCACCCTTCCCGTCGCCGGCCGCCTGCGCGAACGAGCCCTTCACCTGCCAGACCTCCGCATCGTTCGGCGCGATCCTGAGCGCGGCTTCGACGAGCTTCGTGGCCTCCGCGCGCTTGCCCTGCTCTGCGAGGAGATCGGCCTGAGAGAGCAGCGCCGGCGTGTACTTCGGATCGATCGCGAGCGCCTCCTCGAACGCGCGCGCGGCCGAACGGAAATCCCAGAGACCCTTGTGGGCGTGCCCGCGCAGCACGAGCATCTCCAGCTTCTGCGCCTTCGGCAGACCTTCCGCGGGCAATCGCTCGAGGAGCTGTTCGTACTTGCCCTGGAAGTAGAGCGCTTGCGCGAACGGGACCGCGATCTCGGACCGCTTGACGCCGAGCTCGAGCGCCTTCGAGAACGCGCCCTCGGCGTCCGCAGACTGTCCGGCCGCCAGCAACGCCCTGCCCAGGAGCACCTGGGCCGCGAGCATCCGCGAATCCTGCTGGAGCGCGTTCTTCAGCTGGACGATCGCGCCGCCGACGTCGTTCCGCTCGAAGCGGGCAACGGCGTCGTCGTAGAGCTGGGAGGCCTTGTCCGACCGCTGCGCGGCGGCCGGAGCGGCAAGACTGAGCGCCAGCGCGAATGCCAGCGCGACGAGCGGGAGGCTACGGTTCCGGGAGCTCATGCGTGTCTGCGACAACCCCCGCGGCGACCGGCCGGCGGCAGATCGTGTCACCGGTTCGCGGATCTGCTCGGGGCACAACGCGTGGTCCGGAGACTCTGCACCATGTGCGACGCGCGGGCGACGGTCCGTGCTGTAAAAGATTGTCAACTCTCGGGATTTTTCCGGCACTCGCGGGTCGTAGGCCGAAAAGCGGGTGTCTCCGGTCAGTCGGGGAGGCTAAAATGCACACTCTCCTGAGCGTTGTTCAAAGACGAGTTGAAGAATATGATGTTAGCCACTGATTTATCTATGAAACTGGGGGCAAACATGAGGTTGGCTCTGATTGCTGGCGCGGGCACTCGCGCGATGCTCGCATTGAGCGCAATCGTCATCGCCGGTTGTACCGGCCCGACGTATCCGCCGGCGCCGGCTGCGGCGGCGACGCTGGACTACCGCTACGTGATCGGGCCGCTGGACACGGTGAACATCATCGTCTGGCGCAACCCCGAGATCTCGATGAGCGTCCCGGTTCGACCGGATGGCAGGATCACGACCCCGCTCGTCGAGGATCTGCCCGCGCTCGGGAAGGATCCGACCACCCTCGCCCGCGACATCGAAAAGTCGCTGAGCAAGTTCATCCGCGACCCCGTCGTGACGGTCATCGTGACCGGCTTCGGGGGCCCGACGAGCGAACAGGTCCGCGTCATCGGGGAAGCGCCGAAGCCGCAGGCGATTCCGTATCGGCAGAACATGACGATCCTCGACGTGATGATCGCCGTGGGCGGTCTCACCGACTTCGCCGACGGCAACCGCGCTGTCCTCCTCCGGACGTCGGAGGGCAACAAGCAGTACACCGTGCGCCTCAGGGATCTCGTGAAGCGCGGCGACGTGTCGGCGAACGTCGACGTGAAGCCCGGGGACGTGCTGGTGATCCCGCAGAGCTGGTTCTAGAGCCGCGTGATCCGCAGCGGTTGGCCAGTCGTCTGCAGCGCTCGATCGCTCTCCGGGGGCTCGCACCATGGATGAACTGATTGGACAGGTCGTCCAGTACCTTCGCGGCATCTGGCGCCGGCGCTGGATCGGGCTGGGCGTCGCGTGGCTGGTGGCGATCGTCGGGGCCTTCGTCCTGTTCAAGCTCCCCGACAAGTACGAGGCGTCGGCGCGGGTGTACGTGGACACCGATTCGGTGCTGAAGCCGCTCATGTCCGGCCTGGCGGTCCAGCCTCCCTTGGACCAGCAGCTCGCCATCATGAGCCGGACGTTGATCAGCCGGCCGAACGTCGAGAAGCTGATCCGGATGACCGATCTCGACCTGACCGTCAAGTCGCCGGCCGAGAAGGAACGGCTGATCGAGGACCTGACGAAGACGCTGCAGATGCGGAGCGTCGGCAAGGAGAACCTCTACACCATCGCCTACCGGGACTCGGTCCCCGCGCAGGCCCAGAAGGTGGTGCAGGGGCTGCTCTCGATCTTCGTCGAGTCGAGCCTGGGCGACAAGCGCAAGGGCTCCGACTCCGCCCGGCGCTTCATCGAGGAGCAGATCCGGACCTACGAGAAGCGGCTCGAGGAAGCCGAGAGTCGGCTGAAGGAGTTCAAGCTCAAGCACATGGGGCTCATGGGGCCGGAGGGAAAGGACTACTTCAGCAAAATGACGGCGCTCAGCGAGGAGCTGAACCGGGCCCGTCTCGAGCTCCGCGCCGCGGAGCAATCCCGCGACGCCCTGAAGCGCGAGCTCGCCGGGGAAGACCCCGTATTCCTTCCTGATGCCGGGGCTTCCGGCGCGGGGCCGACTGCGTCGGAGATCGACGCGCGCATCGACTCGCTCAAGCGCAATCTGGACGAGCTGCTCCGCCGCTATACCGACCAGCATCCCGACGTCACCGGAACGCGGCGGGTCATCGAGCAGCTCCAGGAACAGAAGCGCCAGGAGCTCGAGGCGCGCCGCAAGACCGAGAAACCAGGGGCAAGGGCGTCTGTGAGCACGAACCCCGTGTTCCAGCGGATCAAGATCGCCCTCGCCGAGGCCGAGGCGGCCGTCGCAGCGCTGCGCGGCAGGGCGTCCGAGCTCGATGCGCGGCTTGGTCAGCTCCGCGCGGCCGCCCGTCTGCTGCCCCAGGTCGAGGCGGAGCATGCGCAGCTCAACCGGGACTACGACGTGCAGAAGAAGAACTACGAAGGCCTCGTCTCCCGCCGCGAGTCCGCCGCGCTCTCGGAGGAAATGGATTCGGCGTCCGGCATCGCCGACTTCCGGATCATCGATCCGCCGCGCGTCGCGCCCAAGCCCGTCGCCCCGAACCGGCTCATGCTCCTGCCCCTGGTGCTTCTCGCGGCGTTGGGCGCTGGCATGTTCGCGAGCCTGGTCGTGAGCCAGATCTTCCCGACGTTCCACGACACCCGGTCGCTGCGCGAGCTCACCGGCCGGGCGGTGCTGGGCAGCGTGACGCTGCTCGCGCGTCCCTCGGTCATGCGGAAGCGCCTCCGGAGTGCGCTGCTCTTCGCCGGTGGCGTCGGAAGTCTGGTCGGCGTGTACGGCGTGGCGATCGGCCTGTTGTTCTGGCAGACCGGCTTCTAGCGAGGAGTCCCGTGAGCCTCATCGAACAGGCCGCGAAGCGGCTCGAGGAGCTGAAGAGAGCCGGCATCGAGGGCGCCGGCGCTCCGAGCGACGTGCAGCCCGAGGCGCGCGGGCACGGGCCCGCGACGAGCCTTCCTCCGCGGCGCGACGCCTCGCGACCCGCGGAGCCCGGGCGAATCTCGCGCACGGTGCGGATCGACCTTGCGCGCCTCGGGGCGGAGGGCTACGTGACGCCCGACACCCCTCGTTCGCCGATCGCGAACGAGTTCCGGGTCCTCAAGCGGCCGCTGCTCGCGAACGCCCAGCCGAAGTCGGGGCCGAGGTCGAAGAACACGAACCTGATTATGGTCACGAGCTCCCTCGCCGAAGAGGGCAAGAGCTTCACCGCGGTCAACCTCGCGCTGAGCATGGCGATGGAGCTGGACACCACGGTGTTGCTGGTGGACGCCGACGTCGCCAACCCCTCGCTGCTGCAGACGCTGGGCTTGCCCCCAACGAAGGGGCTGCTCGACGTGCTGACGGACGACAAGCTTGACCTGCGGGACGTGATGCTGCGGACCAACGTCGACAAGCTTTCGTTGCTGCCCGCCGGCACGGCGCATCCGCGGGCCACCGAGCTCCTTGCCAGCGACGCGATGACCCGGCTGGTCGAGGAGATGGCGAACCGCTATCCCGACCGCATCATCGTGTTCGACTCGCCGCCGCTCATCCTGACCACCGAGTCACGCGTGCTTGCCGCCCACATGGGACAGATCGTGGTCGTCGTGGAAGCCGAGCGGACGACCGCAGGCGCGCTGAAAACGGCGCTGGCGACCATCGAAGCCTGCCCGATCATCCTCACCGTGCTCAACAAGACCAGGACCCCCGAATTGGGGTCCTACTACGGCTATGGGTATGGGTACCAGTCCTCGCCGGCGGGCCGGGAACCGGCCCGA
>Ga0184637_10001868_pt1 | contig 13864 bp, 12 predicted proteins | sample PLM3_127_b2_FD_133143 | JGI IMG/M metagenome (GOLD analysis project Ga0184637, IMG submission 133143) | Groundwater sediment microbial communities from an aquifer in East River, Colorado, USA - PLM3_127_b2 | ecosystem: Environmental > Terrestrial > Soil > Riparian zone | place: USA: East River...
CCCGCGAACTCTTCGGGCCGGTACCCGAGTCCGAGGCCCAGGTCGAGCCGGCCCCCGGAGATCACGTCCACGACGGCTGCGTCCTCGGCCACTCGCACCGGGTCGTGGATCGGGAGCTGCATCACCGCGGTTCCGATCCGCATTCGGCTGGTCTTCGCCGCGATCGCCGCTGCAACGGGCAGGCACGAAGGCAGATAGCCATCGTCGATGAAGTGATGCTCGGAGAGCCAGACGTCGTCCCACCCGAGCCTCTCGGCGCGAACGACCTGATCGAGGATCCCCGCGTAGAGATCGGACGGGTCGCGCTCCCACCGACGCGGATTCCGGAAGTCGTACCACAGTCCGAAGCGCAGTCTCTTCAAAACGTCCCCACCCTCCCCAGACGAGAAAGACTCAGAGGCGAAAGGCGGCGCGCCGGGAGAGACCGTTCTCGCTGGCGGCTCCCAGGATCACCGAAGGCGCAGCCCGACCATCGCGCGGATTGTTCGAAATCTCGAGATCACAGGTTCCGACCCGGCCGTCGCAGATCACCTTGGAGAGCGCCTCGGATCCGACGTGGTGGTCCGTCTCGAGGAGCACGCAGTCCAGCGTCTCGACCTCGAACTCGAAACGGCCGAAGTGCTTCGTCTCACAGATCACGCGACCGCCGCGCGACGTGATGCCGTCGTCTTCCAGGTGAACCAGGACGTCGGCGCGGGTCATCGGGTCGACGACCCCGTCCTTGGCGATGTAACCGCCCTGGAAGTATCCGACCGATTTCGCGATGGCCGTGGCGATCGAGAAGCTGAAATCGGGGCCGAAGCTTCCGCTGAACCAGCGGTGATTGCTGAATCCCCAGCTCCGGTTTCCCCACGAGTGATCCCGGTAGCCGAGGCAGGCCACTGAATGCTCCGCCTCGCCGATCCTGACCCGGCCGCGGACGACGCCCGCGACTTCGTAGTGGTTGGCGGCATCCTGTCGGACCGACTCGTTCTCGAAGCCCCACGCGTCGATCGTCCGGATGCGCGGCAAGAACTCCTCGAGGCGAAGATCGATCTCGCAGTCGCGGTCCTCGGCTCGCCAGTGGCTGATTCCATCGGAGTTTGCGATGCGCAGGAAGTCGTCGAACCCATATCCGTCCGGCTTTCGTTCGTCGCCCCGCAGCGGGATCGCTCTCTCGGCGCGACGGAAGCGGAGGCCGTCCCCCGTACACACGCCCACCTGATAATTGGCCTGGCCGCGGTTCGGCTGGTAGCCGAAGCGGTGGAAGCCGGCGATCCCCCGTTCGAGATCGACCCAGTGGAGGAGCCCGCTCTCGTTCCAGAGCTCCTCCGGGCCGGCGTCGTGGGGCGACAGTCAGCCGCGGGGTAGCAGCCGGGAAAATTCCACTCGATCCGTTCCATGTGTCCTCCGCGAGTCTTCTTCGGCTCAGCCGTCCACGAAGCGCTGGAGCAGGCGGGCCACCACATTGTCCTCGATCGACTGCGGTTCGCGCGGCATGAGCCCGAGCTTCATGAAGCGGGCCTGGATCACCAGCATTCGAAGCAGCGCGAATCTCTCGTAGTAGTCGAGGTGGGAGATCCCGACCACTGACCGACTCGTAGAGGCGGATCGTCTCGTCACGCGAGAGAAATCCCTCGAGTCGCGGGATCCCCGCCTCTTCGAGATTCCGATCGGCCACCAACAGGAAAGCCACATCCTTCTCGGGCGCGCCTAGCGTCGCCATCTCCCAGTCCAGCACCGCGACGCACTCCCAGTCGCGGAAGATCATGTTCTGGTGGCGCGCGTCTCCCCAGCACAGGCAGCAGCGCTCTTCCTGCGGCATCGTGCGGCGGATCCGCTCGAAGGCTGCGGTCACCAGCCCGGAGAACGCGGGCTCCGAATGCCGTTCGTAGAGCTCCCACCAGTAGTCGATGTCGGTGGAGAGCTCCGGCTCTCCGTTCTCCGCGCGGCGGAGATTCGCGAGGCCTGCGCCTTGCCAGTCGAACGCGTGGATCTCCGCGAGCCTGCGCAAGCCAGACCGCCAGAATCGAGCGCGCTGTTCCGGTGTCGCTCCCGCCACCCAGCCGCGGTCGTTGAAATGGGGCGGCGTGGTTCCGTGGACGCGCTCCATCACGTAGAAGCGGCCTTCCAGGATCTCGGGATCGTCTTCCACCCAGAGGATCTCCGGCACCGGCACGTTGCTCCACCGTCGCAGTGCGCGCTGGATGCGACTTTCGGCCGTGAAGTCCGTGGCTGGGAACAGCGCGTCCTTCAACCGTTCTCGGCGCAACACCCACGCGCCTCGCTCGCGCGCCCCCGCGCCTCCGCGGGACACTTCGACGAAGAAGAGATCGCTGGAGAAGCCGCCACTCTCGGGTTCGCGATGGACGATCGAAATGGTCGCATCGGGACCTACTCTGTCTCGAAGCCACGCCTCGATACGGGGCAGGAGATCCGCCTCGGGCCTCGTGTGCCGCTGGCCCGGTGTCATCATCTGGGTCGCCGTCTTCGACTGCATTCTGGAACCGCTCCCGGTGTCACCTCCCGCTGCCAGCGTTCCGGAGATGGGGCGGCAACACGAACGGCTTCGAGGACGCGATCTCGTAGCGCTGCGCTCCGAGCGACCGCACGGACAGCGCGGTGATCCGCTTCTCGAACTCGGCGAGATGGGGAGCGGCGAAGTGGGCGTCGAGGGCCGCTTGCGATTCCCACTCCTCGAAGATCCGGAAGCAGCCGGGGCTTCCCAGCTCCTGCGTGATCGTGTACGCGCCGCAGCCCGGCTCTCGCCGAGAGGCCTCGATCATTGCGCCAGCGGCCGCCGCGGCGCGGTCGTGGTCGGCGGGATCGACCTCGATCTCCCCTGCGATGACGATCATCGGGCATCCTCCGGCGCCCGGCGGATCGGGCATCAGATGTGCAGAAGTATTTATTTCTCGTATCTGAATACTGAATACGTTACGAGAATGCGAGATACTTGGGGGGATATCTTGATAAGGTGCGGATCGCGTCGCGGGGCAGCGGTTCCGGAGCGCGAGCCGCGGAGGGGCCATGGCATACCGGGTGATCCAGTGGGGCACGGGTCAGGTCGGGAGGATCGCCGTCCGGGCTCTCGCGCAGGACCCGGCGCTCCAGCTCGTCGGCGCCCGGGTCTATGACCCGCGCAAGGTCGGGCGCGACGTCGGAGAGATCTGTGGCACGCATCCGCTGGGCGTAGTGGCCAGCGATCGCGAGGAGGAGATCCTGGCGATCGACGCCGATTGCGTGCTGTGGATGGGGCAGGCCACCATGTTCGGGCCCGGGGGTTCGATGCAGCAGGGCATCGACGAGCTCTGCCGCATCCTCGCGTCGGGAAAGAACGTGATCTCGATCGTGCACGTCTACTTCATCCATCCGGCGTCGCTCCCTCCCGCGGTCCGCGATCCGGTTGCAGAGGCCTGCGAGAGGGCTCGCGTCTCTTTTCACGTTTGCGGGATCGATCCCGGCTTCAGCGCGGAGGTGCTCGCCCTCACCGTCACAGGCCTGTGTCAGCGCGTCGATCGTCTTCGCGCGTACGAGATCCTCGACTACGCGAGCTACAAGAGCCAGCAGATCATGTTCGACGTGATGGCTTTCGGGAAACCGCCCGACACGCCGACTCCGCTCGGCAGCGACGTGATGATCGCCGGCTACGGCGCCTCGCTGAAGCTCGTGGGGGAGGCGCTCGGGGTGAGCGTCGACGACGTCCGCTTCGAGCACGAAGTGGAACTCGCGCGGGAGAGCTTCGACGTGGCGGCTGGCCGGATCGAGAAGGGAACCGTCTCCGCGATTCGCTACGCCTTCGAAGGCTGCGTCGCGGGTGAGCCACGTATCTCCATCGAGCACGTGACGCGACTCAACGCTGAGCAGGCCCCGCAGTGGCCACAGGGCCACGGCTACCTGATCGACATCCAGGGTGAGCCGCCGATTCGCGTGGACCTGCGCCTCGGCACCGGGGAAGGGCGCGACCCCTTCTACGACTCGCATGTGGCGACGGCGATGCACGCGGTTCACTCGATTCCCTCCGTGTGCGAGGCGCGGCCCGGGATCGCGACCTTCCTCGATCTGCCGCGACTGTGGGGCCGTCACAGCATGCATCTCGACTGAAGCGGAGGACGCCTAGTGCTGCTCGAGAACAAGGTCGTCATGATCCAGGGGGTTGGCCCGGGTCTGGGCCAGCAACTCGCGCTCGCCGCGGCGCGAGAGGGCGCCGACGTCGCACTCGCCGCGCGCACCGCCTCCACGCTCGAGCAGGTGGCTGCCGGGGTCCGGGCCGCAGGCCGGCGAGCGATCGCGGTCCCGACCGACATCGCCGACCGCGCGCAATGCGATCGGTTCCTGGAGCGGACGGTCCAGGAGTTCGGCCGCGTCGACGCGCTGATCAACAGCGCGATGATCCACTACACACACCCGTTCGAATCGGCGGATCTGGACGAATGGCGGCGGGTGATGGAGGTGAACTTCTTCGGTTACCTGAACGCGACGCAGGCAGTGATCCCCGCGATGAAGGAACGGGGCGGCGGAGCGATCGTGATGGTGAACACCAAGGAGGTGCGGCAGCCGGCGTTTCCCGGGATCGGCGCCTACGTGAGCTCGAAGGGGGCGCTGGCCGCCGCCACGCGCTGCCTGGCGCAGGAGCTCGCTCCACATAACATCCGCGTGAACCAGGCCTACGTGGGAATCATGTGGGGACCGCCCGTTCAGGGGTTGGTCGCCGAGCTCGCCCAGCAACGAGCCGTGTCACCGGGTCAGGTGAAAGCGGATCTCGAGAGGCTCATCCCGCTCGGACGCATGCCCGAGGACCGCGAATGCGCCAATGCAATCCTGTTCCTCGCATCGGACTACGCGAACGTCGTGATCGGCGCGTCGTTCGACGTCAATGGGGGGCAAGTGCTGGGGGTTTGAGCACCGGCCCTCGGCAGGGCCTGGCTGGCGGGCCAGTTCGCGCGGAGGTCCGGTCCGCGCGCAAGGTCTCAAGCGGCGAGCAGGGCTAGGTGGCTATACGTCGCCTCGAGATTGGTGTCACACGGCGTTGGCAGGAGCATGCCCATCGGCGCGAGGATGGGAAGATCGACACCGGCCTCTCGGTATGCGGTCAACCGCTCACGCGCGTACTCCAGCGGGCCGCCGATAGCCAGCGCGTCCAGGTCCTCGTCCCCGAGTCGCAGGCCTTCGCGAATTTCGACTCCGTAGCTCGCGAGCGACTGTTGATAGTATTCCAGTCCCAGGTAGGCCGCGGCGTACGCGTCGGCGAGAAGCTGGCGCGCTTCCTCGCGGGACGGGCGCAGGATCGTGTTGACGATCGCAAATAGGCTCACGGAGGATGGGTCACGTCCGTGCGCCCGCGCGCTCTCGTCGAGCGCGCGCCGCAACTGCGGGATCGCCCGGAGTGGCACGTTGGAGAGCATCACGCCATCCCCGATCTCCCCGGCGAGCTGCACCATCGCAGGGCGGAGCGCGGCGAGCAGAATCGGAACGCGCTGCTCAGGAGCCCACGCCAGAGGAAGATTGCGCACCTGGAACCGCTCCGTGACCACATCCACGGGCTTGCCGCATCCGTCGAGCAAGGCCCGCACGCACGCCACGTAATCGCGGGTGCGACTGACAGGTTTCCTCATGTCCAGGCCCAGACCGCGCGAATTCATCGCTGCGTGTCCGGGTCCGATCCCCAGGACGAAGCGCCCCTGGGCCAGCTCGTTCACGCTCGCGGCCGCAGCCGCGAGACAGTAGGGATGGCGGAAGGCGAGGTTCGCGACGGCGGGTCCGATCGTGATGCGCTTCGTGGCCGCCGCCATGCTGGCGAGAGGTACCATGGCGTCGTTGAAGGCCTCGCAGGTGAATGCATGGCTGACGCCTTCTCCTTCCAACATGCGCGTGAGAGACGCCAGCTGCGATGGACCTCGGGTCCGGTGGTAGTAGAAGAGCATCCCGAGATCGGGCAAGAGCGGCTCTCCTTCAGAGCAATCGGCAGATCGCGCCGCGCCAGGTTCCGTAGGCGATGTGACCGCGCTCGTCGTCGATGGCTCGCTGCAGGTCTTCTTCGGATGCTCCTCGAACGCCCTGCTCGAAGTGCTTCGGAGAGGGACAATAGATGCAATCGAACATGTCGTACTCGCCGATGGCGAGCCCTGCCGCATCGCAGACGCGCCGCGACAGATCGAGTGCGACGTGAAGCTGCTGGTATCCGAGCGGAAAGGGCCGGGCGTGGCGGATCGTGAGCTCCGCGTGCGACTCCGTCCACCATCGATTCGCTTGCTCCAGTGAGATGCCGGGATCGCGCTTCAGCGCGAAGGCGACGAACGTAGGGCCCTCACCCGACACGATGAGCTGAGCTGCGCCCGCGAGTGCGGTGCAGGAAGCTCGGTCGATGACGGGGTCGAGACTCTCGAGGATTCCCTTCGCGACGATCACGAGTGCCTCGAAGTCCCGCGGCGTCGGCTCGAAGTTCGGCAGGCTGAGCTCTATCGCGGCATCCATGCGCTCGATGCGGAGGGGACGCCCCGGCAGGCCTCGCTGTAGCATCTCCATTCCGTCGGGATAGCGCAGACCGAGACGCAAGATCGGCCTGGAGCCCGCCCATCGCTCGGCGAAGCCCGCGCGCCAAGCGTTCAGCGCGTCGCCGAGCTGCTCCAGCTCGATTCCCGGGGCGGCGTTCAGCATCGCGACAAGCCTTGGCATCGCCAAGAATCGGGCGCCGAGGGCCGGGCGCAACGAGCTCTCGAGATCGTCATCGAGAGACATGCTCCACCCTCCGTCGGGTTCCTCGTCGGGGCGGCTCACGACCGCGCGAGCGTGTGCCGGCCCGTGATCAGCGGAAGCTCCAGAAATGTGCGGATCCCGGGGTCCGCCTCGCAGACCGCGGGCACCGAGTTCACCGCGTGCATCGCCGCGGACAGGACCGAGTCGGCGAGCTCACTGCGTCCTTCGCCAACGCCCATCTCGAAGGAGAGTCTCATGGAGGGCTCGCCCCGGATCGCGATCGTGTAGCCGTGGCCCTGCGGCCACTCGGGCGCCTGATCGGCGTTGAGGCGCGTCACGTGCTCGACCACGAGGCGCGGCTGTCCCGCGACATAGGCATTGAACGAGAAGCGCATCGCGGAGATCGTGCCGGCGCGAATGTGTCCGGCGACGATGTCGAAGCTCTCCTTCGCGAGCTTCACGTCGAGCTCGGGCCGGATCTCGTCGATTTTCACTCCCAGACCCTCTGCGACCAGATGAAGCGAGCCCGCGAACGCGGCGAGCATCGTCCCACCGGTGAAGGCGTTCGCAGAATTCGGCTCCTTCCCGAAACCCATGACGTCGAACATGATCTGCGGGTTGTCGTATTCCGAGTAGTCGAGAATCTCCTGGACCCGAAGCTCTTCGATCCTCTTGCACAATCCCGACGCGGTGAGTGACAGCACCTCCGAAGCGAAGCCGGGATCGATACCGCTCATGTGGAGCGACGCGTTGCCCTTCTGGCAGGCCTGCTCGAGCGGGTCGCGCACCTCTCTCGGAAGCGTTCCGGGGTGGACGAAGGGGGCGTGGACGATCGTGATCACGTTCTTTCCCGACTCGAGGATGCGGCAGAGATCCCGGATGCCCTGCTGGGCCGCCGCGGGGTTGCCCATCCACGATGCCTCGCCCATCCAGAGCACGCAGTCCGCGTCCAGCGCGAGGATCTCCTCCTCGCGATCGCTGGCCCGGATGCCGATCGGGCCGATGCCGCAGATCTCGCCGACGTCCTTGCCCGCCTTGCTGGAGTCGTAGACGCGGGCTCCCACCAGCTCGAGCCCCGGGTTGTCGACGATCGCCTGTACCGCAGCCTGACCGCATACACCGGTCGCATACTGGATCACGCGATAAGTCACGATTGCTTCTCCTCTCGCTCTCCGCGGCCTGGCGGTCCCGCGCGCCCTTGCCCGCGGTTCAGAACAGAATCACTCCGCGCGCGTTGTGATTGGCTTCCATGTCGCGGAACGACTGCGCGGCATCCTCGATCCGGTAGGTCTTGCTGACCATGGCAGACACCGGTCGCGGCGAGCTTTACCCTCACCTCACCGGCCTGGGGCGGATCGAGCTCGGCGTCCTCGACGCCGTAGCTTCCGATTTCGCGGCACTTCATCCCTTGTCCTCACCCGGGAGTCAACGGAGCATTATTTCGAAATGAATGACGCACAATCTATACTGATTCGAGCTATAGTAGCACGATAATATCCATTTCCGTGAATTCTCGGAAGGTCACCGGAGGACCCAAGACGGGGCCCTCCGGACGGCGTCTCGATCTGGAACGAGAACGCCAGGAGCAGCGACATGCCGCCTCTCGATCCCAAGGCTGGCTTCACGAGCGAGCCCCGCTTCGCCAACCTCAAGGTCATCGACGTCGATACACATTTCTGCGAGCCCCACGACCTTTGGACGTCACGTGTCCCGGCTGCCTATCGGAATCAGGTTCCGCGAGTCGAGCGCATTCGCGTACCGGATCACATGCGGCATGCCGGCTTCACTGGAACGCTGGGTAGCGACGAGATGGAGGCGTGGATCATCGGAGAGCAGAAAGAGTTCCTGGTCACGTCGTCTCCGATCTGCGTGATCGAGCGCGACGGACACAAGCGCCTGAGCGCCGACTTCTCGTCGCTCCAGCAGGACACCGTCGACCCCGGTGCGTACGACGCGAATGCGCGGGTCAAGGTCATGGATGCGATGGGTGTGCACGCGCAGATCATGTATCCGAACGTCGCGGGCGGAGGCGGGAACTTCTTCAAGAAGGTCGATGACAAGGTGAAGACGCTCTGCATGCACGTCTTCAACGACGCGATGGCTGAGTTTCAGAGCGACAGTGGTGATCGCGTGTTCCCGATGGCCGCACTCCCTTGGTGGGATGTCGAGGCCTCTGCGAAGGAAGTCGCACGTGCACATGGGATGGGCCTGCGCGGTGTCGTGACGACCGCCGACCCGCACACGCTCGGACTGCCACACCTCGGCGATCCCGCGTGGCATCCCGTCTGGGAGGTATGCGAGGACCTCGACATGTCGGTGAACTTCCACATCGGGTCAAGTGAGCTCGGCATTCAGGTCTACACGGCCGCCTCATGGCCGGGGGTCGGGCCGGAGGTGGCGATGTCGCTGGGCTCGGCCTCGCTCTACCAGGACAACGCGCGAGTGATCGGAAACCTGATCTACCGCGGCGTGCCGGAGCGATTCCCGCGGATCAAGTTCGTCTCCGTAGAGAGCGGGCTCGGCTGGATCCCCTTCTACCTGCAGGCCCTCGATCACCAGGCGGTCGAGACAGCGCCAAACGAGCTCGCCAATCTCACCATGAAACCCTCCGACTATTTCCGCAGGAACTTCTTCTGTTCGTTCTGGTTCGAGACCGATCTCGTGAAGCCCGCGATCGACTTCCTAGGCGATCGCTGCGTGATGTTCGAGACGGACTATCCGCATCCGACGTGCTTGTATCCGAACGGACGGGAGACGCTGAAGAAGGCGCTCGCCGACGTATCCGACGAGACCACGCGGAGGATCGTGCAGGACAACGCAGCGCAGCTCTACCGGATCCCGGTCTGATCAGATCACGCGTCGGTCGTGCCCCACCCAGTAGGGCTCGCGCAGCTCGCGCCGAAGCACCTTTCCCGTCGGCCCCACCGGAAGCTCGCTCACGAAGTCGACGGAGCGCGGGCGCTTGTAGCCCGCGATGTGGCGCTTGGTGTAGTCGATGATCTCCTGCGCGGAGATCGACGCGCCCGGCTCGGGCACGACGATGGCTTTCACGGCCTCGCCCCATTTCGGGTCCGGAACGCCGATCACCGCCACGGAGCGGACGGCCGGATGGTTCGCGATCACATTCTCCACTTCGGCCGGGTAGATGTTCTCCGCTCCCGAGACGATCATGTCCTTGACGCGGTCGTGGATGTAGAGATAGCCGTCCTCGTCCAGGTATCCGGCGTCGCCGGTGTGGAGCCACCCGCCTTGGAACGCCTTGGCCGTCGCTTCGGGCCGTTTCCAGTAGCCGAGCATCAGACACGGCGCCCTCAGGCAGATCTCTCCTGTCTCGCGCGGACCGAGGACTCCTCCATCCGGATCTAGAATCCGGATCTCGAAGCCCGGATGTGGCCTGCCGGCCGAAAGCATGCGCTCGCTGCCGTCGGCGTCATGCTCGGAAGGAGGGAGATAGGCCCCGAGCCCGGTTGTCTCGGTCAGTGCGTAGGTCTGCACGAATCCGCACTTCAGCACCGGAAGCGCGCGGCGCAGGAGATCGACCGCGATCGGCGCCCCGCCGTAGGTCACGTACTCGAGTCCGGAGAAATCCGTCGTGCGACAACGCGGATCTTCCAGCAGCATCTGGATCATGGTCGGCGCCAGGAAGAGGCGGCGGATCTTGTGACTTTGCAGTGCAGCGAGGATCGGCCCGGTATCGAACTGCGGCAGGATCAACTGGGAAACACCGTGATAGAGCTGATCGAAGGCGACCTTGGAACCGCCGATATGGAAGAGGGGCAGGTACGCGAGCCCGACGTCGTCGGGCTCCACGCGAAAGAAGTCCTCCCCCGACGCTTCCTGCAACTCGAGCGCGAGTAGCAGACAGCGACTCGAGATCTGGGCGCCCTTGGGATGACCGGTGGTGCCGCTCGTGTAGAGCTGGACGAAGGCGTCATCTGGATTCGGCACCAGGAGGGGATCCAGCTCCGATTGGCTCTCTCGCCAGGACGCGTACCCCTCGTACTCTTCGGCCGCTGAATGACCTTCCCCGATCACAACGACCTTCCGGAGTCCGCGCAGATCGGCGCGGATCCCCTCGATCTGCGGAAGGAAGGGCCGCTCGACGAACAGGATCTGAGCCTCGGAATCCCCGAGCACATAGGCGATCTCGGGCGGCGCCAGCCGCCAGTTCACCGCCACCGCGACTGCGCCAGCCTTGGCGACCCCGAAGAACAGCTCGAAATAGACATCCGTGTTCTTCCCGAGGTACGCGACCGAGCGCCCGCGCGAGATCCCGTTGGCCAGGAGGCCCTGAGCGACGCGATTGGCGCTGCGATCGAGCTCTGCCCACGTCGTCGTGCGACCCTCGAACAGGAGCGCAGGGTGCTCCGGGCGTTCCGCAGCGTGAACTCGGGTCACATCCGCAACGTGCTCGATCCGGGGATCCACGGGCTCCTCTTCTCGCAGGGCGCTGCCATGGCGCGCGCGGGTGCCTGGGCTGGGCGCGCACGGCTACCACGCGCAATGAACGAGTGTTCGACGCGGGCGAGCGTATCAGCACCGCAACCCGGCGTTCGGCCGTTCGGTGTCCGATTCGCCACGACTCGGAGCCCCAGGGGGAACCTCCCACACCGCCAAAAATCGATCAGCGATAGCAATATCACGTAGATAATTCAAAATATAACTGTTGACCTGATCATCGAACCCTCATTACAATGAATCTATTCGCAAACCTCCTTTGCGAACACCCGAATAGGAGACAGAGTGATGCGAAGCATACTTCGAACGAGTGCGATAGTCGGCCTCGCCGCAGCGGGATGGCTCTTAGTCGCCACATCTTCGCAGGCGGTGAACTTCATCGCCTTCAACCAAGCAATTGGGGTGGGCTCCAGCGGCGGCACGCCGGCGCAGGGCCCCGCCACGTGGACCGGTACCGCCATGTTCACAGGCATAAGTCCGGCGTCCTTCATGGTCAACGCCTTCGATGCGAACTGGACGACGAACGTGGTGAACCCGTCGCCGCCCACGGCCGTTGGGATAACGATGAGCACGCAGTTCATCTCGGTGACCGGCCCAACCGCTCCCGGGACCTTCGCTCCGGGCGCTGGACCGGGGAATTTCACCTTCAACCCGCCCCCGGATCCGACCTGGGGGGCCCGGGTCGGAACCGGGAAGGTCATCGCGGGCCCGAACCAGTTCGGCGGCTCCGTCGGCCACACCTTCAAGTTCCTCAGCAAGCTGGGGCTCAACTTCGGTTTCGCGATATTCACGGGGACGTTCCCGCTATTGGAGGTGCAGGGGGTGACGACAATTCCCGGCTCCCCGGATGCGACGCAGTCCTTCACCGGGACGTTCCAGAACACACAGCCGCCGTCCACCGTGACCTCGATCCACCTGCGGGCCAACTTCTTCGGATGGACGACCGGCACCGCAATCGGCAAGGATGCTGGCGGGCCGTTCGCCACCACGGTGACCCTCACCGGATACGACAACCGGACCCCGAACGGGCTGACCGGCACCTTGCAGCTGGTGTCGCCGGTCCTGTTCAGCTCTTTCAGCAGTGGCTTGTTTGGCATCAATCATCTGTCCGGAGCGGACTTTCTCAGGTACCAGTTCTTGCCGGAGCCCGGGAGCACGCTGGCTCTCGCTGCGGGGATCGGTGGGCTGCTGCTGCTCGGCCGACTGCGGCGAGGAGCTGAGGCGGGAGCCGACGTCGACACCGTCTAAGCTGCTGTCGTCCCGAAAGATCATCGGAGTGCCGGACGCCGCCGGCTCGCAGGGTCCTGCGCCGGCGGCGTTCTCGTCCAGTCGTTCCACATCGAAGGGTCCGACCATGGTCCGGCCATGCAGCTGCCCGAGCATCAGGAGATCCTCTCGAAGACCGCGAGGAGCTGGCTCGAATCCCGCGTGTCGCTCGAGACGCTCACCGAGCGAGAGCGGGAACCCACGCGGCACGACGGAGCGCTCTGGCGCGAGATGGCCGATCTCGGATGGCTGGGGCTGTGTCTTCCCCATGAGCTGGGCGGCGCCGAAGGTCAGGTGTCCGACCTCGAGATCCTGTGCGAGGAGCTCGGCCGCGTGCTGCTCCCGCCGCCCTTCCTCGCGGTAGCGGTCGCGACCGCTGCGCTCGAGCTCGATCCGAGCACCTACGCCAGGAACCTGCTGATCGAAATCGCCGCCGGTAGGCTGCGCCCAGTGCTCGCCGTCACTGACGCCGAGGGTCGCTGGCGTCCGGAACACGGCGTCGAGCTCCACGGCGGACGCATAACGGGCTCGAAGGCGTTCGTAGAGGGCGCGGCCGTTGCAGATCTGCTGATCGTCCCGGCTCGGGACGCCAGCGGCGCGCTTCACGTCGTCGCCGTCGATCGCTCCGCTCCCGGCGTCGAGGTCGCTCCGCTGCCCTCGATGGCGGGAGCGCCTTGGGCGGCTGTCTCCCTTCGCGATGCTCCGGGAGAGCTTCTCGGGATCGGAGCCGAGGCTCTCGAGGCCGCGCTGCAGCGCGCGGCGATCATGCAGGCGGCCTGGTGCGCGGGCGGCGCGATGCGTCTGCTCGAGATGACGGTTGCCTATGTGAGCGAGCGACGGCAGTTCGGCGTTCCGCTCGGCAGCTTTCAGGCGGTTCAGCACGGTCTCGCGGATTGTGCGATCGCTGCGGTCGAGTCCGAGTCCCTCGCCCGCCGCGCGGCGAGGGCCCTCGACGCCGGCTCGACCAGCGGGCGTCGTTTGGCCTCGTTGGCGTTCGTTCGGGGTACCAGAGGCTTCGTCGAAGTGTCCCGGCGCTGCCATCAGTACTGGGGCGGACTCGGCGTTTCGCTCGAAATGCACGTGCACCACTTCAGTCGTCGGGCGAAATGCGCCGAACAGACCTGGGGCGGCGTGGACCACCACCTGGAGCGGATCGCCCGAGAGCTCGAGACGCTCCCGCTCGTGCGAGATCGCTATCTGAAACCGAAGCTCGACGCGCCCGAGCCCGCGAACTACACGGCGGCGTCGAATCTCCAGTCGTTTCGGGAGCAGGTGCGCGCTTTTCTCGAGCGCGAGATCGATCTCGACGCCGCCCGCCAGAATCTGAATCCGCAGCGCGAGACTCCCGAAAAGGCGCGTTTCCTCGAGAGACTCGGAGAGATCGGTTGGCTCGGTTTGACGTGGCCCGTGGAGTACGGTGGTCGAGGTCTCGAGGAGATCTACCAGGTGGCGCTCCAGGACGAGC
>Ga0184637_10001869_pt1 | contig 13861 bp, 11 predicted proteins | sample PLM3_127_b2_FD_133143 | JGI IMG/M metagenome (GOLD analysis project Ga0184637, IMG submission 133143) | Groundwater sediment microbial communities from an aquifer in East River, Colorado, USA - PLM3_127_b2 | ecosystem: Environmental > Terrestrial > Soil > Riparian zone | place: USA: East River...
CCTCGCCCCAGCCGGTGACGCCCTCGTCGGTGTCCACGCGCACCAGCAGCGTGTCCATGCTGGTGCGGGGCCTGCCGCCCTGCTTCGGCATCACCGCGCCCTCGATCAGCATGGGCATGTTGAGGACGATGGTTTCGACTTTCGTGATTTTCATGGGTCGTTGTCAGAACCTATCTAAAAAACAGAAATTAGCCGCAGATAAACGCCGATATAAAAACAGAAATCATTTAGAGAGCTCTACATAAGTCATCCCGGAGTAAGCCGGGATCCAGGAAGAGTTTGATTTCACTGGACCCCGGCGTTCGCCGGGGTGACGAGTGCAGGCTTACGCAGAGGTTCCTTCAGTAGGTTGGGTCTTGATTCTATCTGCGTTCATCTGCGTTCATCTGCGGCTTAATAGATTTTGAATTGTTTTTGAGACAGCTTGCTGCCAGTCGTTTGGTTTCTAGCTTTCAATATCTGCATTTATCTGCGGATTCCTTCTAGGGATTTACTTTGCCCGCAAGCCCTGTTGCCGTGACGACGCGCGACCAGCGCGCATGCTCAGCCTTCATGAACTTTACCGTTTCCCCGGGGCTGCTGGGCCGAGGCTCTGAGCCCTGCGCGCGGAGCAGCTGGTCGAGCTGCGGCAGGCGCAGGGACTTTACCACCGCCTCGTTCAAGCGCGCGACGATCGCGCGCGGCGTGCCGGAAGGCGCGAGCAGACCGTACCACACGGTGTACTCGAAGCCCGGCACCCCGGATTCCGCCACCGTCGGTACCTCCGGCGCGGCCGGCGAGCGCGTGGCGCTGCCCACCGCGAGTGCCTTGAGCTTGCCGCTGCGCACATGCTGGACCATGACGGGAACGCTGCTGAAGAACACGGAAACATTACCTGCCATCAGGTCGATCACGGCCGGTGCGCTGCCTTTGTAGGGAATGTGAACGATGTCGATGCCGGTCATGGTTTTCAGAAGCTCCATCGCCAGGTGATTGGGGCTGCCAACACCCACCGACGCGTAATTGATTTTGCCCGGCTGCGCGCGGGCCAGCTTCAGGAAATCGCCAACCGTGTTGGCAGGCAGGCCGGGGGGAGCCACCATGAGTTGCGGATTGATGACCACCAGGCTGATCGGCGCAAAATCGCGCTCGACGTTGTAGGGCAGCTTCGGCTGCAGTTGCGGGTTGATCGACAATCCTGCCGATGTGCCGAACAGCAGCGTGTAGCCGTCGGGCACCGCGCGCGCGACGATCTCGGTGCCGACGACGCCCCCCGCCCCGCCGCGGTTATCGATGATGACCGTCTGCCCCAGGTTTTCGGTCAAATGCGGCGCCACGAGGCGAGCCGCCACGTCGGTATTCCCGCCGGGCACGTACGTCACCACGATCCGTATCGGCCTGGTCGGGTACGGCGCAGCCGCCCACCCGGGCATGGCGACCACGCCGATCGGAAACAGCAACAGTAAGCTCACGATCTTCATCCTTCCTCCTGCGATTCTTCATATGCCGGGCTCCCACCACCCCGGCGTTTCTCGCCACCCCTCCTCCGGCAGGAGGGGGTGTTTAATTCTCCCCTCCTCTCACGAGGGTGAGCCGGGGTTTCGAAGGACACGCCTGCGCGTGTCCGAGCCGGCGAACGCACGCCGCGATGCAGCGCGGCGGGCCGGGCGGGGTGCCTCTGGAAGAGGCGGGGTGGTGTGGTTGCGCGTCACACGGATACGTAAAGCTCATTAGCCGGGGATGGTTACAGCGAACGCAAAAGCTGCGAGAGCTTCGATGCTTCGTCAAAATGCCAAACGGTTTCCAGAACCGTATCGCATTTCTCCTTGCCGATGACCGGCGCGCAGTTCGCGGTGAATTTCCGCTCGAGATCGGCGTCTGACATCGGATTTTCGCCTTCCCCCTTCGGATCGAGCACGCGCGCTTCGAACTTGCGGCCGTCCTTGAGACCGATCTCGACCACGCCCGAGCGCCGACCCGGGTAAATGCGCTCGCATTCCTCGTCCACCCGCGTCTCGGCGAGGTCGACCAGCCGCCGCACTACCGGCCGCGCCAGGTTGTCGGGCAGGAAGCTGTGCGCCGCCACGTCCTCGTCCGCCAGAGCCAGCGCTGCGCCGACCGGCGCGCTCATCTGGGCATCGAGAATGTTGGCGCAACGCTTGTGATCGTGGCCGTGCACGCCGACGGAATAAATGCCAAGCCTCAGCGAGGCGACGTCGCCGGCGCGGATATTATGCACGGCGCGCAGCGACTGGATGCCGTCCATCACCGAGTGGTAATGCCGGCAGCACGGAAACGGCTTGAAATAGACGTCGGAGATCTCGTAACGGCGGCCGAGCCCGTCGAGCAGGCGATGCCACTTGAATTCGCCGCCGGCGTGAGTGGCCGCGAAACCGTAGCGTCCTTCCAGCACCTTGCCCGGCCCGGTGATGCCGCGGCGCGCGAACTCCGCGCACAGCAGCCCATCCCGGGCCGCCTTGCCCGGATGGATGCGCTTGACCTCCGCGCCGTCGTCGAGATATTCGCGGATGCCGCCGGCAAAGCTGCCGGCGAGGCCGAGCGCGTGATTGGTTTGCGCCGCGTCGAGCTTGAGCAGGCTCGCCACGCCCGCGGCTGCGCCGAATACCCCCGCCAGCGCCGTGTTGTGAAAACCGCGTCGCGCGGTGGCCGGATGCATCGCCGCGGCGATGCGGATCATGACGTCGTAACCCATCACCGCTGCAACAACGACCGCGCGCGGCGAGGCGCCATGCTGTTCGGCCGCCGCCAGCACCGCCGGAAAGATCGCACCCGAGGGGTGCGCCGACCCGTGAGTGGTGCCATCGTCGAAATCGAGTCCGTGGGTGTTGGCGCCGTTCACCAGCGCCGCGTTGGGCGCGGAGAGCTTCACGCCGGAGCCGAACACCGTCGCCACCCGCGCCGCGTCGGTTTCCTGGTAGTACGACAACAGCGCGCGCGAGACCGGCATGCATGCGCCCGCGAGCGCGCACGTCACGTGATCGAGCAGCGCGCGTTTGAATGCATGCACCAGATCCCGCGAAAGGTTTTCGTAACGCGCAGCGGCTACATGCGCCGCCATCCTTGCGCTCGCCCCATGCGCAAGCTCGTTCGGCGGCGTTTTCAGGTCATCCTTCATCCTTCATCCCTCATCCCTCATCCCTCATCCCTCATCACTCATCACTCATCACTCGTCACTCGTCACTCGTCACTGCGTCTCGCCGTCGAAGATGACAAGTCCATCGACGGCGACGACGCCCTCCCCTTCGCGCTTCACGATGAGGGGGTTGATCTCCGCCTCGCTCACCTTACGCCCCTCGAGTGATGCCAACAAGGACAGCGCTCGGATCGCCCGCGCGAGCGCCGCGCAGTCGCCACGCGGCAGCCCGCGATAACCGCGCAGCACAGCGAGATCACGCACTTCCTCGATCATGGCGGCGGCCTGCTCCAGCCCGACCGGCGCGAGCCGCATGCATAAGCTGTGCCGCAGCTCCGCGGCGATGCCGCCCGCGCCCAGCATCACCACCGGCCCGATCTCGGGATCGCGGCGGTAGCCGACGATGACTTCTGCGAGCCCGCTCTCCATGCGCTGGACCAGCACGCCTTCGATGCGGGCATCTTTCTTGTAAGCGCGCGCGTTCGCGAGAACCTCTTCGAATGCCGTCGCCAGCTCCTTGCCGGGGTCTACGTTGAGTCGTACCGCGCGCGCTTCGGTCTTATGCGCGATGTCCGGCGACAGGATCTTGACCGCCACGGCGCCGTCCAGGCCGGCGCAGTCCTGAGCGCGGGTCGCAACGCGATTTTCCGCGACCGGGATGCCGAGCGCCGCGAACAGCGCGCACGAATCCCGCTCGTTCAGGCGCAGCGTGACCGCGCGCGCTGCGAGCGCGGCCGCGGCCGCGAGCTCGCCGGCGGCGGGCTGTTCGCGTTCCTGCGGAGCGCGCCAGTTGAGATACGCGTGCACCGCGTCCGCGCAGCTTTCCGGAGTACGGAATCCCGCGACGTTGTTTTTCTCCAGCAACGCCAGTCCTTCCGCCGCGCGCGGCGCGAGGAATACGGCCAGCGGCTTGCGGTCCCGTGGCTGCGCCTGCAACACGCGGTCGACGATCACGCCGAGATTGCGGGCACTGGAGCCGACCACCGCAACCACCGCATCGCAGTGATCGGACGCCAGCAGCTCGGACAGGATCGCGGTATAGCGGCCGCCCTCGCTGCGGCCCATCGGGATGTCGGTGAGCGGCACCGGCGCGACTACGATGTCCTGCGCCGCGAGGTTGGCGATCACGCGGTTCGAAGGCGGCACGACCTCCGCCCCGAGCGCACCCAGCCGGTCCACCACCATGGCGGCGGCACCGCCGGTTCCCGTCACCACCGCGACGCGGCGTCCGCGCGGCGGTCGGTGGCCGGTCACGAGCCGCGGCGTCTCGAACAGGCTTTCCAGCATGTCTACCCGGATGATGCCGCTCTCGCGGAAGAACGCGCCGGCAATCTCGTCCGGCCCGGTCATCGCCCCGGTGTGCGAGGTCGCCACCTGCCGTCCGACGCCGGAGCGCCCGAGCTTGTAGGCGATCACCGGCTTGCCCGCGGCGAAGGCCCGTCGCGCCGCGCGCGCGAGCCGGTCGGCGTCGCGAAACACCTCGAGGAACAGCAGGATCGCGCCGGTATCGGGGTCGTCCACCAGCATCTCCGCCAGCTCGCCGACGCCGAGATCGCACTCGTTGCCGACCGACACCAGCTTCGAGAAACCGAGCTTGCGCGGCCGCGCGCGGGACACGATGCTGCCCAGCATGCTGCCGCTCTGCGAGATGATGCTGAGCGGGCCGGGCGCGGGCTGCTCGTGCTCGAAGACGGCGTTGACGGTGAGCGCGGTCGCTCCCTGCACGTTGACGAGCCCCATGCAGTTCGGCCCGAGCAGGCGCAGGCCCCCGCTGCGCGCGCGCCGCGCCATCTCCCGCTGTCGAGCGAGCCCCTCGTCGCCCAGCTCGGCGAATCCGGCGCTGAAGATGGTGGCCACGGGCACGCCGCGCTCGCAGCATTGGTCGATCACCGCGGGCACCGACGCCGCCGGCACCATGATGAACGCGTGGTCGATGGGGCCGGGCGCCGACCGCAAATCGGGATAGGCCGGTTCGCCCAGCACCTCGCTGCGGCCCGGGTTGATCGGGAGGATGCGCCCGCGATAGCCGTGCTGGCGCAGGAAACGCTGCGGGCGCGAGTTGTTCTTCGAGGTGTCCGCCGAGGCGCCGATCAGCGCCACCGAACGCGGCGCAAACAATGCTTGAGAGAGCTGTTGGTCGGGCATCGTACTGATATCTGCTGAAACTGGAGGCGCCGCGTTGATTGCGGCATCAACTGGAGCTTAAGACGGTGAGCGCGGTAATGCTGATTGGCTTACACTTTATCGATCTTCGAAGGACGTTGCGAGAACGTCCTTTCGAAGATCGATGCGGCGAGCCGGTTCTTCAGCATCTCGAGCGAGCCGCCGGCAATCATCCAGCCGCGCGAGCGGCGCACGCAATACTCGATCAGCGTTTCGTGCGTGTATCCCAGCCCGCCCATCACCTGCAGCGCCTCGTTGGCGACCTCGAAGCCGGTCTGGTTGCACATCAGCTTCGCGATCGTGGTCTCGTCCGCCGCCGGCAAACCGCGGTCGGCATTGGTGGCGGCACGGTAGAGCAGCAGGCGCGCGGCGTCGAGCTTTACCTTCATGTCCGAGAATTTCCACTGCAGCCCCTGGAACTCGCACAACGGCCGGCCGAACTGCTTGCGCGTCATGGCGTACTCGCGCGCGGCGTCGAAGCAGTACTGTCCGTAGGCGAGCGAGCGTGTCGCATTGCCGATGCGCTCGGCGTTGAAGCCGGCAATCTGTTTCTTGAACCCGCCGGCGGGCAGCAGCACGTCCTCCGGCGGCACGTAGACGTTGTCGAAGAAGATCGGCGCCCAGTTCGCGCCGGACATGAACCTGGAAGGTTTCCCGATCGAGAATCCCCTGGTGTCGCGGCGGAGCAGCACCGAGCCGATGCCTTCGACGCCCGGCCCGTAGCGCACGTACACCAGGTACTGATCGGCGAACGGGTTGGGAAACACCTTGGAGCCGTTGATGCGAAAGCCCTTGCCGTCCGGCGTCGCCGTGGTCTGGAGGTCGGTGGTGGCGGAGCCCGCGTCGGGCTCGGTCATCGCAACCACGATCACCTCCTCACCCCGGAGCAGCGGCGCCAGGTAGCGGCGCTTCTGGTCTTCGCTGCCGATTTGCGCGAGCACGCGGATCGCGCCGAAGTTGCCCTCCGCGATGGCGTCCGCGCTGCGCGGGCAGACCTTCGCCACCTGCTCGATGGCAAGCACCGCATCCATCAACGTGCCGCCGCCGCCACCGTCGGCCTCCGGTATCGTGACGCCCAGCAAGCCGATTGCGGCCATGCGTTTCGCGACGTCGCGCGGGAATTCGGGTGCGTGGGCGCGCGCCAGCGCCCCGGCGGCCAGCTCCTTGCGCGCAAAAGCGGCGATCGAGTCGCAGAACAGGCGTTGCTGATCCGTAAATGCGAAGTCCATGGGTTGGATGGCGGCGATGGCTGGTCGGGAAAGCTACGTTACCGCATGGCGCCGATGGCGGGAACCCGTCACCGCGGAGCATCGCCATTGCCGGGACGCGCTGATCGACCCTCGGGCAGCGAAGCGGTAGCATAGACGCCCGCTCTCACTTCGTCACTCATTGCAATTGGAGCCAAACGTGCCGGCACGACTCCTACCCGCTTTGTTATCGATCGGCTGGCTGGCGGCCTCGCCGGCGGCCTTCGCCCAGTCTTATCCCGCCAAGCCGGTGCGCATCGTGGTGCCGTTCGCGCCGGGCGGAGGCGTGGACGTGACGGCGCGCATCCTGGCACAGCAGCTCACGCAGCGGGTGGGGCAATCGTTCCTCGTCGAAAACCGCACCGGCGCGAGCGGCATCATCGGCGTCGAGTACGTGGCGAAGTCCGCTCCCGACGGCTACACCCTGCTGGTCGGATCGCAGACCACCCAGGCGGTGGTGCCGGCGATGTACAAGGTGACATACGACACGACGCGCGATTTCACCGGCGTGACCGAGATTGCGCGCTCGCCGCTCCTGATCGTCATCCACCCGTCGCTGCCGGTGAAGACGGTCGCGGACCTGATCAAGCTCGCCAAGGCCCGGCCCGGCCAGCTCACCTTCGGCGCGGCCTCGGGCGGCACGCCGCACCTGGCGGGCGAGCTGTTCAAGCTCACGGCCAAGGTAGACATGCTGTTCGTGCCATACAAGGGTGAAGGCCCGGCCGTCGCCGACGCGATGGGCGGCCAGATCTCGATGGTTTTCTCCAATCTTCCCGTGGCCCTGCCGCAGGCGCGAGGGGGCAAGCTGCGCGGGATCGCGGTCACCAGCGCGCAGCGCGTCCCCTCGGCGTCCGATATCCCGACCGTGGCGGAATCCGGCCTGCCGGGATTCGAGGCTTTCACGTGGTTCGGCTTTTTCGCCCCCGGCGCGACCCCGCGCGAAGTCGTCGTGAAGCTCAACGCCGATTCGGTGAGCGCGCTCAACGTGGCGGAGGTGAAGGAGAGGATGGCGGCGCAGGGCTTGTTCGTGACCGCGAACGCGCCGGACCCGTTCGGGGAATTCGTCCGGAAGGAAATCGTGCGCTGGACGAAGATCGTGAAGGACGCCAACGTCAAGCCCCAATAATTAACCGCAGATGAACGCAGATAAACGCGGATGAAAATAAAGAGAACAGAAAGAACTCACACAAAAATAACAGGATATATTTCAAACGACGAATCCCGCAGATCCTGTTGCTATACATTCTGTTCCTGGTCTTGATCTTATCTGCGTTTATCTGCGTTCATCTGCGGTTCAAATAGGTTTTGCTTTCTGTGGAATCTGAAATCCGCATCCTGTCCGCCACCGGCGTTCTCGGCTCCGGCTTCCGTGAAGAGACGCTGAAGCGCGCAATGGCGCTCGGGCCGGCCTTCATCGGCGCGGACTCGGGCTCGACCGACCCCGGACCGTATTATCTTGGCTCGGGCGATAACCTGTTTTCCGACTCCGCCTGCAAGCGCGACCTGCGCCTGATGCTGCTTGCCGGGCGGGCAGCGAAGATCCCGGTTATCGTCGGCTCCGCCTGCACCGGCGGCGCGGACGCGCAGCTCGAGCAGCTGGCGGGGATCGCGCGCGAGATCGCGAGGGAGGAAAAACTGTCCTTCAAGCTCGCCACGATCCGCAGCGAGCAGGACAAGAGCTATCTCAAGCAAAAGCTGCGGCAAGGGAAAATCACGCCGCTTGCCAACGCGCCCGCCTTCGACGAGGCGGTGATCGACCGCAGCGCGCACATCGTCGGCATGTGCGGGATCGAGCCGTATGTCGAGGCGCTCCAGAACGGCGCTGAAGTGATCCTGGCGGGGCGCTCGAGCGACACCTCCATATTTGCGGCGCTGCCGGTGATGCGGGGCTTCAACCCCGCGACGGTGTGGCACATGGCCAAGATCCTCGAGTGCGGGGCGGCGTGTGTCGTGCTGCGCAAATATCCCGACTGCATGTTCGCGACCGTCACCAACGACTATTTCATCGTCGAGCCGCCCAACCCCGAGTACCGCTGCGACCCGGTGAGTGTCGCTTCGCACAACCTCTATGAGAATTCCACGCCCTACGAGCTCGTCGAACCCTCCGGCATTCTCAACACTTTTTCCGCGAAGTACGAAGCGGTGTCCGACCGTGCGGTCCGCGTTTCCGGCAGCACCTTCAAGCCGGCGGCGCGCTACACCATCAAGCTCGAAGGCGTGGAGCTCGCCGGTTACCAGAGCATCATCGTCGGCGCCGTGCGCGACCCGATCATCCTGCGCCAGCTCGATAACTGGCTCGACGGGCTGGTGAAGGCGTCGAAGGACCGCATCCGCGCCGTGTTCGGAGCGGACGTCGAGAGCCAGTACCGGCTCGACGTGCGGGTGTTCGGCAAGAATGCCGCCATGGGCCCGCTCGAGCCCGAGACCGGTATCGGGCACGAAGTCGGCCTGCTGTTCCAGATGACCGCGCCGTCGCAGGCGCTCGCGACGTCGCTGATGAAATCGGTCGGGCACATGGCGGTGCATTACCCGGTGCCCGAATGGAGCGGCCTCATCACCTCGATCGCGTTCCCGTACTCGCCGCCGGAGATCGCACGCGGGCCGAGCTACCGCTTCAACATGAACCACGTCGTCGAGCCCGCATCGCCGCTCGAGATGTTCCGAGTCGGTTATGAAACTGTCTGAAGCTAAACCCCGTTAAATGAAACCGCAGATAAACTCGGATAAGATCAACCCCAATAATCAAAACACCTTAACCGCCGATGAACGCCGATGAACGCCGACAAAAAACAACCCAATAATTGCAAAAAGACAGGAATTGCAGGATTCACAGGATCAGATCATGGTGACAACCAGGAAGACTTGTATTTTTTCTGCTTGAGTCTTGTTAATTCTGTCTATTCTTGGTTCTGATCTTATCGGCGTTCATCGGCGTTCATCGGCGGCTCCCTTTTGTTTTTGAGACTGGCGCATGGCAAAGCTCTGGCAGGTCGCGAAACTGATCCGCAGCAAGAACGCGGGCCCGTTCGAACTGACGTTCGACGTGATCTTCAAGGACCGCGCATCCTACGAGAAGGTGCGCGACGCGAAGATCATCAACGCGTTATGGTTCGCGAAGACCTACCGGCTGAGCCCGGAGAAAGTGACGGTCATCGAGTACGACGCCGCGAGCGCCATCAAGGTCACGATCCCGCGGCCGGTGATCTCCGGCGACGTGGACGACACCGACGTCTTCGGCGGCCAGCAGTACGGACCGCTTGTGGAACTCGAGATCCCTGAGGAATGAGGATTGAGGGATGAGGATTGAGGAAAAAAAGGACATGGCACAGGGGGGCTGGCTCAAGGTCATCATTCATCATTCATCATTCATCGTTCATCATTGGCTACGCGCTTGCGGCCAGCATCGCCAGCGCGCAGCCGTATCCCGAACGGCCGGTGCGCGTGATCGTCCCCTTCGCGCCCGGCGGCGGCAGCGACATACTCGCGCGGCAGCTGGTGCCGAAGCTGAACGAGTATCTCGGCCAGCCGTTCGTCATCGACAACCGCGGCGGCGCGGGCGGCCTGGTGGGGACCGAGATCGCCCGGAAAGCGGCGCCGGACGGCTACACCCTCATCACCATTTCCGGCAGCTATTCCGCCAACGCGGCGCTCTACAAGTCCTCGCGCGAGCCGGCGACCGCCGTCGCGACCATCGTCGAGATCGGCTTCAGCCCGTTCCTCGTCGCGGTGCATCCGTCGCTGCCCGCCCGCTCTCTGAAAGAGCTGATCGCCTACGCGAAGCAAAACCCGGGCAAGCTGACCTACGGCACCGGCGGCACGCCGCAGCGCTTCGCCGAGCGCATCGGCAAGGATCTCGAGCGCTGGAACAAGGTCGTCGCCCAGGCCGGCATCAGGCCGGAATAGGCCGCGATTCCGCGCCCCGCTGCTGCGCGGCGGGCCGGAGGAGCGGAAATCAGAACGACCTAGGTCGAGCCGCGGTTGGGACAGGGAACCCGCCAGCCCGCCAGAACAAACAGCAAGAGCGCCGCCACCGCACCGGTGACATGGCTCACCGGCACCGGGACGAACGTCTGGGTTCCGGCCCCCAACGTCAACGAGAATCCAAAGGCCATCTCGACACCGAGCTTCGTCACGAGACCGGCGAGCATCAGCAGACACAGCCATTTCCAGGCGCCCCCCTGCTGTACCCCGTGCAGGCACAGATACGTCACAGCTGCGGTTACGACACCGGACAAACCTCCGAAAACAACAATCTCGGGCATTGCAACGTAGAGCGTCACTCCAATGAGCGCACCCGAGACCAGGCACAGCGTCGCGAAATGCCGATAGCGGTGCATCTCTACCAACGCGCCGGCGACAAGGAGCGCCGTCACGTCATACAGAAAATGAGGCGTCGATAAATGCACCAGGTTTCCGGTAACCAGCCGCCAGAGCTCGCCATCGGCAATTGCCGCGCGATTGTAGACAAGGGCCGTTTGCGCCAGCGGCAGGCTGAATACGGACGCAGCGACGCCGCACAGGAGCAGCGTCCAGATGGGGACGGGAATCGCGCTCAGCCGCGCCGACGCAGCCACAGGTACCCTCCACCGAGGACGGCGAGCAGCGCGAGGGTAACGAGGTCGAGCATGCCTCCGCCCCTGCCGGACCCCGAACTCGTCCGCACCACGCGGTATTCCTCGGGCCGCTGCTTGACCTTTTCCTGGAAAGTCACCAGCTCCCCGTCCAGGTTGGCGATCATCGCCGCCGTGGCCTTGTTGAAGCCGGCTTCGCTGTCGACGCGCAGCTGCTCGCTCAGGTTGACGAGCGTGGCACTGCCCTTGACGAGGCTGATTCCCGGCGCCCGGAACAGCATCTTGCGGCTGGGTATGTCGTACACCACCGCGTCCAGCATCGTGTGCGTGTCGTTCTTCTGGCCCTTCACGATGTAGGCGCCGACGATGGTCCAATATGCCAGTGACAGCAGCCCCTCGTCGGTGAATTGCGTCTGGTCATACGAGACCAGCACGATCACGTCCACCCCGTACATCGTCCGCAACTGGTCGAGGTTGGCAAAACTGCCGCGGGGACTAAGGTAGGCCGACGGAATGATTTCGATGTTCCCGACGAATGAAACCTTCCTGAAATGATTCGCGACGTCCTGCATCACCGCAATTTTCTTCGCTTCGGTCAACACGAATCCCTGGGACGGCCGGAAGGGCGCGCGACCGGCAACTGATCGCGAATCGCCGCCCGGCACGAAGGCAATGCCCACGCGCGCCGGCAGCTTCAACACGGGAATGCTCGGGGACACGACCGGCTCCCGGACGTTCGGATAAAGATAATCGACTACGCTGGTCGAATTGCGCGCCGAAGTCGTAGCGAGACACCCCGCCAATAACAGGGAACCCAACAACAGGCAAACCGTTCCGCCGCGCCGCAAATTAGTCGGTTTGTGATTCATCGTAGTGCCTCCCAAGAGTGTCCCCAACGGCTGCCGTCGCCACCCGGGCCCCTGCTGCGTCACGCGCGCGGCATCAACCAATTTTGATACCCAGCCATGAATTGTCAAGCTTTGTGGGAAAATAACACCCTATGGAAACGAGGCTGCTCGGACCCGGCTTCGCCGCGGAAGTGCGCAGCGTCGGGCTCGCCGACGTGGCGGAGCGCGATGACGCCTACGCCTTCGTGCGCGCGGCGTTCGAGGCGCACTCGGTGCTGCTGTTCCGCGGCCAACCGATCACCAACGAGCTACAGCTCGCCTACTCGAAGCGCTTCGGCCCGATGGAGGTCGCCAAGGCCGCGTCGCGCGGCGAAGGCACGCCCTATTCCATCCTCACCAACGTCGAGCCCGACGGCAGCCTGGTGCCGCCCGACCACAAGGAGGCGCTGCGCGCCCGCGCCAACCAGCTGTGGCACACCGACAGCTGCTTCAAGGACCCGCCGGCGCTCGCCTCCGTGCTCTCGGTGCGGATCATCCCGGACCGGGGCGGCGAGACCGAATTCGCCTCGATGCGGCTCGGCTGGGAACGGCTGCCGCAGGCGACGCGCGTGCGGCTCGCCGACGCCTGCGCCTGGCACGACTATGCCCATTCGCGCGGCAAGATCTCGCGCAGCATGATTTCGGAGCGCGAGCGCTCCACACTGCCGCCGGTGCGCTGGCGCATACGCTGGCGCAATCCGGCGAACGGGCGCGACTCGCTTTATATCGCGTCGCACACTTACTCCATCGACGGCATGCCGGAGGACGAGGCGCAGGCGCTGCTCGCCGAGTTGATCGAGCACACGACGGCGACCGCTCACACGTACCTGCACCGCTGGCAGCCGGGCGACGTCATCATGTGGGACAACCGCTGCGTGCTGCACCGCGGGCGGCCGTGGCCCGACGATCGGCCACGCCACATCGTCCGCACCACCATCACCGCCACCGACGCCGACGGCCTTGCCGAGATGCGGCGGGTCCGCTCCGCGGCCTGAGACGGGTGGCCGTAGACTTGAGTTGCCAATTGGCAGCTGTCAGTTGGCACATGTCAGTTGGCAGCCGTCAGTTGGCAGTTGGCAGCAATTCCAAACTTCCTGCTGCCTACTGCAAACTGCCTACTGCAAACTGCCTACTGCAAACTGCCTACTGCAAACTGCCTACTGCAAACTGCAAACTAGATTATCGAATCACGACTCACGAGCGGCCGGTCGGACTGAGATGTCCGACCGGCCGCTGACAGCAAAACCGCCCGAGGAATTCGAAGGAAACCCAATATGACAACTCTTTTTGGCCTCCGCGAGGCGCGCGCGTTGGCTGATAATGAGGTATTCACCGCCTCTTGTGTTTTCGTGCGGGCGGTTTTGCATAAGGAGTTTGTCCGACTTAAGTCCGACAAACTCCTAGGGGGAGGAATATGGCGCGGAAGATGACAGGCGCCCGCTTTATCGCGGAGATGCTCAAGGCCTACGGTGTCACCCACGTGTTTTTCATGGACGCGATTCTGCGGCGCGCGCTGGCGGAAATGGAGGACGTTGGCATCAAGCGCATCCTCGGCCACTCGGAGAAAGCGGTCGCCTACATGGCGGACGGGTTCGCGCGCGTATCGGGCCGGCCCGCCGTGTGCATGGCGCAGTCGGTGGGCGCGGCCAACCTCGCCGCCGGCATGCAGGACCCCTACCTCGGCCACTCGCCGGTGATTGCGCTGACTGGGCGCCACGTGCCGCCGTTCCAGCACCGCAATTCCTACCAGGAAGTCCAGCACGCGCCGCTCTACGCGGCGGTGACCAAGTTTCACGGCGAGATCGAGCAACTCGAGCAGTTCCCGCACCTGCTGCGGCTCGCGTTCCGCGAGGCGACCAC
>Ga0184637_10001870_pt1 | contig 13855 bp, 14 predicted proteins | sample PLM3_127_b2_FD_133143 | JGI IMG/M metagenome (GOLD analysis project Ga0184637, IMG submission 133143) | Groundwater sediment microbial communities from an aquifer in East River, Colorado, USA - PLM3_127_b2 | ecosystem: Environmental > Terrestrial > Soil > Riparian zone | place: USA: East River...
CCCTGCCACAAGGAGTGGGTGGTTCTCGACGGCCTCAATTACGTCAAGGACCAACTCGACGGGACGCTTACGTACCGCTGGTCCTGCCGGATGGGTGTCTGCGGAAGTTGCGGTATGAACGTCAACGGCGAGCCGAAACTGACCTGCGCCACTTTCCTCGCCGACTACGCTCCCGGCCCGGTGCGGGTGGAGCCGATGACCAACTTCCCCGTGATCCGGGACCTCGTCGTCGAGATCGGGGACTTCATGCGGAAGCTGACCGAGGTCAAGCCCTGGATCGTTCGCAAGGAGGAAAAACCCCTTTCCGAGGGCGAATACCGGCAGACGCCTTCGGAGCTCGAAGAGTACAAGCAGTACAGCATGTGCATCAATTGCCTGTTGTGCTATGCCGCCTGCCCTATATACGGTCTGGAGCCCGATTTCATCGGACCCGCCGCGATCGCGCTCGCGCAACGCTACAACCTCGATGGGCGCGACGAAGGCGCCTCGGAACGGCTCGAGATCCTCTCCCAGCACGAGGGGATCTGGGGCTGCACCTTCGTTGGAGAATGTACCAAGGTCTGTCCGAAGGACGTCGATCCCGCCGGCGCCATCCAGCGCTACAAGCTCAGCGCGTCTCTCGCGTCGCTCAAGAGACTCTTGATGCCCTGGGGGGTTCCATGAGAGCCAGCACCGGCTACACCGAGTACCATCCGCGCTGGCTGCGACACCGGAAATCCACCTACTGGTGGTTGGAACGCCTGTCCTATCTCGCCTTTATCCTGCGCGAGTTGAGTAGCGTTTTCGTCGTCTGGACCGTGGGCTTTCTTCTCCTGCTCGTTCATGCGGTGAGCCAAGGGGATAACTCCTATCGGCAATTCCTGAGCTGGTCGACGAGCACGCCCGTCCTGCTCTTGAATCTGACGAGCCTCTCGTTCGTCGTCTTCCACGCCGTCACCTGGTTCCGCCTGGCGCCCCGGGCGATGGTGGTGCATGTGAGAGGGAGGCGCCTCCCCGGAGCCTGGCTTGCCGCCTCCAATTACTTGCTCTGGGCGCTGGCGACGGCGTCGGTGGCCTGGCTCCTTCTCGGGGATTGAATGGCCAGGCGATCGAACGAGCCTCTCTTGTGGTTGCTCTTCAGCGCCGGGGGTGTCCTGGCTGCGCTCCTTCTACCCATCCTCCTCGTGCTCTTCGGGGTTCTGTTCCCCCTGGGATGGCTCTCGCCTCCCAGCCACGAGCATCTCCATACGGTCCTCGGACATCCGCTCGCGCGCGTTTTCCTCTTCGCCTTCTGCGCTCTTTTGCTCGTTCACGGGGCTCATCGCTTTCGCTACACCCTCTACGACGGGCTTCAGATCAAACATCTGAACGAGTTCGTGAACGTCCTTTGTTACGGTGGAGCGATCCTCGGATCGGCTGTGGCAGCGTATCTCTTGTGGCGAGTGCCCTAGCTCCGCGTGAAATCCTGACCGTTTCCTGACATTTCCCGGACGCCCGGCGGCCGGAAACTCCCGTATGCTGAGCGCATCATGCTTGTATGGCTGATATGGACGCTCGGGCTCCTCGCCCTCGTTTCCGCGAGCTTCCGACTCGAGGCCGAGCCCAACCACTCGACGATCGGATTCTCCGTCCCCATCGCCGCCGGGATGACGAGAATCACCGGCAAGTTCAACCGGTTCGAGGCGAGCGTGCTCTACGAAGCCGACGACCCGTCTCGATGGACCATCGACGCCTCGATCGAGGCGGCAAGCGTCGATACGGGAATCGACGAGAGGGACGAAGACCTGCGCGGAACCGATTTCTTCGATACAGAGAATCACCCGCGCATCCTCTTCGAGAGCGACGAGATCGAACGCCGGGGCGACGACTACGTGGCTCGCGGCACGCTCACGATTCGAGGCGTCGCGCGCGAGATCGAGCTTCCGTTCCGCGTCACCGCCGTCGATTGGGAGGAAGAAGCGCCGCTCCTGGGTCTCGCGGCGGAGTTTGTTCTGAATCGGACCGACTTCGGAGTCGGGATCGATTGGCGGCATACCCTCATCCCGAACTTTCTCGGCGAGGAGATCCAGGTCGAGATCTTCCTCTGGACGAAAAGAGGAAAGAGAGAGAAGTAAGCTATGCGCTCAGCATCATCATCGGTGGCTTTCTTGCTCGTCCTGGGGACGTCTGCGCTCGTTCCCGCCCAGATCCCCGAGAAGTTCGAGAACCTTCAGTTCTTCCCGAAGGACATAGAACGGCGAGCCCTCATCGACAGAATGCGCGACTTCTCCGGCGCTCTCGGCGTTCGCTGCGAGTTCTGTCACGTAGGCGAGGGAGGGCCGGAGCTTAAGAACATGAATTTCGCCTCCGACGACAAGGAAACGAAGCGCACGGCGCGACGGATGCTCGTCATGGTGGCGGCGATCCAGAACGACTACATCGCGAATCTCGCCAATCTCGGAAGAGCCCGGCCCCTTCAAGTCGGCTGCTTCACCTGCCATCACGGCGTCTCGCGCCCCGAGCCGCTCGAGGTCGTCATCGGAGAAGTCCTGGAATCGTCAGGCATCGAGGCTGCCGTCGACCGATATCGGTCCCTGCGAAAGGAACACTACGGCTCCGCGGCGTACGACTTCGGCGAATCCCCCCTCAACCGGCTAGGGGAGAGACTGCTGCGCGCCGGCAAGAGGGACGGGGCTCTGGCGCTCCTCGAGCTGAACCGGGAGTTCCACCCTGACTCCGCCTGGCTCCAGCACTTGCTCGAAGAAGCACGAAAGGTCAGGGAGCCCGGGGAGTAAACGGCCGGGACTCGACGCCGGACGGACTGACGATCAGAACCGTGCGCTGCGGGATTTCGGTCCAGGCCGCGGCCACATTTCCGAGAGGCTCGGAGACGACGGCGCGGGCGCTTCTGGCGAAGACTCGGCGCAGCGCCGGGTTGAGCTCGTACAGGTCGTCCATCTCACGGCTGTGGAAGAGCGTCGGAGCGTCGCCGTCGGTGGCGTAGCGAACCGCGTAGAGAGTATGGCCATCGCTGAACCCGAGCGTCATCCACAACGGATCGGCAACGCCGGTTCTTCTCGCCGCCGCTTCGACGAAGCCCGCCATTCTTTCCGCCGCCCCCAGAGGGTCCTGATCGAGGCCAAACGTCAACATCAAATAGAACATGACCTCGGAATCGGTCGTTCCGTTGATGTTCGAGAACAGCTCGGGATCGACGGCGAAGAGGAGCTCGCGCCGGATCTTCTCGATTCCATGGATCTCTCCGTTGTGAACGAAGAGCCACCTGCCCATGCGAAAGGGGTGACAGTTCGTCTCCTGGACCGCCGCCTGGGAGGCAGCGCGGACGTGCGCCAGGAACAAAGAAGATTCGATGATGGAGCAGATCTCGCGCAAGTTGAAATCGTTCCAAGCCGGGCGAATGCTCCGGAAGAGCGCCGGCCGGCCGCGAAGGTCGTACCACCCGACCCCGAATCCGTCTCCGTTGGTCACGGTGACCGCGGACTTGGCGCTCATGCTCTGGTCGATCAGCGAGTGCATGGGCTTGAACAGAAGCTCGTCCAGGAGCACGGGGGCTCCCGAGTAGGCCAGCCAACGACACATGGGCGAACCTCCTGATCCAGGATACCAGGAGCTTTGGGAATCAGGAGAGGAGATCGACTACCGCCTGCTGCTTCGCATCCCGCGCCATCGCGAGAGCGGTGCGTCCGTCGTCGGATTTCGCGTTCGGATCCGCACCCCGGTCGAGGAGAAGCTTCGCCAGATCGAGCTGACCTGTCATCGCCGCCGCGTGGAGCGGTGTAAAGCCGGCCTGCTGCACCGCATTCACGTCGGCTCCGGCCTCGATCAGCAAACGCGCGATTCCGAAGCTTCCCGCGGCGCTCGCGGCGTGGATCGCGGCCACTTTCATGGCGTTGTGCGCGGCGAGGTTGGGACTCGCGCCGCGCGCGAGCAGAAGCCGCGCCGCCTCCTCGTGCCCATAGAAAGCGGCGAGACCCAGGGGGAAGAACCCGTCCGCGGCGTAGGCGTCCACGAGCGCCGGCTCTTCGTCGAGAATCATTTCGAGTCGCGCCGTCCGCCCGAAGGCCGCGGCTTCGAAGACGTCGAGGGGCGTTATCGACTCCTTCCGGGCAACGAGGAATTCAGCGGTTTCTCGCTTCTTATGATAGAGGGCGAAAAGCGGCGCCGACACCCCGGTCTCGTTTCTCGCCGCCGCGAGCGAGGGCGACTCTTCGACGAGCGCTCTCACACGAGAGACGTCGTCGCCGGTAACCGCGGCGAAAAAATCTTCCTTCGAGGCCATCGTCACGACTCCTTTCCAACGACGAGGAGTGCTATAGCATCCTCTTGTCCAGCCTCTCGCGCCGCGTCGAGAGGTGTCGCGCCGGAATCATCGAGCGCATCCACGGAAGCTCCTCGCTCGAGGAGCAGTGAGACGATATCGAAAAACCCGTAGGCCCCGGCGTAATGGAGCGGGCTCCAGCCGGCGCGGGGCCAGCCTTTCCCTCCCCGTCTCGTGGTGACGTCGGCTCGACACTCGATCAGGATTCTCGCGGCTTCGACCTTGTGGCCGAAGAGGGCGGCGATGAGAGGCGTCGCCCCGATCGGGTGGCGGGAGACGACGTTCACGTCAGCTCCACGGTCGAGGAGCAAGCGCATCGTATCCAGGTGGCCGAAGTGCGCCGCGAGCCCGAGGGCGGTGAACCCCTCGGTGGAGAAGGAGTCGAGGAGCTCCGGTTTCTGGTCGAGGATCGCGCGAACGTGGTCCGTGTCCCCGATCGCCGCCGCCTCGTGGTGGTCCACGGGGGCGCCCGCCTCGCGCAGCAGGGCCGCGAGCTCCTGGTGTCCGCTATTGGCCGCGAGGATGAGGGCGGTATTGCCCATGACGTCCCGCCCGTGGCGGAGTCGCGGGTTTCGCAAGAGAAGGGATTTCACCCGTTCCGCGTCTCCGCCCCGCGCGGCGTGCAGGATCTCGACGACTCCCTCCGCGAAGCTCGAGTCTCGGGACGGACGGCGGCGCCTCAGGTCATCGGTCACCTCATCCGTCAGGATCTCGCGGAGCTTCTCCCTTCCGTCGTGCAGGCGTTTCTTCACCGTTCCCACGGAAACGTTCAGGAAAGCCGAGAGCTCGAGAAGCGAATGCCCGCTCATGTAGTGGAGCACCAGGACGGCCCGCTGTTTCTCGGCAAGCAGGCCGAGCGCATCGATGAGTCGATCTCGCATTTCGTTCCTCTCGGCGACGTCGGCCGGGGACGGGTCCTTCGAGCGCGGGTCCGAGACCTCCTCGAAGGAGAGCATCGGAGGAGTGTGCCTGCGGGTTCGCCGGTCGCAGTGTTTGAAGACAATCCGCCGGAGCCAGCTCGGGAAGGCGAGCGGCTCTCGGAGGTCTCCGAGGTGGCGATAGGCGTCGAGGAACGCTTCCTGCGCCGAATCCTCGGCGAGATGGAAGTCTCCGAGAATCGAATAAGCATATCCGACCGCCATGTCCTGGAAGCTCGTCACGAGCTCCGAGAAACACTCGGCTTGCCCGTTCTGGACTCGACTCACCACCTCGGCGAACCGCGGTTTCTGGGAGGGTGACTCGGCCATCTTTCGCTCTCGAGAGTAGAGACCCCTGCCTAAGGTAACAGGTTACCGGGGCGGCGGATTTTGGATTTGACAATGGACGGAAATTAGTTGAGCATAGGGGCGTCTGGCCAACCGATGGCTTTTCGTAGAACACTTCAGCTGGTGACTTCCACCACACCTCCGTTAGCCCTCGCCTCGGCCTTTTCGTGTAGGAGTAATCGTTTTCAATGGCTAAGATATACGTCGGCAATTGTTCCTTCGACGTCACCGAGCAGCAGCTCCGGGACGTCTTTTCGGCTTACGGCGAGGTGGATAGCGTCAGCGTCATCACCGACCGTGACACCGGCCGCCCGCGCGGCTTCGCCTTCGTCGAGATGTCGGACGCCTCCGCCGCGCAGGCGGCGATCCGCGGCGTCAACGGCACCGAGCTCGGCGGTCGTACGCTCAACGTCAACGAAGCCCGGCCCAAGGGCAACGGTGGCGGCGGCGGCGGACGCGGTGGCGGTGGCGGCGGCGGCGGCGGCGGCCGTCGCTGGTAAGTCGACTTTCGTTCTAGTCTAGTCTGCGCGCAATCCCCGTACTCCAGAGGCTTCGGTCTCTGGAGTGCGGGCGACGCGCGATCCCTACCAGCTCCCTCCTCCTCCGCCACCGAAACCGCCCCCGCTTCGGCCTCCGCCTCGGCTGAAACCGCTCGAGCCCCGTCCCGCGCCGAAACTGACTCCACCGAAGCCGCTCCCGCGCGCGCGCGGTTGCGACGTCAGCGTACAGCCCATGGAGAGCATGCTTCGGCCGAGGCCCGAAACGAGAGAGCGGGAGTCGAAGCGTCCCGGGACGAACGACGAGGAGCGGTACCACGACGGAGGCTCGGTCAGAAGCCCCTCGAAGCGCTCGGCCCATTCGTCGGCGCACCCGAGCACCACCGCGTAGGGCAGAACGCGCTCGAAGAGCGTCGGGTCCTCTTTCGACATGCGCTCGAGTCGGTCCTTCTCCACCCGCGTCACGAACTCTTGAAACCCGAGACAGTATCGGGCCAGTCGAGCGCCCTTCGCGGTCTTCACCGGCATCGCGTTGACGAACAGACGAACGGCCAGGAACGTCAGCAAGAGACAAACCGCGCTGAACACGAAGAAAACGGCGGGTTCGGGGGGCATGAAGGAGCGCACCCGACCCGAGCTGAGGAGAACGATGCCGAGACCGATCGGCCCGACCGCCGCCCCTACCGCGACGGAGCGATAGAACTGTCGGACACGCGCCGGATCCCGGGGGAAGAGGCCCTTCTCGAGCATCTCGTGCACGATGGCGGACCGGATCCAGGAGATGGAGCTGTAGAACTTGTTCCTGAGGCTCGAGAGCAGAACCGAATCGCCCGAAGTGAAAAGCGCTTTGAAGAATAGCCCCTCGTGAGGCTTCAGGGCGTCATCGGCAGGCTTCAGCTTCTCGAAGCGGTAGTCCTTGTTGGTGAGAAAGAGAAACGCCTTCGTCTCTTCTTCCTGGATGGTCAGATACCCGCGGACGGCGAGGTCGATCGCCGTCGAGACGATGTCCGGGGTGTCGATCCGCTCGTCGAGAAGAGTCCCCACCTCGGCCGGAGAGAGCTCGCTCGGAGGCTCGTACTGAACCACGATCGGCATTCGCCGGCCCGGGTCCCGGCCGAAGCGCAGGTAGAGGTAAAGCATCGCGGCGAGTGCGAGGAGGGGTATCAGCGCCACGAGGAAGAAAGCGATGTTGTCCCCGATCTTCCACAAGAATTCCCGGAAGGACGATGCCGGCTCGAGAACTCCCTTCGGAAGACCGAGCACGAAGGTCAGACCTTCCCCGGGCAGAAGTCCGGTCACTTCCGCCTCGTAGGTCTTGGCCCCGAGCTCTTCCGTCGCTTTCGTCATCTGAGAGCCGAAAACACCGGTGAACGTTTTGTGCAACAGCTTTTCCGGGGCCACGTCGCTCGGAAGGTGGACGCGTACGCTCGCCCGGCGAATGGGCCAGTCCCACTCCGTTCCCGTCACGTTCCAGTAGAGCTCGTCGTGGCTTTCGAAACGATTGATGGCGCGCTGAACTCGATAGGTGATGACGTACGTGAGCTTTCCCGTGACCGTCCGATCGGGGTCTCCGATGCGAATGAAGAGACTCCGGTCTTCGGGCCAGGCCGTGAAGCGCAACGGCGCCCCTCCGCCGTCCGCGACGCCCAGGACTCGCATCCGGACCGCATACGTCGTCCCCACCGCGATACCCGCGACGGTTTCCGTTCGGGCGTATCTCACGGGGATGGTTCGAAAGATGCCGTGCCTCTCGAGCTCGCCGAAGTCGACGTCGATGGTCTCGGTCACGAAGATCGTCCCATCGGGGTCGAGGAGGATCGAGACGTCGAACTTCGCGATCTCGATGGCCGCCGCATCGAGGCCGAACGCCAGGATCCCCGCAAAAAGAAGCACGGTCTCGCGCACCATCAGAGCTCGACGCTCGGGGCCGATCGTTCACCGGCTTCGGCCTGGAAGAACGAGCGAGTCTCGAAGCCGAGGACGCCGGCGAGGAGGTTCGCGGGAAAGACCTCTTGCTTGGTGTTGAAATCCCGGACGACGGCGTTGTAGTAGCGGCGGGCGTTCGCGATGTCGTCCTCGATCCGGGAGAGATCGCGCTGAAGGCCGAGGAAACCCTCGTTGGCCTTGAGGTCGGGGTAGGCCTCCGCGAGAGCGAAGAGTCCACGGAGGCTCTGGGTCAAAGCGTCTTCCGCTTTGCCCTTCGCCGAGGTCGACGTGGCGCTCGCCGCCTGATTTCGCGCCTCGACGACTCGCTCCAGGGTCTCTCTCTCATGCGTGGCGTAACCCTTGACAGTTTCGACCAGGTTGGGGACGAGGTCGTGCCTCTTCTTGAGATGCACGTCGACGTCACTCCACGCGTTGTTGCCGGTGTTGCGCAGGCGGATGAGACCGTTGAACAGCGCGACGCCCCAGATGCCGAGGGCGAGGGCGGCGAGGAGAACCGCTATCCACATTTTCGATTCGCTACTGCCTTTGCTCCGCCGTCCAGTTCAAAACGACGGTGATAGGCGAGGACGTTGCCCCCTTCTACGATGGTATTCACTAGAAAGCGCTGGCCGTGCTCGCCCAACTCGAAACCGGGGCTCGTCGAGATCGCTACGGCCATGAGGCTCTTGTCCGGAGCGATGTAGTAGATCTCGCGGCCGTCGGGCCTCCATTTCGGCTCGGAACCCCCGTGGGTCGAGACCTGCCACTTGCCTCCGGTGACCGGGAACGGACGAACGTACACTTCAAAGGCTCCGGATTCGTCGGAGGTATAGGCCATCCACCGGCCATCCGGCGAGACCGCGCCCAGCACTTCGGTGAACTCAGTTTGCAGGAAGGCAGTGGGCTTTCCGTCGCCAGAGAGCGCCCCATCCCACCTTCGCCGATCTTGTCGACGATGTGGTGGAGCGTACGCCCGATCATGCGAATGGAGCGCATGGTACGCTCACGACTCTGCCCGTTCAACCCGTGAGGGTGAAACGGGCCAGGGGACTCGAATGAATCGCCGAAGCTGTTTGAAGATGCTGGGTGTGGCCGCAGGCTCGGTCCTTGACCCTGCTCCGGGATCTCAGTCCGCGCCGGCTTCTCCCGGGCGGCGAATCCAATCCACCCTTGGCCTTCAACTCTTCACGGTACGCGATCTGTTGCAAAGCGACCTCAAAGGCACGCTCGCCGCAGTTGCCGCGCTCGGCTACGCCGAAGTCGAGATGTTCGGATTCGGAGGCAATGCCTTCATCAAGGATCCGCTCTTCGGTCTGACCGCCGGCGAGATGCGCCGGATCCTGGACCAGCACCGCCTGACGGTTACTTGCACCCAGATATCTGGTCGAATCGACGACATCGGGCCGATTGCGGACGTCGCTCACAGGCTGGGCATCCGTTATCTGATCATCGCGATGCCTCCCGAGTTCCTCTCCATCACGCCGAAGGGGCCGGTCGTCTCGGAGGTCAAGGACGCTTCCCAGATCATGCATCTGGCGGAGCGCTTGAACCGCTTTGGATCCCTCTGCCGGGCGGAGGGGCTGGGGCTCGGGTATCACAACCATCACATGGAGTTCGCGCGCGTTGGATCGACGCGTGCGTACGACCTGCTCCTGGAACGCACCGACCCCGATCTCGTGCGCATGGAGCTGGACGTCGGGTGGGCCAAAGCAGGAGGTGTCGAGCCTCAGGACTATCTCGCCCGGTATCCGGGACGATTCGTCTCCTGCCACCTCAAGGATTTCGCGCCCGATCGACCGCTGCCTGCCGATCTTCCCCCGATCCCGAACATGGCGCGCATGGTAGCGCCTGGCGATGGTGTCGTCGATTTCGCGAAGGTGTTGGCCGAAATGGATCGGCAGGGTATCGAGCACGGCTTCGTCGAGTGCGACATGCCGGATGATGCGATTGCGGTTGCGCGACGCGGGATTCACTACCTGAAGGGTCTGCAGTATTAGGCTCGTTGAGTTGACCCGCGTCTCGGCGGATTCCCGCGATCAGCGCTCGAGAAACAAGCGGATTGCCTTCTGGACGCGCTCCCCGTCGCAGTCGAAGAGGAGGTGGCCGCAGTCGTTCTCGAGCGCTACCGAGCCCTGACCGAGAAGCTCCGCAAACTCTATCGCTGGGCCGGGCGTCACCATGTGGTCGGTGAGCCCGACCACGTTCAGGACCTCTGCCTCTACCGCCGCGGCCGCCCTCGCCATCGACCCGCCGAAGGACCTCGAGACGTCGTGGCCGATCATCGCCTGGAGCTGCGTCCTCTGGTCGTACATGCTCTCCATGGCGCCTGCCTTCGCCCCTTCGACGAGCTTCGCAAGAGATTCTCGCGGTGTCGCCCGGGCATGGAACTCCGGGGTCTGGAGGGCCAGGGCGCTCACCATTCCTACGACCGGCGCGGCGCTCTCGATGTCGCCGCCCTTCCGCGCGAGCTCGATGGCTTCGAGCTCTGTGCGCCACAAGAGCAAGTCGTAGGAGCCGAGCCGCGGCGATCCCACGATGGGCACCGCTTTCTTCATGAGAGTGGGATAAGCGGTCAACCACTCGAACGCCTGCATCCCTCCCATCGAGATCCCCATGACCGCGTGAAGCCGCTCGATGCCGAGAACCTGGGTCACGAGCCGGTGCTGAGCCTTCACCATGTCGCCGATTCCAATGCGCGGGAACGCGTCGCCTTTCTGGCGGACGCTGTTCGAAGGCGACGACGACACCCCGTTTCCGAAAGCATCGACGGTGGCGAGGAAGAACTTCGAGGTATCCACCGCGGATACCGCGCCCGTGGTGAAGAGATCCTCCGAGGTGCCCGTGAACCACGTGGGAAACAGGATCGCGTTCGACTTCTGCGCGTCGAGCGTTCCCGCGGTGCGATAAGCGAGTCTCGCGTCGAGGAGCGTCTCGCCGCTCTCGAGCTCGAAGTCGCCGAGCTCGGCGACCTGGAGTGGCTGGAGTGGCGGAGCTTCGAGTGCGTAGGCCGGAAAAGTCACGGTGAGGAGGGTAAGGAGCATCCGTCGCATGTTCATCTCCGGTTACTAGGCGAGTCGGCGGGGTAAGCTACCAAAGCGGTGAAGCGCGGGTACGTGCGGAGCGGAATCCACGTCGGATCGATCCGCAGATAGGGTCCGGCAAGGAAGCCCGTTGTCTTCACGAGCCGCTCCAGAGAATCGACGGCCTTCTCGAAATCGCCCACCATCATCTGTATCTGAGCTAGATCTTTCGTTCGGTAGGGGAATGGATCTCCGAGGCTCCCGTCGATCAGCTCGATCGCGAGCTCGCCTTCGCGAACGGCATCTTCCTTGCGCCCGAGACCGGCGTAGGCGATGCCGAGGGAGCTCCGGAGGCGAGCATCGCGCGGCCGCTCCTCGATCTTCTTCTCCAGGGTAACGACGGCTTTCTGGTAGTGAGCCCTCGCAAGCTCACGGTTGCCCAAGAGCCCGTGGATCTGGGCCGCGAGCCGATCCTTCGGAATATAGAACCAGGGAGAAGCCAGAATCTCCGCCGAGCCCGTAGTGAGCTGTTCCAACGCCTCCTGGTATCTCCCGTCCATCATCTCGACGACGACCGCGTAGTACTTGAGAGGAGGGTTTGCTTCGAAGTCGAGGCCCGCGGGGATCTCGCGCAGGACCTGGCGCGCCCTCTCGGTGTGACCGTCGCCGCTCAAGTAGGCCTCTACCTTGCAGAAGTAGTGGCAGGTCCGATCCGGCGCCAGCTTGATGGCGATGTCGTGATAGTAGACCCCCGTAGCGTAGTCGCCCGACCCGGTCCCGGTGCCGCCCGCCCAGCAGGCGATGTACGAGGACCGCGGGTCCAGCTCGACCGCCCTCTTCGCGCTCGCGAGACCCTCCTTCCAGTTCCCCAGATCCGTCTGAAGGTGGCTGATGACGTTGATCGCCCCCGCGTGATTGGGCTGCCGCTTCAGAACCCGTTGCAGCTCCTCGAGAGCGAGATTCCCCTCGCCGCGGGCGAGGAGGAGAATCCCGCGCGCGAAATGGGCGTCGGGGAGTTCGGAGTCGAGGGCGAAGGCCGACTCGATGGCGGCTTCGGCCCGCTCGGCGCGCTCGTCGCTCCGGTCGTGATACCAGAAGTAGAGCCAGCCGTGCGCGACGGCTTTCTGCGCGTGGGCGAGCGCGAAGGCCTCATCCATCTTCAACGCTTCGTCGAACATTTGGATGGCGAATTCCGCTTGTTCCGCGGAGTTCAGCTCCATCGCCCGATGGAGGTAGTCCCGGCCGCGAAGATAGGAATCGTACGCCTCGAGGCTCTTCGTCGGCGCGGCGGTCACGGAAGCGAGCTGGGGCTGCCGAAGGGCAACCCCAAGTTTCTCGATCACCTGCTGCGCGATATCGGTCTGCACCGCGAAGAGATCCGAAAGGACCGCATCGTACGCCTCCCCCCAGAGCTGCGCGTCCCCGGAAACTTGGACGAGCTTCGGCGTGACTCGCACCTCGCTCTCTCCGCTCCCTGACCGTTGCCACCGGACCGTGCCCTCGAGCACGTAGTCGACACCGAGCTCATCGCCGATCTGCTCGAGCGACGGGCGCTTTCCCTTGTACTGCATGGCGCTCGTTCGCGAAGTGACTCTGAGGCCAGGCATCGCGCCCAGACGGTTCGCGATCTCCTCCGTCATCCCATCGGCGAAGTACTCGTCTTCGGCAGGTCCCAGATTCTCGAAGGGGAGCACGACAATGTTGACACGCTCCTCGGTCACGTCCACGGGCGCTTTCGCGGGTCTAAACCAGAGGAGCGACCCCAGGAGTACGAGAGCGGCGACCCCGGCGGCAGCCCACCGGTAGACGGAGGGCTGCGGGGCACCGTCCGCACTGCGTTGTAGAGCTTCAAGCTCCCTTTTGACCTCGGCCGCGGTCTGGATCCGTGCAGAGGGTTCCTTCTCGAGGCAGGCATGGACGAGCCGCGCGAGTCGTTCCGGGACTTCGGGCCGGACGACGGTGAGGGAGGGCGGCGAGTCCTTCATCAGGCTCGAAATCAGCGCTGCGGGGCTCGTTCCCGAGAAGGGACGACGCCCGGCCAGCATTTCGTACAGAACGACTCCCAGCGAGAAGACGTCGGTTCGACGATCGACGGGCTCACCTTGCAACTGCTCGGGCGACATGTAAGGAACGGTCCCGACCACGACACCTTTTCGAGTAAGACCTGCCCCGCGAGTCGTGGCGAGAGACGAACCGTCCTCGTCCCGGACGACGTCGTCGGACGTTCGCTTCGCGAGGCCGAAGTCGAGAAGCTTGACTCGCCCGTCCCGGTCTACCATCACGTTGGCCGGCTTCAGGTCCCTGTGGACTACGCCCTTTTCGTGCGCGGCCGCGAGCGCGTCCGCCAGATGCAGGCCGATGTCCAGAGCCTGGCGCAAAGGCAGGCCGCCGGGCTCGATCAACTCGTCGAGAGTCGTCCCCTCGACGAGCTCCATCACGAGAAAGCGCTGGCCTTCCGCTTCCTCGATACTGTGGATGGCCACGATGTTCGGGTGCTGGAGCGCGGCCACCGCCTTCGCTTCCCTCCGAAGGCGCTCCAGGCGCTCGGGATCGTCCGCCATGTCGGAGGGGAGGAGCTTGAGGGCGACGTCGCGGTCGAGCTCGGTATCGCGGGCGCGGTAGACGGTCCCCATTCCCCCCTCACCCAGCATGCCGGTGACGAGGAAGCGCGAGACCCGCCGGCCGATCACGGTTCGGTCATTCTACACCCGGCCAGCAGTCCCGGAGTTTTCTTCTCGCTACCCGAAGAAGCTCCTGCCCGCGCCGACGGCCGTCGCCACCCCGATCGCGACGGTCGCAAGGCCGATCGCGCCGTGAAGCAGCCCATGGAGGCGCGTCAGCCCGGCCGCC
>Ga0184637_10001871_pt1 | contig 13849 bp, 15 predicted proteins | sample PLM3_127_b2_FD_133143 | JGI IMG/M metagenome (GOLD analysis project Ga0184637, IMG submission 133143) | Groundwater sediment microbial communities from an aquifer in East River, Colorado, USA - PLM3_127_b2 | ecosystem: Environmental > Terrestrial > Soil > Riparian zone | place: USA: East River...
CACCCGAAGACCCAGCCGTGCAGCTCGCCGCGCAGCTCCGCGGCGATGTCTCCGCGATGCTCGATGGTCAGATACGAGATGCATCGGCGCGCGTCGAGGACATAGGGCGCGACGAAGGCGCGCGTGGGGCAGGCGTCCAGGCACGCCGTGCAGGTGCCGCAGCGGTCGGCCACCCGCGCGTCGGGCTCGAGGGCGGCCGTCGTCAAGACGATGCCGATGAGGAAGTACGATCCCAGTCCCGAGGCTAGGAGATTGGTGTTCTTCCCGATCCACCCGAGGCCCGCTCGGGCGGCCAGATCGCGCTCGAGCACGGCGCTGGTATCGACGGCCACGCGGGTAGCGGCCTCATCGCCGGCCGCCTCGCAGATGAAGGCGGCGAGACTCTCGAGCCGCGGCCGCATCACCTCGTGGTAGTCGCGGCCCCGCGCGTAGCGCGCCACCGGCGCCCAGGTCGGATCGTCTTCATGGCCATCGCCGTGGCTCAGGGCGACGGCTACCACCGAGCGCACGCCGGGAAGCAGGCGGCGCGGATCGAGGCGATCGTCGCGTCCGCGCGCGAGGTAGCTCATGGTTCCCGCGTAACCCGCGTTCAGCCAGGCCTCGAAGGCCGCGCCATGCTCCGGAGGAGAAGCCGGTCCGATCGCGGCACGCGCGAAGCCGAGCGCTTCGGCCTTGGCCTTGACGGCCGCGGACAGGACCATCGAGGCGAGGTTCACCGGCGGCGTGCCTTCACCACGAGGTGGGCGCGGGTCAGCGTGCGCCCACCCTCCTCGAGGTACTTGATGTAGTGGAACCAGCGCCCGTCCGCCCGCCACCGTTCTTGGAGTCCGACCGCTGCCGCCAGTCCCTCCTCCACCGACGCGAAGCGCTGCACGTCGCGGTCGATCTCGAGGGACTCCACCAGAAAGCCTGTGCGCTGCAGCAGCGCGGTCATCTGGTCCTCGTCGTACCCGAAGCGCGAGCGGCGACCGGTCTCGCGCCACTGCTCGGCGTGGAACGCGACGAAGGCAAGGAGGTGACCGCGGGCGAGGACGCGGGCTGCCCGCTCGACGATTGCGTCGGACATGCAGAGGTGGGCGACGACGAGATCGGGAGCGAACGGCGAGTATTCTTCGACCTCCGCGTCGGTCACCACGAACTCGACGTTGCGCGTGCCCGCGAGGCGAGCGCGACGCCGGGCCTCCTCGATGGCCTCGGCGTCGCGGTCGATGCCGACCACGCAGCGGCATCGGGGGGCCAGAGCCAAGGCGAGGGGCCCCTGCCCCGTCCCCACGTCCAGGGCCGTCGCCGCGGCGAGTGACTCGGCGTCCAGCAGGGAGAGCAGTCGCGCGCTAACCCGTGACGGCACCTTCGGAGGCCGAGGAGACGAGCCGGGCGTACTTGGCCATCACGCCCCAGGTGTAGCGGGGTTTGTGCGGCTTGACTTCCTTCAAGCGCTTCTTGATCTCTGCCGCCGTAAGCTCTACGTCGAGCTTGCGTTTCTTGATGTCGACGACGATGGTATCGCCGTTCTTGAGGGCCGCGATGGGCCCGCCGTCGGCCGCCTCGGGCGCGACGTGGCCGATCATGAAGCCATGGGTGGCTCCCGAGAAGCGCCCGTCGGTCATCAGGGCCACGCTATCGCCCAGGCCAGCACCCTGGATGGCGCCCGTGACGTGCAGCATCTCGCGCATGCCCGGCCCGCCCTTGGGCCCTTCCCAGCGGATGACCACCACGTCGTTCGCCTTGATCTTGCCCGTCTTCACCGCCTGGAAGGCATCCTCCTCGCGGTCGAAGATGCGCGCGGGCCCGCGATGGAAGTCGCGCTTCTGCCCGGACACCTTGGCCACGCAGCCGTCCGGGGCCAGGTTGCCGCGCAGGATGACGATGCCTCCTTCAGCCTTGAGCGGATCGTTCAGCGCGCGGATGACTTTCTGGCCTGGCGCGGCCCGGGCGGCGCGCGCTTCCTCCGCGATGGTGCGTCCGGTGACGGTGATCTCACCGTCGTTGAGAAGCCCCGCCGCCATCAGCCTCTGGGCCACCACACCCATGCCGCCGGCCTCGTACATTTCGGGAGCCGTGTACGAACCCCACGGCTTGAGGTCGGCGAGGAGCGGCGTGCGGCGGGAGATGCGGTCGAACTCGTCGATCGTCAGCTTCACGCCGGCCTCCCGCGCCACCGCCATGAGGTGCAGCACAGCGTTGGTGGAGCCGCCGGTGGCCATCACGCCGGCGATGGAGTTCTGCAGCGCCTTCTTGGTGATGATGTCGCGCGGCCGGAGACCCTTGCGCAGGACGTCCATCACCAGGCGACCGGTGTCGAAGGCGACCTCCTCCTTGCGCGGATCCACCGCGGGAACGCCGTTCCAGCCCATCGGAGAAACGCCGAGCATCTCGAAGGCGGTGGCCATGGTGTTGGCGGTGAACTGGCCGCCGCAGGCGCCCGCGCCCGGGCAGGCGCGGCTCTCGATGGCGTTCAGCTCGGCGGCGTCGATCTTCCCCGCGTTGAAGGCGCCGATGGCCTCGAAGACGTCCTGGACGGTGAGGCGGCGGCCGCGATGCTCGCCGAACATGATGGACCCGCCGTAGAGCATCACGCTGGGGACGTTCAGGCGCGCCATGGCCATCACCATGGCGGGAATCGTCTTGTCGCACCCGGTGAGCGTGACCAGGCCGTCCAGGAGATGTCCGCGGACGACCAGCTCGACCGAATCGGCGATCCAGTCCCGGCTGATGAGCGAGGCCTTCATGCCCTCCGTGCCCATGGCGATGCCATCGGTCACGGAAATGGTGTTGAACTCGATGGGGGTCCCCCCGGCGGCCCGGATGCCCGCCTTGACCTTCTCCGCCAGCTTCTGGTGGTTCCAGTTGCACGGCGTGATCTCGATCCAGCAGTGGGCCACACCGACGAGCGGGCGCGTCAGGTCCTCGTCGGTGAAGCCGATGGCTTTGAAGTAGCTGCGCGCGGCGGCGCGGTCCGCGCCGTCGAGAAGCGTGCGGCTGGCATGCCGGGGATCAAAAGCCATGACGCTTTCCTCCTGGGATCACAACGATGTCCCGAGTCACGACGATGTGGGGGGACGCTTGGCGACCAGAAATGTGAAGCGTCCGTGCTGGACGACGTCGTCACGCTGGTCGACGATCTCGTGCTCCTCGATGACCACGCCGTTCTCGCGCATCGAGCGCTTGGCCGCGGTGCGCGAGCGGCTGCGCACGGTGTCGCCGATCCGCGCCGGCCTGACGATCTGCCAGTCGATGCTCATGAAGGCGAGCACCGCGAGTGGGGGGCGGGCGATGCGCCAGCCGAGCCCGGTGGAGAGGCACAGCGGCAGCAGATCAGGCACCACGCCCGGGGGGGCCCCCTCGTCGCCCGTGAGGCCGCGATAAAGGGCCACGTGAGCCTCGGTGACCGTCATCGCGGGTGTCTCGTCGGGCTCGCCGACGATCAGGTCCTCGAAGTAGGTCTTGTGCGTCGCCACGGCGGCCGTCACGGACGGCGCTCCACCAGGACGTCCGTCTCGCCCTCCTGCACCACCTCATCGCGCTGGTTCAGGATCTTTCGTTCGAGTGTGATCACGCCCTGGTCCGGCTTTTCCGTCTCGCGCTTGGCCACCACCTTCGCCTGGACCCGGATGGTGTCACCGATCTTGATCGGGCTCTTGAACTTCCACCGAAGCCCGGTGGAGGCCACCGTCGCGTACGGGGTGGTGGCGCGGCTGAAGAGCCCCGCCTGCATGGCGAGGCCGAGCAGACCATGCGCGATGCGCTCGCCGAAGATCGACTCCTTCATGAACTCGGCGTCGGTGTGCAGCACGTTGTAGTCACCCGACAGCCCGGCGAAGATCACGATGTCCGTCTCGGTGACGGTCCGACCGGGCGACTCGTACTCCTCCCCGACCTCTATGTCATCGAAAAATCGACGCGAGTCGGCGGTCATGCCCGCGTAGGATACCACACGCTTCTCGATGACCCCGGCGGGCCCGGCCTACTTGACGGCGCCGACGGTGAACCCCGCGATGAAACGATCGAGGAAGAGATTGTAGACGATGGCGATCGGGATGCTGGTGATCAGGCAGGCGGCCATCAGCGAGCCCCAGTAGTAGACGTCACCGCGCACCAGGGCCACGGGGACACCGACGCTCACCGTCATCTTCTGCACCGAGGAGATGAACGTCCGGCTGTAAACGAACTCCTGAATGACCAAGGTCATGGCGAAGAATGACCACCGTGAGGATGCCGGGCAGCGATAGCGCAAGACCATTCGCCAGATCGCTCCCAGTCGCCCGCAGCCGTCCACCATCGCCGACTCGATGACGACCAGGCTCAGGGCCCTTCCCGCTTGACTCCTGCATTCATTGGCAGTTAGAGTCAGACCGACCAGTCGGTCTGACCGGTCCCGGCCCATCGCGCCAGGGTGAGGAAAGGGGATTCACGTGCACTTCGCCGACTCTCGTCTGGGTCCGGTGTGGGACAAGGTCCAGCGATCGGAGCGACTCAGCCGCGAGGACGGCGCGCTCCTGTTCGAGACACAAGACCTACTTGGGCTGGGTCAGATGGCCGACGCGGTGAAGTCACGGCGTGAGGGCGAGCGCGTCTACTTCGTCATCAATCGGCACATCACTCCGACCAACCTCTGCGTGCTCTCCTGCCGCTTCTGCGACTTCGCGCGCAAGAAGGGTCAGCCCGGCGCCTACGAGCACACCATCGAAGACATGGTGGCCATGGTGAAGCCCGACTGCCGCGAGGCGCACATCGTCGGCGGCCACCACCCCGACTGGCCCTTCGAGTACTACGAGCGCGTCATCGGCGCCATTCACGCCGCGCATCCCCACGTCCAGATCAAGGCTTTCACTGCCGCCGAGATCGACTACTTCTGGCGCCGCTGGAAGATCGAGCCCAAGGAATCGCTGGCGCGCCTCAAGGCGGCTGGACTCGATTCCATGCCTGGCGGCGGGGCCGAGATCTTCTCATCGCGGCTGGCCAAGCTCCTTCACTACACGGGCAAGGCCGATCCCGAGCGCTGGTGCGAAATCCACGGGATCGCCCACGGGCTCGGCATCCGGACCAACGCCACCATGCTCTACGGTCACGTGGAGACCTTGGCCGAGCGCGTGGAGCACCTCATCCGCCTGCGCGAGCAGCAGGACCGGTCCGGCGGCTTCCTCACCTTCGTGCCGCTGGCCTACCAGGTGGGCACGACGAAGCTGGTCCCGCGACAGACGCCGCCCACCGACAGCCTGCGCACCATCGCGGCCGCCCGTCTGCTCCTCGACAACTTCCCCCACGTCGAGGCCTACTGGGTCGTGCTCGGCGAGGAGACGACGTCGGTCGCGCTCCACTTCGGCGCCGACGACGTCAACGGCACCCTGGAGGACGAGCGCATCCAGCACATGGCCGGGGCCCAGACGCCGGCTGGCGTGGCCCGCGAGCAGCTCTTCCGCATGATCCGCGACGCCGGCAAGGTGCCGGTGGAGCGCGATGCCCTCTACAACGTGGTGCAGGTATGGGGAGCATAGAGATGGGGGGCCCCGACATGGAGATGGGGGGCCCCGACATGGCCCCCCATACCCCCCTGCGCTCGGGGCACCCCGGCAAAGCCGGGGCGCCCCTCGATTGTCCGCGCAGTGCCGGGCGTGCTGACGACGTCCGCGGCAAGGTGGCCGCGGGGCAGCGCCTCACCCGCGAGGACGGCCGCTGGCTCCTCGCCGAGGCTCCCCTGCTCGAGCTGGGCGCCCTCAGCCAGGAGGCCCGCTTCGCGCGCATCCCCGAGCGACGGGTGACGTTTGTCATCGACACGAACCCGAACTACACCAACGTCTGCATCACCGACTGCCAGTTCTGCGCCTTCTACCGCAAGCCCGGGGACCCGGAAGCCTACACCCTCACCGTGGACGAGGTGCTGGCCCGGATCGAGTCGGCGGCGAGCCGGGGCGCGACGACGGTCCTTCTCCAGGGCGGCCACAATCCAGCGCTGCCCCTCGAGTACTATCTGAGCCTCGTTCGCGAGACCTTGCGCCGCTTTCCCGAGGTCACTCCGCATTTCTTCACCGCCTCGGAGATCCAGACCATCGCCACGGTCAGCGGCCTCACCGTCGGCGACGTCCTCGACCGACTGCACGAGGCGGGGCAGCGGACCTTGCCAGGCGGCGGTGCGGAAGTCCTCTCGTCGCGCGTGCGCGCGCGCATCGCCCCCAAGAAAGGCGGACCGGAGGCCTGGCTGGAGGTGCATCGCGAGGCGCATCGGCGCGGCTTCAAGAGCACCGCCACCATGATGTACGGCCACGTCGAGCAGGTGGACGACGTGCTCGACCACTGGGACGCCATCCGCAAGCTTCAAGACGTGTACCGCGGCTTCACGGCTTTCGTGCCGTGGTCATTTAAGCCCGGCAACACCCTGCTCGAGAAGTGGATCAAGCACTATCAAGGCCCGAACATGTACCTCCGGATGCTGGCGGCCTCCCGTCTCTACCTCGACAACTTCGACCACATCCAGGCTTCGTGGTTCTCCGAGGGCAAGCGCGCCGGCCAGATCGCGCTGCACTTCGGCGCCGACGACTGGGGCGGAACGCTCTTCGAGGAGAACGTCCACCGAGCGGCCGACTACGTGAACACCATCGGCGTCGAGGAGATGATCGACCTCATTCGCGACGCCGGCTTCACCCCCGCCCAGCGCACGACGGAGTACGACATCGTCAAGGCGTACTAGGAATCGAGGAGCGCCACGGCTCCGCCGGGGCGCGTGTCGCACCACGCGCCAGCGGGGAGGTTTGGAGGGGGTCCAGGCCCCCTCCAACAACAACGATCAGATCGGGTCGATGGGCGGGACCGCCGCGATGAGACGCCGCTGATGGGCCATGGCGTAGAGCCGCTCGAGCGCGGCGCGTCCCTCGGCGCCCAGGGCCTGCGTGTAGTCGTTCACGTACATCAGGACGAAGCGCCGGCACGTCTCCTTGTCGATGCCTCGCCCGTACCGCATGGCGTACTCCAACGCCTCGTCGACGTGCCCGTGGGCCCACGCGATGGCGTCGCGCAGCCCCTGGGAAAGGGCGCGGTGCAGGGCCTCGCCGAGGTCGCGCCGCATGACGTTGATGCCCAGGGGCAGCGGCAGCCCGGTATCGCGGGCCCACGACTCTCCGAGGTCGAGGATCTTGGTGAGCCCCATGGCCTGGTGGGTGATCTGCCCCTCGTGGATGAGGAGGCCGAGGTCGGCCTGCCCCTCCAGCACGGCCTGGGGAATCTTGTCGAAGGCCACCTCGATGACGGGAGGATCACCGACGTACAAGCGCAGGAGGAGGGCAGCGGTGGTGTGGCTGCCCGGAATCGCCACGACCTTTTCTTCCAACTCTTCGCGCCGGATGGGCTCGCGGGCGACGAGAATCGGACCGTAGCCCTTCCCCATGGACGAGCCGGGATCCATCATCCGGTACTGGTCCGCCACCATCGCGTAGGTGGCCGCCGAGAGGGCCGTCACTTCCAGTTCGGCGGTGCGGGCCCGCCGGTTCAGGGATTCGATGTCTTCCAGAACGTGCTCGATGCGCACGCCGTCGATGACCACCTTGCCCGCGGTGAGCGCGTAGAACATGAACGCGTCGTCAGGATCCGGGCTGTGACCGATCCGCACCACTCGCATCGATGGCCTCGCTGAAGGAGAAGATCACCCCGGTCAAGCCGGGGACACGCGAGCGCATCCTCGGCGCCGCCCTGGAGATGTTTGCCCGCAAAGGCTATCACAGGGCCCTGGTGGACGACATCGTGCGCGCCTCGGGGACGTCGAAAGGCGCGGTGTACCATCACTTCCCCACCAAGGAGGCGGTGTTCCTCGCCCTCGTTGACGAGTTCGCGCAGCGTCTCGCCGTCGCGGTCGCCGCCGCCATCGGCGCCCGGCACGGGGCGCTGGCCAAGGTGGAAGGCGCGCTCGTGGCCGCGCTCGATACCTTCGCCGAAAATGCCCCGCTGGCGCGCCTGATCCTTCTGGAAGCCGTGAGCCTGGGCGCCGTCTACGAGGCGAAGCGGGCCGAGGTCCACGGCCGCTTCACCAGCCTCATTCAGGTCTACCTCGACGAGGCCGTGGCGGAGGGATCCATCGCCCCGCTCGACACGCGGATCGCGACACTGGCCTGGCTCGGCGCCATCAACGAGATCGTCGTCCAGTGGCTGCACACGGGGACCCCGTCCCTCGCCGACAGCGTCCCTGCCCTCACCCATCTGCTTCTTCGCTCCATCGGGGCTGGGCCCCAGCCGCAGTAGCGACGAGTTCGCGCGGCGGCTGTGGCGCCGCGCTCGACGGCAAGCGGCGCGGAGTTTCCGGGGGCCCCCTCGCTCAATGAGTCCGGGGGTCGTTGCGCCCGGGCCTCAGGGAATGATCTTGCGAAAGTCGCCGGCCCGGATGGCGCGGATGATGGCATCGCGATCGCGGCGGGCCTCTACTTCGATCCACGCGCGGCCGAAGTGGGGCGGCCGATGCGCGTCATCCGTCGCGATCTTCACGAGCGGGATCTCGTCGGTGTCGTAGAGAGGCCGGTAGAAGCCAGTGTCCGTCACTTCCACGGCATCGAGGGGCAACCCCGCCGCGGTGATGGTCCGGATGCGCTCGAGCGTCTCCCCCACGCTGAGTTTGTACCGGGCGGGATGATTCAACACGTGGAGCACCTCGCGCTCCCCCACCACTCGCCCCACGTGCTGCGACAGCGGCGCGTAGTCGAGCTCGAGTCCCTCGAAGACGAGCAGGCGGCCATCCAGCGCGTCGATGGCGCGGCGATAGTCCTCCCAGACGAGGTTCTCGTGGTCCTCGTGGTCGGTGATGGCCAGGAAGTCATAGCCCCGGGCCTCGTACTCCGCAAGCAGGGCGCGGGGATTGCGAACCCCGTCGGAGAACGTCGTGTGGGCATGCAGGTTCCCTCGCAGGAGCGGCATCAGGGGGCGACCTCTCCTCGGGGCTGGGCGCGGCGGATCAGCGAGTCGCCGGCTTCTTGGCGGGAGTGACGGGCGCCGAGGACCAGGTGAACGCGAAGCCGAAGCTCAGCCAGCCGTTGATCTCGCTGTAGTCGGCGCCCGATCGAGAATTCGGTGAGCTCCAGCCGGCGAAGCCAAAGCGGCCGCCGCTCTCGGTCTTGGTGGACAGCGACTCGAAGAACGCCGGCTCGTGGATGATGCCGCCGGTATTCGGATAGTAGTCGGCATCCTCAGGGCGGCTCCGCGGGGGTTCCGTGGTGGGCGGGATGATGCCCAGCTCCCGCTCGAAAGGCGTCCGCTCCATCTTGACGTCCTGAGCCCACACGGGAAGGGTCTGGAATCCCACCAGGACCAGGGCCAGAACGATCAATGCCTGTCGCATGGACCCATTGTAGCTGATCGGAGGACGCCGTGCGACCGGTTGTGGGCACGAGTTCATCGGCCCGGCCCAGGGCGCGGTATTGTATGAGACGTCTCGTCCATGCGCCGAGCGCCGATCGCCGTCCTCCTTCTTGCCACCGCCTGTGCCACGACTGGCGCGCCGCCCCAGTTGATGCGCGCGCCGGACTACAGTGCGCGTGAGATCCGGCAGCCCGCCCTCTTCGTCCGCATCGGGGACAGCCACGATCTGAGTGATCGCGAGCGGGAGGTGCTCGCCGCGAGCTACGAGGGTGCCCTCATCGAGGCCTTTGACGAGCGCGGCTTACCTCCGACCGACGTCCAGCGGGTGGCCCCCGGCGCCAGCTTCGAGTCTCGCAGCGCCCTGGCCCGCGCACGCGAGGTCCGCGCGGATTACGCCATCATCGTCTATCTACAAGTCGAGAAGCGCGACGCGATCCTCTGCCGAGGCAGCCGACGCCCCTTCTCGGCGACCACCACGGTGTGGAGCCAGGCGGTTCAGGTCCTGCGCGTGCGCGACGGCACGCCGCGGCTGGCCATTCCGCCGGGCCAGGGGCTGGACGTGACGGACATCGAGCCGGACTGCGCCAATCCCCGGCGATCCCGGCTACGGGATCGGGCCGAGATGATCGCGAGCGCCATCGAGGCTCTGACCGACCGCGTCCTCGGCCGCTGACGACCCCATCCCGCTCTCCGAGGCGGGGCGGTCGGCGCCGGCGCGCTCGCGGCTCCGGATGGCCGTGATCAGGCGCCCGTCGGCGCTCGTGACCTCGAACTCCTCCGCCCAGCCGGCCTCGACGAGCTGTTGCACGACGAGATCGCGCTCCTGGCCGGGCGGTGGGAGCTGATGCGCCTTCCACCGCGTGACGAAGTAACCCCGGCTGACGTGCGGCAGACGCGCTTCCGCCCGCTGCAGCTCGGCCAGCGCCCGCTCCAGCATCTGCTCGAGCGCCTGCTCGGGCGCCTGGGCGACCACGCGCCCGACTCCGCGCAGCGGCCCGCTCCGGCCGTCACCTCGCGCGCCGCCACGCTCCGGGGAACGCGGCCGGTCCGCGCGAAACGCCAGGATGCCGTCGCGGAGGTCGACGTGACCGAAGCACCGGACGCGCAGGTCCGACGAGAGTTCGTCCGGCGTCAAGGTGGCGACCCACACCTGCTTGCCGAGCGCGTTGACGGCCTCCACCGCGGGGACGAAGTCGTCGTCGCCGGACACGAGGACGGCGGCGTCGTAGGCCCCGTTGGCGGCGAAGTGGATGAGGTCGGCCACCAGGCGCGTGTCCACACGCTTCTCGGTGGTGTACTCGTATTCGCCGCCGCACGCGGGGCAGCGCCCGCTCCGCCGCACGCGGCGCTCGCGCCGGACAAAGTATCCTGTCCGCCCTTCGAGCCCCTTGAGGAACGACTCCACCGGTGCCGGGGCGCCGGGCGAGACGCCCACGTAGTAGTGGGCCCCCCCAAACGCGCCGCTCGGACCGCCGACAGTCTGGGTGATCCAGGACGCCAGCCGGTCATAGTCGACGACGAGCGTGTCATCGAAGCGCAGGAGGGAACGGTAGAAGTTCTGGCCGTCAATGAAAATGAGGATCTTCATATGGACTCCCTCAAAACCGAACCAATGCAAAGGGCGCTGTGTCCCGATCGTATCACGGCGCCACAGGCCCGGAACGTCCCCTCGCCACCGCGAGGTGTGCGCTCATCGCGTGGCGCTGCCCGGGCTCGAGCCGCACGGCGTTGTCCGCAGCGTTCGCCGTCTCCACGCACAGCATGGACCGCCACGCCTCCGCGCCGAGATCCCCCATCGCCCGCGCCGTGTCCAGCCCCGGATTCCAGACCACCGTGGTGCGAGAACCGCGCTTGTCGATGAGGAGCCGCCGGTCCAGAACCGGATCCTGCACGACGCAGGGGCCCTCGGTGTCGAGGTAGACGCGGTCGGTGAGCCCGCGCAGTCGCACGGGCTCACGGGCCTGCCGCTTGCGCGCCATGCCGTCAGCTTTGTCGATGTAGGCCGTGCCCTCCAGGCCCTGGACGCTCGCCGCTTCCACGTCGCCTACGTGCAGATACGTGTGGAGAGCCTCCTGGAAGACGAACGCAGACGAGGAGCGGTTCTCCACGGTCAGCGTCGCCTCCAGGGCCGGTCCGACGTTCACGCGATAGCGCAGCAGGAAGGCGTGGGGCCAGGCCGCAAGGGTGGCGTCGCTCGGCCCCAGGACGAGTCCGATCGCCACCGACTCGTTTCCCGCCTCGACGGACTCCACCGCCCATTCGAGCGTGCGGGCGAAGCCGTGGTCAGGAGCGCGAGGATCGTCGGGATTGGGTCCGAACCACGGGAAGATCACGGGCACCCCCCCACGGATGGCCCGACCGGCGACGAAGGCGCTCCGAGGACTCGTGAACAGCACGGGCGGCGATGAGGCCGGCTGGAAGTGGGTGACGTGCGCGCCGTGGAGATAGACGTGGGCGGTGGCCCCGGAGGCGGTCACCACCGCGCGGGTCAGACCGCCCTCGCCCGGCTCGAAGCGCACCATTCCCGGGATGCCGAAGCGCTCGGCGAGGCTCGCGGGCTGCACGGATCTCAGGATATATGGAGCCGCGGCGCTCGTGCTACAGTCGCCGCCATGGACATCAAATATCGGATCGGCGTGATGCCGGGCGTCTGGCCGGCCGGGCCGGAGGGACGGGACTTCCTCTGGCGCTTCATCGACGTGTGCGAACGGACGGCCATCGACTCGGTGTGGTTCTCCGAGCGTCTCTCCTCACCGATTCCCGTCCCTGAGCCCATGACCACCATGGCGGCGGTGGCCGCGCGCACCCGGCGCCTCAAGTTCGGACCCAGCGTGCTCATCGCACCCTTCCGCTCGCCGGCCGTGATGGCGCGCGAGATCGCCATGATCGACTACATCTCGGGTGGGCGCATGCTGCCCGCCGTCGGCGTCGGCGCGGAGCAGGACCGCGAATTCCGCGCCGCCGGTGTCCCCTTCAAGGAGCGGGCGCGCCGCACCGACGAGGCCATTCGTATCATGCGGGCGTGCTGGACCGGCCAGGAGGTCAGCATCAAGGGCGAGTTCTGGGACCTCGACCGCATCACCGTCCTGCCTCGACCCGTCCAGGATCCAGTTCCGCTCTGGATCGGCGGCAACAGCGAGGCCGCCATGCGCCGCACGGGACGTCTGGGCGATGGCTGGATCCCCTCGTTCATCACGCCGGAGCAGTTCCGGGTGGGGGTGGAGAAGACGCAGGCGTTCGCGGCGGAGGCCGGACGCGAGGTTCCGGCCGATCACTTCGGCGCCCTGTTCTACTACTACATGGACGATGATCCGAACGTCGCCGCGGCCACCGCCGCGCCCTTCGTGCCCCGCAATCGCATCGACGACGCCGCCCTCGCGCAGTGCACGGCCTTCGGTCCCGCGGATCTCGTGCGGGAGCGGCTCGAGCAGTACGTCAAGGCCGGCGGCTCCAAGTTCATCCTGCGGCCGATGTGTCCATCCGACCGCGTGCTCGACCAGCTCCAGCGTCTGGCCACCGAGGTCATTCCCGACTTCCACGCCCGCTAGGTCGGCGGGCCCCTTCGAGCCGCCGGGTATACTGAGTGCATGCGCGCGCTCGGAGTGACCGCCCTCGTCGTGTCTCTCGTGGCCGGCTGCTCCGTGGTGTCCATCGACCTCTCGCCACGCATCAGACCGCTCGAGGAGCAAACGGTCGACGGCCGGGGGGACGCGAAGATCTTGATGTTGGATCTCTCCGGCTTTCTCAGCGACGACCTGGGCTCGGGAGGTCTGTCCCTCGGCGCGCCACCGCCCCGCGTCCCACTCCTCGTGCGGGTCCGCGAGGAGCTGGAGAAGGCCTCCGAGGACCGGAAGCTCAAGGCCGTGGTCCTCAAGATCAACAGCCCGGGGGGAACCGTTACCGCATCGGACATCCTCTTCCACGAGCTGGACAACTTCCGACGACGCACCAAGCTGCCCATGGTGGCGGTGATGATGGATGTGGCCGCCTCCGGCGGCTACTATGTCGCCCTCGCCGCCGACACCATCGTGGCCCATCCCACGACCGTCACCGGCTCCATCGGAGTCATCATGCTGACCGTCAACGCCGACGGCCTGCTCCAGAAGATCGGCGTCACCGCTGCGGCCATCAGGTCCGGCCCCTACAAGGACATGGGGAGCCCGCTGCGCGCGTTGACCCCCGAGGAGCGGACCATCTTCCAGTCGGTGATCGACGACCTCTTCGGGCAGTTCGTGGCCAAGGTGGCAGACCGGCGAAAGATCCCCTTGGAGACCGCGAAGAAGCTGGCTGACGGGCGCATCTACACCGCGCAGCAGGCGCTCGCCGACAAGCTCGTGGACCGGATCGGCTACATCCCCGATGCCCTGGACCTCGCCCGCAAGGCCGCCGGCGTGACGGAGGCTCGCATCGTGGTCTATCAGCGGCCGCGTGACTACCGCGCCACCTATTACGCCGGTTCGAAGGGGGAGACCGACTTCGAGATTCCCTTCTCCCGGCTGGCCGCCATGGTGGCGTC
>Ga0184637_10001872_pt1 | contig 13849 bp, 10 predicted proteins | sample PLM3_127_b2_FD_133143 | JGI IMG/M metagenome (GOLD analysis project Ga0184637, IMG submission 133143) | Groundwater sediment microbial communities from an aquifer in East River, Colorado, USA - PLM3_127_b2 | ecosystem: Environmental > Terrestrial > Soil > Riparian zone | place: USA: East River...
CTGCTGAGATGACGACCGCCGCGAACCTCCTGACGTTCCTTGCGCTCGTGCTGGCCCTCGCCATGGTTTGGCGCCAGTCGTGGCCGGGCCGGCTCCGCCTCTTCAGGGCGCAGTCGGCGACGCTCGCCGCCCTCGCCGCGGCCTTCGGCCTCTTCGGGCAGCGGGGGACGCTCTTCCTCGTCGCCGCCGCCCTGCTCCTCCTGAAGGTGCGGGCGATCCCCCGCGTGCTTCTCCGCATGGGCGCGGGCACGCCGGCCCGGCGGGTGGCGCCGGGCCGGTCGTCCGGGCCCCGCCTCCTCGTGGCGGGCGCGCTGGTCCCGATCGCCTACGCCATCATGCTGCCCGTCACGGCGGCGGTGACGCTGCCCACCGAGGGCGCCGTCCCCCTGGCCTTCGCGCTGGCGCTGATCGGGCTCTTCCTCTGCGTGACCGGCCGGGACGCCCTCGGCCACATCCTGGGCTTTCTCGTCCTCGAGAATGGGATCTTCACGCTGGCCCTCCTGACCACGCACGGGCTGCCCGGCATCGTCGAGGTCGGCGTGTTCCTGGACGTGCTGGTGATCGTGCTGATCATGGAGGCCGTGGTGGTCGAGGTGCGCCGCGAGCACGCGTCCATCGACGTGGATCGCCTCCGGGAGCTGCGGGGGTGACGCTCCTCGTCCTGCTCGCCCTGCCCCTCGCGGCGGCGCTCGCCCTCGTTCGCCTGGCCGGGCGGGCCGCCGCCGTGGCGCACGGGGTCGCCGCCATGCTGACCCTGGCCGCCGGCCTCGCCCTCGCCGTCGAGACGGCGGGTGGCGAGCCCGCCCTCGCGATCGACGGGCTCCTGCGCGCCGACGCGCTATCGGCGTGGATGGTGGCCCTCATCACGCTGGTGGCCGCGCTGGCCGCGCTCGAGGCCCCCCGCTACGCGGAGCCGGAGGGCTGGACCCGCCTCTACCCGCTGCTCCAGCTCTTCGTCTTCACGATGCTCCTCGCGGTGACCACGGACGACGTCGGGCTCATGTGGGTCGCCGTCGAGGGCACCACGCTCGCCTCCGTGTTCCTCGTCAATCACGAGCGGACGCGCGCCTCCCTCGAGGCCTCGTACAAGTACCTCCTGCTCTGCTCGGTGGGCATCGCCATCGCCTTCGCCGGCACGGTGCTGATGTTCTACGCGGACGTCGGGCGCTTCGGCGGCGAGCCCCACGCGCTCCGGTGGACGACGCTGCTCCGCGTGGCCCCGGAGCTGCCTGCGCGCGTCGTCGAGCTCGCCTTCGTCTTCCTGGCCATCGGTTACGGCACCAAGGCGGGCCTCGCGCCCATGCATACCTGGCTCCCCGACGCCCACAGCGAGGCCCCCGCGCCGGTGAGCGCGCTGATGTCGGGGGTGCTCCTGAGCGTGGGGCTCTACGCGATCCTCCGCTTCAAGGCCGTGGCGGACCTGGCGGCCGGACCGGCCTTCGCCCAGCGCATCCTCGTGACGCTCGGGCTCCTGTCGATGGCGGTGGCCGCCCTGTTCCTCTGGACCTCGCCGAACTACAAGCGAATGCTCGCGTACTCGAGCGTCGAGCACATGGGCCTGGTCTGCCTGGGCCTCGGCTTCGGCGGCTGGTGGGGCGTGGCGGGGGCTGTCCTGCACATCGCCAACCATGCCCTCGCCAAGGCGGGCCTGTTCCTGCTGTCCGGCCGCATCCGCGCGACCTACGGCTCCGCGGACATCGCGGCCGTGCGAGGCCTGGCCGCCGCGATGCCCGGCACGGGCCGCGGCCTCCTCGCGGCGATGCTGGCCCTGGTCGGGCTGCCGCCCTTCGGGCTCTTCGTGAGCGAGCTGATGATCCTGCAGGCCGGCGTGGCCGAGGGCTTCGCGTGGGCGGCGGGCGCCGCCCTCGTCCTCCTCGTCCTCGCCTTCGCCGCGCTCCTGCGCGCGACGCATCGCATGCTCTACGCGTGGCCGCCGGCGCCCGTGCCGTCCGCGACGGCTCCCGGCGCCGGCGGCACCCTCGTGCCGGTGGCCGTGGCCCTCGGCCTTCTCGTCGTGACGGGCCTCACCTCGCCGCCCGGCCTCGCCGCGGCGCTCGACCGCATCGTGGCGGTCCTGAGCCGGTGATGGCCGGGCCCTCTCTCGAGCGGGTGCTGGAAACGGCGCGCGCCGCCGGCGCCACCGAGGTCGCGGCGCGTCCGGACGACATGGTGGAAGCCCGTCTGCCCGCCTGGGCGATCCCGGCGCTGGCCGACCGCCTGGCCTCTTTGGGCCTCGAGCCCCAGCTCTGCGCGGCGGCCGACACACGACCGGCGGCCGGCGTGTTCACCCTCTGCCACGCCTTCGCCCCGCCCACGCTCCGCCCGCTCCTGGTGACCCGGACCGCGATCGCTCCCGAAGCGGCCACCTTCCCGTCGCTGGCCGCGCGCTCCTACCTGACGAGCCGCTACGAGCGAGAGATCCACGACCTCTTCGGCCTGGTACCCCTGGGACACCCCGATCTCCGGCGGCTCGCGCTCCACCAGTTCTGGCCCTCCGGCTACCATCCGCTCCGCGGCGACGTCCCGCCGCGGGCGGACGTCGCCGACGACGGCCGCCCGTTCCCCTTCCGCCACGTCGAGGGCGAGGGCCTGTTCGAGATCACCGTCGGGCCCGTTCATGCCGGTATCATCGAGCCGGGCCACTTCCGCTTCAGCGTGGAGGGCGAGACCATCGTCAATCTCGAGACGCGCCTGGGCTTCGTCCACAAGGGCACGGAGAAGCTGTTCGAGACGCTGCCCTTCGAGCGCACGCCCGAGCTGGCCGAGCGGGTCTCGGGCGACACGAGCGTGGGCCACGGGCTGGCCTACTGCCAGGCGCTCGAGGCGCTCACCGGGTGCGCGGTGCCGCCGCGGGCGCGCTGGCTGCGGACCATCCTCCTCGAGCTGGAACGGCTCTACAACCACCTGGGCGACGTCGGCATGATCGTCAATGACACCGGCTTTGCCTGGGGGCACGCCCACTGCTTCCGGCTCCGCGAGGAAGCCCTCCGGCTGAACGCCCGACTGGCCGGTCACCGCCTCCTGCGCGGGGCCGTCGTGCCGGGCGGCGTCATCGGCCCGGCGGCGGGGGCCGCCCTCGACGAGGTGGCGACCGCCGTGGATGCCCTCGTCGGCGAGTTCGACGAGGTCACGGGGATCTGCCTCGACAACACCATGGTGCTCGAGCGCCTGCAGGGCACCGGGCGGCTCACCCACGCGACGGCGCGGGGCATGGGCGTGGTGGGCCTCGTGGCGCGCGCCAGCGGCATCGACGCCGATGCGCGGCGGGACCGCCCGTTCGCCGCCTACGCCGAGCTGGACCCGCGGCCCGCGCTCTTCCCGGAAGGGGACGTGTGGGCACGGACGATGGTGCGGATCGCCGAGGCGCGCGAAGCCTCGCGGCTCATCCGCGAGTCCGCGCGGCGCCTGCCCGCCGGCCCGACGCGCGTGCCCCTTGGCCCGCTCCCCGCCCACGCGCAGGCCTTCGGCATCGTGGAGGGCTGGCGCGGCCCGATCTGGCACTGGGTCCTGACGGGCGAAGGCGGGCGGCTCGCGCGCGTGAAGATCGTGGACCCGTCGTTCCGCAACTGGCCGGCGCTGGAGTACGCGGTGCTGAAGAACATCGTGCCGGACTTCCCGCTGTGCAACAAGTCCTTCAACCTCTCCTACTCGGGCAACGATCTCTAGCCTCCGGAGGAACCATGAGCGATCTCGAGGCGGTGAACCTGGACCAGATCACCGAAGGCGTGCGCGCGTCGGCCCGGCCGGTGCGGATCCTGTGGCAGGCGGACGACACCCTCGCCTTCGTCGCGCGCGGCCGCGAGCACCGGAGCGAGTTCCACTCCGATCCCGTCGACGAGGTCATGTACATGATCAAGGGGGACATGCGGCTGCACTACCGCACCCCGCTCGGCGAGGAGAAGGTCGCGGTGATCCGCCAGGGCGAGATCATCCACTGTCCCGCGGGCGTGCCCCACTCCCCGCGCTTCTCCCCCGACGCCTTCGTCCTCGTGCTCGAGCGCAAGCGGCGCGCCGCGGAGCGGGACCGGTTCTCCTGGTTCTGCGTGAAGTGTGGGAGCCTGCTCTACGAGAGCGTCACGCACGTCGCCGACTACGAAGCCGACCCAGTGTCCCGGGCCTACGAGGAGTTCTACGCCGCCGACACGCACCGCACCTGCTCCGCCTGCGGCCACGTCACCCCCCGCCCCGGCGGGTCGTGAGTCTCTAGCCGGGAATCTGAGCCTCCTCGGGCAGCCGGTCCCAGGCCGGCGTCCACTCCGGCACGGTGAGGCCGACGGCCTCGGCGAGTCCCTTCACCTCCTGGGCAAAGGCCTGGCGCACCTCGTCGTTGTCGCGCAGCTTGAGGCGGTACTTCCGGTACAGCGCGTTCCGGGGTGAGCCGGGCCGGCCGAAGATGTTCATGGTGCGGACGTACCACTTGGCGAGCGCCTCCTGCGCCTCCGCGCGCGTGCCCGGGTCGCCGGCCAGCCGCTGCACCCAGAGCTCGCCGTGCCGGATGTGCATCTTCTCCTCCTTGAAGATGCCCTCGATGGCGCGCACCCACGGCCCGTAGGAGCAGTGGCGGACGTCCTCGAGCTGGTGCCCCGCCCCCCGGTCCATGCAGAAGTTGAAGAAGGTGAAGTCCGACCAGCGGTCGATGGGGTAGTAGAAGATGTTCACGCGCTGGTCCTGGGCCGCCCGGCTCGTGCCGATATCGGCCTGGTCGTCCAGCCGCAGCGTGAAGTCGTGCATGCCCACGTGGGCGGCCACGTCCACGCCCAGGTCCTCGAGAAGCCCGTACATCACGTGGGCGTGGCGCACCTCGTCCTTCACGATCTGCGCCACCACGTGCTTCTCCTCGACGCTCGGGGCCTTCATGATCCATGGCACGTAGCCGAAGGCGCCGGCCAGCTCGGAATCGGCCTGCATGGTCATGAGGTGGATGAGGTTCTGCTTGTAGTCCTCGGTCATCTCGTCGGGGGACTCGATGCGCTCCCCCGCCTCGATCCTCGCCAGGAGCCGGGCGTCGGGCTCGGTCATGGGGCTCTCCTTTCCACCACCCGCACCGCCTTCCCCTCGCTGCGGGGTAGGCTCTTGGGCGGGACGATGGCGATGTCCGGGTTCAGGCCCAGGTGGCCGCGGAGGCACTCCGCCACGCGGGCGGCGAGCCGGAGGACCTCGGGGCGGCTCGAGTCGAAGCCTCCCCACTCGCGCACGAGCTGCTCGGCCGGCTCGACGTGGACGGCGAGGGCGGGAAAGGCCTCCGTGCGGTCCACCACGAGCTGGTAGTGGGGCGCCAGCTCGGGGAGCGTCAGGAGCGCCGCCTCGAGCTGCGAGGGATAGACGTTCACGCCCTTGATGATGAGCATGTCGTCGGTGCGGCCCTTGATGCGGGCCATGCGGGCGGTGGTGCGCCCGCAGCGGCAGGGCCCGGGATCGAGCGCCGTCACGTCACCCGTGCGGTAGCGGAGGATGGGCAAGGCCTCCTTGGTCAGGCACGTGAGGACGAGCTCCCCCTCCCTGCCGGGCGGGAGCGGCTCGCCCGTGGCGGGGTCGACGATCTCGGGCAGGAAGTGGTCCTCGTTGACGTGCAGGCCCGCGCGCGCCGGGCACTCCGCGGCCACCCCCGGCCCGATGATCTCCGAGAGGCCGTAGAAGTCGAGCGCCGTCACGCCCCACAGCTCCTCGAGCTGGCGCCGCATCGCCTCCGTCCACGGCTCGGCGCCGAACATGCCGTAGCTGAGCCCGATGGACTTGGGCGCAATGCCCTGCTCGGCCATCGCCTCCCCGATGTGGAGCGCGAACGACGGCGTGCAGGCCAGGCCCTGCGGGCGGAAGTCCTGGAGCAACATGATCTGCCGCAGCGTATTGCCCGAGGACAGGGGCACCACCGCCAGGCCCATGTGCTCGGCCCCGTCGTGAAAGCCGAGCCCGCCGGTGAAGAGCCCGTAGCCATAGGCGACCTGGATCATGTGGCCGGGCTCGGCGCCGGCCGCCGCGAGCGAGCGGGCCATCACCTCGCGCCAGACCTGGAGGTCCCCCCTGGTGTAGCCGACCACGGTGGGCTTGCCGCTCGTGCCCGACGAGGCATGGATGCGCGCGATCTGCGACAGCGGCACGGCGAAGAGGCCGAAGGGGTAGTGCTCGCGCAGGTGGTGCTTGCGCGTGAAGGGCAGCTCGCGGAGCTGGTCCAGGCTGCGGATCGCCTCCGGCGCCAGCCGGGCGGCGGCGAACGCGTCGCGGTAGAAGGCCACCCGGTCCACCGCCAAGCGCATCGCGCGCTGCAGCCGCTCGAGCTGGAGCGTCGCGCGCGCGGCGGGGGCCTGCGTCTCGGCCTCCACGTCCCAGATCACGCCGGGCAACTCCGCGGGGGGCCCGTCATCGCACCGACACGCTCCGGCACAGCCAGGTCTGGCGCTCGAGGAAGCGCGCGATGACCTCGAGCCGGCGCGGGTCCGAGGCCGCCTCCAGGCTCACGCGCCCTGGCAGCACGTAGCGCACCTCGTCGTAGGACACGAGCACGCGCAGCAGCGTTCGCACCCGCGGGTCGGGGGCCATGAGACCCCGCCGTCCGGGATCGCCGATCTCCGGCTCCCACTCGGGCTGGAAGGTCAGCCGGAGGTCGCGCGGCGCCGGCGCGTCCATCACGTCCGCGCCCGCAGCCGCGCGTAGTGCCCCGCCATCGCCTCGACCTGGGCGGCCGCCGCGAAGCTCCGCGCGGCCACCGCCCGAGCCTGGCGGCCCATCGCCTGACGGCGCTCGCCGTCCAGCAGCAGGCTGATGGCGGCATCCGCCAGCTCGCCGGCCTCCGGCTTGGTCAGCACGCCCGTCTCTCCGTCCTCCACCACCTCCTCCACGCCGGAGGCCCGCACGGCCACCGCCGGCAGCCCGCAGGCATGCGCCTCGGCCAGCACGAGGCCCTGCGTCTCCGTCTCCGAGGCGAAGAGGAAGAGGTCGGCCGCCTGGTAGTACGGCGGCAGCTCCGACTGGGCCAGGCCTCCGGCGAAGTGGATGCCGTCGCGCGCCGGGCTCCGCCGGGCCCGGGAGGACAGGGCCTCGGCGTGGCTGCCCTGGCCCACGAGGAGCAGCCGGGCACCCGGCAGCGCGTCGGCCACGAGCCCGAAGGCGTCGATCACGCGCTCCACGCTCTTCTCCCGGTCCAGACGGCCGACGTAGAGGCAAAGCGGGGCGTCCGGCGACAGCCCGAGGCGGCGGCGCGCCGCCGCCCGGTCGCCCGGGCGGAAGCGGTCGAGGGCCACGCCGGTGGGCACCACCGCCATCGGCGTCCGCACGCCCCGCTCGCCGAGCATGGCGGCGATGCGGGCGGACGGGGCGACCACGAGGTCGGCCGAAGCGGCGAACCGGCACGACAGCCGCACCGCGAGGGCGGCGACGAAGCGCTCGGGCAGCGGCACGTAGTGGGCGTACTTCTCGTAGCGCGTGTGGTAGGTGAAGACCAGCGGGACGCCCAGGCGGCGGGCCAGCCGCCGCGCCGTCACCCCGAGGAGGAACGGGTGGTGCGCGTGCACGACGTCCGGACCGAGGCCGCGCGCGATGCGCGCCAGCCGCGCCGACACGGGCACGGGCAGCGCGAAGCCGGGGTAGGTCGGCGCGGCTACCGAGGGGTAGCGGAACACTCCCGGCGGGTCCGCGAAGGCCGCGCAGGGAGCGGGAGCGAAGACCCAGGCCTCGTGGCGCAGATCATGGAGGCCCTGGCGGAGCGTCTCGACCGCGGTGGTGACCCCTCCGCGGAAGGGCAGGTAGTTGTTGGTGAACAGTGCGACGCGCATCCACTACTCATCGGGCCGGCTCGGGTCCTTCCCGCGATCGATGAAGTCCCCGGGCTTGATCGACTCCAGCCACTCCTTGACCTTCGCCTCGTCCTCCGCCTTCGGGGCCTCCTCGCCCTCCGCCCCCTCGCGCGCGCCCTCCACCTTCTGCGCGCGCTGGACCACGTCCTCGGCCACGAAGATGGGCACGGCCACGCGGAGGGCCAGGGCGATGGCATCCGACGGGCGCGAGTCCACCGTGATCTCCGCCGACCCGAGCTGGAGGTGGATCATGGCGAAGAAGGTGTTGTCGCGGAGGTCGTTGACCACCACCTTCAGCACCCGCGCCTTCAGCGACGCCAGGATGTTCTTGATCAGGTCGTGGGTCTGCGGCCGCGCGGCGGGGATCTTCTCCAGCTCGACGGCGATGGCGTTGGCCTCGGCCAGCCCGATCCAGATCGGGAACTGGCGCTTCTCCTCGTGGTCGGACAGGATGAGCACGGGCAGGTTCGAGGTCGGATCCAGCGCGAGCTGCTTGACCTTCATCTCGACCCACATGGCGCGCTCTCCTCCCTACGCGGCGGGCTCGGTGGCGCGGGGGCGCGGTCCACCAGCTCTCCGCGCAGGCTGTGCGGCAGGGCCTGGCGGATGCGGACGGGCACGACCGCGCCGTGGAGGTCGCGGCCCTCGGGATCGAGGTTCACGACGCGGTTGCAGGGCGTGCGGCCGGTGGCCTCGCGCGCGTTCTTGCGCGAGACCCCGTCCACGAGGATCTCCACCACCCGTCCCTCGAGGGCCCGGCTCCGCTCCGCGCCCACGCGCACCGCCGCCTCGAGGAGCCGGCTGTTCCGGCTCGCCTTGACCTCGTCGGGCACCTGGTCGGGCATGGCCGCCGCCGGGGTGCCCGGCCGCCGCGAGTAGCGGAAGGCGAACACGTTGTCGTACCCGACGCGCTCCACCATCTCCACCGTCTGTGCGAAGTCGTCCTCCGTCTCGCCCGGAAAGCCCACGATGAGGTCGGTGGACAGCGCGATGCCCGGCACGGTCTCCGTGAGCTCGGCGATCAGCTCCAGGTAGCGGCTCCGCGTATAGCCCCGGTTCATCCGCGCCAGCACGGTGTCGGAGCCCGACTGGAGCGGCAGGTGCAGGTACTCCATCACCTTGGGCACGTCGCGGATGGCGCGGATGAGCCGCGAGGTGAGGTTGTAGGGGTTCGAGGTCGTGAACCGGATGCGCGCGAGGCCGGGGACCTCGTCGACGCGCTCGAGGAGGGCGGCCAGGTCGGTGGCCGGCGTGAGGTCCCGCCCGTAGGCGTTGACCGTCTGGCCGAGCAGGGTCACCTCCCGGCAGCCCCGGGCGGCCAGCTCCCGGATCTCCTCGACAATGGCCTCCGGCGGGTGGCTGCGCTCGCGCCCGCGCGTGGTCGGCACCACACAGAACGTGCAGTGCTTCTCGCACCCCTCCATCACGGTGACGAAGGCCTTGAGCCGGCCGGCCTCGTCGGGCCGCGCGGTGATCTTGACCAGCGGCCCCTCGCCCGTCTCGAGCACCGGCCGCCGCTCACGGCGCGCGCGCGCCACCAGGTCTTGCACGCGCGCGATGGCGGGCGAACCGAAGACGAGATCGACGTAGGGCGCGCGCTCCTGGATGCGGCCCTGCTGGAGCTGGGCCATGCAGCCCATCACGCCGATGATCAGATCGGGGTTCTGGCGCTTGAGGTGCTTGAGCGCGCCGAGCTGGGAGTAGACCTTGTCCTCGGCCTTCTCGCGGATCGAGCAAGTATTGAGGATGATCAGGTCGGCCTCGTCGGCCCGGTCGGTGATCTCGTAGTCGGCGTGCCTGAGCAGCCCGGCCACCCGCTCCGAGTCGTACTCGTTCATCTGACAGCCGTAGGTAATCAGGTGGAGTTTGGACATAAAATATCGCGACTTACGTTAGCATCCGGCTCCGATGATGTCAAAGACAACCGCGCCGGTCAGAGCGATTCTTCGAAGACGCCGATCCGGCGGAACTTCTCGTAGCGCTCCTGGACCAGCTCGGCGGCCGACCGCGACCGGAGTTGCCAGAGATGCTCGCGCAGCGCCAGCCGGAGGCTCTGCGCCGTCTCCTCCCAGTTGCGGTGGGCGCCGCCCACCGGCTCGGGCACGATGCCGTCGATGACCCCGAGCCGGAGGAGATCGGGGGCCGTCGTGCGCATGAGCTGGGCCGCCTCCGGAGCCTTCGAGGCATCCCCCCAGAGGATGGCCGCGCAGCCCTCGGGCGAGATCACCGAGTAGATCGCATGCTCCAGCATGAGGACGCGGTTGCCCACCCCGATGGCGAGGGCGCCCCCGCTGCCCCCCTCCCCGGTGACGACGCAGACGATGGGGGTGCGGAGGGCCGCCATCTCGCGCAGGTTCCGGGCCACCGCCTCCCCCTGCCCGCGCTCCTCGGCCCCCAGCCCCGGATAGGCGCCCGGCGTGTCGATGAAGGTGAGGATGGGCTTGCCGAACCGGGCGGCGAGCTGCATGAGCCGGAGCGCCTTGCGATAGCCCTCGGGGTGCGGCATGCCGAAGTTGCGGGCGATGTTCTCGCGGGTGTCGCGCCCCTTCTGGTGGCCGATCACCACCACGGGCTGGCCCTCGAAGGTGGCGAGGCCGCCCACGATCGCCGCGTCGTCGGCGAACACGCGGTCGCCGTGCAGCTCGATGAAGTCGTCGAGCAGCAGCCGGACGAGGTCGAGGGTGTGGGGCCGCTTGGGGTGGCGGGCGAGCTGGGCGCGCTGCCAGGCGGTCAGGTGGCCGTAGACGCGCTGCTGCATCCGCCGGAGCCGCTCCTCGAGCTTGCCGATCTCGTCGCGGACGGCGAGCGGATCCTCCGCCGCGCGCAGCTCGGCGATCCGGTTCTCCAGCTCCAGGATCGGCTTCTCGAACTCAAGCCCGTCCGGCATACTCCACGACCACGCTGTTGCGTCCGAGCAGCCGCTCCACCTCCGCCACCAGCTCGGCCGCCGGCTCCACCCGGCAGCCCGACACCTTCACGACCACCTCGTGCTCCGGCAGCAGCACGTGCAGGAAGAGCGGCGTCGTGCCCGGATGGGTGCGGCAGGCCGCCCGGACCTGCTCGAGCACCTGCTCGAGGGCCGTGCCGTCGGCGCGCACCCGGATCCGGCACGTGTGCGCGTGGCGGCTGTCACCATCCTCAACATGCCTGTCGGCATGTTGACCGTGGGCGAGAGGGTCGCGGCGTCCCGCGAGGCTTGGGCTGACGTTCTGCAGTCCTCCGTCGACCGGGGCGATCTCTTCGACGAGGAGGACTCGGCCCTTGTCGGTGTCGTCGATCCGGCCCTTGACGAGGACCGGGCCCGGGCTGCGCAGGGCGGCGCCGCAGGTCTTGCGGGCCTCGGGGAAGATGGTCAGCGCCACCGCGCCATCCGCCGCCTCGAGCGTGGCGAAGGCCATGCGGTTGCCGCTCTTCGTCGCGCGCTCCCGGAGGCTCGAGACCTGGCCCAGCACGGCGACGCGGGCACCCACCGGACGCCCGGCCAGCTCGATCGCGGAGAGGCTGCCGAGCTGCCGCGCCGTCTCTCCGTAGCGCGCGAGCGGATGGCCGGAGAGGTAGAAGCCGAGCACCTCCTTCTCGTAGGCGAGGAGCTGCTCGGACGGCCACTCCGCCAGCGGCGGGAGCCCGGGCGTGGCCCCGCCGCTCTCGGCGGCGGGCGAGCCCGGCGAGTCGAAGAGCGACCCCTGCCCTTCCTCGCGCTCCCGCTGCCGCCGCTGGCCCGCCTCCATGGCCTGGTCCAGCCCCGCGAGGAGCGCGGCCCGCGCCGTCTTGAGGCAGTCGAAGGCGCCCGCCTTGACCAGGCTCTCGATCACGCGCCGGTTGACCATGCGCAAATCGGCGCGGGCGCAGAAGTCGCCGAGGGAGCGGAATGGCCCGCCCGACTGGCGCAGCGCGATGATCGACTCGATGGCCGTGGCGCCCACGTTCTTGATGGCGGCCAGTCCGAAGTGGATGGTGTCGCCCGCCACGGTGAACTTCGCCCTCGAGAGGTTGACGTCGGGGGGCCCCACCGCGAGCCCCATGGCGCGGCACTCGTCCATGTACTGGACGATCTTGTCCGTCTTGTCCATTTCCGACGTGAGCAGCGCGGCCATGAACTCCACCGGGTAGTTGGCCTTGAGGTACGCCGTCTGGTACGCGACCAGGCCGTAGCACGCGGCATGCGACTTGTTGAACCCGTAGCCGGCGAACTTCTCGATCAGCTCCCAGATGCGCTCGGCCTTGCGGGCCTCGATCTGGTTGGTCCGGCAGCCCACGATGAACTTGGCCTTCTGGGCGGCCATGAGCTCGCGATCCTTCTTGCCCATGGCCTTGCGGAGGGTGTCGGCCTCGCCGAGGGTGAAGCCGGCCAGGTCGGCGGCCAGCCGCATCACCTGCTCCTGGTAGACCATGATCCCGTAGGTCTCCTGCAGGTGCCGCTCCATGGCCGGGTGCTCGTAGGTGATGCGGGACTCGCCGTGCTTGCGCTTGATGAAGTCCGGGATCAAATCCATGGGGCCCGGCCGGTACAGCGCGACCATGGCGATGATGTCCTCGATGCGCTCGGGCCGGAGCTTCTGGAGGGCCTCCCGCATCCCCGCCGACTCGAGCTGGAACACCCCGTACGTGCGCGCCTCGCCGAGGAGCTGGTACGTGCGGACGTCGTCGAGGGGAATCCCGTCGGGGTCGAGCGCGATCCCGCGCGAGGCCTTGATGATGCCGACGGCGTCCACGATCACCGTGAGGGTCCGCAGGCCGAGGAAGTCCATCTTGAGGAGCCCGAGCTTGTCGATGGGCCCCATGGCGTAGCCGGTGATCAGCTCCTCGCGCTTGGGGTCCTTGTAGAGCGGGATCCGCTCCATCAAGGGCTCGTCGGAGATGACCACCGCCGAGGCGTGGACGGAGGCGTGCCGGGTGCCGCCCTCGAGGGTCCGCGCCACCGCCCACAGCTCGCTCACCCGCTCGTCGCGCTTGACGAGCTGGGCCAGCTCGAGCGACCTCTCGAGCGACTCGTCCAGCGTGATGTTCAGCGGAAAGCCCGGCACCAGCTTGGCGAGGCGGTCGGCCTCGCCGTACGACAGCCCGAGGACCCGGGCCACGTCGCGGATCACCGCCTTGGCGCCCATCGTGCCGAACGTGATGATGTGCGCGACGCGGTCCGCCCCGTAGCGGTCCACCACGTAGCGGATCACCTCGTCCCGCCGGTCGTCGGCAAAGTCGATGTCCATGTCGGGCATGGAGATGCGCTCGGGGTTCAGGAAGCGCTCGAAGAGGAGCCCGTAGCGGAGGGGATCCACGTTGGTGATGCCGAGGCAGTAGGCGACGAGCGAGCCCGCGGAGGACCCGCGCCCCGGCCCCACCGCGATGCCCTGGCGTCGCGCGTGGGCGATGAAGTCCCACACGACGAGGAAGTAGCCCGAGAACCCCATGGTCGAGATCACCGACAGCTCGTAGCGGAGCCGCTCGACCGCCGCGTCCGCGGCGCTGGCGCCGTAACGCTGCGTGAGGCCCTGCCAGGCAAGCTCCTCGAGGTAGGAGTCGAGGGTATGCCCCGCAGGCACCTGGTAGCGCGGCAGGTGGAACTTACCGAAGGACAGGGCGAGGTCGCAGCGCTCCGCCACCGCCAGGGTGCTCTGGTAGGCCTCGGGCAGCTCGGCGAACACGCGCCGCATCTCGTCGGCCGATTTGAGGTAGAACTCCTCGGTGGAGAAGCGCCAGCGATTCGGGTCGTCCATGGTGGTGCCGGTCTGGATGCAGAGCAGCGCCTCGTGGGCGCGGGCATGCCCGGCCTCGAGGTAGTGCGAGTCGTTGGTCCCGCAGAGGGGCGCGCCGATGGCCTGGGCGATGCGGACGGTGCCCGCGGTGGCCACCGCCTGCGCCTCGATGCCGTGCGACTGCACCTCCATGAAGTAGAAGTCCTTGCCGAACACCTCCTGATACCAGCCCGCCGCCTGCTTGGCCTTGGCCTCCTCGCCGTCGGTGAGGAGCCGGCTCACCTCCGAGTTGAGGCACCCCGAGAGCACGAGGAGCCCGTCGGCGTGCTGGGCCAGGAGCTCGCGGTCCACGCGGGGCTTGTAGTA
>Ga0184637_10001873_pt1 | contig 13845 bp, 12 predicted proteins | sample PLM3_127_b2_FD_133143 | JGI IMG/M metagenome (GOLD analysis project Ga0184637, IMG submission 133143) | Groundwater sediment microbial communities from an aquifer in East River, Colorado, USA - PLM3_127_b2 | ecosystem: Environmental > Terrestrial > Soil > Riparian zone | place: USA: East River...
CGTGGGATTGCGGGAGAAGGAGCGGATCAAGAGCACCTTCGGCCAGTACGTGGACCCGCGGATAGTCACCGGGCTGCTGGACAACAAACTGACTACCCTCGGCGGCGAGCGCCGGGTAATGACCGTGTTCTTTTCCGATCTCGAGGGCTTCACCCAAATCTGCGAGCAGATGACTCCCGACGGCGTGGTGCGCTTCCTCAACCAGTACTTCACGCTGATGTCCGGGCCGATCCGGGACCACCACGGCATACTCGACAAGTTCATCGGCGACGGCATCATGGCCTTCTGGGGGCCGCCGTTCACCGACGAGAAAGAGCACGCGCGGCTGGCGTGCTTTTCCGCGCTGGAGCAGATGGCGCGGCTGGAAACGTTCCGCCGCATGCTGCCGGACCTCCTGGGCCTGCGCAAGGGGTTGCCGACCATCAATATCCGCATGGGCATCGCCACCGGCGACGTCACCGTCGGCAGCATCGGCTCGGAATCGTCCAAGGGCTACACGGTGATGGGCGATACCGTCAACCTGGCGTCGCGGCTGGAGGGCGCCAACAAGGAGTACGGCAGCGGCATCCTGATCAGCGAGGACACCTGGAACATGGCGCGGGACGCGGTCGAGGTACGCGAGCTGGACAACATCCGCGTCGTCGGCAAGAGCGAGCCGGTGCGGGTGTTCGAACTGCTCGGGCGCAAGGGCCAGCTCGACGCCGCAATGCAGGAACTGCAGGGCCGCTTCGCGCAGGGCCTGCAGCATTACCGGCAACGCGAGTGGGACCGGGCGGAAGCGGCCTTCGAAGCCTGCCTGAAGCTCAGGCCGGACGATGCGCCGTCGAAAGCACTGCTGTCACGGCTCCGGCATTTCCGGGACCATCCGGCCGATCACGACGCGGATGGCGTGTGGAACCTTACTAAGAAATAGCAGCCGGCACTGTTAGCAGGTGCAGGTCGGGCTGAAGGACTTGTCGCAGCAGACGATCTTCCCCGCGCGGCAGCCGCAAACTCCCTTGTTCTTCTCGCAGCAGGCCTGCTGGGCGAGCAATTCATTCGAAGCGCCGTTCTTCATCACCGCTTCGCAAACCGCGTCGCTCCCGCCCGGCTGGAGCCGCGGCACCGCGCCGGTGTCGCCCCCGGCGAGCATCGACAAGGCTGCGATCAGCACCATTGCATAGATGTGTTTCATGTTTGCCTCCAGCTCCTATTGAACATTCGGTAAATGGTTGACGAACCATTTACCGCCATCCATTTCCTCTCTCCGCTCGGGAGAGGGGGAAGGGGTGAGGGATCGAGCATCGTCAAGCATTTTGCGGATGCTCGATAATAACGGCTTCGATGGTGTTTCGTTGACATGCTGTATCGCTTCGTCACCTCGTCATTCGGGCTTGATGCCTGCAATTTTCACAATCTCGCCCCACTTCTTCAGTTCCGACCTCATGTAGGCGAGGAACTCGTCAGGGCCGGAGGGCGTTGGCACCGTGCCCTCCGACAGCATGCGATCGATAACGTCCTTCTGGTTCAACGTGGCGATGGTCTCCTTGCTCAGCCGCAGCACGATGTCCCGGGGCATATTGGCGGGCCCGATCAAGCCGCCCCATGCCACGCACTCGAACCCCGGCACGCCGGCTTCAGCGACAGTCGGGAAATCGGGCAGCGACGGGATCCGCTTGGCGTTGCCGACGCCGAGCGCTTTTACCCGGCCGCTGCGCACGTGAGGCAATATCGCCGGGATGCTGCTCCAGGTGAGCTGCGTTTCGCCGGAAAGCACGGCGATGACGGCGGGCGCCGTGCCCTTGTAGGGAACGTGCACGGTCTTTACCTTGGCCATCGATTCGAACAGTGCGGCGGCAAGGTGCCCGGTGTTGCCGGAGCCGGGCGAGGAGTAGGCGATCTCGTCCGGTCGCGCCTTGGCGAGCGCGATCAACTCCTTCACGTTCTTCACCGGCAGCGACGGGTGCGAGACCAGCAGCAGCGGGAAAGTCACCATGTTGGCAATGTAGGTGAAGTCCCTCACCGTGTCGTGGGGCAGCTTGGCATAGACGAACGGATTGACCGCCAGCGGGCCGGCCGAAGCGGCTGCGATGGTGTAACCGTCCGGTGGCGAGGTCTTCAGGTTCTCGAGACCGACGATGGCGTTGGCGCCGGGGCGATTGTCCACCAGCACCTGCTGTCCGAGGCGCTCGGACAGGCCCTTGCCCACGATCCGCCCGATGTAGTCCACCCCGCCGCCGGCCGGGAACGGCACGATCAGCCGGATCGGCTTGGCGGGATAAGCTTGGGACAGCGCCACGGCCGGCCACGCGCACAGCGCAGCGAATGACAGCGCGAGAATTCTTTTAGTTCTGGTCATTTCCTCCTCCCGGTATCTCGTATTTCGTAGGGGAAACTTGGCCGAATCACGACGCTTTGTCAAGCGATCAGGTGAAAGCAACATCAGCCACAGAGAACCAGGAACAACAATTGAACCGCCAAGCACGCCAAGAGAACCACCGTCGAACAATATTAGCCACAGGGGACACAGAGAAGAAAGACAATTGAACCGCCAAGAACGCTAAGCCCGCCAAGATATTCAGAAATGAAATGACTTAACGACTGCCATAACCGGCCCGAGCCAGCGACACGAAGTGCCGCAGGTGAGGGTCCGAGTTCATGGTCGGGTTGGCCGCCAACGAAGACCATACTTTATCGTGACACAAAATCGACCATGGCCGATTCGAAGGCCTTGGGGTTCATGCGGTGCATCGCATGTGCGGCGTCAGGAATAACCACCAGCTCGGCCGAAGGCAGACAATGCCGTGTGGCATCAATGATTTTCGCGTAGATCCGTGGGGACTTTTCGCCCCGCATAAGCAACAACGGCATCGTCAATCCACCTACAACGCTACAAGTCACCGGAGCAGATGCACCCATGTCTCGGATCAGTGTCCATGCGTTGTCCCGTGATCTCTGTCGATCCTCTTCACTCAGGCGCTTCCAGGAACCGGCCACGTGTCTGTCGGCCCACATTTCCAATCCGCCGTCTATATCGCCCTGTTCGAATCGAGCAGCGGTAGCCCTCAGGGCTGCGGCGACTGTCCCGCCTTCCTGGGCGGAGACTGAACCCCGCACGAGTGAATAGAATCCAGGCTCCAGTAGGACTAGTTTCTTAACAAGATCCGGATGGGATCGTGCGACAAGCGCCGCAACAATCCCGCCACGCGAGTGTGCGACAAGGTAAACCGGACCGATGGCCAATTCTTGGATGAACGCTCCCAGGTCTTCCGCATGCTGCGGAGTGGAAAACGTGTCGCCTTGGCCATTCCAACGCTCTGGATAATAGTGACGCAGGCTCACCGTGATGAGCCGGAAGTTCGGCGGGGGCGAAGATATTTGCTCCTTCCAGGATCGATAGTCCGAGTTACCGCCGTGCACGAGCACAATTGCCGGGCCCGACCCACGCTCGAGATATGCCATCGGATAGCCATTGACCATCAACGTCTTGACACCGGGTGGAAGGTCCCATGGCGCGGCTGAAACTACGCTCCCCGCCAGCCCCAGCGCGATTAGTAAGATCCGAAGCATCAGTCCTCCCTGACGGTACGCTGCGTTACTCCATATTCGACGGCTAACGAATAGGTGGCACCGCATGGATGCCGAAAACATAGTTTGGCATATCAACTGTCCAGATGCAGATATCCATATCTGCGCTGGACTATCCGGATGCATACAGATTCCAGGGACGGTTTGTTGATTTTCATTCTCCGTGTCCTCTGTGTTTTCTGTGACTAATGCTTTTTGTTCCTGATTTTATCGACGTCCATCTGCGTTCGACCCTCCCTTGCAGGGCGCGCACCGGCTTGCATGCCGGTGCCGCTCGTCCGGCGCGGACCATGGACCACGAATTCCCGGTCTCGCCCCCCGCCCCTCTCCCGATCCTCACCCCCGCCCCTCTCCCAAGCTGAGAGGGGAGGCTCGAGCTTGCCCTTCTTCTCTAGGGAGAAGGGGAAGGGATGAGGGATCGAGAGGGGAGGCTCGAGCTTGCCCTTCTCCTTGGGGAGAAGGGGAAGGGATGAGGGATGGGCGGCTAAATCAGTTTTTGCATTAACCAGTTCGCCGTCGCGCACAGCGCCCCGTCGGTGCCGGGCGCGCCCAGCAGCTGCACGCCGAGCGGCAGGCTGTTGACCTGCAGCAGCGGCAGCGAGAACGCCGGCAGCCCCAGCCACGAGCCGTAGATGAGGAAAGTGCGGCTGCCGGTGTAGTCCAGGCCGGTGATTGCCGGGCCGGAGGCGGCGAGAGTGATGTAGCCGTCGGCGCCGCCCGCCGTCTCATGCACGAGGTGCCTGACGCGCCTGCGGTTCTCCAGCAGCTTCTCGTAAGCGTCGGGCGACATTTTGCGCGCCTGGTCGATCAGGCCGTGAATCCGCTTGCCGATGACCTTGCCGAAGCGCGCAATGTAATCCTCGTACGGCCACTTCATTTCCCAGGCGACGATGGCGATGGCGCCGTCCACGCCGGCATCGAGCGCCGCTTCCAGCCTGGCAACGCCCGGATCGTTGTCACGGCTCGCAATCGGGACGCCGGCGAACTGGAGAGCGGCGATGGTTTCGTTGAACGCGTCCTCGGTGCCGCTGTCGATCTCGGTCCAGCCGCGGGTGTAGAGCCGGATGAGCTTGCGCGGCTTGCGGGGCAGCGGCGGTTGCGTCCCCGCGCCGGTCAGAAAGGGGTGGCCCGGGCTGCCGATCGATAGCGAGACATGGGACGCGACGCGCCACGCGTCATCGAGCGTGCCGGCCAGCATGCCGAGGTGGTCGCAGGTCGCCGAAAGCGGGTGAATTCCGGCGGTGTGCAGCGCGCCGATCGTCGGCTTGAAGCCTACCACACCGCAGTACGAGGCGGGCCGCAGGGTGGAGGCCTGGGTCTGGGTGCCGAGCGCCACCGGCACCATGCCGGCGCCGACGGACGCAGCCGAGCCGCTGGAAGAGCCGCCCGGTGTGCGCTCCGGGTCGAACGGGTTGGTGGTCGGGCCGGAATAGCCGATGGCGAACTCGGTGGTGACGGTCTTGCCGATGATCACGGCGCCGCCGCTTCGCAGCGCCGCGACGCACGCCGCGTCCTGTCCCGATTGCCAGCCATTGAACGCCGGGCAGTTCATCTGGGTCGGCATGTCGGCGGTGGCGATGATGTCCTTGATCGCCACCGGGCAGCCGTCCACGGGCGACAGCGGCCGGCCCGCCTGGTAGCGCCTGGTCGCAGCGTCCGCGGCCTTGCGTGCCGCCGCCGCGTTGAGCGTGACGAACGCCTTGACCGTCCGGTCGCGCGCGGCGATTACCGCGAGGCAGCGCTCGAGGAAATCGCGCGGCGTGCGCGTGCCCGACACAAAATCGGGCAGCGCGTGCGAGAACGATACGACGTTGGGGTTGTGCCAGCGTTTCATTATGTCAGGTACTCTTTGTTAGCTATAATCGTTCCACATTAAAGATTACGGCCCGAACCGGCAAGGGGAGCGGGCGGTCGGGTAATGTGCCATGGGTGGAGGAGGGATGATGAACAGAAGAATGACTCCGGCGCCGGCATTGGCTGCCGCCGTGGCGCTGTTCGGTATCGCGCAACTGTCTTGGGCCCAGGCCGGCAACTGGCCGACCCGTCCGATACGCTTCATCGCGGCAAATGCACCGGGCGGCGGCCTCGACATCGTCGCCCGCGCGCTGAGCCCGAAGCTGAGCGCCGCATTCGGCCAGCAGGTGATCGTGGACAACCGCGCCGGCGCCGCCGGCAGCGTGGCGTCCGACATCGTGTCCAAATCGGCACCCGACGGCTACACGATCATGGTCGCCTCGCTCGGCGGGCTGGCGGTCAACACCCATCTCTACAAAGGCCTGACCTACAATCCCCTGCGGGATTTCGCGGCAGTCACCTGGGCCACCTCGGGCAGCAACGTCCTGGTCGTGCACACCTCGGTGCCGGCAAAGTCGGTGAAGGAGCTGATCGCCCTGGCGAAGGCGCAACCTGGCAAGCTCGCCTACGGCTCGTCGGGGGCGGGCAACGCGGGGCACCTCGCGGCGGAACTGTTCAACAGCATGGCCGGGACGAAGATGGTGCACGTGCCGTACAAGGGTGGGGCGCCGGCGATGATGGATCTGCTGGCCGGCCAGGTGCAACTGGTATTTTCGTCCGCGCCGACCGCGGTGCCGCAGGTGAAGGCGGGCAGGATTCGCGGGCTGGCGGTCACCACCGCCAGTCGCTCGGTAGTGCTGCCCGAACTGCCCACCATCGCGGAAGCGGGGCTTCCCGGCTTCGAGGCCGACAACTGGTACGGTATCGTCACTGTCGCGAAGACGCCGCGCCCGATCGTCGAGCGGCTGCACGCCGAGATCGTGCGCGCGCTCCATTTGCCCGACGTCAAGCAGTTGCTGCTGACGCAGGGGCTCGAGGTCAGGACCAGCACGCCACAGGAGTTCGGGGCGTACATGAAGTCGGAGTACGAGAAGTGGGCCACGGTGATCAGGAACGCCGGCATCGTGGCGAACTGAGGCGTGGGTATGCGGGCAAACCGGCGGATACTGGGCCTGGCCGTACTGGTGGCCGCGCTCGTGGCGGGCGCTGCCGGCGCCCATAACCATGGGCCGATGAAGGGCGGGAGCACAGCGTCCGTGGCGGGAACGGAAAACAGGAACGGCAAGATCGCGGCGAAGAAGATCGAGAAGCTGGCCTGCGCGCTCGGCACCCAGGACAACCACGCGCGCATCGCGGTCGAGCTGGTGAACGGCAGGGTCAACCGCTTCGCCTACTACAGCATCTGGAAGCCGCGTACCTGCTCGATGGAGGTCGAGCGCGGCGACGTTTATAGCCGCTGGGAGGACACGGGCAGCGTCACCGTCGTCACGCTGTCGGAGGACACCGGCGCCTTCCTCATCGGGCACGAGGCGGGGAAGCGCTTCCATTTCATCTTCCGCGACATCGACCGCATGCGTTACTGCGGCATGGAGGGCAAGGTGAGCGGAAGCCTGACCATCGCCCGCGGCGAGCCGCGCTGCGCGCTGGACGGCGTGATGGAGAACGGCGAATAGACGGGATCGACCGTGAGCGACAGCGCGAGACAGCTCATCGACGCCATTCCGTTGTTCTCCGGCATCGAGCGCGCCGGGCTCGAGGGGATACTGCGCATCTTCCGGCCGGTCAGTATCGCCGCCGCCGCGCCGCTGGTGCGCCAGGGGCAATCCGCGGACGGCGCGTACATCATCGAATCAGGCAGCGCGGATGTCATTACCGCGCTGCCGGGCGGCGGGGAGGCGACCGTCGCGTCGCTCGGGCCGGGCAGCGTGCTGGGAGAGATGGCGCTGCTGGAGAGCGGCACGCGCTCCGCGACGGTGATCGCCAAAGCGCCGGTGAAGGGCTATTTCGTCGAACGCGACAGCTTCCGCATGCTGCTCGCCCAGCGCGAGCGCGCTGCGTTCATCATCCAGAACCGGATCACGCTGACGCTGTGCCAGCGGGTGCGCGAGCTGAACGACCGCATCGTCGCGTCGAGCGCCTTGCAGAACGTGGTGTTGCCCCTGTCCGGCCAGACGGCGGGGCCGGAGAGCCTGCGGCGCGGGCAATGCTCGTTTGACTACCGCGCGTTCCTGCCGCTGCTGCCGATATTCAAGCGCTTCAGCGCCGACGAGCTTGCTGAATTCGCCGGGATGACGGAGTTGCTGGAGCTGGACCGCGGGCGCATCCTGTTCCACCAGGACGATCCGGGAGTGGCCGCGTACGTGGTGGTGCGCGGGGCACTGGAGGTCGGATGCGCCGAGAACGGCCAGCGTCACCGCATCGGCATACTGGGGCCAGGCCGATTGTGCGGGGTCATGTCGCTGGCGGAGGGGCGTCCCCACAGCATGAGCGCCGCCGCCCGCGAGCGCACGGTGCTGCTGGAGCTCGGCAAGGCGGCGTTCGACGCGCTGTTTGCCGGCCGCGAGTCGGTGGCGGCGAAATTCCAGGACGCGATCAACCGCGAGCTGCTGCAGGCCCTTGCGCGCACCAACAACCATCTGACCCGCCTCATCAGCCAGGCGCGCATCCGCGGCGGTCGGCAGGAGAAGAAGAAAGCAGAGGAGCTGCAGCGCGCGCTGGGGGCGCAGGATGTTAGAAGCAAGGATGAAGGATGAGCGCATGGCAATCAACTGGCTAGGGGGCAAGGTCGACCATCCCATGTCCGACGCCAAACGGGCGCGTCAGCTCATCGACGAGCTGCCGGCGAACGACTCCGCCAAGGCACTCGAGGAAGTCGCGTACTGGCTGGACACGATCAATCAAACCGGGGAGTTCAAGCTCAACCAGCGATTTGAGAACATCGACCTGCTCGACGGCGCCGCCAGAAACCACTTGCGCAAGCTGTCGCAGGATTATCTTTCGATGTCCCGCCAATTGAAGTTTCAGGAGAACCGGCTGTGGAACGCGATCTTCGGCGCGTGGCGGCAGCTTGGCGATGGCTACCTGCACTGCCTCAAGCAGTACGAGGACGGCCTGATCGGCATGACCATCATCAGAAAGAGCCTGCCGGTAATCGTCGCCCGTGTCATCCGGGCGCTGACGTTTCAACTAAAATGGAATTTGCTCCGCTACGGTCCGGTCGAGCCCCGCATCTGGACGGAGCTCGCGCAGGCCTACTCCATCGCCGAAGAAAGAGGCTTTGCGGACAGCGAGATCGCAATCTATACCGGTGCATTCGGCGAGGGCAAAGTGAGACGCGAGTTCCTCACGGCGATGATGTTCTCCGCTTCATCGCCCGATGGCCTGCCGCCATTGCGCCAGGAGATCGCCGAACGGACGGCGGCGCATCTCGCGCCTGCATTCCGGATTTCGACCAAACCGGACGGCTGCACTCATTATATCGACCTGGCATCGCCCGGCCGGGCGGTGCGGCTGTTCAAGGGAGTGGAGCCCAAGGCAACATTGCGTTATTTCGGCGCCGGTAAAGGGCTGGCGGATCTGAATCAGCTGATCGGGAAAATTCTGGAGACGGGCGCACTACCGAAGGGCGTCAATCTCGGCGGCGACTACGACACGGACAACGTCATTGGCACCTTCAGGCATCTCGCCCAGTACTGGTCGGTGCAGCCGCCGGTGCGCGGCTCGGAGCGGCGCCGGAGCGCCGGTCGCATCACGGTGGTGCCGGGACTGAAGGACATCCTCAGGAGGCTCGACCCCTCCAACGACGACACGCTCGACTTCAGCTTGAGCCGGCCCGCGGGTTCCGGGGAAAGCTGGATCGTGGAAAACGTGAGCGATGGCGGCTACGGCTACGGCGCCATCGTCCCCACGGTGAAGAGCGACTGGATCAGGATCAGCATGCTGGTTGGAGTGCTGAGCGAGGCTTCCAAGTACTGGGGAATCGGACTGATCCGCCGCATCACCCGCAACCAGCGGCAGCTGCAGCACGTCGGGATCCAGGTCCTGACGTCGACCGCGATCCCGGTCAGGATCTCGACGTCCCAGGGATTGTCCTTCACCAACGTCGACCGCGATTCGGAGCGGGCGATCCTGCTGTCCACCGGGCCGGATAGCAAAGGCGAGGTTGGCGTCATCATGCGCAGCGGCCTCTTCAATGGCCGCGACAGCCTCGATATGACGGTGCGCGACAAGTCCTTTCGACTGACGCCCGTCGGCCTGGTCGAGGGCAGCGATGATTTTGACTGGGTGAAGTTCAAGGCACAGGGGCAAGCGAAGGGATGAGGGAAGATAAGTTTGCAGTTTGCAGTGGGCAGTTTGCGGTTGCTGCCAACTGACAGCTGCCAACTGCCTACTTATTCCATCCCTCATCCCTCATCCCTCCGTCAAGGCTTGCCCCCCAGCCCGATCGATTGCAGGAAATCCTGCATCTCATCCTGCCGCTTCACCAGGTAGGCGGCAAACTGCGCGCTGCCCATCCAGCGATTCTCGAACACGTTCTTGTGCGAGAACTCCTGCCAGGCCTTGCTCTTGTGGGCCTTTTCCAGCGCGGCTTCCATGACGGCGGCGGCTTCCTTCGGCACGCCGGCGGGCATCGCGAAGCCGCGTCCGGTGCCGATCTGTACTGCAGTGCCGAGTTCGGTCAGCGTCGGGATGTCCGGCAATTGCGCCAGCCGCTTCTCGGTCGTCATGGCCAGCACGCGCATCTGTTTCGCCTCGATGGAGGAAAAGGCCTCGCTCACGTTCTCGGTGGTGAAGTGCACGTGGCCCCCCAGAACCGCGAGCACCGCGTCGCCGCCGCCCTTGAACGAGACGAACCTGAACTTGGTGCCGGTTGCCTTCTCGATCATGTAGAGAGCAAGTCGCCCCGATCCGCCGGGCGAGGTGACGGCGCAAACGATCGTGTCCGCCTGCCTGCGCGCGGCTTCGATCAGATCCTTGAACGTGGCGAACTTGGAGTCGGCCGCGACCATGACGGCCTGCGGGTCGAGCGCGAAAAAGGCGAGTGGCGTGTAGTTACCCAGGCCCAGGCCAAGCTCGGTCCGTGCCGCGTTGGTGAGGAGCGAGCCGGTGGCGACGGTGAGCACGGTATAGGGGTCACCGCGCCGGTTCTTGATGTGGTTGAAAGCGACCGCGCCGCCGCCGCCCGTGCGGTTCGCGACCAGCAGCGGCTGCGTCAGTATCTTCTCCTTCTGCAGGATGTCAGTCACCACGCGGGCGAAGAGGTCGGTGCCGCCGCCGGGCGCGGTATGGACGACAAACTCGATGGATTTTGACGGATAGGCCTGCGCCGATGCTGCAGCGCTCGCCAGGGCGAGACAGGCACCGGCGAGCAGCGTGACGAAATAGCGGACGCGATACCGGAATTCCATGATCTCCTCCAGGAAAGGGGTGTGGCTGTCACACTAGCATAAGTGTAGGGATGAGGGATGAAGGATGAGGGATGAAGGATGACCTGCCGCTTCGCGGCGCAAGGCAGCAGAGAAAAGGGAGAAAAGGCGTGGCCCCCTCTTTGTGTCCTTGGTGTCCTTCGTGTCTATGCTTTTTCGGGAGGAGGAATTTCGAACCAGGTGGCGCGGGCCAGGCCGCGGAGTTCTCCCGATTCGGAGAAAAGCGCAGTGCCGGTGAAGTGCCGGCGGCCGTCGCGGGTGAGCTCCCAACCGATCACCACGCAGCGCTCTCCAATCCTAACGCGCCCGCTGATCGAGGCGGCCATCTCGCCGAGCAGCAGCGGAGTCCCGTCCGCGACTTCGAACGAGAACGCTCCCGGGCAGTCCAGGGCTGCCCACAGGAACTCCCGGCGGACGAACCCCGCACTGTCGGCCAGCGACGCGTCGGGCACCCACGGCGAGGCGACCAGGCCCGTTGCGGCGAGCCTCCCGGGAAAAATGCGCAAGCCGTCGTTTGCTTTGCGGTGCGGCCCGCACACGAAGCAGTGTGGGAAGGGGTGCGACTTGAATCCTCGGTAGTCGCGCGCAGCAGCCTCGGCATGAGCGTAGTCCGGGGCGCGGGGTACTGCGAGTGCCACTTCCGACCGCCGGGCGGTGGCGACGACTGTCGCGCCCCGGATCAACTCGACCTCGCTTTGTGCTTGCCTGACCTCCATCGCGACGTCGAGCGGCGTCGGTTCCTGCAGCCGCACCAGCGCCGGGCCTTCGATGAAACCCGCGAGGAGGCCGCAAACGTAGCCGCCGTTGCCCGTTTCCGGTGGGCCGCAGTAGCGCTGCGCGATCGTGATGGTTTGCGTCATGTCTGCAAAGTCGTTGTCGCGAAGGTCAAAACCTTAATGGACAGGATTAACAAGATTAAAACAAAATCCTGAACCTGAATTGCTTTTGGTTCGGTCTAATCCTGTAAATCCTGTCAATTGCCTTTGACGTTTTGCCGTTTCTTGGCGGTTCAATGCTTTTTCTGGTCCTGCTGCTCTTTCGTCAGCGCCTCGATCACGCGCTGGCGCTTCACCTCGATCTCCCTGGCGAAGCCGGGATAGCGCTGCTCGACGAAGCCCGTGGCGAGGCCGAGCTTGAGCAGCGCCACCGCGAACGTGGCGGAAAGATCGTCGAGGTCCGGGCTGGCCTTGGCGAGCTGCATCGCCTCGCACGCCTCGTTGCACAACTGCTCCAGTGCTTCCGATGTTTCCTGGTCGAATAGGGTCTTCATTTCCGGGCGCTCTCAAAAAACGTGGGTCGTGGGTCGTGGGTTGTGGGTTGTGGGTTGTGGATTGTGGATCGACCCATTGGCGTTTGTTGTGCGAATTTGCTCCGACCCACGATCCACAACCCACGAATCACTTTTCTTATCGGCAGCGTGCGAGAGCTTCAGGATTGACCACGTTCACAGGCGAGCCGCCGATAAAGGCAAGAATGTTATCGAAAGCCTCGCCAAAGTAAATCTCGTAGGTGTCCTGCTCCAGCCACGCGGTATGCGGGGTGCAAAGCGCATTGTCGAGCTTGAGCAGGGGATGGTCGCCGTTCAGCACCGGCTCGTTCTCATAGACGTCCACGGCGGCGCGGGCGGGGCGCCCATTCTTCAGCGCCGCGGTCAGCGCGCCGGGGGCGATCAGCTCGGCGCGCGCGGTGTTGACGAGCAGCGCGGTCGGTTTCATCCGCGCCAGATCCTCGGCGGTGACGATGCCGCGCGTGGCGGAGGACAGCCTGACCATCAGCACCAGCACGTCCGCCTGCTCGAAAAACGCCCGCCGGGAAGCGGCGGCGTCGTAACCGGCGGCTTGCGCCGCGGCCAGCGAAGCTTCGCGCCCCCATACCAGCACGCGCATGCCGAAGCTCGCTCCCGTAGCGGCCACCAGCTTGCCGATCTTGCCGAGCCCGAAGATGCCGAGCGTGCGGCGGTGCAGCGCGTCGCTGAACGACTGGCGGAATTCGCCGCGCTTCATCATCGCGGTCTCCTCGGGCAGGCGGCGCAGAGACGACAGGATCAGCGCCCAGGTATGCTCGGCCACGGTATAGGGCGAGGCGTTGGTGCCGCAGGTCACCACGATGCCGCGCCCGGTGCACGCCGCGACGTCTATATGGTGCGTGCTGCGGCCAGTCTGGCTGAAGACCTTCAGCCGTGGCAGGCGCTCGATGATTTCCCGCGTGAAGCGCGTGCGCTCGCGCACCGGAACGATGATCTCGGCCTCCTGCAGGTTGGCGATCAGCCGCCCGCTGGCGGGAGCGACATCGCGGAAAATGCGCACCTCGTGGCCGGAAAGCTTCGCCAGGCAGTCCAGCTGGTGAACGACGCCGTGGTAGTCGTCGGGAATGGCGATAATCATGACGCGAGTCTAGCAGACGAACAAGAATTGAACCGCCAAGACGCCAAGAGAACCAAGATCTTAAACCACGAAGGACACGAAGGACACGAAGGAGAAACAAAGAGTCGATTCACGAATCATGACTCACGGTAGTGTGGAACCGTCAGCCACGCCAAGAAAAAAGAGAATTGCATTTTGATAGGCGCTATTTATCCTTGAACCTTGAACCTTGAACCTTGAACCCGGAACCCGGAACCCGGAACCCGCCAACTATGTCAAAATGCCGTCCGGATTAATGAGGGAGGACACCGTGGAATTGGGATTGAAGGGAAAAGTCATAGCGATCACCGGCGGCAGCGAGGGCATCGGCGGCGCGACGGCGATGCGTCTTGCCCGGGAGGGCGCGAAGCTCGCGATCTGCGCGCGGCGCGCCGACGTGATGGAGGCGGCCGCGGAGACGATCCGCAAGGCGACGGGCGCCGAGGTAATGACCATGGTGGCGGACGCCGCCAAGCCGGACGACATGCCGCGCTTCATCGAGGAAACCGTCAAGCGCTACGGTCGCATCGACGCCGTGGTGAACAACGCTGGCGGCACCGGGCAGTCGCCGTTCGACGCGGTGGACGACAAGGCCTGGCAGCAGGACATCGACATCAAGGTATTCGCGCAGATCCGCACCGCGCGCGCCGCGATCC
>Ga0184637_10001874_pt1 | contig 13845 bp, 12 predicted proteins | sample PLM3_127_b2_FD_133143 | JGI IMG/M metagenome (GOLD analysis project Ga0184637, IMG submission 133143) | Groundwater sediment microbial communities from an aquifer in East River, Colorado, USA - PLM3_127_b2 | ecosystem: Environmental > Terrestrial > Soil > Riparian zone | place: USA: East River...
CGGTGTCGGCGGACTTGGACTCCTCCACCGTGATGACGCCGTCCTTGCCGACCTTCTCCATGGCCTCGGCGATCAGGTTGCCGATGGTCTTGTCGTTGTTGGCGGCGATGCTGGCGACCTGGGCGATCTCCTTCTTGTCCTTCGTCGACTTCGAGAGCTTCTTCAGCTCCTCCGTCACCGCGGCCACCGCCGCCTCGATGCCGCGCTTGAGACCCATCGGATTGGCGCCGGCGGTGACGTTCCGCAGCCCCTCGCGGAAGATCGCCTGGGCGAGCACGGTGGCCGTGGTGGTCCCGTCACCGGCGATGTCGGAGGTCTTGGAGGCGACCTCCTTCAGCATCTGGGCCCCCATGTCCTCGTAGGGATCCTTCAGCTCGATTTCCTTGGCGACGGTGACGCCGTCCTTGGTGATGGTCGGGCTGCCGAACTTCTTGTCGATGACGACGTTGCGCCCCTTGGGCCCGAGAGTGGCCTTCACGGCCGCCGCCATCGTGTTTACGCCGCGGAGCAGTGCGCTCCGCGCATCTTCGTCGAACTTGAGCTGCTTCGGCATGGATTGCGTTCCTCCTTTTGATCGTCGCGAGCTATTCGAGAATGGCGAGGACGTCTTCCTCGCGCAGGATCAGATACTCGTCTCCATCGATCTTGACCTCGGAGCCGGAATACTTCCCGAACAGGATGCGATCGCCGCTCTTGACGTCCAAGGCGACGCGCTTGCCCTCGTCGCTGACCTTGCCAAGACCGACGGCAACGACCTTGCCCTTCTGAGGCTTCTCCTTCGCGGTGTCGGGGATGATAATGCTTCCAGCGCGAGCGTCCTCTTCTTCTTCGCGCTTCACGAGGATCCGGTCATGCAGTGGGCGGACGTTCATGGCATGTGGCCTCCGTGGTTGGGTGAATGGTGGTTTGCCCTCGTGCCGGCGCCGGGTCGACCGGCCGCCGTTCGGCGCTCTGTCGAGGCACTAGCATGGCGAACCGACTCCGCCTCGCCGTTAGCACTCAATAGTTTCGAGTGCTAATATAGCGCGTCGGCCCTCCTTGTCAAGCCTATCGAGAGGAGATCATGACCACGAAAATCCTTGTTTCACGGGGATTACCGACGGCGGCGCGGGATCTCATCCCGTCGGACATCGACGTCGACTATAACGGCTTCGAGCACGCCCTTTCAAAACAGGAACTGGTCTCGCGCCTCAAGGACCGGCAAGGCCTGATCTGCCAGGTCGTCGATACCGTCGACGACGACGTGCTCTCCTGCACGGGACTCCGGGTCGTCGCGAACGTCGCGGTCGGCTACAACAACATCGACCTTGCCGCAGCCAGGCGCCGTGGAATCGTGGTCACCAACACGCCGGATGTCCTCACGGAGACCACGGCCGACTTCGCCTGGGCTCTCCTGATGGCCGCGGCCAGGCGTGTGGTGGAGGCCGACAGCTTCGTCCGGTCCGGCCAGTGGAAGACCTGGGACTACAACCTGCTTCTGGGCGCCGACGTCTACGGCAAGACGCTCGGCGTCCTCGGCTTCGGTCGGATCGGCCGCGCTGTCGCCCGACGCGCCCGGGGCTTCGACATGCGCATCCTCTACCATGACGCGGTCCGGGTGGAACCCCGCGTGGAGAGCGAACTGGGCGCCGTCTTCACGCCGATGACCGACGTGCTGGCCCAGTCCGACTTCGTCAGCCTGCACACGCCCCTCCTTCCCGAGACTCGCCACCTCATCAACGAGCAGGCGCTGCGCACCATGAAGAAATCCGCCATCCTGATCAACGCCGCGCGAGGCCCGATCGTGGATGAGGGCGCACTGGTCCGGGCCCTGACTGAGGGAACAATCGCGGGCGCTGGGCTCGACGTCTTCGAGCGGGAGCCCGAGATTCACGCCGGTCTGCTGCCCCTCAAGAACGTCGTGGTCGCTCCGCACATCGCGAGCGCTTCATCGCAGACGCGCGTGGCCATGGCCACCCTCGCCGTGCGCAACTGCCTGGCCGTGTTGAACGGCCAGCCTCCGCTGACGCCGGTGACAGGCTGAGCGTGTCGCTCCTCACCCTGTCCGGCGTCACCAAGCGCTACGCGGCCGATGGCCCTCCCGCCGTCGACGGGCTCTCGTTCAGCGTGGAGAGCGGCCGCATCCTCGGGTTGCTCGGTCCGTCGGGGTGCGGCAAGACCACCACCCTGCGCCTCATTGCCGGATTCGAGGCTCCCGACGCGGGGCTGATCACCATCGCGGGACGGACGGTGGCCGACGGCCTCGGGGCCGGAGTGCCCCCGGAGGAGCGGGGCGTCGGGCTCGTCTTTCAGGACTACGCCCTCTTCCCTCACCTCACCGTCGGCGGCAATGTGGGGTTCGGTCTACGCGGGCTGGGCAAGCGCGCCCGGCGCGACCGAGTCGGCGAGGTTCTTGGTCTCGTCGGCCTGGCCGACTTCGGCCCCCGCTATCCTCACGAGTTGTCCGGCGGCCAGCAGCAGCGGGTGGCCGTCGCCCGCGCCCTCGCGCCGGCGCCCGCCTTGCTCCTTCTCGATGAGCCGTTCTCCAACCTCGATGCGGATCTCCGCGCCCAGATGCGCGACGAGGTCGAGAAGATCCTGCGCGCCACTGGCACCACGGCGGTATTCGTGACCCACGATCAGGAGGAAGCCTTCACCATCGCGGACGCTGTCGGCGTGCTGAACCACGGCCGGCTCGAGCAGATCGGATCCCCCGAAGGCATCTATCACCGTCCGGCCACTCCGTTCGTGGCCGAGTTCGTCGGCGCCGCAGACTTCATCCCCGGCGTGGTCGCCGCGGAGGGTATCGTCACGGAGCTGGGTGTATTCGAGAACGTCGAGGCCCGGGGGATCGGGAAGAGGATCCGGGTCATGATCCGCCCCGACGACGTCACCTTCACACCGAGGGGCGACGGGGAGGCCGTGATTCTACGGCGCGACTTCCGAGGCTCGGAGAATCTCTACTGCCTGGGCCTGCCCTCCGGCCATCGGGTCCACTCCTCCCAGCCCTCGTCCACGGCTTTTGCGCCGGGTACGCGTGTTTGCCCGGAAGCCCACGTGCTCCACGTCGTCACGTTCCCCGCTGACGAGCCCGCCCGACCCCACGTGTCGTCCGGGTAGCAACTCCGCGGACGAGTTGCGTCGAGCGCCGGCCGCCGGCGCTCATCCCTCGCAGGAGCTTCGGATGGGAGCGTGGGCTCCTTCCACCGATCTACGTGCCCCGGTCGAGGCGGCGCTGGAGGCGAGCCAACCGATACACGAACGCGTCGACGACCCGCGCGGAGGCCCGGGCGTTCTGGGCCAGATCCAGGGCGGCGCGGACCAAGTCGCGGGCCGCGGCCACGTCCCGCCGTCGGTGCTCGTGGAACTTGGCCAGCTCCTCCCAGGGTCGTGGATCGAACGCCTCGGCCCGGGTGGCAGCCTCCCACAGGGCGCGGGCGATCTCCCAGCGAGCGCGACGCTTCTCCCACCAGGCGAGCCTCAAGCGCACCCAGTGCGCGCCGGGGCCGACGAGGCCGGCGTCGAGCGCCGCATGATAGTAGGCGGCGCTCCGTTCGGCATCCACGCGCTCCCAGAGTCGCCCGAGACCCGCCAGCTCGTCCGGGCCGAGCCGCGGTGGCTCGGCGGCGAGGGCCTGCGTGAACCATCCGAGCAGTGCGACGAGGGACAGGACGTCGTCGCGGTTGTGGGCGAAGATCGGCTGCAGCCGTCCCGCCTGGCGATCGCGCAGGTAGGCGAAGAAGCGCGAGGGAATCTCCCAGCCCGGCACGTCGTCCTCGCGCAAGACGCCGAGGACATCGCGTTCGAGCGTGGGCAAGCGGCAATCGCCGAGGGCCCCCGACCACACCCGCCGCGCCGGCGCCAGGAGATCGACGTGGACGAGGTCGGGCCAGCGGCGTCGCCCGAGCACGAAGCGCGTCTCCAGCAGCGGCAGGTCGAAGCCCGTTCCGTTGAAGGTGACGACCGCCGAGGCCTCGGTCAGGTGGGGCGCGAGCGCGGCGAGGAGGGCCGGCTCCTCGTCGAAATCGCGCATGAAGTACTGCTCGACCACGATCGCGTCCCGCTCCACCAGACCCACCCCGACGAGGAAGGCGTAGGTGCCCGTGCCGCCCGCGAGTCCAGTGGTCTCGGTATCGAGGAAGAGGAGGGGGCGTCCCTCCGGGAGGCGGGCCTCACGCGGCGAGAGGAGCGCCAGCACGTCTGGCGACAGACCGGTGCCGCCCGCGAGAGGACACCGTCCGTGTCGATGCGACCATGGGAAGGCCTGGCGCACGCGCACGATCGGGCCTTCTGCCGTCTCCAGCACCTCGCCGCCGACGACCCGCGCCACCGGCTCCGGAGCGGGTCGGCGCGGGCGAGCCCGCTCGATACGCCGGATGACCCCGCGAAGCTCGGCGAGGGTGTCCATGTGGCGCGAGGGTCAGCCGATGAGAAAGTGCAGGAGACGGGCCGCCGTCCTCTTGGCGCGCCGCCCCACCTCGTTCACCGGACCCACACAGGACGGACAGCCTGCCTGGCAGGGGCACGCCTTCAGGGTAGCCAGGCCCTGCTGCAAGAGATCGGGCAGCACCTCGAAGAGCCGCTCGGCGAGACCGATGCCTCCCGCGTGGGAGTCGTACAGATACACGGTCGGCTTGAACTCCTCGGCCTCGAGGAGACGGCGCCGGGCGGACTCCCGCGTGGCGACCGCGTCCGGCGTGGCCGGGGTCGTGTCACCGAGCCAGGAACCGAGATCCCGCACGTCGCAGAGCAGGAAGATGGGCGCGAGGTGATGGAGCAGGTACGTCACCGCCCGCAGGCCGTCGATCAGCTCCTCACGCGACCGGCTGACCTGGACCAGCGCCTCGGGCGGCACCGTCAACCAAGCGCTCGTCGTCTGCATCTCCTGCTGGGGCAGCTCCACCTCGCCGGAGCCGACGTTCTCCAATGTCCCCAGCTTGATCTTCTTGAATCCCACGACCTTCTCGGCCACCAGCACCTCGCCCTGCTCGGCGAGAAAGGATGGGTGCTGCCGCCCGGCCAGCCGTTGCAGGATCCACACGCCCTTGGCGCTCACGGCGTCGGTGAAGTAGTCGACGTGCACCCGCTTGACGTAGGCGACCTTCTCCTCGTCCTCCCGGAAGTGCAGCTCCTGGACCTCGAAGGGCTCGCTTTCCACGAGGTAGATCGCCTTGGGATAGATCGTCGCGAAGGCACTGCCCCAGTCCACCTCGGCGATGACCTGCCGCCGCTTGGTCTGCTTGGCATCGCGCGCGGTGGTGTCGATCACCACGAAGTTGTCGCTCGTCACCGTGCGCAGCGAGACGTGGTCGGCCGGATACGTCTCGGAGGCCCAGTGCCAGCGCGGCCCCGCGCGGTGGAGCACGCCTTCGTCTTCGAGCGCGGCGAGGTGGCGCCGCACGTCGACGTCGCCGAACGACTCCAGCTCCTGGCCGGCCGGGCCTCGGCCGAACGGCAACTCGAACGCCGCGCACTTCAGGTGGTTCACCAGGATGAAGGGGTTGTCCGGGTTCACCCGGGCGTGCTCGGGCGGCGTGCCAAACAAGTACTCCGGGTGGGTGACCATGAACTGGTCGAGGGGGGCGCTGGTGGCCACGAAGAGTGCCGCCGACGGCCCGCTGCGGCGCCCCGCGCGTCCCGCCTGCTGCCAGAGCGATGCGATCGTCCCCGGATACCCGGCGAGCACCGCAACGTCGAGGTGACCGATGTCCACGCCCAGCTCGAGGGCGTTAGTCGAGACCACCCCGAGCACCTCCCCCGCCCGCAGCCCCTGCTCGACCGCGCGACGCCGGGTCGGCAGGTAGCCGCCACGGTAGCCGCGCACCAGACCGGAGTCACCGGTGCGGTCGGCCATGGCGTCCTTGATGGACGTCAGAAGCACCTCGGTGGCCAGCCGGCTCTGGGCGAACACGATGGTGGGGATCTTCTCGCGGAGAAATCGCTGGGCCAGCTTCGAGGCCTCCCCGAGGTACGGCGCGCGAATCCCCAGTTCGGGGTTGATGACGGGCGGGTTGTAGCAGAGGACGGTCTTGTCTCCGGTGGGCGCGCCACTCTCGGCGATCTCCTCCACCACCTCGCCGGTGAGCCGCTCGGCCAGCTCCCGGGGATTCCCGATGGTCGCCGAAGCCATGACGTACTGCGGGGCCGATCCGTAGTGGCGGCAGATCCGGCGAAGCCGGCGCAGGACGTTGGCCAGGTGGCTCCCGAACACACCCCGATAGGCGTGGAGCTCGTCGATCACCACGTAGCGCAGATTCTGGAAGAGCGTGGCCCACTTGGTATGGTGCGGCAGGATGCCGGAATGGAGCATGTCCGGATTGGTCAGCACGAGGTTGGCGCGGGCGCGCACCGCCCGCCGGGCGTCCTGTGGGGTGTCACCGTCGTAGGTGAACATCCGTAGGTTTGGGAGCGCCGTGGCGATCCCCTCCAGCTCTGCGAGCTGATCCTGGGCGAGGGCCTTGGTGGGAAAGAGGTACAGCACGCGCGCGTCGGGCTGGGCCAGCAGCGCCTGCAGGGCGGGAATGTTGTAGCACAGGGTCTTGCCCGACGCGGTCGGTGTGACCACGACCACGTGATGCCCCTTGTCGACCAGCTCCCAGGTCCGCGCCTGATGGGAGTAGAGCTGGTCGATGCCTCGCGCGCGCAGCGCCTCGACGAGGCGCGGATCCAACGTGGACGGACACGGGGCGTAGGTGGGGGGGCGCGAGGGGAAGTGGCGGCTCGCCACGATGCACGGCCCGGTTGCGTTCGAGATCAACAAATCATCGAGGATCTCGCCGAGCATCGCGGCCACTGTATCATGAGACATCGATGCGTCCCTCGTCCTGGATACCGCCACTCGTCTGGATGGCGGTCATCATGCTCATGTCGTCGGGGTCCTTCAGCAGCCAACGCACGGGCGGTGTTCTCCTGGGCCTGGTCGCGGGCCTCGCGCCCTGGCTCACGCCCGCGGACGTCGCGGCCCTCCATGGCGCCCTCCGCAAGGCGACTCACTTCGTCGAGTACGCGATCCTCGCCGTGCTCTGGTTTCGTACGCTGATCCGCGCCCGCGCGCTCCCCACCTGGGCGGCCGCCGTGAGCGCCTTTGCCATCTGCGTGCTGTGGGCGGCGCTCGACGAGACGCATCAGCGGTTCGTGCCGAGCCGGACAGGCAGCGTGGAGGACGTGGCCATCGACGCGGCGGGAAGTCTGGCCGCCCTCGCGATAGCGCGGCGGACCTGGCTCAGCACGGCCAGCGCTCTGATCGCGCTGCTCCTCTGGCTGGCTGCCGTCGGGGGCGCGGTTGTGCTGGCCATCAATCAGGTGACGGGAGTTCCCTCGGGCCACTTGTGGGTGACGATGCCCGCGGCGGCGGGGCTGCTGGCCGGGCGATGGTGGTGGGCGCGCCCTAGGTCGTGAGATTGCTCGCCTCGGACGACGGGGCCCCAGCCCCGCTAGGAGCCTGTCGGAGTATCGAGGAGTGCCGCGGGTCCCCCGGGGCGCGACGAGCGCGGGGGGCTTGGGGGGCCCGTTCGAGGCCCCCCATCTCACTAGACGTTGAGTCGCGGATCGAGGGTGTCGCGGAGACCGTCGCCGAAGAGATTGATACCCAGGACGGTCACGAGGATGGCCAGCCCTGGAAACGTGGCCAGCCACCACGCCGTGGAGATGTAGACACGCCCGTCGGCGAGCATGCCGCCCCACGTCGGCGTCGGAGGCTGGACGCCCAGCCCGAGGAACGACAAGGCCGACTCGAGGACGATGACCCGGGCCATGTCGAGGGTGGCCACCACCAGCCAGGGCGTGAACGCGTTCGGCAGGATGTGGTGAAGCACGACGCGCCGGTCCCCGCTGCCCAGGGCCAGCGCAGCCTGGACGAATTCCCGCTCGGTGAGGGAGAGGACAGTCCCTCGGACCACCCGCGCGTAGACGACCCAGCTGGAGACCCCGATCACCGCGATGATGGTCGGCAAGCTCGGACCGAGGACGCCGATGACCGCGATGGCGAGCAGGATGAAGGGGAAGGCGAGCTGGATGTCCGCCAGCCGCATGAGGACGTCGTCCACCCGGCCGCCGAAGTACCCGGCGATGAGGCCGGCGGCCATGCCCAGCACGCCAGAGATCAGCACGGCCGCAAAGCCGACCATGAGGGCCGGGCGCGCTCCGTACAGGATGCGGGCCAGCAGGTCCCGCCCGAGGTGATCGCTGCCCAGGACGTGGAGGCGTCCCGCGATGTCGCGAGAGCCCGGCGCCTTCAGGCGCTCGCTGATGTTCTGTTCGATCGGGTCGAAGGGCGAGACGAGCGGGGCCGCGAGGGCCGTCACGAGCACCAGCGCCACCACGCACAGGCCGAAGAGCGCCGTCCGCCGTCGCGCCAGCCGCCGCAGGAAGAGCTGCCACTCGCGCGCCGCGGGTCGTTCCGCGTCGGACAGGGTGACGTCGCGTTCGGCGAGAACGGTGGCGCGGCTCACCGCAGGCGGATGCGGGGATCGAGGTAGGTGTAGACGACGTCGACGATGAGGTTGACCAGGACGAACGTCGTGGCGAGCAGGAAGACGGCGGCCTGGACGACGGGGTAATCGCGGTTGTAGATGGCCTGCACCGACAGCCGCCCCACTCCGGGCCAGGCGAAGATGGTCTCCGTGATCACCGAACCGCCCAGCAGGGTGCCTAGCTCGATCCCCACGATGGTCACGATGGGGATGGCGGCATTCTTGAGGGCGTGCTTCCAGACGATGGGGGGATTGCTGACCCCCTTGGCGCGCGCGGTGCGGATGTAGTCCTGGTTCAGCACCTCGAGCATCCCCGACCGGGTCAGCCGGGTGATGCGCGCGGTGGTGAAGAGTCCGAGCGTGATCGCGGGCAAGACCAAGTGTGTGAGGCCGCCCCGGCCCGAGGACGGAAGCAGGTTGAACTGTACGGAGAAGACCAGGATCAACATGATGCCCAGCCAGAACGTGGGCATCGACTGGCCGAGGAGGGCCACGACGGTCGAGATGTAGTCCGCGATGGTGTTGCGGCGCACGGCGGAGATGATGCCGGCGGGGATGGCCAGGCAGAGGGCGATCAGCAGCCCCGCCCCGGCCAGTTCGAAGGTGGCGGGCATCCGCTCGATCACGAGGTGAAAGGCTGGCTCCCCATGCCGGATGGACTGGCCGAAGTCACCCCGCAGCGCCCCGGCGAGGAAGCGTCCGTACTGGACGACGAAGGGATCGTTGAAGCCCATGGCCTCGCGAAAGCGGCGGATGTCCTCGGCCGAGGCCTCGGGAGGGAGCAGCACCAGGGCCGGATCGCCGGTCAGATACAGGATGAAGAAGACCACGAAGGAGACGCCGAACAGGACGAGGATGGACTGTGACAATCTCCGGAGGAGGTAGACCCTCACGAGTTCCTACAGAGACGCGCAACGGCCTCGATGTGGGGGGTATGCGGGAACATGTCCACGGGCTGAACCCACTCCAGCCGGTAGCCGTGGTGCGCGAGATCTCCGACGTCGCGCGCCAGGGTCGCGGGGTTGCACGACACGTACACGATGCGCGCAGGAGCCAGGGTGGCCAGGGACTTCAGGGCCTTGGGGTGAAACCCGGCCCGCGGGGGATCGGCCACCACCACGTCGGCCCGCACGCCCTCGGCGAGCAGCGCAGGCAGGACGTGTCGCACCTCGCCGGAGAGGAACGTGCAGTTCGTGATGCCATTCGCCGCCGCGTTGCGCACGGCGTCCGCCACCGCGGCATCGGCCACCTCGATGCCGTAGACGCGGCGGCAACGCCGGGCCAGGAGCAGGCTGATGGCCCCCGTCCCAGAGTAGAGGTCCATGAGGATCTCGCTGCCCACCAGGGCCGCCGCCTCCGCCACGATCTCGAACAACCGTTCGGCCTGCCGCGTGTTGGTCTGGAAGAAGGAGTTGGCTGACACCTGGAACGTCACGTCGTCGAGCCGCTCCGTGATGTGGTCTCGCCCGTGGAGCACGTGCTCCTCGGTGCCCACGGCCACGCTCGCCTTCTTGCCGTTGACGTTGAGGACGACGCTGGTGGTGGCGGGAACGCGGGCGCGCAGGGCTTCCGCGACCGGGGCGAGCGCCTCCACGTCGGGGGCGACGGCCACGATGTTCGCCATAACCTCACCGGTGCGTCGCCCTTCGCGCAGGGTGACGAAGCGGAGCAGTCCCTCCCCGGACTGCTGGTCGTACACGGAGAGGCGGCGCTCCCGGGCCTGCCGGCGCATCTCGTCGAGGAGGGTGTTCATCGTCTCGGACTGGAGCAGGCAACGCTCGATGTCCAGCACGACGTCGTAGCGCTCGGCCTCGTGGAGGCCAATGCGCGCATCGCCCGCCGCGCCGGCCACGGTGAATTCCATCTTGTTGCGATACCCGAAGATCTCCGGCGCGCGGACGATCGGGCGGAGATCGAACTCGGCGAGGCCTCCGAGGCGCTGCAGGCAGTCGCGGACCTGCTTTTCCTTGAACGCGAGCTGGGCGTCGTAGGTCATGTGCTGGAGGCGACACCCGCCGCAGCGGCCGAAGTAGACGCACGGCGCGGCCACCCGGTGCGGCGACGCCTCCTCGACGGCCTCGATCTCGGCACGCCCGAAGCGGGCGCGGGAGTCGACGATCTTGACCGTGAGCCGGTCGCCGGGCAGGCCGCCGCGGACGAACACCACGTAGCCGCCCGCGCGGCCCACGCCCTCTCCCCCGAAGGCGAGGTCGTCGATGGCAATGGTGATACGATCACCACGTCGGGGTTTGGCCACGATGCCGCCACTATAAAGAGCGGTCCAGAACGAGTCAATCGAGCGCCCCACCGGGTTCTCCTGACAAACGCTGGCCCTCGGCCCGGTGACGGCGTAGCATCTCCCAATATCTTCCGGAGAGGAGCCGAGAACCGTTGAAGCCTTCAGCGATGCCTCGGGCCGTTGGCGACATCTTGCCCGATGCCGTGCCTCAGCTCGTCGATCGGCTCGCTGAAGTCCGCGTGTACCAGGCCTGGGGGGCGATCGTGGGAGCCGAGATTGCACCTCGGACGCGTCCGGCTCACCTCGTCGAGGGTTGCCTGACCGTGGTGGTCGACAACTCGCCGTGGCTGCACGAGCTGAGCCTCCGCCAGGCAGAGGTGCTCAGCATGATCCAGCGTCACTGTCCATCGGTGAGGGCTCTCCGTTTGACCGTCGGTCAGCTCCTGCTCCCATCGCCCGATCACGCCGCCGCCGCGGCACGGCCGGCCGCTCCTCTCAGCGAACAGGATCGGCACGAGATCGAGGAGGCGACCGCCATCATTGCTGATGCGGCGCTGGCGACGGCCGCCCGTCGCCTGCTCACGCGGGCCCGGCGGGCGACCGGCGCATCGAAACTCGCACCATGACCGCGCCACTCCGGCTCACCCTGGTCCTGCTCGCCTGCTTCGCGCTCGCGAGCGGATGCGCGACCGCGGAACGGGGATCGGGCGGCCAGTCCGAGGGGGCCCTCCGGGCCAGCGCCCCCGACGTACGCGCCGATGCGTATTACCACTACTCGTTGGCGCAGACGCTCGCGCAGAACGGCGAGTTCAGGGACGCCATCGCCGCGATGCAGGACGCGATCAAGCGCGATCCGAACTCCGCCTTCCTCTGGACCTCCCTGGCGCAGTGGTACGGACGGGTCGACGCTCCGGCCGACGCGGTCGCCGCCGCTCGCAAGGCCGTGGAGATCGCGCCGGGTCAGGTGGCGACCCGCATGACGTTGGCCGAGTTGCTGCGCGCCCAGCGCATGTACCCGGAGGCCGAGACGGAACTGGAGAAGGCCATCGCCCTGAACCCCGATGCCGAGGACGGGTACCTCGCCCTCGCCCGATATCAGGTGGAGCAACGGGCGTACGACCGGGCCCGCCTGACCCTCACGCGGCTGGCCGAGCGCAAGCCCGATCTCGCCCAGGCCCAGTTCCTCCTGGGACGCCTGGCCATCGAGACCGAAGCGTGGGATGAGGCGATCACCCGCCTGAAGCGCGCGGTGGAGCTCGACCCCGACCACGACGGCGCCTGGACGGCCCTCGGCTACGTCTACGAGACGCGCGGCAATGCCGAGCAGGCCGTGGCGGTGTACGAGGAGGCGCTTCGCAACAACCCGGACAATCCAGCCTTCGTGGAACGGCTCGGCGACCTCCTCCTCCGTCTTGGTCGTTTCGCGGAAGCGCAGGCGCGGATCGAGCAGCTCGCGGAGGCGGCGCCCCGGAACGCGGGGATCTGGCTGAAGCTCGGCGTCGTGTACTACGAGCAGAAGATGTGGGATCGCGCCAGTGATGCCTTTCGCCGGGCCATCGCGCTGGACCCCACCAACATGCGGGCGCGCTACTTCCTCGCCGCCACGTACATGGACGGGGGCAAGGACGCGGAGGCTCGGGCCGAGCTCGAGCGCATCCTGCGGGCCGACCCGCGCTCCGTCGACGCTCGCATTCAGCTGGGCTTTCTCCACGGTCGCGCCAAGCGCTACGACGAGGCCATCGCGCCCCTGCGCGAGGCCGTCAACCTCGACCCCAAGCGCCCCGAGCTGTTTCTCTACCTCGGTACCGCCTACTTCCGAGCCAAGCAATATGATCAGGCCGCCGACACGCTGAAAGAGGGCCTCGGACTCGACGCGAGCAACAAGGACCTGCACTTCCAGCTCGGTGTCGTCTACGAGAAGCAGACGAAGTTCGACGACGCCGTGCAAGAGTTCCGCAAGGTCATCGCGGCCGATCCGCGGCACGCGGAAGCCTACAACTACGTCGGCTACATGTACGCCGAGCGGGGCCAGAACCTCGAGGAGGCCGTTCAGCTCATCTCGAAGGCCCTGGAGATCGAACCGGAGAATGGGTACTTCATCGACAGTCTCGGCTGGGCCTACTACCAGCAGGGACGCTACCCCGAGGCCTTGCGCGAGCTCAAACGGGCCACCGAACGGGCTAAGGACGATCCGGTGATCTACGAGCACCTGGGCGATGCCTACGCCAAGAACGGCCTCAGCGAGGACGCCCTGGCCGCCTGGGAGAAGTCGCTCCAGCTCGATCCCAACTCCGACGGCGTCAAGAGCAAGGTCGAAGACATGAAGGCCAACCTCCGCCGGCTGAAGGGTGAGCGGTCGAAGGCTGCTCAGTAGTCTCGCCCTCGTCGTGGCGGTGGCGAGCGGTTGTGCGACGGCGTTGCCGCCGCCTCGCGAATCCATCCCCGCGGACGCGCGGCGCGCCGTCGACCTCCTCACGACCAACTGGAGGGCGTTCAGCGACCTCCGCACCCTGGCCGCGCTGAGCGTCGACCGCCGCGGTACGCGCCAGCAGATCTCCGGAGTGCTCCTGGCACGCCGGCCCAGCGCCCTTCGGTTCGAGGCGCTGTCGCCCTTCGGCACCCCGTTCCTGCTGCTGGCTGTGGCCGACGGGCAGCTCCGGGGTTACAACGCCGCCACCAACGAGGCCGTGGTCGGGCCGGCAACCCCCGAGGTCACGGCCAAGCTCCTGAGTCTGCCGTTCGACCCCGACGACCTGGTGAGCGTCCTGGCCGGCCTGGCGGCGCCGCCGGACGATCTGCGCGCCGCCGAGCTGCTACCCGCCGAGGCTGACGGCCCGTCGGTTATGCTCTACGGCGCGGTGAATCGCAAGCGCGTGTGGATGGACCTGACCACCGGCCTGGTCCGCCAGCAGGAAATCGTGGGAGGCCGCTACGCGGTGCGGGTGATCTACACGCGGGGCGCCGACGGCCGGCTTGGTGGGTTCTCGTTCGATGCGGCGACCTCCCAAGTCAGTGGGAGCGTACGGTACCAGGACCCCGTCTTCGGGGAAGGCATCGACCCGGCGCGCTTCGCCCTCACGATTCCCCGTGGCGCCCGAATCAAAGCCCTCGAGTAGTTGTCAAAGGGGTCTCGACGGCCCCCTTCGAACCTCCCCC
>Ga0184637_10001875_pt1 | contig 13844 bp, 8 predicted proteins | sample PLM3_127_b2_FD_133143 | JGI IMG/M metagenome (GOLD analysis project Ga0184637, IMG submission 133143) | Groundwater sediment microbial communities from an aquifer in East River, Colorado, USA - PLM3_127_b2 | ecosystem: Environmental > Terrestrial > Soil > Riparian zone | place: USA: East River...
ACTGGGCCATCGAGAACGGCTGCCACTGGACGATGGACGTCATGCTCGGCGAGGACGATGCGCAGCCGTGCCAGGCGAGCAAGGCGTCCATCGAGACGGTCAGCTGGCTCAGGATCATCGGCTACAACGCCGTCAGCGCCTGGCGACAGCTGGCGCCCCGCAAGGACAAGAAGCCCATCGCGTGGGAGCGCGCGATGGAGACGCTCCGCGACGCGCTCCTCCTCGCCCCCGTGGTCGACCGCCGCGAAAGCATCCAAGGCATCACCTGAAGCCACGGCCCGCAGGCCAGCCCCTTCTTCATTGCGCGCAGACGATCGAACGGAGCCGCGGCCGATGGCCGCCGGCCGACCTGCGTCCCGCCGCGCCAGAGCGTGTGCCCCGACGCCCGCGGAGATCATCCCCAGCAAGCGCGGATCGGGTCTAGCCCGCGCCGCTCTACTCTCCCGACTCAACCCGGCGGCATGTCGAGCGACGTGACGGACCGTAGCTCTACTGTACGAAGTCACGCGTGGCCCACCAAGGCGGAGGCGTGAGCCCGCGAGCGCGCCAGTGGCCGATGCGGGCCTCCTCGTTGCGCAGGAGCTGGTAGCGACAGCGCGCGAGGATCTCCTCGGGTGAGAGCGGTCGGCGCAGCAGCTCGCTCACCATGAAGCGCATCATCACCACCGAGAGCGGCGCTTTTTTTCCCCAGCCTCCGGTGCTCCCGCACCAGGAACCACAGCGCGATCAGGCTCGCTGTCATGTGGTGGTGCCAGCCCTGCCAGGCCCGCACCTCGTAGTGGTCGAGGCCAGTCTCGCCCTTGGCGTTCTCGAAGGCTTCCTCGATCAGGTGCCGCCGCGAGGCCGCCTTCACCATCTCCTCCAGCGGCGTGCGGGGCGGGGCGTTCGAGAGCAATATCCAGCGGTCGCCGCCGCCGAGCGACTCGATCGCGAGCAGCGTCTCCATCCGCGGCTTCCCCCGGCGGCGGGTCTGCACGCGCACCGCGAGCGCGATCACCTCGATCGGCTCCTTCTGGCCGTCACGAACCGTGAATCGCGTCCACTCGGTGATGCGCCGCCGCTTCAGGAACTCGAGCACCCGGTGCCATCCCGGCCGACGACCGGCCTTGCCGCCCACCTTGCGCACCAGGATGTTCGATGGCACCTCCAGCATGTAGCGCTCGCCTCGCTTCGCCAGCCGGTCGCGGAACAGCGACGACCTCCCGTACTCCGTGTCGGCGACGATCCAGCGGTGCGGCAGGCGCGAGCCGAGCCGCCGCAGCATCTCGTCGCCGAGCACCCACGGCTTCTGGAACGTCACGCCGTCCGGGACCTTCGCCTTGGCGCGGCGCACCGGGTCCTGCGCCCACGCACGCGGCAGGTACAGCCGTTCGTCGACGATCGTGCACGACCCTCTACCCGCGTAGGCCAGGTAGATCCCGATCTGGCAGTTCTCCACCTTGCCGAGCCGCCCGCACCACTGGCGAGCCACGCCCACCGATTCGGTCCCCTTCTTCGGCGTGGCGGACCCGTCCAACACGAGCACGCCCTCTGGGTCCCCGAGCTCCTGCCCCACCTCCTCGTGCAGCCGCTCGAGGAGCGGAAGGCGGTCCCAGACGCTCACGCCCACGAAGTGCTGCAACTGTCGGCGGTCCACGCCTTGCGCGTGGGCGATCGGCTCCACCGACTTGCGCTCGCTGCTGCCGACGAGCCCGGCCACGAAGGCGTCGAGGTGCCTCTCCCGGGAGATCCACCCGACGCGCTCCCGGTACGGCTTCATGAACTCGACCAACCGCTCCGCGAGTCCTTCCACGTCATCCACCGAGAGTCGACCGACGTCCACCGCCTCGCCCATCGTGGCCTCCCGCACCGGTGTCACCCTCCGAGTACGGTGATGCCACAGATGAGATCCCCGTCAACTCACCCCCATCGCGCTGATCGCGCGGCCCAGGAAAGCAACGCGCGATCGATCACATACGCCGTCCGTCCTGATCGCCCGTCTCGTGCGGATCCCCTCCTTCGCCACCGCGTCTTCGCGCTTCGTACAGTAGAGGTAGTTTGCGACGGAACGCTGCGACGAGAGCGGTGCGTCTAATGCCGCCTTGCAGCGTTCGCAGCACGAACACGCTACAGAGCGGGGGAAAGCGGTCACTTCTTGGGAGGAGCCGGTTCCAAATGCGCGTAGCGGGAGCTCTCGAGCGACGGCAGCCCAACTGCCGAGTACAGCCGGACAAAGCACGACTGAAGCGCCTCAGCAAACGGCGTGTCGAGAACGGCAAACCGGGTGAATCGCGTTACCAAGTCCGCCATCGGGATGCTCTCGACCTGCAAGAGGTCGCAGTAGAGGTCTTCCATATCCAGGAACCCAGGCAAGAACCAATAGCGCCCCTCGGGTTGCCCGACCTTAGCGGGTGACTGCACTCGCTGGCCGACGTTAACGCCGGAGGGATGATTTGCGCTCACCTGCAAAGCGGAGACAGTTCTAGCCGCCATCACGTGAGTAGCGCGAGGAGGCTTGTTACCGTTCTGGTACGCAAGGTGGCAATGCGGCGTGAGGACGACCCTAAACGATGGCGGCGCACCCTCTGCCACGTTCTCGCGAAGGACCTCGCCAAGCCGGAACTCACGTCCAGAGATAGGCGGGCAGATGTAGTACTCGGCGCCGTCGACGGTCGCCCGCTCCAAGCCTTTCTCGTCCTCTGGATCCAGCCGACCAAGCTGGATGGCGGCTCTGCGCCGTACGATGCGCCCGAGCACTTTAGCATCGCGAACCGACTTCAGCTTCGTCCAGTTCGCCTCTAGGAATCCCCAGAGGTAGGAACCAGCTGCGCGGTCGAGCTCATCGTGAAGCGCCCTCGCAAGACCGGGAACGCCGCTATCGAGGATGGAAGCAAGCTCCGCCGTAAGGCCTCTATTGCCAGTCGCCTTGTCGACGAATCGAATGAACGGGCCAGTGACTAGGTTCTCCGGCTTCGAGCCATCCGAAAAGGCAATCACCGGGCAGAACCGCTTATCACGAATGGCGCCGACGACATCGTGCGCGCGCTCGTCCGCCGCGTTGACGCCCTTCCGTGCTCCCTTGCGGTCTCGGTAGACATCGGTGACGACAAGGTCATAGCGCCGGTGAGAGATCCTAGCGACTGCATCATCGAAGTCCTCGCACGCGTCCCACACGAGTGGGAACCCGGCAGCCTCCTTGGGAAGCGAGGCAATCAGCTGATCGAGCACCTCCTTATCGTCATCGACAAGAAGAACATGCAGCGGTGGAGGCGAGACATCGCTCACAGACCGACGCTCCTTTCGAATCGCGCCTCGAAGCAGGCTCCGGACAGAGGTCCGTCAGGAATGTACAGGAGCTTCCCATACGGCTCGATCACGAGTCGCGCGATGTAAAGGCCCAGCCCCATCCCATTGGGCTTATGGGTGAAATATGGTTCAAAGATGCGAGCTTGGTCGTCTTCGTCGACTCCAGGGCCGTCATCGGAAACCGACACGGTAAACCCGCTCTCCAGCGCCTTGGCGGAGATCAGCAGCTCGCCGCCCTTTCCGGCGCCCTTGTGCGAAGCGATCCAGTAAAGGGCATTGTCGATTAGGTTCGCGAGGACCTGCCCGAGCGACGCTCGCGACATTCTCACGTTCAGCGAGGACCTCGGCAAGTGCGTTGTGACCTTAACGTTCTGCTTCGCAATGAGGGCACTGTACAGCTCGAGCGAGTCCTCGATCTCCTGCCGCACGTCAAACGAAGTGGCTCGGCCTCGCTTGGCCGGAGTCTGCGGCTCCAGGCGTTGCCGCAGATTGTGGATCTGTTCGAGCCAGCCGTTCATCGAGATGAACATCGGTGAGACCTTCTTCAGCTGCGCCGCCGAGAGCATCTCCTCGAGCGCCTTCTCGAGAATTCCGAGCTGGCGTGTGACCTTGCCCAAGGGAGAGCCGATCTCGTGGATGACGACGTCGACCATGTGTCCCAAGCCAGACGAGAGCAGGAGCCGAGAAAAGACCTCCTGTATGCGCTCGACCCCGCTGCGGACCTGCTGGTCGGCGCTGGCCAGCATCCGTGCGACTCGATGGCTCTCGCCGAGTTCCTTCCGGACCTCTTTCACTGCTGCGCTGATGTCCAGGGACTCGAAGAGGGGCTCTACCTGATCTGACTTGGGTTGGCGCGGCCTCAGTGCGTATCGCTCCTCCTCGAGCAGCGAGAGAATCGCAGTGAACCAGGTTGCCAGCTCCTCGTGAGCGTCATTTAGGACCATGCCCTCGCGGTTGCTTCGATCCTGAAGGTCCGGGTTTGTCGCACGGCTGATTCGGATTGCGGCGACGATCTGGTTGTTCGCAAGACTCCGCACCGGGTTTTGCCGGCTACGGTTGTCAAGCGTCAGCCAGTCATTGCCTTCTTGTCCGTACGGGTAAACACGAAATCCATCTCTATAGATGCTCACACCGCAGAAAGCATTCAGAGTGCGCCTGATTTCCTGCACTCCCGTCTTCAGGCGTTCTGCGATGGGTATCAGGCCTTCCCTGTCTCGGTCCCATGCGCGGATGTCCACTTCAAACGGACCGCAGCGGGGAAGTTGTCCGTTCCCGAGGATCTTCCGAGTCTCAAACGACCGGCGGGTCTTCGTGTCAGCGAGGATCTCGCCAGTGAACGTGCCGGCCGCGGAGAGCGCGCCCTTCAACTCGTATTTCGGTTTGAGAACCAGTTCAGGCGCTTGGACCTCGCCTGAGAGATCTGGGCGTCCGGGGACGCTGAGCTCAATTACGAAGCCCTTAACGTCATCGAAAGGGGAGAGAAGCCTGGACAATCGCTGCTGCAGCCGCTCGAAGTCAGGCTCTGTCCACTGCCGCTGAAGCCCCTCCATTGTGAGCCGGGTGCCGCGGTCCAGATCAGCGATCGGGCCTGTCTCGTACGAGATAGGTATGTCGGCCAAGTAGGAGTTGTCGTCGAACGCACCCCACTGCAGAAGGACCATGACGCCAGGAGCGGTGCTCTGGGTCTTGCTCTCGAGGAGCAGCGTCTTCGCGAGCCGTGCAGCCGCGAACCGGCCGATACCCTTCTCGCCCTGATAGAGTCGGCCCCCGGGCGACACGCGGGTGTGGCGCTTCGATGTAGTTCCGGGCTCCAGCCATGCCGAGAGGGTAGTTTCGAGCGACATCCCGTGCCCGTCATCCTCAACGACGATCCGGTCGACCTTGTCGAACCGAGTGCCCTCGAACCGAACCACGAAGCGCCTGGCGTCGGCGTCGTACGCGTTCTTCGCAAGTTCAACGACCGCGACCGGCTCGTCGCTGATCAGCTCCTGGCCGATCAGGCGAATGAGGCGTGCCCGAGGCTTGAGTGTGATCGTACCGGCTGTCGGGGTAGTGCTCATGCGAAGCTCGGGTCTCAGCGGTCGGGTATGAGCTACAAAGTGTACGTGGTCACCGGCCGTTCAGCAAACACAGGAGAGGCAGCGATGATCGCGTTGACGGCGAGCGACGAAAACTTGAAGCGCTAGTTCAGCGCGTCGCAGGCCGCGACGCGACGCTTGTCCTCACGATCTCTCAGGACACCGCCGACTACCTCGTGTCCTCCTTGGTCGAACGAGGGATCGAGGCTCGCGCATCCGGATCCGCCGCGAGCGACGCACCAGCTAAGGTCCTCGTCGCGGCAGACGCGTCCTTAGAGGGGACGGCCGGGGGACCCATCTCGGCGATGGTTCACTACGATCTTCCCACGACCGGGGTCGCCCTTCTGAATCGCATGTTCCGTGCACGCCAGACGAACGCGGAAATGTTCGTGTTCCGGGACCTGTCGCGGTGCGTATCGTTCGAGCACGCACTGCTCGCGAAGCTCGGTCTCGGATGTTCTCGAACATGATGGACGCGCGGCGGAGCGGTGTGGAGCGGGGCGCCGCCCGAACAGCGAACCGAGCTAAGTGCATGCTCGCGTGAGGCGGAGCGCCGCAGCATACGGACCAGGCAAGGCGAAGTACTTCGGGATGACGAGGGACTGGGCGTGGTTTCCGTTCCTGGACGACCTCGGATCGGGCCGGCTCGCGGGCGCCCTCGACGCGATCGGCTCACGCAGCGGTCTCCGGCCGGAGCTGACGATCGAGAAGCTTCGCGCTGGATGAGCTGACGAACCACATTCACGAAACGTCCGGGTATCACAGGTTCGAGGCACGCAATGGAGGTGCCCTCGCGCTGGTCGAGGAACGCCCCAGACCGGACAAGCTCGAGGGCGTGGGAGCGGTCTCGTCTCTCATCGAACTCGGAGAGCGACTGGCGCGTTGCACCGATGAGGAGCCGTGGACGTGGGTGAAAGTCTTCGTGGCGTGTGCCGTCCCGTTTCATGCTGAGCCGCCTCCCGGAGCGGGCGACGCATGGAGTGGCCCGGAGTTTTGGCGCTGCGTCCTGGCGCCACTTGCGGACTGGGTCAGATAGTAGGGACCCGACCGAGTACGCGCTAGCAACGCGCGTGGCACACTCCGCGGTGTCTTGTCCCGCGTTCACAGGGCGCCCAGCGTCGGTACACATCCCGTCGTAGTCACGATACTCTCCGGTCGCTTCGATGCTCGGTCGGGGAGGGGTCGTGGCGAGTCCGATCATCCGGAAATCGGCTGCAAGACGAGTTGCTGTCGATCGCCCAGCTGTTCCGGCCGCAGCACCAAGCAACGGTCCGCAGCTTGCGGCGCGCTCACGCGAGCCGGACCCGTCACAGGAGCGCGTGATCGGTGCGCCTGTCGATGCGCGGATGATCGTCGAGGCGGGTCCGGGCTACGGGAAGACCGACGTCGCCTGTGCGCGGGTGGCGCACCTGCTCGAGCAGGGAATCGCGCCAGCACGCATCCTGCTGCTCAGCTTCACGCGGACCGCGGTCCGCGAGATGCGCAACCGGATCGCGGAGCTCGCACGAGCCGGAACCGATGTCCGGGGCGTGGTCATACGTACCCTCGACTCGTTCGCCTGGCGTCTCCGCGCAGGCGAAACGGAGAGAGGGGCGGCAGGGACCACGCTCAGCTACGAACAGAACATCGACGCCGTCGTGGAACTGCTCGGGAGTCCTTCCGACGATCTGCGCGCGTACCTGGACAGCTTTCGCTACGTGCTCGTGGACGAGGCGCAAGACCTCGTAGGCGAGCGGGCGGAGCTCGTCGTCCGTCTGCTGAACCAGGTGCGACCGGATGGCGGCTGGACCGTGTTCTGCGATCATGCTCAGGCAATTTACGGGTGGGAAAACGGTGACGGCGCCCCGGTGGACGCTGGATTCGTCACGCTACTGGACACGCTCCAGGGAACCGTCGAGCGCCGGACGCTAGAGAAGCTGTACCGGACCGGCGTCAAGGACCTGAAGAAGGTCCTCGTCACGACGCGTGACATCGTGACTCATCCGGATGTGAAAGATCGGGCAGACAAGATCCGAACGTACCTGCTCGCACGCGCTCCCGAGGAGGACTGCGGGTTCGATGATCTGAGAACGCTCGTCAAGGACTGCGGCAATGACGCCCGGAGCACGTTCGTGCTGTTTAGGCACAGGGGCAGTGCGCAGACGATGTCGAGCTACCTCGCCGAGGAGGGGATACCTCACCGGCTTCGATTCGGGGGGTTGAACAATCCCGCCGCGCCGTGGATCGCCCACATCATCAACACGATACGGAAGCGCGATTTCGGCAGACCGGAGTTCGACGATGCCTGGAAGCAGGTGCGCGCGAGCTGGCTCTGCCAGGGATGGGACCCCGAGAACGCATGGACAGCGCTCCGGCGAATGGGCGCCAAGCCCGGCACGAAGCTGGTCGATGTCTCGCTGGTCGCGCAGCGGCTTGCATCGGCAAGTCTTCCGGACGAGGTGTGCCTGAAAGAGATCGGCCAGGACGGCCCCGTCGTCGGGACCATCCACGGGTCCAAGGGGCGCGAGGCGGATCACGTCATCACCTGCGTCCAGCCGGACGGATGGGAAAATGAGGATCAGGATGCGGAGGCACGCGTCCAGTACGTCGGCCTCAGCCGGGCAAGACAGATCCTCACCGTGCGCCGGCTCCAGACGGTCTACTGGAAAAAGCCGCTCAGGAGTGGCCGCTGGTGGCGCGCCGTCAAGAAGGGCGCCCAGCTGCAGATCGGTCTCCAGGGCGATGTCGACCCGCTCGGTTCATTGACCGCGTCCGATGCCGGTCCGGTGGCGCTCCAGGATGCCCTTGCGAGCTATGACGGTCGTGCTCGCCACCTCAAGTGCGAGTCGGCAAGAGCGCACAACTGGGAGAGGCGTCTGATTCTCGATCCTGGCGGCGAGATCGACGCCATCGGCGCACTCTCGAGGGAGGGCGCGCTCCACAACGACCTCTGGTCAATCGCAGGTAGCTGGGGTGGCAAGGCTCGCCCGCCGAACACGATCTATCACGCGTGGTGGGTCGACCTGACATCCGTTGCGATGCGTGCCGACAACCCAGCGGCCGCCAAATTGCCGCTTCCCTGGAGAGAAACGCGTATGTGGCTGTCTCCCATCGTCGTCGGCATGAGCACCATCTACAGGCCCGGAGGTTACAATTGGTGAACGCGCGCGATCTTCTCATCGGGATGCTGATGAGGGACCTGATCGGGCCGCAGGGTGGGCCGGAGGAGCTCATCGAGGCGCGGCCGACGGATCAGTACATGACTGGCGCCCTCTACCCACGGGAAGCAGACGAATCGACGGAGCAGGAGCTGAGCGCGGAGGCGAACGAGGATCGAGAGCCAGCCGCGGATGGCGAGGGCTCTCCCGGCGACGCCATCTCGATGAGCGTGATGAGGCGTCCGTCATCGATGGGGATCTCGTTCGCGATCGAGGGAGACCACCCGCGGATCGAGATCGAGGGAATAGCGGGCCGCTACGCACCTCTCTGGAAGAGCGAGCAGGGGCTGTCGAGCGAGGAAGGCAATCGAAGGGACGAACGGTGGAAGCGCACTCCCGTGCCCCTGCGAGCCACCATCGATGTCGTCGAGGGGCTGAAGGAGCCACCGGAGATCGCAGCGCCGGGGCTGCAATGGTGGGTGCGCGCGATCCGGGACGGTCGACGCTGGCAGATCACCGTAGTGCTCGAGAACAACCTCAAGGCGAAGCCGGGACGCGTCGAGAGCGAGCGTGCCACGTTCCTCCAGGTCGGGTTCCGGGTCCGCGCGTCGGCCGGCTGTAGGCTCGTTCCTCGGTTCGTGCAGAGACGGGCCGCCGACGACGATGACACGGATGCGAACGAGCTCATCTACAGGGATGCGCGCGAGTGGGCCGTCGGGCACGTCTGCAGCGCGACGTGGCACGGGGAGCCCGCCGCTCACGTGGAGTCGACGTGGATCCCGCTGCAGATGGTGCGGTCCACGGATGCTCGCGGGCACCAGGTGTTCAGGGACGAGTCGAAGAGGCGATCGGGGTCCGAGGATGGCGCGTTCGACGCCGAGCGGCTGGCCGGAGCGCGGAGCGCGGACGAACTCGGCAATCTCCTGGGTGCCACCACGTCGGCATACGCCCGCTGGCTCGATGATCGCGCGGCAACGGTGGATCGTCTCCTCGCCGCGGGCGATCTCCCGCAGACCCTCGCAGAGCGTGCGCGCGAGCACCTTCGGCGCGCGCGCGCGTTGTTGGGCCGCATGCAGGCGGGAATCGAGGCGCTCGCATCCGACCCGGTGGCCCGGCGCTCGTTCCAGCTCGCGCAGAAGGCGATGCTCATCCAGCGGCGCTGGGGCGAAGAGAGGACCGACGCCCGTCTCGTGTGGCGACCGTTCCAGCTCGGGTTCCAGCTCCTGACGGTGTCGAGCCTCGCCTCGCCCGCAGATCCGGCCGGAGCGGCGACCCCTGATCGAAGGACGATGGATCTTCTCTGGTTCCCGACGGGCGGCGGGAAGACCGAGGCATACCTGTCCCTCATCGCCTTCACGGCCTTCGTGCGGCGCCTCCGCGAGAAGGACCCCGATGCTGGAGGAGGCGTCACGGTCATCATGCGGTACACGCTGCGACTGCTCACGGTTCAGCAATTCGACCGTGCAGCGCGGCTCGTGCTCGCCTGCGAGTACATCCGCCGCCGCGCCAGCGCTGGAGGAGATGGGTCTCTCGGAGTGACGCCGTTCTCCATCGGGCTATGGGTCGGGTCCGACGCAACGCCGAACTCCGTCGACGATGCGCGAAAGGTGGAGGGACGCAAGAAGGCGCGACAGCTCGCCAGGTGTCCCAGCTGCCGGGGAGAGACGCTCACGTGGGATGCAGATCCTGGGTCACCAAGGCATGTCGTCCGGTGCGCGAGCAACGCATGCGAGTTCTCCGGTCAGGACCTCCCGGTGTGGACCGTCGACGAGGACGTCTACCGCGTACGGCCCACCCTGCTGATCGGCACCGTCGACAAGTTCGCCCAGATAGTCCGGAGGCCAGAGACGGCCGCATTGCTGGGCAGCGGTGGCTCCCCCCCGGAGCTCATCATCCAGGATGAGTTGCACCTCATCTCGGGACCGCTGGGGACGGTGACGGCCGTCTACGAGTCGGCCATCGACATGATCTGCACGGTTCGCGGGATCCCGCCGAAGATCATTGGCAGCACAGCTACGATCCGGAGGGCCGACCGCCAGGTGAAGAACCTGTTCGACAGGACCGTTGCCCAGTTCCCGCCACCCGTCCTCGACGCGGATGATTCGTGCTTCGCGGTAACAGACCGCGATGCTCCCGGGCGGCTCTATGCCGGGGTCACGACCGCGGGGCGAAGCCCCAAGTTCGTGCTGCAGGCAGTCTGCGCATCGCTGATGCAGGCCGCCGAAGAGGCGAAGGTGCCGGATGCGGATCGCGATCCGTACTGGACCCTGGTGACATACTTCAACTCGCTGCGCGAGCTCGGCGGCGCGCTCGTGATGATGCACGACGACGTCGACGACAGCATCGAGATGTACGCGAAGCTACACGGCGCTCCCCGCCGCAACATCTCCGAGGAGCCGCTCGAGCTGACCAGCCGCGTACCGTCCGAGAGCATCCCTGCCTCGCTCGACAGGCTCGGTGCGAAGTATCCCGCCCAGATGATCTCGGCCGTTCTCGCGACCAACATGCTGTCGGTAGGCGTAGACATCCCGCGCCTTGGGCTCATGGTCGTGAACGGGCAGCCAAAGAGCATGTCGGAGTACATCCAGGCCACGTCGCGCGTGGGTCGTGGAAACGTGCCCGGCCTGATCGTCTCCGTCTACAACACGGGTCGGCCGCGCGACAGGTCCCACTACGAGGCGTTCCGGACCTGGCACCAGACGCTGTACCGTGACGTCGAGGCGACGAGCGTCACTCCCTTCGCACCCCGGGCGCGCGACCGCGCGCTCCATGCGGCGATCGTCGCCGTGGCACGCCACCTCGTTCCCGGCATGCTGCAGGACCCTCCCCAGCTGACTCCGCCACGCCGTGCCGCCCTGCAGGAGCTCGTCGATCGGCTCGTGGACCGCGTCAGGTCCACGGGCGACCGCGATGAGATCCCGGGGACGCAGGCAGACGCGGAACGGTTCATCGAAGCCTGGGTACGGCGGGGAGCGATGAGATACTTCTGGAACGACTACAAGCCCGCGGACAGCCTCCTCGTCTCGGCCGAGAAGGCCGCCGCCGAGAAGGCCGTGCGAGGTTCGTGGACAAAGCCCTCGTACCCGACGCTGAACTCGATGCGGGAGGTGGAACCCGGTGTCGAGTTCAAGCTGATCTCGGGCCTCGCTCGCGGAGGCGCGCGATGAGCAAGAATCGCGCGGGAAAGCTGCGCAGAAGCCACGTCGTGGGGACCTACGGGCCGGGTGCCATTGTCGACTTCCGGGCTCCGGGCTCCGGAGCCCCGCTTTCGGGCGTGATCACCGGCCTCGAGGAGTGGGATGCAGCCGCGGGCAAGGCCAAAGGAATCGCGCACCCGCAGGCGATCAACGAGCCCCGCCTGCAGAAGATCTTGAACGTCCTGGGTTTCAGGCTACCGCCCGTCCGGCTCGAAAAGGACGCCCCGACCGACGTCGACGTGCTCCGAGCGGTGAGGTTCCCGCTCTGGCTCCAGTGTCCCAAGTGCAACGTGCTCAGCTTTGCCGATGACGGGATCTGGAACGAGGAGAACGGGAAGCCCGAGCGGTCGTGCCCGCGGTGCTCGGACGAGGGTGACCGAGTCTACGCGGTTCCCGTGCGCTTCATCGTCGCCTGTGCCGGCGGCCACCTCGACGAGTTCCCGTGGCAGCCATGGATCGGCTGTGCCTGCGCGAACCCCCAGCTCTACCTCACGATGGAAGGGCCAGGCCTCGCGGGCAAGAAGGTCACGTGCCGAGCCAAGGGATGCGGGATGAACAGGTCGCTCGAAGGGGTCTTCTCGAAGGACGCGCTGAAGGGGTTCGGGTGTCGTGGCCGCAGACCATGGCTCGCGGCGGCCCCGGAGGGCAACTGCGGGGAGCAGACTCGCGTTCTCCAGAGAGGCGCCTCGAACGTGTACTGGGGCGCAACGCTCTCGGCCCTCGACATCCCACCCTTCTCCGTTGACCTTTCGGACGTGTTCGGGAGGTTCTGGGGTGCGTTCGAGAAGAAGAAGGACCAGCCAGAGAAGTGGCCCGATCTCATCGACGATCTCAGCCTGACAGAGATCGCGGGCGTTCCGAAGGAAGTTCTTCTCAAGATGCTCAAGGAGTGGAAGTCCGCACTAGAGACCAACGATGACGAACCCATCGAGTGGGCCGAGTATCGCCAGTTCGACCTCTCCCGGACCACCGTCATCAGCGAAGGGGAGTTCCAGACCGCACCGGAAGCCAGCCCCCCCGAGCTATCGCCCTACGTGTCGGACGTGGTGCTCGCGCAGCGGCTGCGCGAGGTCAGGGCGCTCGTGGGTTTCACGCGCATAACCCCGCCGAGTGGTCCGTTCAGGGAGGTGCGGCAGCGCCTGTCGAGGCTCTCGATCACGGCGCTCACGTGGCTCCCTGCGACGGAGCTCAGAGGAGAGGGCATCTTCCTGCGATTCGAGCGCGACCGGCTCGAGGAGTGGGAGAAGCGTGCAGAGGTCCTCGAGCAAGCGGCAGGTATCGAGAAGCGCGTCCGGGCGGACCTGCGTCCGGGAGAGGTGATGCCGGATTGTTCGCCGCGCTTCCTGATGCTGCACACGTTCGCTCACGCCCTCATGCGCCAGCTGTCGCTCGAGTGCGGTTACGGAAGCTCGGCCCTGAGGGAAAGGCTCTATGTCGGGAAGGCGCGATACGACATGGGCGGCGTCTTGATCCACACGGGGTCACCCGACTCCGAGGGTACGCTCGGGGGACTCGTCCGGCAGGGTCGCGAGAACCTGCTTGCCCCCACGATCCGGTCCGCCATCCGTGCGATGTCATGGTGTTCGTCTGACCCGCTGTGCATCACGGGGACGACGACGCTGTCATCCCCGCGGAACGGAGCGGCCTGTCACGCGTGCGTCCTCGTCCCGGAGACAAGCTGCCAGCAATTCAACTCTCTCCTCGACCGAGCGATGCTCGTGGGCGTCCCCGGAAAAGTGACCGTTGGCTTCTTCGGCGAACTCGCCCAAGAACTGTCATGAGGCGGATCGATGCGCGGGTCATCCTCGCAGTCTGGAGGAGCTGCCGGGAGTCCGGGATCAACGTCTTCACCCCTGGCGTGGCCGGTCGCCTCGGATCACTTCCCGGCTGGAGCAGCCTCGGAATCCCCGAGGGGGATGAACCCAGGGCGTTGCTTCTCGAGGGCATTCGGTCCCTTGAGCTGCTCGCGCGAGAAACGCCCTCGGGTCAGGGGACCTGCGAGCTCGTCGTGTCGCATCCCGCGCCTGTGAACGGCGGCTCCAGATCGTCGGAATTTGACGGTCGAGTCGAGAGCGCTCTCACGCCGGCGAGTCCGAGAAGAGCCTTCGGCGGATGAGGTCGTCGGGGACGAGGTCGGCGCCCAGGTC
>Ga0184637_10001876_pt1 | contig 13841 bp, 9 predicted proteins | sample PLM3_127_b2_FD_133143 | JGI IMG/M metagenome (GOLD analysis project Ga0184637, IMG submission 133143) | Groundwater sediment microbial communities from an aquifer in East River, Colorado, USA - PLM3_127_b2 | ecosystem: Environmental > Terrestrial > Soil > Riparian zone | place: USA: East River...
CGATCACGACGACGAAGGCATACGGGAGCACCTCGAAGTCGGCCCCGGGGTAGACACCGAGGAAGGCGCCGCCGATGACACCGCCGAACGCGGCGAGGGCGCGCACGTGGCTCTGGATCCAGTCGGGACCGCTCTGCGAGAGCGTCGCCTCGGCGTAGGTGAAGTTGGAGGCCCCGTGAACAGCGACGAAGAGCTCGACGTCGATGCACTCACCGGTCCGGGGATCAACGATGTGAGGCTTCTGGCCGGCGTAGTCCACGAACAGCTTCTCGCCGGCGCGATGGGTCTGACGCATGGTGAGGCGCCGCCGCTTGAGCCAGCGCCGGTAGATCTCGCAGAACTGGGTGTAGCGGTAGCCCTCGGGATGCTTCTCCAGGTACTCCAGGTGGAGAAGCGCCAGCGTCACCCCCGGCCTGCGGCGTTCGAGGTCGAGGGCAGCGCAGTCCGGAGGCGGGCGCTGGGCGCCAGCGGCGGGCTTGGCGATGTACAGGCGCTGGTCGAGTTCGTTGTCGCTGAGTGCCTCGACTGCCGCCCAGTCCAGGCCCTGAGCCTTGGCGCGGCTGACCGTGGCCCCTACCACGCCAACGCTCACCGCCAGGCTCTGGGCCACCTCACGGTGACTGCGCCCCAGGCACCACTTCAGCCGCAGGATCTCTCGGGTCTTCCGCATGGACAGTCGCTCCGTGGCCATCACACCCTCCTGGGGGTGGACGGCTCCGTCAGACCATCCAGCGTCGCTTCTTTCCTGTCCCGGCCGTCACCTCCCGGGGCGGGAGGGTGGCACGGCCAACCCCCTGATCACGAGGGCCGATCCGAGTGATCACGATCACCGATCCAGGTGATCACGATGCCCGATTTTGGTGATCACGATCGACCGATCTAGGTGATCACGATGCTCCGATCTGGGTGTCCACGATGGCCCGGCGCCCGCACTTTGCCAGTAATTAGTCAATAACCCTGCCAGTAGCCCCGGAAGCTCGCCTCACGCCCTCCTTCTCGTTCCCGTCTGCTATCCAACAAACCGGGGCCTCACTCGACTTAGAGAGTGACCCGAGGTCGGATCGCGCCGGGCAGTTGCCAGAGGCGGTCCGGCTCAACACGTGGTCGAAAACACGAGGAGTTAGAAATGCAGATCTTCTTGGCTGCGTGTGTGCTAGCTCTAGCGACTGTCCCCCTCACCTCTCACGCTGCGGACTACCCAAATGGTCCAGTGGGTACCTTTTGGTTGGAGCCTGAGGTGGGGTATGGCTGGTCATACGATCTCCGTGCATACTCAGCGTCACTCTCTGGCTCGGTGTTCTCACGAATGGTTCGCCGTGAAGATTGGCGCTTTGGACTCATGTTCGGTCTAGTTACAACCGGATCGGCCACGCTCATCCCATCGTTCTACTTAACTCACTCAACTAGCGAAGTTGGACCGACAAGGCACCCATGGGAAGTCCGCGTAGGATACCGCTTCTACCATCGGCCAAGCCCCGAGCAATCAGTGCAACTTGAGGAACCCGAGCAAACCGAGGAACCGGAGCCCGGTGGCGTGGGGTACTAGCAATAGCTTGCCAAATCATCCGATTTGCCGCACTCACGTCGCCTCCGAGAACTGGGGGCCTGATTGCAGCGGGGAGCTATGTCTGCCCGAGAGTTTGATTCGGATCTCGGGGCCTGAGCGGCCACGGCCACGGTATCCCTTTCCATATCTGGCGATAGAGATATGCTTTGCGTGGCTCCTGAGCCACCGATTGGTGGGAATGAAATGACGTCATCAAGTCTCGTCGGTGTCGTCGTCTTCCTCCTGAGTTTTGGGTGTTTCGGATGCGGAGGAGATCGCGGAGGAGATCGCGAACCACGAAGCTCCACCGGAATCCTCGACCTCGACTACTTGCAACGGCGCTTCTTTTTTCTCGTCGATCCCGTAGATCCCCTTCTTATAGGCCAGCTGGTGCCACCGGATCAGTCCGCATGGATTCCGCCTCCCCTTATCACCGATCTCGCGGTGTACCGCGACGACCGAAACCAGCAGAACAACGGCGGAGCGGTTCTCGGGCTCGCCCTTCTCAACGCCGCAAGCGTCGCCGCCGACTCTGATTCAGTCACGGCTTTCTTCGATCCGCTCGCGGAGTTTGAGCACTTCGCCGTCCGAAGCCATCTCTTTGTCGTCTTCGTGGACTCTCCGGGCCAGCAACAGCTGCATCGCTATCGGGTCCTCGAGATCATGAGCCCAATCGGTCGCGATGAGGTGCTCGCCGCCACTTTCACCGCCACCTATCGAATCGCCGGCCGCGACTCGGTGGTGCGCTACGGCACCGAGAGGGGGATCGAGCCGGTGCGCGCCAAGGCGCTCTACATCCCGGAAGGTCGCTACCTCCTCGACGGCGACTTCTACAGCCGGACGGACTTCTGGTACCCGGTGCGGCGGCTCGAGCTCAGGAACATCTACAGCCTTGGAGCCAGCAACATTGATGTCGATAACCTGGAATTGAGCGTCAAGCGGGCAACCGGGCCGGATTCCCTACACTTTCCCAATGCCGGCTCGGACGTTACGTATCTGAGAGGTCTTGGGGTAGATAAAGAGAATCGTCTTGGCCAGCCCGTGTTCGACCATCAGATTGACCGTGCCTTCATCGACCCAGCTCGCGGCCTCATGATTCTTCCTGACCTGCGGCCGTTTGCGCCGGGGCCTGAAGACTCGGTGTGGTCACCTTACTACACCGACATTACGGCGGGACCGCCCGGACGCCCCGCTTTCTTCAGTGGAGAACATGCTAATCGTGCGATCTATGACAAGAGGGTTGTTTCACCAGGCGTAGACGGAAAATACTTCTTCGACGTAGGCTTGTCTTCCGGAAGCGAAGAAAAGGAACGAGTACCTAGCGCACCTTGAGAAGGGACGGCGGGGGCAATTAAGGGACATGGCAGTGCTCACGGTTGGGGTTGGACGCCATTAGCAACCACGCTCAGGAGAAGAAGTCGGCGTGACCTCGCAGCCGTCGCGCGCATAGATGGCGAGTGCCGCCCGCTGAGGCAAGATTCGCGAAAGCCCGCAGTGGACAAGCCCCCGGAGGAGGTACTTCCGCCTTGTGTTCCTGACTGCCTGGAGCTGGTTCTTGCGGAGGGTCGCCTGAGCCTTTTGCCAGGTCTCCGGGTCAACGATCGACGACATGGTTGCAGCCCAGGAACACGCTGTTATCCTGCACCCCGAGGTCAGCCAGACCCGATAGAAGAAGTTGTTACAAGAGCTCGTGGAATGAAAAAGCGTCGCCCGGATCGATGTACTGTTCATCAACAGGAGAAATCCACATGCGGATCGGAATCATTGGCGCTGGAAACGTGGGAGGAACACTTGCGCGCCTCCTCGTCAAGCGAGGACATCAGGTCTCGATTGCGAACTCGAGAGGACCGGAGAGCCTAACCGCGTTGGCGGCCGAGATCGGCGCGACGCCCGTTTCTGTTGTCGATGCCGCCAACGACGGGGACATCGTGATCATCTCGATCCCAACGAAGGCCGTCGCCGATCTTCCACGGAATCTATTTGCGAACGTGCCGAGCAGCGTCGTCGTGATCGATCCCGGTAACTACCACCCGGAGCTTCGCGATGGCCGCATCGATGGGATCGACCGGGGCATGCTTGACAGCCAGTGGGTCGCGCAGCAGATCGGGCGTCCCGTGATCAAGGCGTTCAACAACATCCTCGCCAAGAGCCTTCTCGAGCAAGGCGTGCCAAAGGGAACGAGGGAACGCATAGCTATCTCGGTCGCCGGCGATTCGTTGGACGCCAAGGCAGCAGTGCGTCGCCTTGTCGACGAACTTGGCTTCGACCCAGTCGATGGTGGTAATCTGGACAACTCCTGGCGGCAGCAGCCCGGAACGCCGGCTTACTGTCGGGATCTTGAAGCTGTCGGTCTCCGGCGCGCGCTCGCTGAAGCTGACCGGAGCCGGATCGTCGAATACCGCGCTGGAGAGGAGGCTCGTATGAGGAGGGATGGTCCCCCCGCCCAGCCAGTGACGCATGCGGAAGGCTATGCCACCGACCTCCCTCGGTAGAGACCGCGGGAAACCATGGACACGCAAAGAAAGTGGATGATTCTGAATGACTTGTCGGGCAGGACCATTGAAGATGGCGCGAGCGCTGGTTACCGACCCAGGAAGGGTGCAGGGCGATGACTCGCTACGCCCTTCTGCTCCGCGGCGTAAACGTGGGCACGAAGAACAGTCTGCCGATGGCCGAACTGCGCGCGATGCTCAATAAGATCGGCTGCACCGATGTGCGGACGTACGTGCAAAGCGGCAACGCGGTGTTCGGCACGAAGTTGGAGACAGCGGAGCTCACGAAGGCAATCGAGGGCGCGTTGGAACGGTACATGGGCCGCCCGATCGTAACCACGCTGCGTACGCACGCGCAGATGAGCGCGATCGTCGACGCGAACCCCTTCGCGGAGGTGGCCACGAATCCTGCGTACCTGTGCGTCACGTTCCTATCGAACGCACCGACGAAGTCAGAGGTTGCCCCGCTCAATGCCCAGGATTTCGAGCCGGAGCTGTTCCAGGTATCAGGCAAAGAGATCTACACGTGGCACCCGAACGGCCAGGGTCGGAGCGCACTGGCAGCGGCCCTCGGAAAGCTGCGGCTGCGCGGTGCAGTCACGACGCGCAACTGGAACACCGTGCTGAAGCTCCTGGACATGCTCGGCGAGGACTGACTTCTTGTATCGCCCTATTTGAGTATCACGGCCTTTCCCTTGTCCAGGACCTGGCCGTCAAGGCTGAGCGAGTAGAAATAGGTCCCGCTCGAGAGGACCTGCCCCGAGTTGTCGCGGCCATCCCATGTCACCGACTGCTTGCCGGGCTCGACCTTGCTATCCAAGAGCGTTCGGACGAGCCGCCCCCCCGGCGTCGTAGACGTGGAGGCTCGCACTACCCCGGTGCGGGAAGGCGTAGTCGATCGTTGCCGAGGGGTTGAAGGGATTGGGGCGGATTCTAGAGGAGTCAGACGCCGGCGGCGATTCAACTGGCGAGGGGGCGCGTGACCGGCGCGCCCGTGCCAACGAAATCGATCACAGCGTAGCTACAACAACCCGTCTCGTTCGGCAAATCGAAGGCGGGACACTCCCTGCCTGCCGGCCGGATCCTCCGATCCAGCCGCATTGCCGATAGTTCCTAATCCTCTGGAGGAGGAAGAGTTGCCCCCGCGTGGACTGCGCGCCGTACGCGCTCGCCATTGCCCATCCGCGAGAATGCTGTAATTTATTACTAGATCGTTGGATGTGCGTTCCGGCGCACCTCCGGAGGGGCAGCGGAACGCGATTCTTGGAGCCCAATCCGGCCCCTCTGCCCCATTGTTGCCCCGCCGGTGCCGCCTGAGCTCGAGCCTGCCCTCCACCCGCCCTCCCGAGTTGACATACATAGGTCTTCAATGTATACTACCCCAACGTATGAGAGTGGTGCTGTCATGAACATCCAGAAGGATCTTGTCGCCGCCTCCGCCACGCCGCTGGTGCTGGCCATCCTCAGCGAAGGGGAGAGCTACGGTTACGCCATCATCAAACGGGTTGGCGAATTGTCCGGGGGCGAGCTGCAATGGACGGACGGCATGATCTATCCGCTCCTGCATCGCCTCGAACGCAACGGCTTCGTCAAGGCGGTCTGGGGAAAATCGGAGACGGGGAGGCGGCGCAAGTACTACCGTCTGACACGCACGGGTGCGGCGCATCTCGCCCGTCAGCGCCGTCAGTGGCAAGTAGTCGACCTCGCGTTGCGGGGCATCTGGCTCACCGCGGTCGACACGCCGTCGCGGCCTTGAGGATTCGCAACCGGAGAGAGACACAGTGACGGAAGACAGGGCACTGGAAGAACGCATCGGCGAATGGCGAAGTTACTTTCGCCGGCGGCAGGCGTTGCATTCCGTCGACGTCGAGGAACTCGAGGATCATCTTCGCAGCCAGGTGGAGGCGTTGAGCGAAGCAGGCCTTGATCAGGACGAAGCGTTCCTCGTCGCCGTCAAACGGCTGGGCAACCTCGATTCGGTTTCGCGCGAGTTCGCGAACGAGTACTCGGAACGCCTCTGGAAGCAGCTCGTCGTCGCGCCGGATGGCGGCGCCGCATCATCGGTGGCGCGCCGGGAGGCCCGCGTCGCCATCGGCCTGGCGATCGCGGCCGGCGCTGCAATCAAGATCCCCGAGCTGTTCGGGGTGCGCATCGACGAGTCCCAGGAAGACACGTTGTTCTACCTGCGCAACATGAGTCTCCTGGTGCTGCCGTTCCTCGCCGTGTTTTTCGCCTTCAAACGCAGACTGCACACCATGGGATGGCTTTGGCTAGCGCTTCCGTTGGTACCGGCGGCGTTGATCATGAACCTGTTGCCTTTCCACGTGGGAGGCCAAACCCAGGTGCTGGCCGCGATCCATCTTCCCATCGCGTTGTGGCTTTCCGTCGGGTTCGCGTACGCCGCGGGCCGATGGCGCAATCACGATCAGCGCATGAACTACGTGCGGTTCTCCGGCGAGTGGTTCATCTATTACACGCTCATTGCGCTTGGCGGCGGCGTCCTGGTGTTATTCACGGTTTTCATCTTCGACGCAATCGGCTTGAATGCCGAGCCCTTTGCCGCACGATGGGTCATCCCGTGCGGAGCCGCCGGGGCGGTCGTCATCGCCGCCTGGCTGGTCGAGGCCAAACAGAGCGTCATCGAGAACATGGCGCCCGTGCTCACGGTGCTGTTCACGCCGCTTTTCACGGTGCTGCTTGTCATCTTCGTGGCGGCCATGATCTGGACCGGAAACGCGATCGACGTCAGGCGCGAAGTGCTCATCGGTTTCGACCTGCTCCTCGTGCTCGTCTTGTGCCTGTTGCTCTATGCGATTTCCGCGCGTGACTCGCAGTCGCCGCCCGGCCGCTTCGACCGACTCCAGCTTCTGCTGGTGATTAGCGCTCTTCTCGTCGATGTCTTGGCCCTGTGGGCAATGGCTGCACGCATCTCGGAGTTCGGCTTCAGCCCTAACAAGACCGCGGCTCTCGGGCTGAACCTGCTGTTGCTCGTGAACCTGGCCTGGTCGGCCGTGCTCTACGCACGTTTCCTGGCAAAGCGCTCCTCGTTCTCTGCACTGGAGCGCTGGCAGACATCGTATCTTCCGGCATTCGCAGCCTGGGCGTGGATCGTGGTGGCGCTCTTCCCGGTGATCTTCAGCTACCGGTAGCTGCGACCTCGCCGTGCGCGCCACGACCGGGCGCGGGTGCACTGGGCGGAGGGGGTCGCATGCCGCCGAGAAAACTACCGTGGTAAAGTAACGCTCCGCAGGCTTCTTGTTATAGCCACCTGCGCCATACGAAGGAGCACGAAGCGTGGACAAGCCCGTAATAGCTGAAAGCAGCCCGTCGGTGCTCGAGCTGCAGCCTGGGACGTACTATTGGTGCCGTTGCGGACAATCGAAGAGCCAGCCATTCTGCGACGGCACGCACAAGCGCCTGCCGACGCCATGACCGCGACCGGAGTTACACGATACGCCGATGTGCAGGGCGTCGGCGTGCCGACTTTCATCTACGGCACGGCATGGAAGGAACAGGAGACGGCCCGGTTGACCCGCATGGCGATCGATGCCGGGTTTAGGGGCATCGACACCGCCAACCAGCGCCGCCACTACTATGAAGCCGGGGTCGGCGATGCGTTCACCCATGCCTTGGAGGCTGGAGTCCTGAAGCGCGAGGACGTGTTTCTGCAGACGAAGTTCACCTATGCCGACGGACAGGACCACCGCCTCCCCTACGATCCGAAGGCACCGCTCGCCAAGCAAGTCGAGCAGTCGTTTGCCAGCTCGCTGCAACACCTTGGGGTCGAGCACCTCGACTCGTACGTTCTACATGGCCCATCCATGCGGGACGGACTCGGCGCTGGTGACTGGGAAACGTGGCGGGCGATGGAGTGCCTGCAGCAAGACGGTAAGACGCGGCTCCTCGGCGCCTCGAACGTGACCATCGCGCAGATTGAGAAACTCTACACCAAAGCATCGATCAAGCCAGCCATAGTACAGAACAGGTGCTTTGCCGCGATGGGGTGGGATCGGTCTGTCAGGAAGTTCTGCAATGAGCGTGGCATCCTCTACCAAGCGTTCTCGCTACTCACGGCCAACCGTGAGGTGCTCAGGCATCGGCGGGTGACTGAGATCGCGTCACGGACAGGGAAGACGGTCCCCGAGGTGATCTTTCGCTTTGCTCTACAGGTCGGCATGGCCGCGCTTACGGGGACAACATCACCTGAGCACATGGCCCAGGACCTCAACGTCTACGTCTTCGAGCTGGAGACGGACGAGGTCTGGGCCATCGAGAAGCTCGTGGCGTAGGCCCCTGGTTCGTCGCATCCCGCTCGAGTAGCGGGAACGCGCCAACCCACGCTTAGCGCTGCCTAAGAAAGGCATAAGCTTTCGGCGCGGCCGACCGGGGCATAGGTCGCCCTTATGTTAATATCTCGCCGCGATGAAGAGTTCGCTGAGTCTGGGGACGACGATATCCCACTACCGCTTGTTGTCACTCCTCGGCGCCGGGGGCATGGGAGAGGTCTACAAGGCCGAAGACACTGTCCTCGGCCGCACGATCGCTCTCAAGATCCTTCCTCATGATCTCGTCCGCAACGAGGAGCGCGTGCAGCGTTTCGTCCAGGAGGCGAGGTCCGCCTCCTCCTTGAGCCATCCCCACATCGTCACAGTCCATGAGATCGGTCAGGCCACCGTGCAGCCCCAAGGCGAGCCGGACGCCGGGAAACCCTCCGAGAGCTCCGTTCGCTTCATCGCGATGGAGTTTGTGGACGGGGCGACACTCGGCGCCAAGATCCATGACGAGAAACAGGATCTCCGCGTCCTCCTCGTCTATCTGGCGCAGGTCGCGGAGGGGCTCGCCAAGGCGCATGGCGCCGGCATCGTCCACCGGGACCTCAAGCCCGACAACATCATGATCTCGAGGGACGGCTATGCGAAGGTCCTCGACTTCGGGCTCGCCAAACTCCGGGGAGCCGGTCCCGCCGGAGAAAACACGGTGGACGCCACGACCGCGGCCGGGGCACCGACCCGCGAGGGGACCGTCCTCGGCACGGTCGCCTACATGTCCCCCGAGCAGGTCCAGGGCAAGGTCGTGGACTCTCGCACCGACATCTTCTCCTTTGGCTGCATCCTCTATGAGGCCGCCACCGGGGAGCGGCCATTTCCGGGCGACTCCGACATCGACGTGATGCACAAGATCCTCCACGAGAAACCGGCCGCCGTGAATCAGCTCAACCCGTCCGTGCCGGCCGAGCTCGTCCGGATCATCCGCCGATGTCTCGCCAAGGATCCCGATCAGCGCTTTCAATCGATGAAAGACCTCGCGATCGAGCTCCACGACCTCGCCGAGGAGTTTGACCAGCTCTCGCCGGCTTCGTCATCGGTGAGCTCGACGCAGCCCCCGCGCCCGGCCGGTCGGGGGCGCCTGTTCCGAATCGGGGCCGCGGCAGCAGGGCTCGTGACTCTGGGTGCCGTCCTCTTCGCCATCGCCATGGTGAATCAGCGTCAGAAGGCTGAAGTCCTCGGGACTTCCGCCTTCCACTCGATGAGGATCACCAGCTTGACCGGAAGCGGGAGAGTGCGCGCGGCGGCCATCGCACCCGATGGCAAGGTCGTGGTGCATGCCATCGAGGAAGCCGGCAAACAGAGCCTCTGGGCCCGCCAGGTCGCCACCGGCAGCGACGTGCAGATCGTGCCTCCAGGCTCTCCGTTCCGAGGCGTCGCCATCACTCCGGACGGCAACTACGTCTACTACACGCGGAGCGAGCGCGAGATTGAGCTCTATTCGCTTCTCTATCAGGTGCCGGTGCTCGGCGGTCCAACGCGGAAACTTCTTTTCGATGTGGATACCCCCGTCACCTTCTCTCCCGACGGCAAGCAAATCGCCTTCACGCGCGGCTACCCGCAGAAGGATGAGAGCGCGGTCATGGTCGCCCAAGCGGACGGAACCGGGGAGCGCACGATCGCGGTTCGCAAGGAGCCCGAGGAGTACGTCCTGACCGTAGTGGCTTGGTCTCCCGGCGGCAAGACGATCGCCGCCGTCGGCTCGAGCATCGAGGGTGGAGCCCATTCGTCGGTGGTCGCCATCGATGTAAGTGACGGGAGCGAGCATCGGTTCGACGCCCAGCGATGGAACGATGTGAACGGGCTCGCGTGGCTACCGGACGGGAAAGGACTGGTGGTCGTGGCCAGCACCAAAGAATCGGGCCCCATTCACCAGATCTGGTTCTTGAGCTATCCAGGCGGCGGGGTGCGAAGAATCACCAACGATCTCAACAACTACCAGGGGGCAAGTCTCACCGCGGACTCCCGCATCTTGGTCACGGTCCAGATGAACTTCAGCTCCAACCTTTGCCTGGCGACCGGCGAGGGCGCATCAGCGAGCGTCCGCGAGCTGGTTGTGGAACGCAACGAGTTCGTGGAGCAGATCCGCTGGAGCCCGGCCGGGCCGATCGTCTTCTTGGCCGGAAGGAACGGGTCCTTCGATCTCTGGATGTGCGAAGCCCAAGGGGGCAAACAGAAGCGCCTGACGACCGAGTCGCTGCAGTACTTTGATCCGGTGCTGGCGAGCGACGGCACCTTCATCCTCTGCACTTCCATACGAAACGGCGGGATCCCTCATGTCTGGAGACTCGACCCCGACGGCGGCAACCCGACTCAGCTCACCCACGGCCCAGGCGAGCAGCTGGCCGATCTATCGGCGGACGACCGCTGGTTGATCTACAGGACGCTGGGGCAGCAGGACGCCGTGTGGAGAATCCCGGTCGCCGGGGGTGAGCCGGTCGAGATCGCCAAGTCGCCTCGGGGCGACGCCCTGCTCTCGCGCGATGGAAAGTACGTCCTCAATGGTTACCACCGGGAGGAAGGCGGTCGCATGGTGTTGGCGGTGGGGATCAGGCCGGCGGCGGGAGGCGACCTGGTCTTTAGCTACGACCTTCCAGAAGGAATCGGAGAGGGGCGCTGGGCTCCCTCCTCGGACGCTTTCACCTACGTCGTCACCCGCGATGGCGTTTCGAACATCTGGAGGCAGCCCCTGGGTGAGGGGCCGGCGCAACAGATGACCGATTTCAAGCGCGGTCGAATCTTCTCGTTCGATTGGTCACCCGACGGCAAGCAGCTCGCGTTCGCCCGTGGTGAGACTGTCGGCGATGCCGTGCTCCTGAGCGATTTCCGGTAGGAGAAGAGGGTCTGTCCGTCCCGAAATTCAATCATCATGAGCAAAGGCTCGCTCGGCCGTGTGGCGCTCCTGGCCGATGGAGTGCGGGAGGGAACCAGGGACATGAGCAAAGCGACAACAGAGGCCACGGAGAAGGAAGCAAGTTCGCAGGCGGTCAGATCGTTCACGGCGCGGGCCTATGCGGCGGGGAGCGCGACCGCGGCGCTCGCGCCGGTCACCATCCGGCGGCGGGCGCCGGGGCCACGGGATGTGCAGATCGAGATTCTCTACTGCGGCGTGTGCCATTCGGACCTGCACCAGGTGCGCAATGAGTGGCAGAACGCCATGCCCACGGAGTATCCCTGTGTGCCGGGGCACGAGATCGTCGGGCGCGTGGTGAAGGCCGGCAGCGCGGTGAAGACGATCAAGGAAGGCGACCTCGCGGCGGTCGGCTGCATGGTGGACTCCTGCCGCACGTGCGCGCACTGCCGGGAGGGGCTGGAGCAGTACTGCGAGACGCTGCCGACGTTCACCTACAACTTCCCGGACAAGCATCTCGGCGGCGTCACCTATGGCGGGTATTCGGAGAGCATCGTGGTGGACGAGGCGTTCGTGCTGCGCGTGACGGACAAGCTGAACCCGGCCGGCGTAGCGCCGCTGCTTTGCGCCGGCATAACGACGTACTCGCCGCTGCGACACTGGAACGTGGACAAGGGACAGAAGGTCGGCGTGGTGGGGCTCGGCGGGCTGGGGCATATGGGCGTGAAGTTCGCCAGCGCGTTCGGGGCGGACGTGGTGCTGTTCACTAGCTCGCCGACGAAGATCGCCGACGGGTTGCGCCTGGGCGCGCACGAAGTGGTGGTCTCTAGGAACGAGGCCGAGATGCAGAAGCACGCCGCCAGCTTCGACTTCATCCTGGACACGGTCTCCGCCCAGCACGACATGAACGCCTATCTCGAGCTGCTGAAGCGCGACGGGACGCTGACGCTGCTGGGCGCGCCGGAGAAGCCGGCGACGCTGGGAGTGTTCAGCCTTCTGTTCAAGCGACGCCGGCTGGCCGGATCGGCCATCGGTGGCATCAGAGAGACACAGGAGATGCTGGATTTCTGCGCCGAGCGCGGCATCACCGCCGAGATCGAGCTCATCCGCATTCAGCAGATAAACGATGCCTACGAACGGCTGTTGAAGAGCGACGTGAAGTATCGCTTCGTGATCGACATGGCCTCGATGGATTAGTCGTCGCCGAAGGCGATGGGTTTTCTCCATCGACAATATCTTCGTCGAGCGCCTGTGGCGGTCGGTCAAGCGCGGGCAGACGGCAGGACGGGCGAACCGAACACCTGCTAAAGTCAATGGGGGAAACGAGACCGAGTAATCGGGAGGGACAGAAGGTGCTATAGAGTTTCAGGATGGACAGACACAAGCAAAAGGAGAGGTACGATGGGAGACAAGGGCAAGAAGGATAAGGGCAAAGGCAAGAAACAGAAGGCAAGTAAGCACGACCAAGAGGCAAAGAAGAAACTGGAGAAGCAACCGAAAAGAGCCACATGACATGGAGCGAGGTCCACTGCGAGAATAATGTATGGGTCTTCCGGGAATTGTGTGGGTGAGTTCATTGGCTGAGACGCAGGGGTCGTGGGTATAGATCACACGCGTCTGTAGTGTTGCGGTCGTTCTTCGTGCCCGGCCTCAGCTTACAAAGCGCGGGTGGCCGAAATGATACGGTGTGAGGGAGCACTCGCGGAAGTTGTTGCTCGGGGCAGTTCCAGGGCTTCCAGGGCGATTCGTGCGCGCCCCCCGACATGTGGGAGGAGTAGAATAGGCGCGGCAGTCGCACTGGTCTCCGGATGTTTGGCCCCAGGCTGCAATCCAGGACGCCAGGAGATAGTCGCTATGATACCGGCAGTTACCGCCATGCTGACATCGCTTCTTGTTCTTCTCTAGTCTCCCGTCATGGGCAGAGCCTCGTTGATCCTCCTCATGGTCCTCGTCGCCGGCAGCTCCCCCGCTTCGGCCGTTCCGTTCGCTCAGGTGCGCTGGGACAGCTGCGGCTCTTACGAGTTCAACAAGCCCTTCCAGGGTCCCGGCACCTACCACCAGGTCATTACCGGACGCGGATTCCAATTGCCGGTGCTCGGGCACACGATCCGCCTGCGCGCCACCTCCTCCAACGTGTACGGCTATCCCTACCGGCCGATCCCCGACGCCTGGCGTTTCGACTCGGAAGGATGCCAGGCCGGAAGGCTCGAACTGGGCGCGAAGCCACAGCCGTGTCCCTTCCTCGGATCCGGCGTGATGGCCATTGCCATCAAGGCCGAGCACGACGGGTTCGACCTTCACATCCTCGTCAGCTTCTCCTACGAGCCGACCGTCCCAGACCCCAATGTGACCTATGAGCTCGGGCAGCTTGCCTACGACCACAGCCGCTCGGCTGCCGGCCTGCAGGACCCGACGATCGCCTGCGGACATGCCGACCAAGAGATGTGCTTCGTCATCGAGGAGGCCTCGTTGGCGGACGCGAATGGCGATTCCCATCCGATCGGTTTCGAATACTTCTCCGGTGTCTCTTGGCAGGACCCGATAGGCTTCTTCTGCTTCGCCGACGTGCCGGTCGAGCCCGCTACCTGGGGGGGATCAAGGCCGTCTACCGCTGAGAGCTATCTAGC
>Ga0184637_10001878_pt1 | contig 13838 bp, 10 predicted proteins | sample PLM3_127_b2_FD_133143 | JGI IMG/M metagenome (GOLD analysis project Ga0184637, IMG submission 133143) | Groundwater sediment microbial communities from an aquifer in East River, Colorado, USA - PLM3_127_b2 | ecosystem: Environmental > Terrestrial > Soil > Riparian zone | place: USA: East River...
CCGTAGCGCCCTTTCACGCACAGGCGGCCATGGTTGGCCGGGCCGTCGCGGCCGGTGACCTGAAGGATGCGGTCGCCCTTGACGTGGTAGGTGAGCTGGCAGCCGACGCCGCAGTACGGGCACACCGAATCCACTTTCCTTTCCGGCACCTCCATTCCCACGCCGCGCGCCGGCATCAGCGCGCCGGTGGGACAGGCCTGGACGCATTCGCCGCAGGCCACGCAAGTCGAAGCGCCCATGGCGTCGTCGAAATCGAACACGATCTGCGATTTATGCCCGCGGAATGCGTAACCGATCACGTCATTGACCTGCTCTTCGCGGCAGGCACGCACGCAGCGCGTGCACTGGATGCAGGCATCGAGGTTGACCGCGATCGCGGGATGCGACAGATCCGCCTTGGGCTGGTGGCGCCGCGCAAAGCGCGGCTTGCCTACTTTCAGATTGCGCGCCCAGAGATCGAGTTCGGAATCCGGCGAATACTTTTCCTCGGGCATGTCGGAAAGCAGCAGTTCCAGAATCATCTTCTGCGCTGCGACCGCCCGCGCGTTCTTCGATTCGACTTCCATTCCGGCCTTGGGCGCGCGGCAGCACGAAGGGGCCAGCACCCGCTCGCCCTTGATCTCCACCATGCAGGCGCGGCAGTTGCCGTCGGGGCGATAGCCGGGCTTGTAGCACAGATGCGGAACATCGACGCCGTAGCGCTGCGCCGCCTGGAGTATGGTCTCGCCCGGCGCGGCGTGGATTTCAGTGCCGTCCAACCTGAACGCGATCATCTCGCTACGCTGATTCATTTGCGCGCCCCAGACCCGTGAAACCTTCGACGCAAAGACGCAAAGGCGCAAAGAAAATCCAGAAAATGAAAATCTATCGAAAACTTCAAACTTCCGCCTTCATGAGTGATTTGAACAAGCCATCACGTCTGTGCCCTTCTTTGCGTCTTTGCGCCTTTGCGTCAATTGTTTTTCAATTCGTGAGAGAAGTACTTGATGACACAGCGCACGGGATTCGGTGCGGCCTGACCCAGGCCGCAGATCGACGTATCCGCCATCGCCTGCGAGAGTTCTTCCAGCAGATCTTTGTCCCAGTCGTCCTTCTGCATCAACTGCAGCGCCTTGACCGTGCCGACGCGGCAGGGCGTGCACTGGCCGCAGGATTCGTCGGAGAAGAACGCCATGAGGTTGCGCGCGGCGTCGGCGGCGCGATCCCGGTCCGACAGGATCACCACCGCCGCAGAACCGATGAAGCAGCCGTATTCGTTCAGCGTGTCGAAGTCGAGCGGTATGTCGCCCATCGAAGCCGGCAGGATGCCGCCCGACGCCCCGCCCGGCAGGTAGGCGTAGAACGCATGTCCCGGAGCCATGCCGCCGCAGTACTCCGCGATCAACTCTTTCACTGTAATCCCGGCAGGCGCCAGATGCACCCCCGGCTTTGCCACGCGTCCGCTCACCGAGAATGAGCGCAGGCCCTTGCAGCCATGGCGCCCATGGGAGGCGAACCGGTCCGCGCCCTTTTCCAGGATGTCGCGCACCCAGTAAAGCGTTTCCATGTTGTGCTCGAGCGTCGGCCGCCCGAACAGACCGACCTGCGCCACATACGGCGGGCGCAGCCGCGGCATGCCGCGCTTGCCTTCGATCGATTCGATCATCGCCGACTCTTCACCGCAGATGTAGGCGCCGGCGCCACGGCGCAGATGGATCGGCGGCAGCGCGCAGGGCGGCGCCTTTTTGAGCGCGGCGATTTCCTTTTCCAGGATCTGGCGGCAGCCGGCGTATTCGTCGCGCAGATAAATGTAAATTTCCGCACAGCCCGTGGCCCAGGCCGCGATAAGCATGCCGTCCAGAAACCGGTGCGGATCGCGTTCGAGATACCAGCGATCCTTGAACGTGCCGGGTTCGCCTTCGTCGATATTGACCGCCAGCAGCCGCGGTGCGGGCTCGGCCCAGACGATGCGCCACTTGCGTCCGGCCGGAAATCCGGCGCCGCCCAGTCCGCGCAGGCCGGAATGTTCCATGGCCTTGAACGCGTCCTCGCGGTCGAGCCTGCCGTTCAGGCACTTTGCCAGCGTGGCGTAACCACCGGACTTGCGATACGCCTGATAACCGGTGTAACGCGTCGGCGGGCAGGCCGTCTTCGCGGCGCTCACGGCGGCTTTGACCGCGTCGAGCGTCGCGTTCGGCAAGGGATTTTGTCCGACCACCGCTACCGGCGCGGTCTCGCAGCGCCCGACGCACGGCGCGGGGATAACCCGTACTTCCCCGCCAAGGATCGCCGGCAGGCGCGCCAGCAGATCCTTCGCGCCGGCCAGCTCGCAGGAAAGCGAGTCGCACACGCGCACCGTAAGTGACGGCGGCGCGGCCTGTCCTTCCTTGACGATGTCAAAGTGGTGATAGAAGCTCGCGACCTCGAAGACCTCCGCCTGGGACAGGCGCATTTCCTGCGCGAGCGCCGCCAGGTGCGCTGACGAAAGCTGCCGGTAGTGGTCCTGAATCTTGTGCAGGTGCTCGATCAGCAGGTCGCGCCGGCGCGGCATGGCACCGAGAAGCGCCTGTACTTCAGCGAGCGCCGCAGGATCGACCTGCCTTCCCTTGGGCGCACCGCGGCCTTTACGGAAATTCTGGAGGGTCATTCCCGCGTCGCTTTCAGCCTCCTTGGGCAAAACGGACTCCTCTACCTAGTAAGTGATCGCGCGCCACTCCGAATCAAGAACCCTGCTCATATAGGCAGTCGCCCCCGCAAAACCCGTGAATTCGGGAACGAGTTCCTCGGTCCGGACTTGAAAGGCGCTCATGGATTCGCTGCAGGCGTAGAACTTCGCCCCCATTTCAGCGGCGTTGCGCATGAAATCGTAGATCGACCGGCCGCCATCCGCGCCGGCGTAGAGTGCATCAGCCACACCCCGCGCGAGCAGGCGAACCGAGCGGCCGGTAAAGTAGACTTCTACTTCCGCTCCCATCGCCGATGCGGCGGCCGCATGAAAAAATGGTGTGGCGCATCGGTGCGGTTCCTGCGGATCCGTCGCCCAAAGCATTATCGCGAGCTTGCCGAGCGGCTTGCCCCCCTCTCCGGGACTATCCTCGCCTTTCATCCCGGCCCTCCTCGATTCCGTCTAGATACATAAGGTGATCGAACGCGGCCCCGATATCCGCGCCGGTGACCAGCTTCTTAATATCCTGTTCCAGACTGACGGGTCTGATCTTCACCAGCCAGCCGGATTGATACGGGTCGTTGTTGATCAGCGCAGGCCTTTCCTCCGCCTTGTCATTGGATGCAACGATGACACCCGCGACGGGGGTGCGGATGGAGCCGATTGTCTTGTTCATTTCCAGTACCCCGGCTCCACGATTCCACTCAACCTCGGTACCGATGCGTTTGGGCACGAATGCAAGAAAATCGCCGTAGGTAACGCTTGCATAGCTGGTCACGCCCACAGTCACCATACCGTCGGGTTCGACCCTGCCCCAAGTATTGGCCTCGACCAAATAATACAGTTCGTCCGGGAACGTAAAGCCTCGGACTATCGCCATAAGCAGAATGTCCCGCCTCTAGCGCCAAGTATGGCGGAAGAGAGTGGGAGTCGAACCCACCAAGGAGCGGCTGGCGCCCCTTGCCGGGTTTGAAGCCCGACCGCACCACCGGGAACGCATCTCTTCCATGAATATCAATTTATCGGTCCAGGCGCTTGCTGCAGCCGGGACTGATCACCTGCCTGGCCATCAAGCGCCAGCAGGCTGTTACTACGCAATCTGTGCGTATCGCGAACGCGGCGCGCAAAGCCGATTCGATCGAAAAACTCAAGAATCTGGATGGCACGCTTGCGCCCCAATCCGCTGCGGTCGCGAAATTCGGCCGCGCGGATCGTACCCGAGGCATCGTTGATATCGCGAGCGATGGCTGCCAGCCCGGCCACCGCGGATTTACCATAGAACAGATCACGCACCACCTGGAACACTTGGCCGCTGCGGGTTAGCCGCAACAACAGCGTCCTTACGGACGAATCTGTCTCACCGATTTGCCGCGCGATATCACGCACCCATGGCGGATCGAAACGCCCGGTTTCAATCAACGGCAATATTTTCTGTGCCAGAGCTTGGTCGGGATCGCTCAAGCGAGCATCGTGACTCGGCAGGTGCAGCCACGGCCCGCTTCGGAAGATTTTTCGTTCCTCCAGAATCTCGTCGATCATGGCGGCGTACGCGGCCGGTTCCAGCTGTGGAAAGAAGAGCCGACGCAGTCGCGTGGCGTCAGGTCCCATCTCGTCCGGAAATCGGGCATGGAACTCGCCCAGCCTGACCAAGGCAGTTGCCTTGAGTTCTTGCCAGTGGATCAAGGAAAATACCACTTCGGTTTCGCGTACATGCACGCAGCGCAAACTGGTTCGGACTGCCTCGATATCTGCAGGCAGCAGATTCCACGAACGCCGGAACTGCGTCAAATCGATCCCCAGTCTGGAGACTTTGAGCAGATTTTGCAGAGTGACATTCGGATCATCCTGCCCCAATATCCGGAGAACCTCGATGCGTGCTTTCGCGCGGCGGTTGCGGGAGGGCGCAAACGGATCCAGTACGGTACCCCCACCAAGCGTGCGCTGCGCCGACTGGTCGCGCAGGATGAATTGATCGCCATGCCATGCGCATCCCGGATTTGCAAGCACCAGCTGTACTAGCCCCGATGCTCCAGGCGCAAGCGTATCGCCTTCAAGCAGGGCGACGTGTGCCGTTAAATGCGCCGCCCCCGCATGAAAATGTACCGGGGTCCAGTGCCGAAGCGGTTTTCCCTCACTCACCGAAAGGGAGAACAACGTGTCAATGCGCGAACTTGGCGCATGCAGGAAAGGATCAACGGCCCAGTCGCCACGGGCTATCGCCTCCCTATGGACGGCCGTGCCGGCAAGATTCAGCGCACAGCGCTGCCCTGCATGCCCGGTTTGAACCTGGCGGTTTTGCGCGTGAATGGCGCGCACCCTGGCCGCCATTCCAGTAGGGGAAATCACCACCTCGTCGCCGACCCGGATTTCACCCGAGTATACGGTGCCGGTTACAACTGTCCCAGCCCCCTTGATCGTAAACGAGCGATCGACCGCAAGCCGAAAATAGCCTGACACTTTGGGTTGTGTGCTGCCGTGCGCTTGCGCCGCTAAAAACTCCTTCAGTTCGGGAAGGCCTTGCCCGGTTACGCTGGATACTGGAAATACGGGTGCTCCGGTCAAGCGCGTCGACTCGAGCAGAAGTTCGACTTCGCGCGCGACCTCGCCTACGCGCGACGGCTCGACCGCGTCGATCTTGGTCAGTACTACGGCGCCACGCGACAGTTTCAGCCAATGCAGGATTTGCAGGTGCTCGCGGGTTTGCGGCATGACCCCGTCATCGGCGGCCACGACCAGCAGCGCAAAATCGATACCGGTAGCGCCGGCCAGCATGTGGTGAATGAATTTCTCGTGTCCCGGCACATCGACAAATCCGAGAATATCGCCTGATTCGAGCGGCAGGTAGGCATAGCCGAGCTCGATCGAAATGCCGCGTGACTTTTCTTCCTTGAGTCGATCGGTATCGACGCCGGTCAGCGCGCGCACCAGCGAAGTCTTGCCATGATCGATATGTCCCGCTGTCCCGATAATCATTTGAATGGGCCCAGTGCAGGCAATTGCCGCGCAAACGCTTCCTCGTCCTGCAGGCAGCGCAGATCAAGCTGTAAGGCATCATCGCGTACAAACCCGATGACCGGCACCGGCAGTGCGCGGAAAGCGGCTTCGATTTTCTTGAGGGCGCCACCGCCGCGCCTGCCGGACGCCGCCGGACGGATCGCAAAGCCGGCGCTGGGCAACAGATCAACCGGTAGCGAACCGCTGCCGATCTGGCTTTTCATCGGCTGAACAGTAACCGTCGCAATCCCTCTTACCCCATGCTCGAGCAGAGGTAAAAGACGCAACGCCTGAGCCTCGATCTCGGCCCGCGGCCGCGTCAGCAGCCGCAACGTAGGCAGGCGCGTCGCGAGGCGGTCGGGATCCAGGTAAAGCCTCAGCACCGCTTCGAGTGCGGCAAGGGTGATTTTGCCGACTCGCAGCGCCCTCTTGAGCGGGTTTCTCTTGATACGCTTAATCAGGTCCCCGCGGCCCACCAGAATCCCCGCCTGAGGTCCGCCCAGCAGCTTGTCCCCGCTGAATGTCACCAGGTCGGCGCCGTTGGCGATCGCTTCCTGCGGGGTCGGCTCCTTGGGCAATCCATAACGTGACAGATCGACCAAGGTACCGCTACCCAGGTCGATCACAAACGGCAATCCGCGCTCACGGGCCAGCGCCGCCAGATCCTTCTCCGAAACGACGGCCGTGAATCCGGTAATCGCATAGTTGCTCCAGTGCACCTTCATCAGCAGGGCCGTGCGCGGGGTGACGGTTTCGGCATAATCTTTTAAATGCGTGCGGTTGGTCGTGCCCACCTCGACCAGCGTCACGCCGGCGCGCCGCATGATATCGGGGATGCGAAACGCGCCACCGATTTCGATCAATTCACCACGCGAAACGATCACTTCCTTTTTCATGGCCAATGTGTTCAGCAGCAGGAACACCGCCGCCGCGTTGTTGTTGACCACCGTCGCCGCCTCGGCGCCGGTAAGCCCACAGAGCAGCTTTTCGACAACATCGTCGCGATCGCCACGACCACCCGACGCAAGATCGAATTCCAGGGAGGCCGGCCATGTCATGGCCGCCGTCACGGCCTGCACCGCTTCGTTCGGCAGCAGCGCGCGCCCCAGATTGGTATGCAGCACGGTTCCGGTAAGATTGAATACCGGCCGCAGATTGGGATGTGTCAGCGCGGCAAGGCGCTGGTCAAGCTCGGCCAGCAGCACCGATTCGGCAAGCGCTGCGTCGTCCAGTTGCTGCGCCCCAGCGCGCTGACGCATTTCGGCCAGCAGTGCACGGGTAGCCTCGGTAACCAGATTACGGCCATGAACTTCGACCAGCTGTTGTGCTGCCTTGAAATTCAGCACGCGATCGACGGACGGGATTCTGGAAAAGGCAGTATTCGAGCTAGGCACGATAGCCTCTGAAGGCTGAGGACGATAGACTAGGCATCCCCATCATCCCCTTGAATCAGCATGAGGTTGTGCCCGCTTCGCAGCTTGCCGGTTTCGGCCATCAGAAGATCGAGAGCGATGCTGGCAAGATCGTCCGCTGTCGGTTCGACCTGATGATCGCGTTCCATGTACAGGATCTTCAGGTAGGTATTGCACTCGTCGCAGCTTTCCGCCTGTACCGCCTTGGAATCGCTCTCGATCCCGTGATAGAAAATGCCCTTGGTCGATTCGCAGTGGGTGCATTTGATGCGCACCATGTGCCATTCCGCCGCGCACAACCCGCAATGCAAGTAGCGGTAGCCGCCTTCCTGCCCGCCAATGCGCACGATGCTCGCGACCGGGCGCGAAGCACAGACCGGACAAACGCTCGGCGTGTCGATCTGTCCGAAACTGTCGCGTCCAAGCACCAGCGCCATGTGCGTCCAATAAACCTGTAGCGCGCTGCCGAGCAGGGGAGCGACCGCCAGATCGAGCCCGAATACGATCCCGGCAAGCAGTTTGCTGGCCTGTGCTTCGTAAAGTTCGTCGCGCTTGCCCTCCAACCTGACGATGATTTCATGGAGGCTTCCTTCGGTCTCGTCAGCAAGATGTCGCAACATGCGGCGCAGCAAATCGCACCATATCCGGTCACGCTGGTGAGTCTGCGCGTTGAGCGGCGGCATGCCGTGCTCCCTGCACTGCTCGATGTGTCCAGGTTTCGGCAGTGGCACGGGCGGCATGTCCGACAACGCCCAATGTTGGGCATCGGCGACCTTGGCGATGAATTCCAGGTAGGCGCCCATCGCATGACCGGGTGCGAGTTGCCTCATGCGACCAGCTCGCTGTGAGAACAGGTTGTTCCGGTCCGGCATGAGCAGGAATGGGATATCACGGCCCGCAAGGGCCTCTATCTCTCCAGGCTGAAGAATCTTCTGAGCCATTCGCGGCTATCGGGCGGGATTGAAGCGGAAGACTTGAGAAAGGCCCGGCCATCCATGGCCGTAATGGCTTCCCGGAAACAATTGGTTGAAAGAGTGAAGTACATTTGTGCGGCACGCGCAACATGAGAAAATGGCGCGCCGCCGGCCGGCGGCGCTACCGAATCGGATTGACGTGGCTAGCCTTGCTTGGTGACCTCGCGATGCCACGCCGCATGATGCTTCTTGGCCCACGCCGCCGACACGCTCCCGCGGGTCATGCCGCGCAAGGTTCCCGTGACCCAGATTGCGGCATAGACGTGAACGATGATGCCGATGATCAGAACAGTAGCGGCCATCGCATGCAGCAGGGTGACGAAGCGAATCACGCCAATCGACTGAAACTGGGACAAGTAAGGCCTCCAGAACAACATTCCGGTCACCATCAGCACGATCATGGATACTACCATGACCCAGAACAGCGCCTTTTGCCCGGCGTTATAGCGCCCGACTTCCGGCAGCTTGTCTTCACGATTGGCAACCACATCGCGCCACTGGCCCAGCCATTTGCGGTCATTGTGGTTGAACTTGTTGTGGTTCCAGAACTTCAACATGATGATGAAAAAGAACACAAACATCGTCAAGCCGATGAATGGGTGCAGGATGCGCGCCCAGGCACCGCCGCCAAACAGGTTGACCAACCAGTACATGGATGGATGAAAGAACGCCAGGCCGGACAGTGCCGCGAGAATGAAACAGATCGCAACAATCCAGTGATTGATGCGCTCGGTTTCGGTGTAGCGCTGGATATATTTGCTCACGCTTTCTCCTTTTCCTCGCCGTCTTCTTCGATCTCGTTCGGACCGACTTTGACGTAGTGGACGAACCCGGCGAGCGCCGTGAAGCCGATGACGAGGAGCGCGAGTGGTTTGAACGCGCCCTTCCACAGTGCGACCATCGGGCTGATGCTCGGGTCCTTGGGCAAGCCGCTGTATTTCTCCGGGTCGTCGGCATGCTTGAGCACATACATCACGTGTGTGCCACCAACCCCTTGAGGATCGTAGAGCCCGGCATTCTTGTATCCCCGCTCCTTCAGGTCGACGATGCGCTCCTCGGCGTGCTCGATCATGTCCTCCTTGCTGCCGAACACGATCGCCCCCGTCGGGCAGACCTTGACGCAGGCCGGCTCCATCCCGACCGACACACGGTCCGAGCACAGCGTGCATTTGTACGCCTTGTTGTCTTTCTTCGAGATGCGCGGCACGTCGAACGGGCAGCCCGTAATGCAGTTGCCGCAGCCGATGCAGTACTCCTCGTGAAAATCCACTATGCCGTTGGAGTACTGAACGATCGCTCCCGGCGCCGGGCAGGCCTTGAGGCAACCCGGATCAGCGCAGTGCATGCAGCCGTCCTTGCGGATCAACCACTCCAGGCGAGTGCCTTCCGCGCTCACCTCCTCCACCTCGGCATAGCGCATCACCGTCCACGAATTCGCGGTCAGGTCGCGCGGGTTGTCGTAGGCGCCGTGGTTGACGCCGATCTCCTCCCTCAGATCATTCCACTCGTTGCATGCCACCTGGCAGGCTTTGCAGCCAATGCACTTGGAAACATCGATGAGCTTGGCGACCTTGGTCGTCTGGCGCGCCGAAGGCGAAGGCGTCGTGGTAGCCGAGCGGCGGGTAATATCTAGCGATTGCAGTGGCATGGTCGTCCCCCTCAGGCCTTCTCGATGTCAACGAGGAACGCCTTGAACTCCGGCGTCTGCACGTTGGCGTCGCCTACGAAGGGCGTGAGCGTGTTGGTGATGTAGCCGTTCTTCGCCACGCCTTTGAACCCCCAGTGGATCGGGATGCCGACGGTGTGGACTTTCTTGCCATTGCAGTCGAGCGCCTTGATGCGCTTGGTCACCACCGCCACCGCCTTGATGAAGCCGCGGTTGGAGCGCACTTTGACCATGTGGCCATTGACGATGCCTTTCTCCTTGGCGAGTTCCTCGCCGATTTCGATAAACTGCTGTGGCTGGGTCACCGCGTTCATCTGGACGTGCTTGGTCCAGAAATGGAAGTGCTCGGTGAGGCGATACGTGGTCGCCGCATACGGAAAGTCCTTGGACTTGCCAAACGCTTCCATATCGCCCTTGAACACGCGGGCCGCTGGATTCGATGTGGCCTCCGGGCTGTTCGGATGCAACGGATTAATGTCGATCGGCGTTTCCATCGGCTCGTAATGCTCCGGAAGGGGTCCGTCTGCAAGGCTGAAAGGTGCAAACAACCGCGCCACACCCTCGGGCGTCATGATGAACGGCCCCACGTTCTCCTCGGGCGCAGCATCCGGTCGCATATCGGGGATGTCCGACCCCGCCCAAACCTTGCCGTTCCACGAAAGTAGCTTGCGCTTGGCGTCCCAGGGCTTGCCCGACGGATCGGATGCGGCGCGATTGTACAAAATGCGGCGGTTGGCCGGCCACGACCACGCCCAGTTCACCGTCTGGCCGATGCCGTACGGATCGCTGTTGTCGCGCCGTGCCATCTGGTTGCCCGCCTGGGTCCAGCAGCCTGAGTAGATCCAGCATCCGCAGGAGGTCGAGCCATCGTCGCGCAGCATGGCAAAACCCGGCAGTTGCTGTCCCGCCGGCACCAGAACCTTTCTCGGGTCCTTCGGATCGGTGACGTCCGCCAGGGCCTTGCCATTGACCTCCTGGGCGATCTCCTCGGGCGACGGAGAGTGCGGGATCAGGTACGGCCAGGTCAGGTTCAGGATCGGATCGGGGAACGCGCCGCCATCCTTGCGGTACAGCTCCCGCACGCGCATGAACAGCTGCCCCATGATCTCCATGTCGCCACGCGCCTCCCCGGGCGGCTCGGCGCCCTTGTAGTGCCACTGCAGCCAGCGACCCGAGTTGGTAAGCGACCCTTCCTCCTCGGCAAAGCAGGTCGAGGGCAGCCGAAACACCTCGGTCTTGATGTCCTCGGTCTTGACCTCGTTGTAATCGTCGTAGTGTTCCCAGAAACAGGACGTCTCGGTCGCGAGCGGATCGATGATGACAAGGTACTTGAGCTTCGACAGCGCCGCGCCGATCTTGGCCTTGTTCGGAAACGACGCGGCCGGATTGAACCCCTGGCAGAAGTAGCCGTTCATCTTGCCCTGATACATCAGCTCGAACGTCTGCAGAACGTCGTAACCCTTGTCGAGTTTGGGAAGGTAGTCGTAGGCGAAATCGTTCTCCTTGACGGCGACGTTGCCGTACCAGGCCTTCATCAGACTGGTGTGCCACTTGGGGAAGTTCTGCGGGAAGTTCATCTGGCCGGGGCGCAGGGCCTTGGGCGTGCGTGCCTTCAGATAGTCCTCACGCTTGTGCTCCTTATCGGATGGCAGCGTCATGTAGCCGGGCAGCAAGTTCGACAGTAGCCCCAGATCGGTCAGGCCCTGGATGTTGCTGTGGCCGCGCAGCGCGTTCATGCCGCCGCCCGCCATGCCGATGTTGCCGAGCAGCAGTTGCAACATCGCCGCGGTGCGGATCATTTGCGTCCCCGTCGTGTGCTGGGTCCAGCCGAGCGCGTACATGATTGTCATGGTGCGATCCGGCACCGAAGTCGTGGCGATCATCTCGCAGATCTTCAAAAACGCATCCTTCGGCGTGCCGCAGATCTTGCTCACCATCTCAGGGGTGTAGCGCTTGTAGTGCTCCTTCATGATGTTGAGCACGCAGCGCGGTTGCCGCATCGTGTCATCCACTACCGCGTAGCCGTCCTTGCCGATTTCGTAACCCCAGGACGATGGGTCGTACTTGCGCGCCTGCGCGTCGTAGCCCGAAAAGATGCCATTTTCGAACTTGTAGTTCGCGTTGATCAGAAACGACGCGTTGGTGTAGTGCTTGACGTACTCGTGCTGGATCCTGTCGTTCAACAGCAGGTAGTTGATGATCCCCGCCAGGAACGCGATGTCGGTGCCGACTCGAATCGGTGCGTAGAAATCGGCCATCGCGGCCGAGCGCGTGAAGCGCGGATCCACGACGATCAGCTTCGCCTTGTTGTGGGCCTTGGCCTCGGTGACCCACTTGAAGCCGCACGGATGAGCTTCGGCAGCGTTGCCGCCCATGATAAGGACCAGATTGGCATTCTTGATGTCAACCCAGTGATTGGTCATTGCACCACGGCCAAACGTCGGGGCGAGACTCGCCACCGTGGGGCCGTGTCATACACGCGCTTGGTTGTCGAATGCGACGATCCCGAGACTGCGAACGATCTTGTGGGTGAGATAACCGGTTTCGTTGGACGAGGCCGAGGCGGCGAGAAAGCCGGTGGTAAGCCACCGATTCACCTTCAGCCCATCGGCAGTCGTGGCGATGAAGTTCTTGTCACGATCGTCTTTCATGTGCTTAGCGATGCGCATGAGCGCCTCGTCCCAAGAGACGCGCTTCCATTCACTGGATCCGGGTTCCCGCACCTCGGGATATTTCAGCCTGCTATCGCTGTGCACGAAGTCGAGCAGTGCAGCCCCTTTCGGGCAGAGCGTACCGCGGTTGACCGGGTGATCGGGGTCACCCTCGATATGGATAATCTCGGACTTGGCGTTCTTCGCCTTAGTTCCGAGGCTGTACATGATGATGCCGCAGCCCACCGCACAATACGGACAGGTATTGCGCGTCTCGGTGGTCTTCGCAAGTTTGAAATTTCGCACTTCCGCCAGAACTGGCTGCGGCGAAAAGCCCAACATCACAAGGCTTGATCCGCCCAAACTGGCGGTACAAACCTTGAAGAACTGACGCCTGTTCATGTCCATGAACGTTCTCCTCCGTTATGAATACTCTGAGCCCGTTACGCAGCTGCAACAATCATACCGAATTTCATTTTCGTGAAAAATCAGCTTCTTGGTGATTTTCGCCTATCTCGTGGCCCAAGCGAATTATAGAGACCCTGGAGCACGGCATGCAAAAAACCGGCAACAAGACTGTTGTACTCCCGCTCTTGGCGATCCCGGGCCCCGATTGCCGCCCTCACCCTACGCGGAACATGGAAATAAATAATTGTCCGCCAACATGGTAAAGGCAGGGATTTGCGATAATTTTGGCCATCGGCGATGCCGCATCGCGCCTGTGCTCCAGTCACCAACACCCGTTTCCGCATGCACCGACCCGTCCTGACTTCGGCAAGCCGCCCGCTCACTTTCACGGTGGAAGCGCGCAACGAACGCGGCGAGACCGAAGCGACTTCGATCGCCGGCGAGCATCCCCTGACGCTTTACGTGGACAAGCGCGAGATCGTCACCCTGATGACGCTCGGCGGGGCGCCCGAGGCGCTGGCGATCGGCTATCTGCGCAACCAGCGGCTGGTCAGTCGCCTCGAAGACATCAAGTCGGTGCAGGTGGACTGGGAAGCCAATGCGGTCGCCGTCGTGACCCGCACTGGCCTCAAGGATGCGGAACGCAAGATGGGCAAGCGCACGGTGACCACCGGTTGCGGCCAGGGCACGGTGTTCGGTGAACTGATGGAAGAGATCGACAAGGTCATGCTGCCCGCGGAAGCGGAGCTCAGCGAAGCGGATTTTTTCGGGATTCTCGAGTCCGTGCGCAAGCGCGAAACCATCTACAAGCAGGCCGGCGCCGTGCACGGCTGCGCGTTGTGCAAAGGCGCGGAAATCCTGATGTTCGTCGAGGACGTCGGACGCCACAACGCGGTGGATGCGATTGCCGGGCAGATGTGGCTGGACCGCATCGACGGCGGCGACAAGGTGTTCTACACCACCGGGCGGCTCACTTCTGAAATGGTGATCAAGTGCGCACAGATGGGCATACCGATTCTGGTGTCGCGCTCCGGACTCACGCAGATGGGTTACGAAATCGCGCAAAAGGTCGGTCTCACGATGATCGGC
>Ga0184637_10001879_pt1 | contig 13837 bp, 13 predicted proteins | sample PLM3_127_b2_FD_133143 | JGI IMG/M metagenome (GOLD analysis project Ga0184637, IMG submission 133143) | Groundwater sediment microbial communities from an aquifer in East River, Colorado, USA - PLM3_127_b2 | ecosystem: Environmental > Terrestrial > Soil > Riparian zone | place: USA: East River...
AGGCCGGACGCGCGATACGCGTGCACATCGCCCCGCGGGTACCCGTTGGGGGGGGCGTGGGGGAGGCTTGGCGAGGTGCAGCCGAAGGCGAGCCGAGCGGATCCGTGATTTCTCCGAGCGAGAGCGAGGAGCGGCGGTCGCTCCCCCTCGAGCGGGTGCGAAGACATCGACTCGCGGTACCCCGGTGGGGGGGCGTGGGGGAGGAGCGGCGGTCGCTCCCCCCCACTTTAAACAGGAGACCAGCGTGAGTCCATTTGATCTGAAGGGCCGGGTGGCGGTGGTCACGGGCGGCAATGGCGGCATCGGGCTCGGCATGGCCCGCGGCCTGGCGGCGGCGGGCGCCGCGGTGGCCGTGGTGGGTCGAAACGCGGAGAAGAACCGGGGCGCCGCGGCGGAGCTCGCGGCCCTCGGCGCGGACGTCGCGGCCTACGAGGCCGACGTCGCCCAGGAGGACGCGGTCAGTGCGCTGGTCGCCCGGGTGCGCGAGCGCTTCGGCCGCGTGGACGCGCTCGTCAACAATGCCGGCATCAACATCCGCAAGCCGCCGCAGGACTACTCGCTGGCCGAGTGGCGCGAGGTGATGGAGACGAACCTCACCAGCGCCTTCCTCCTGAGCCGCGCGGTCTACCCCCTCATGAAGGCGCAGGGGGGCGGCAAGATCATCAACATCGGCTCCATGATGTCCATCTTCGGCGCGGCCTTCGCGGGGCCGTACGCCGCCTCCAAGGGCGGCATCGTGCAGTTCACGCGCGCGACAGCCAGCGCGTGGGCCCGCGACCACATCCAGGTCAACGCCGTGCTCCCCGGGTGGATCGACACCGACCTCACGCGGCGGGCGCGCGGGCAGGTGCCCACCCTCCACGATGCCATCCTGGCCCGGACGCCCGCCGGGCGCTGGGGCGTGGCGGAGGACATGGCCGGCATCGCGGTCTTCCTCGCGAGCCCCGCCTCCGACTTCGTGACGGGGGCGGCCATTCCCGTCGATGGGGGCTACTCGATCCAGGGGGTCTAGTGGAGTAGAATTCAGTCTCCGGTGATCAGCGTGTTCCCGCGACTCGTCGTGCTGCTGGCTCTGGCCTCCGCTGGTTGCGCGTCGGTGGCTTCGCTGGAGACGGCCGTCCGCCACCCCGCACCTCCGCCGTCCCTCCGGTTCGGCGCGGACACCTTCGCCTTCCCGAACGAGAGCCGCACGAAGAACCAGGCCAAGCCCGATCTCTACGCCAACTACTGCTTCGTGATGGCGCGGGCGGTCTCCCAGTTCCTCCGGTTCGCCCGGTTCGAGCCCGACGCGCCGAAGCTCGAGGCCGCCGGCTACGTCGCCCTGGTCCGACAGGTGGTGGCGCGGCCCCCGTGGGAGGCGCCGCTGCCACGCGACCACCGCGTGACGATTCCCGGCTACGCCTCGCTGCATGACCTGTCCGGCGCGGAGGAGGCCGCGGTGAAGGAGGGGCTCGGCAGCCAGGTGTGGACCCTGCACTGGACGAACTGGCGCGTGGTCTTTCCCGCTCCCGGCTGGCACCAGGAGCGGGTGGCGCGCGAGGCCCTGGCCGAGCTCCAGGCGGGCCGGCCCGTGCAGCTCCTCGTCACCAACTTCCCGACCCCCGAGCTGAACCACACCGTGGTCGCCTACGGGTACCGGGTGGCCGGCGAGGGCGCGGTCGAGTTTGTCGTCTACGATCCCAATGACCCGTACGCGCCGGGGCTGATCACGTGGAGCGCGGCCCGGCAGCGGTTCCTGGCCTCGCGCCTGTTCGACACCGAGCCGGGGGCCATCCGGGCCTTCCGCATGTACCATGGGCCGCTCCTCTAGCGCCGCGCGCGTGGCGGCGGGGGCGGATCCGCGCGGCGCGGTGGCCCGCCCGCGCTGGTACTCGCATGGCTGGAACCGCCTCGGGTACTACCGCATGGTGGCGGGGCTCGCGTCCGCGCTGCCGCGGCCGGCCCGCCTTCGCGCGGCGCGCGCGGTGGGCCGCGCGCTCGGCGCCCGCCTCGGCGCGGAGCGGGCGGCGGTGAGGGCGAACCTGACGCGCGTCATGCCCGACGCCTCGCCCGCCCGCCGCGAGGCCGCCGTGAGCGAGACCTTCGCGCGGTTCGCCGCGTGCTTTTCCGACCTCTTGACGCTCAACCGTCAGCCGCCCGAGCGCCTGCGCCGGTGGGTGGGGAGCGCCGTGGGCGAGGACCGCCTCGATGTCGCGGTGGCGGCGGAGCGTGGCGTCATCCTGCTCACCGCCCACCTCGGCAACTGGGAGCTGGGCGGCCGCCTCCTGGTGCCGCGCCTCGGGCGGACCACCCACGTCGTGCTCTCCGCGGAGCAGGACGCGGGGCTCGAGGGCTATCTCCGGGCCGACACGCCCGGACTCCGCTTCGTCACGCGCCGGCACGCCACGTCCACGCTCGGCCTGCTCGCCGCGCTCCGGCGCCGGGAGGCGGTGGCGATGCAGGGAGACCGGCCCACGGGGGAGCGGGGCGACTCGACGGTGACGTTCTTCGGGGCGCCGGCGGCGTTCCCGCTGGGTCCCTTCGTCCTCGCCCGCGCGGCGGGAGCCCCGGTCGTGCCCGCCTTCTGCGTGATGGGCGACGATGCCCGGTACCACATCGCCGTGGAGCCGCCCATCTGGGTCAAGCCGGGCGAGGAGACGGCCGCGCTGGCTACCATGGTCGCGGCGCTGGAGCGCGCCGTGCGCCGGGCGCCCACGCAGTGGTTCAACTTCTTCGACGTCTGGGCGGGACCGCGGCTGGCATGAGCGCGCGCGGGCGTATCGCGCTGGTGGCGGCGGGCGTGGCCACACCCATCGGCCAGGACGTGGACGCGTTCTGGTCGTCGCTGCTCACCGGGGTGGACGGGATCTCGACCATCGAGCACTTCCCCGTCGCCGATCTCCGCGTCGGCCGGGGCGGCGAGATCAAGAAGCTCACGCGGGTGAAGGACTGGTCGGGCGTCAGCGACTGCCGCGCCACGCGCCTGCTGATCTCCGCCGCCGACGAGCTCGCCGCGCACGCCGGGCTTCGCCCGCTGCCGGCGGCCCCGACCCGCGTGGCCGTGGTGGTGGGCACCGCGCTCGGCGGGGTCGCCGAGGGCGAGCGGGCCCTCGCGGGGGACCGGCGGGCCCGGCGGCTCCGCGGCGGCCTCTACGACTCGCCCGCCCACAACCTCGCCCGGTGGCTCGGCGCCCGCGGCCCGGTCATCACGGTGTCCACCGCGTGCGCGTCGGGCGCCACCGCCATCGGCGTGGGGGCCGACCTGCTCCGTCAGGGGCTCGCCGACGCGGTGGTGGCCGGGGGCTACGATGCGCTGAGCCGCTTCGTCATGCGCGGGTTCGACGCCCTGCGCTCCCTCACCCGCGACCAGGTCCGCCCCTTCGACCGCCGGCGCTCCGGGCTGCTGCTCGGCGAGGCGGGGGCCCTGGTGCTCCTGCGGCGGGACGGCGAGGCCGGCCCGCGCCGGCTGGGCACCCTGCTCGGCCATGCCAGCGTCGGCGACGGGGCCCACATCTCGGCCCCGCATCCCGAGGGGCGTGGCCTGGAGCGCGCCATCCGGATGGCCATGGCCCAGGCGGGGGTGACGCCCGCCGATCTGGACTTCGTCAGCGCCCACGGCACGGGCACTCTGCTCAACGACCGCATCGAGACGGCGGTGCTCAAGCGGGTGCTGGGAGCGCGGGCCCCGGCCGTGCCCGTGAACTCGATCAAGCCCATGCTCGGTCACACCATGGGCGCGGCCGCCACGCTGGAGGCGATCATGTGCCTCCTGGCCGGCCGGCATGGGCAGATCCCGCCGACCCGGCACCTGGAGGAGCCCGATCCCGAGTGCGACCTGGACTACGTGCCGGGAGCGGCGCGGGCGGCGCGGCCGCGGCTGAGCCTCAGCACCTCGCTTGGCTTCGGGGGCCAGAACGCCGCCCTCGTCCTCGAGGCGGCGCCATGAGCGCGCGCCCCGCGGGAGCGAGCCCGGTGGTGGCGGCCGCGGTCGAGGGCCTCCGGGCTCCCGTGATCCGCGCGCTCGGCCTTCACTCCGGGTGGGGCCGGGGAGCCGCCGCCCTGCCCGCGGAGGCCCGCGTCGCGGCCTCGGGACGGCGCGTGCTCTCCCTCGGGCGGCCGGAGGCGCTGGACGCCCGCTACGCCGGCGACCGATTCCGTCGCGCCACCCGTGAGTGCCTCTGGGCCCTTGCGTCGGTGGAGGCCATGCTGGAAGATGGAGAGGCCGCACGCGAGGCCATCGAGGGTGATGGAACGGCCCTCGTCTTCGTCACCGCCGCCGTGTACGCCGCGTCCAATCGCGCGTTCGTCGAAGGCGGCGGCGGGCGCGGGACGCACTTCGCGTACACCGCGCCGGCCGTGGTGCCGGCCGAGGTGGCCATCGAGTTCGGTCTCACCGGCCCCTCGACGGTCTTCATCGGCGGGCCGCCGGCCACGCTCCACGGCATCTGGTACGCGGCCACGCTGCTCGCCGAGGGCGCCTGCGACCGCGCCCTCGTGCTCGCGGTGGAGACCTTCACCGAGTGCGAGGATCTGTACGCGCGGGCGCGGCGCCTCACCGGCGGGCCGCTGGTAGAGGCGGCCGGCTGCCTGTGGCTCGAGCCGGGAGCGGGCACGATCGCGCTGAGGCCGGCCGGCGCGTCGCGGGCGGCGGGCGCGGCCATCCGCGCGCGAGTGGGCGAGACCTTCGCGTGCGAGCCGCTGGCCGCCATCGCCGCGTGGCGGCACCGGGGCGCGCGCGAGCCCCTCACGCTGGAAGGCCGGTGGCGCGGCGCCTCCACGGTGTTGCAGTGGCAGGACGGCCAGGAGACAGCCGGAGGATGACACAGAAGGAAGTGCTGGACGAGCTCAAGGGCATCGTCGTCGAGCGGCTCCGCTTCGATCCGCGGCGAGCCGCCGAGATGACGCTCGAGACCACCCTGCCCAAGGGCGTCGAGGGCTCGCTCGGCCTGGACTCGCTCGACTTCATCGAGCTGTCCGTGGCGATCGAGGAGCGCTTCGGGCTCGTCATCGACGAAGGCGAGGACCTGTCCGCCGAGTTCCATTCCCTCGACAGCCTGTCGCGCTTCATCCTGACCAAGACCGGGCAGGCGTGAGCCCCTACGCCGGATGACCAGGATCGTCGTCACCGGGCTCGGGGTGGTCAGCCCCTACGGCGCGGGCGCCAAGACGTTCTGGGCCGGCCTCGCCGCCGGGGCCTGCGCGATCCGGCCCATCACCCTCATCGAGACGGACGGCTTCCGCTCGCGCATCGCCGCCGAGGTGCCGGCCGAGACCGTCGCCGCGCTGGGTGTCTCCCCGCGGCGCGCCCGCGCCGATCGGCTGGCCCTGGCCGCCGCCCAGGAAGCGCTCGCCGATGCCGACCTGACCCCGCGCGACCGAGCCGGGGCCGCGCTCGTCGTGGGGGCGGTGGGCGGCGGGATGCTCGAAGGCGAGGAATGGTACTGGGAGGAGACGCGCACCGGGCGGCCCTCGCCGCGCATCAAGGCCCTCCGCTCCATCCTGCCGTTCACCCACGCCGACACGCTCGGCTGGCGCCTCCGGCTGGGCGGCCCCAAGGAGACGGTGGTCATGGCCTGCGCGTCGGGCGCCGCCGCGATCGCGCTGGGCGCCGACCTGATTCGCGCCGGCGTGGTGCCGGTGGCCGTGGTGGGGGGCGTGGACGCCCTGACGCGCATCTGCTTCATGGGCTTCAACGCGCTCAAGCTCCTCGATCCCGATCCGTGCCGCCCCTTCGACCGCCGGCGCCGGGGCATGTCCATCGGCGAGGCCGCGGCGTTCCTGGTGCTGGAGGACGCCGCCGGCAGCCAGGCGCGGGGGGCGCGCGTGCACGGCGAGCTCCTGGGCGCCGGGATGACCACCGACGCCCACCACGTGACCTCGCCACACCCCGAGGGGGAGGGGATGGTCCGCGCGATGGAGATGGCGCTCGGGCGGGCCGGCGTGAGCGCGGCGGAGGTGGACTACGTCAACGCGCATGGCACGGGCACGCTCCAGAACGACCGCATCGAGGCCCTCGCGCTCCGGCGCGTGTTCGGCGAGGGCGGGGTGCTCGTGAGCTCGAGCAAGTCGCTGGTGGGCCACACCATGGCGGCGGCGGGGAGCCTCGAGGCGGTGGCGACCCTCCTCGCCATCCAGCACGGGCTGGTCCCGCCCACCGCCAACCTCGACGAGACCGACCCCGAGATCCCGTTCGATTGCGTGCCGCGCCTGGCAAGACCCGCGCCCGTCGAGTGCGCGGTGTCCAACTCCTTCGGCTTCGGCGGCCAGAACGTGAGCCTCGTCCTCCGCCGCTTCGCGGGGTGAACGCGCGTGAAGGATCTGGTGCGCCGGTGAGCCCCCCTCGGCGCGTCGTCGTCACGGGGATCGGCACCGTCAACGCGGCCACCGCCGGCGGCGCCCGCGCCCTCGCGGCCGCGCTCGCGGCGGGCGCCTCGGCCATCGCGCCGATCCGCTCCTTCGACGTCGGCGGCTGTCCCAGCCGCCTGGCCGCCGAGGTGGACGAGGCCGTGCTGGCCGGCCTCATCGATCGCGACGCCGCGCGGCGCCTCTCGCGCATCTGCCGGCTCGCGGTGGCGGCCAGTCGCCGGGCCCTCGACGACGGGCGGCTGGATCCCGGCGGGGCGGAGGGCGCCGGCCGCGCCCTCGGCATCGTGATCGGCACCGAGCACGGCGACTTCCGCTCGAGCGAGGAGTTCGCCGCCGGCTTCCTGCGTCGAGGCGTGGCCGGCCTGTCGCCCATGATCTTCCCCAACACCGTGATGAACGCCATGGGGGCGCATGCCGCGATCGCGCTGGGCGCGCGGGGTCCCACGGTCACGGTGAACCAGCCCACGATCGCCGGAGACCTGGCGGTGGCGCGCGGGGCCGCTCTGGTGGCGGGCGGCCAGGCCGAGGCGGTGGTGGCGGGCGGGGTGGACGAGCTGTGCGCGCCGGTGTACCGGCGGCTGGCCGAGCTGCGCGCGCTGTCCCCCATGGGCCGCCCCACACCCGAGGGCTGCCGGCCGTTCGCCCCCGATCACAACGGACCCGTCCTGGGGGAGGGCGCCACCTTCGTCCTGCTGGAGGAGCGGTCGGCGGCGCTGGCCCGGGGCGCGACCATCCACGCGGAGATCCTCGCCGCGCGCTGGTCGAACGTCCCCGTCGCGCCCCACACCGCGCCGCGCGCGCGACGCGATCCGGGGTCGCTGGTCGCGAGGCTGCTCGGCGAGGCCTCCGTGCCGCCGGGGGCGGTGGGCGCCTGGTACGGGTCGGGCAATGGCGATCCCGGCGTGGACGACTGGGAGCTGTCGCTCCTCGCCGCGGATCTGGCCGCTGCCGGACACGCCGGGCCCGCGGAGGCGCCCCGCTCGCTGGCGCCCATGTTCGGCCAGCATGGGGGGCTCGGGGCGCTGCGCGTGAGCGCGGCGGCCCTCGGCGTCGCGGCGGCAGGCGGCGCCGCCCTCGTTCACGGCATCGCGCGGGGGGGCTGCCGGACGGCCATCCTGCTCGGCCGGGCGGCATGAGCGACCTGCTGATCCTGATCCCCGTCTTCAACGAGGCGGACACGCTCGAGCGCGTGGTGGCGCGCGCGCGCCGCCACGGGCCGGTGCTCGTGGTGGACGACGGCTCGTCGGACGCGAGCGCCGAGGCCGCCGCCCGGGGTGGCGCCGACGTCGTCCGGCTCCCGCGCCGCCGGGGCAAGGGCGAGGCGCTCCGCCACGGCTTCGCGGAGGCCCTGGCGCGGGGCGCCGAGCGCGCGCTCACCATGGACGGCGACGGCCAGCACGATCCGGACGAGATCCCGCGCCTGCTCGCGGCGGGCGCCGACGAGCCGGAGGCCCTGGTGATCGGCGACCGCCTGGGTGGCGGCTCCGGGATCATCCCGGACGACCGGCTCGCCGCCATGCGAGTGGCGGGCTTCTTCATCGACTGGCTGATCGGCCTACCGGTGCGCGACACGCAGTCGGGGTTCCGCGTCTACCCGGCGCGCCTGCTCGCCTCGGTGCGGCCGCGCGCCGGGGGCTTCGTGTTCGAGACGGAGATGCTGATCCGGGCGGCCGCGGGCGGATGGGCCATCGTCGAGACGCCGGTGACGGCGCGGCACTTCCCGGAGCGGCGGAGCCGTTTTCGCCCGGGCCGGGACGGGATCGCGGTGGGCGCCTACCTGGCCGGGCGCGGTCTCCGCCAGTGGGCCCGCGACCTCGCCTTGATCGTCGCCACGCTCGTGCGCCCCTTCGGCCGCGAGCGCATGCGCATCCGCCACGGGGACCTCCACCAGTTCGCCGCGCCCTATCGGGACAACTTCGGCGCGTTCATGATGGCGGTGGGCGCCTTCGCGATGCACCGGACGGCGGAGACGTGGCGGCGCTGGTGGCGGGATCCTCGCGCGCAACGGCTGCGGCTGGCGGCGGTGGCCGGCGCGCTGGCCCCCGTCCTGCTGGCCCTGGCGCTCCTGCGCCGGCCGCTCCTGGCGATGGGCGGCGATCCCGTCTCCGCCCTGGTCCGGCGCGTCTACTCGCAGGAGCGGCTGGCCGGCACCTTCAGGCCGCGGGACGGCGCCGGGCGATCGCCCGTCCTGCCGGCGGCGCCGTGAGCGGAAGCCCGAGCGCGCACGACGTCCTCGTGGTCGGCGGGGGGCCGGGGGGCTCGACGGCCGCCACCCTCCTGGCCCGCGGCGGGCTCTCCGTCGCGCTGGCGGAGCGGGAGCGGTTCCCCCGGTTCCACATCGGGGAGTCGCTGCTGCCCGCCAACCTGCCGCTGCTGGAGCGGCTGGGCGTGCTCGACCGCGTCCGGCGCCACGGCTTCCTGCAGAAGTTCGGCGCGGCGTTCCACGACCAGGAGACGGGGCTCGAGTACACCTTCTACTTCCGCGAGGGCAAGCCCTGGCCCCACTGGAGCTTCGAGGTGCCGCGGGCGGAGTTCGACGGGATCCTGCTCGACCACGCGGCGGGCCAGGCCGGCGTCACCGTGCTCCAGCCCGCCGCGGTGGAGAAGGTGGCCTTCGACGCGGCCGGCGTGACCGCCGAGGTGAGCGACGGCGGCGGGAGCCGCGAGCTCCGCGCGCGCTTTCTCGTCGACGCCAGCGGCCGCGACGGCTTTCTCGCCTCCCGCCAGGGGCGGCGCGCGCCCATCCCCGGGCTCGGCAAGGTGGCGGTGTTCGCGCACTTCCGCGGCGCGCGCCGCTGGGCCGGGCGCGACGAGGGCACGATCCGGATCTACGTCTTCGAGGACGGCTGGTTCTGGTGGATCCCCTTCGCGGGCGACGTGACGAGCGTCGGCTGCGTGCTGCACGCGCGCACCGTGCGCGGGCGCGCCGGATCGGTCGAGGACCTGCTCGACACGATGATCCAGCGATGCCGGCGCGTGGGCGAGGGGCTGGCGGGCGCCGAGCGCGTCACCCCCGTGCACACCGCGGCCAACTTCTCGTACCGGTCGGAGCCGGTGGTGGGCGACCGCTTCCTCTGCGTGGGCGATGCGGTGGCCTTCGTGGATCCCATCTTCTCCACCGGCGTGTTCATCGCGATGCAGTCCGCCGAGCTGGCCGCCGCGGAGATCCTGGGCGCGTTCCGGGACGGCCGCTTCGAGGCGGCGCGCTTCGCCGGCTACGAGCGCCGGTTCCACCGGGGCGCCGCGCCGTTCCTGCGCTTCATCGGCGCCTACTACGATCCCGCGTTCCTGGAGGTGTTCCTGCGACCCAGCGAGGCCTTTGCCATGCTCGATTCGGTGACCGGCGTGCTCGCCGGCGGGGGCTTCCTCTCCATGCCGCTCCGGAGCCGCCTCTCGCTGGCGCTGTTCTTCGCCATCGTGGCCGTGAACCGCTGGAGGAGGCGGCGCCGGGCGCGGTCGAGGGAGTCGCGGCTGGAATGGTAGCGCGCGCGGCCGCCGGCCGCTGGCGGCGCGGCCTCCGCCGGCTCCTGCCCCAGGGCTACCTGTTCACCGTGCTCGGCATCGCCGTCGGCATGGCCGGGCTGGTCTCCCTCGGCGCCATGGCGGAGCGCATCACGCGCTTCATCGACGGCGGCGACCGCTTCGTGCTGGGCCAGATCTCGGTGGCGGGCGAGGGCATGGGCATGGGCGCGGGCTTCACCGCCGGCGGCCTGCTCACCGCGGCGAAGATCGCGGAGATCGCCGCGGTGCCCGGCGTGGCCGCCGTGCAGCCGCAGGTCATGCTGCCGCTGAGCACGAGCACGTCCCACTTCCTCACGATGACCCAGGAGCTGGTGCTCGGCGTGGACCCGGGCGCGCCCATGGCCAACCAGCACTACCGGGAGCTCCCGGTGCGGGCCGGGCGCTTCCTCGCCCCCGGCGATCGCCGGGCGGCCGTGGTGGGCTCCGACTTCGCCCTGTCCCGCCAGCTCACGGTGGGCAGCCGGCTCCCCGTCGGGGCCATCGAGTTCACGGTGGTGGGGGTGCTCGACAAGACCCTGACCGCGCCCGACCGGTTCGCCCTGGTGCCCCTCGAGGATGGCCGCGATCTCTGGCTGCGCCGCGACCCGCTGCTCGTGCAGGTGTTCGGCGCGGGCCGGCTCTCGCGGGCCGACCTGAACTCGGGCGCGGCGGTGGCCTGGCGCGCGGGCGAGGATGCCGACGCCCTCGCCCGCCGGATCCAGGCCACGGTCAAGGGCGTCAACGTCACCGTGCCCGGCGAGCTTTCACGCCTGCTGCGCCAGTCCACGGCGTTCTTCTCGGCGCTCCTCCTGGGCATGGGGGTGCTCGGCCTCGTGATCGGCGGCCTGTCCCTGGCCAACACGGTGACCGCCGCCGTGTTCGAGCGGATCCGCGACTTCGGCATCAAGCGCGCCCTGGGCGCCACCGACGGCGACCTCCTGCGCGAGGTCCTGGGCGAGGCCCTGGGCGTGAGCGTCTGGGGCAGCGCCGCGGGCGTGGCGCTGGCGCTGGCCATCGGGACTCTCGTGGACAGCCGCGTGGTCCGCGAGGGCCAGCAGCTCTTCCTGTTCTCGCCGCGCCTGCTGGCCTTCGCCTTCGTATTCGCCCTCGCGCTCGGGCTCTCCGCCGCGACGTATGCCACGCTGCGCATCGTCCGCCTGTCGCCCGCCGAGGCGATACGGCGGGGCGCCTGAACGTCCTCCATGCTGATCCCGCTGGCATGCTGATCCGGCTGGCATGCTGATCCGGCTGGCATGCTGATCCGGCTGGTCGGCGTGGAGAAATCGTACCCCGACACGGGCACCGGGCCCGTGCGGGTGCTCCACGCCGCGGACCTGGAGGCGAGGGCAGGGGAGCTGGTCGCGGTGGTCGGCTCCTCCGGATCGGGCAAGTCCACCTTGCTGAACCTGCTCGGCTTGCTGGAGCCGCTCGACTCGGGCGAGATCTGGTTCGACGCGACGCGGGTGAGCCATCTCTCGCGCCGGGCCCAGTGCCGGGTGCGCGGGACGTCGATCGGCTACGTCTTCCAGTCGTTCCTGCTCATCGAGCGGCTCAGCGCGCTGGACAACGTGGCCCTCGCCGCGCGCTACGTGGGCCGCGACCGCTCGGTGGCGCACCGCGAGGCCCTCGAGTGGATGGAGCGGCTGGGGGTCGCCCATCGCCGGCACCACTATCCGTCCCAGCTCTCGGGCGGCGAGCAGCAACGGGTGGCCTTCTGCCGCGCCGTGCTCAACCGGCCGCCCCTCTTGCTCGCGGACGAGCCCACTGGCAATCTTGACGCCGAGCATGGGCGTGTCATCCTGGCCGAGCTCCGGGCCCAGGCCCAGGAGCGCGGGGCCACGGTGCTCCTGGTCACGCATCGGCCCGAGGCCGCCGCGGAGGCGAATCGCTGCCTGCGCCTCTCCGCCGGACGGCTCGCGCCGGCCTAGAACCATCCGGAGGGAGAGGACCTGATGAGACGGAGCCGATGGGAGCGACGCGTGCTGGACGCGATCGCGAAGGGCCTGTAGCGCCCCGGTGGCCGTGAGCGGCGGCGCGCGAGGGGCGGCGCCCGTGGTGGCGGCGCTCCTGGCGCTGGCGCTGCTCCTGCCCGGCCTGGGAGCCGCTCCCTTCGACGATCCCGGTGAGGGACAGCATGCCGAGATCGCGCGCGAGGCCTGGGGCGGTGGCGGCTGGCTCACCCTCCGGCTGAACGGCGTCCGCTACTTCGACAAGCCCCCGCTGCTCTACGCGCTGCAGGCCGGGGCCTTCAGCCTCTGGGGTCCGTCGGAGTGGTCCGCACGTCTGGGGCCGGCCCTGGGCGCGGCGATGGCCGTCGCGGGCACGGCGGTGCTGGGCGCCCGGCTGCTGGGGCCGCTGGCTGGGCTCGCCGCGGGCCTCGCTCTTCTCGGCTCCGCCCTCTTCGTCGCCTTCGGCCGCTACGTCCGACCCGAGACGATCTTCGTCGCCGCCATCCAGTGGGGCTTCACCGGCCTTGTGCTTGGGCTTCCCGGCCGGGGGCTTCCCGGCCGGCGAGCGCCGCAGCTCTCCGGCTGCGCCGCTCTCGGTATCGCCGCCCTCGCCAAGGATCCGCTGGGCCTCGTCGGGCCGCTCGCGGCGCTCGCCGTCGCCCGCGGCCTGGCGGGCCGGCTGCGCCCGGTGTCGGCGTGGCTCCCCGCTGCCGGTCTCGTCCTCGCGCTGGTGCTTGGCCTCGCCTGGTACGCGCTGGCCGCGGCGGCCAGCCCGGGCTTCCTCTGGTACACGGTGGTGGACAACCACCTCCTCAACGCCGCGCGGCTGCGGGAGTTCCCGGACGAGGACGTGCCGCTGTCGAGTCTGGAGTTCCTCGTGGTGTCCACGCTGGGCGCGTTTCCCTGGACCATCGCCGCGGGGGCGATGGTGCTGGCCCTGGGGCGCCGGCGCGCCTGGCGCGATCCCGGGGAGACCGCGTGGGTGGCCCTCGCCGTCTGGACGCTGGGCGTGCTCGCCCTGTTCACCGTGCTGCCCTTCAAGCTACCCCACTACGGCTTGCCGGCGTATCCCGCGATCGCGCTCCTCGCCGCGCGCTGGTGGACGGAGGCTGGCCCGGGCCGCCGGGCGATCCTCGCGCACGCCCTCGCCTTCGCGGGCCTGGCCGCGCTGTGCGCCGCCGCCGCGGTGAGCGACGGCCGGGTCTTCTCCGACCTCGTGTTCTCGGCCACCGACGTCGCCACGCGCAAGGAGGCCGCGGCCGGTGTCGCGGCGCCCGCCGCGGCCTGGGCCGACCTGCGCCCGCTGCTGGAGCGGGCCGCGGTGATCTTCGCCGTGGGGGCGGCGGGGCTCGCGCTGGCGGCGGCGCGGCGCTCCCCGGGCCTGGCCCTGGCGGTGCTCGTCGCCACGATGCTGGCCTGCGTGCCCGCGGTGGCGGCGGCCCTGGCGCAGGTGGCCGGAAGCCGCGCGGTGCGGGTGATGGCCGCCGACGTGGCGCGGCGGGCCGGGCCGGAGGTGCGCGTCGTCCACGAGGGGCCCATCGAGCAATCGGCCGCGCTGGAGCTCTACTCCGGTCGCCGCCCCATCCTCGTCGATGCCACGCGCAGCGTGCTCGGCTTCGGCCTTCGCTTCCCGGATGCTGCCGAGAGCGCCTGGGACGCGGCGCGTCTCCGGCGCGAGTGGGTCTCGGGGAGGCCCCTGCTCCTCGTCACGCCGCGCCCCCCGGGGCGCAGCGTGGTGTCCTCGCTTCCCGGGGACCGGGTGCGGCTCCTCCTCGCCCACAATGGCCGGCGGCTGTACGCCAGCGCGCCCGCGGGGCCGCCGCCGTCCCCGCCGATCCGCCCCTGACCGTGCGCGCGGCTTGCGGGGCCGCGGAGCACGGGGTAGGGTGAGCGGACGATGGTCGACGCCCGAGGATCGGAGGGGCGGGGGCCGCTCCGAGAACCCTCGCCCGCCCGGGGAGAGGGCAGGGTGAGGGGGAGACGATCAAGTACTGGAAGCCGGAGAGCACCCGCACGCGAGAACCCTCTCCCGCCCGGGGAGA
>Ga0184637_10001880_pt1 | contig 13837 bp, 10 predicted proteins | sample PLM3_127_b2_FD_133143 | JGI IMG/M metagenome (GOLD analysis project Ga0184637, IMG submission 133143) | Groundwater sediment microbial communities from an aquifer in East River, Colorado, USA - PLM3_127_b2 | ecosystem: Environmental > Terrestrial > Soil > Riparian zone | place: USA: East River...
ACCACTTCACAAACTCCCTGACCGTGATTCCGGGCACGCCGTTTCGCCGAGCACCCACCCCAGGTGCACGGTACAGGCCCTTCGAGCCCGCCGAGGATCCCTATCGCACCGCCGCTCGAGCCCCAGATACAATCCACTACCAGATATCACCGCCGCTCGAGCCCCAGATACAATCCACTACCAGATCCAGCATCTGGAGTTATTCCGTCGGCGATGGAACGACGCGCCGAATGACGGAGCTGTCCGGTCGCCCCGGCAAGTTGGGCCCCTACGCTCTCGCGGTCGACAGCGGGTATATATACTTCGTTTGGCGGCTCGACGAGAGCGATATCTGGTCATGGACGTCGTCCCGGAGCGAAGATGAGCTACAGAATGTTTGCGGCACTCTCCTTTCTCGCTTTTTCTTCGGCCACCGTCGCCCAGGACTGGCCGCAGTGGCGGGGACCGAACCGCGACGGCGCCGTCGAGTCGTTCCGCGCGCCTTCACCCTGGCCGGAACGCCTGACCGAGGGCTTCAAAGTGGAAGTCGGGCTCGGCTACGCCACCCCGATCCTCGTCAGCGAACGGATCTACCTATTCACCCGGCGGGGGGAAGACGAGGTCCTGACCGCGCTCGACGCCGCCTCGGGGAAGGTCGTCTGGCGCACCAGCTACCCCGCTCCGTTCCCGATGAACCCCGCCACGTCGAGACACGGCCCGGGACCGAAGTCGACCCCGACGTTCGCCGGCGGGCGCTTGTTCACCCTGGGAATGAGCGGGATCGTCACCGCCTTCGACGCGGGAACGGGCCGCGAGCTCTGGCAAAAGCCCGCACCGCCCGTCTCCCCTCTGTACCACACGGCGACGTCTCCGATCGTCGACGGCGACGCCGTGATCCTTCACGTCGGGGGCCACAACGACGGAGCCCTCACCGCGTTCGACGTCGCCACCGGCGATGTCCGCTGGCGCTGGACGGGAGACGGCCCGGCCTACGGCTCCCCGATGGGTTTCGAGCTTTCGGGGACGCAGCAGGTGGTGACGTTTACCCAGGAGAACTTCGTCGGAGTGTCGGCGGCGACGGGTGAGCTTCTGTGGCGACGTCCCTATACGACGCAGAGCACGACGACGTCGCAGACGCCCATCCTCTTCAAGAACCACCCCATCGAGGCCGGACGCGGAAACGGCATCACCGCGATCGACGTCGTGCGGGACGGCGGCGCCTGGTCGACGAAGAACCTGTGGCACACTGATGAAGTCTCGATGCACCTCTCGAACGGGGTCCTTTTCGACAGCGTTTTGTACGGTCTCTCCCACCTGAGCAGCGGGCAGTATTTCGCTCTCGACCTCGAGACCGGTCGAGTCTTGTGGACGAGCGAGCCCCGCCAGGCGGACAACGCCGCCATCGTTCGGGCGGGCGACACGATCTTTTCTCTCGAGGACGACGCCGAGCGCGTCGTTTTCCGAGCCAGCCGAACCGGTTTCGAGGTGCTCCGGCGCTACGAAGTGGCCCAGAGCGCGACCTGGGGGGCCCAACCGACGATCTCGGGAAGCCGGCTCTTCGTCAAGGACGTCTCTATGCTGACCCTCTGGACCTGGGACTGACTTCGCGCTGCACGGGCGTTTCGACCTCTCGACACGGACTTGGACTGCATCGTCACCCGCGGCGGTTGGATTTGCCTCGATGGCTGCTCCCCGACCGAGAAGCCAACTGGGCGCAGCTTTGCACGGGTCGGGCCGCCACTTTGCCGGAGTTTCCCGGCCGGAGCCGGCTCGAGGGCGTTATCAGCGCGCCAGCGTCGCGTAGGAGTTGAGCTCGATGGTCGGTCTAAAGACGCTGGCCAGGCGCCCGAAGATCGCGACCTTGTCCCCGCTCGAAGCCGTAAACGTCGTCTGCGGCAGCACCCGTACCGTGAGATATTGGCCTCCGTCAGTGAGGATCTCGGCTTCCCGGTAATCCCACCCCGATTCATTGGGGGGCGTGCCCTCCTTGTGGGGCGCTCCCGATGTGGACGTAACCGTCCCGAAGATCCGGGCCAGCTTTCCTCTCGCCGTGTTCTCGGCCGCGATCGCGCCGGCGAGCGAAGTGTAGCGGATGTTCCAGTCGGCTCCCGACGTGCTGGTGAAGACCGTACCCACCGTGTCCGTGATATGGCTCTCCATCCACTCGGGGGTGAGGAGGTTGGAGAAGAGGTCCGGGTCCAGGTTCGCCATCTGCACGTACTGTTCGGTCAGGACGTCCATGAGCTGAACCGAGAGCCCCACGCTCCAGAGCAAGCCGGGCATGAAGCTGACCGCATTGGCCTTCTCCGACGGGCAATACAGGACACAACCCCCGTTGCTCACGTCCTCCTGGCCCACGGACAGCTGGCGCATGAGGTCGCTGGCCAGGTCCTCAGGGGCCTTCCCTCGCAGGCTTCGCGCGAAGACGACGATGACCTCCACGTTGTGGCGCTCGGCGTGCTCCGCGAGGCGATCGTTGAGAGCCTTCCGCGCCTCCGGACGCATGGCTCCGATTTCGTCATAGACGAAGCGATCCAGCTTGAGGGGGATGGAGGTCGAGAGGATGGGATCGAGGTCGACCTCGCCAGGCGCGTCGTCCGCCGTGACCGCCGGGCGCTCCGGCGGCGTGCCGGCGGTCCCGGGTGCCGGCCTCCTGCTCGCCGCGGGGTCGGAGGCGACCGCAGGCGCCTCGATCTGCTTCGCCTGCCGGAAGCCGGTCGCAATCGCGTCCAGTCGCCGGCGCTTGCGCGGGTGGGTGTCGCTCCCCGACTCGGACCCGAAGGTGTTCATCGCCTGCTGCGCTTCTTCCAGGCTCGCTCCCATCTTAGCCAGCACGAACCCGCTGAAGGAGTCGGCCTCGAGCTCCGTCGGCGGCTGGCTACCGCCGGGAAGCAGGGTATGGCCGCAGAGGTGGTGTCCGATCTCGTGGGCCAGGATGCTGGTGCCCGCCCAGGATGTGCGGGTCGCGCTCGACACCTCGTCCATGAAGCTCTCGTTGTAGGCGATCACTCGCTTGAGCAGGCCGTCGTCTCCCGGCAGGATCACCGCGACGGCGTTCGGCACCTCCGGGGACTCCATCACCTGGAAGTTCGCGGGCAGGCCCGTGTATTGGAGAATGCGGGCGATCACGTCGGCGCGATGGGGCGACTCTGCCAGGCCGCTGATGGAGCCCTCGATCCTTCCGCCGTCATACCTGCAGGCCTCGAAGCGATCCTGCGCCGCGGCGTCGGGCAGGACGCCCGCACCCAACATCAGGCCGACAAGAAACACCGTTAGCCGCCTTATCGACATGGAAAGACCTCCTTGATGATTCGAACCCACCACGAGATACGTCGCTGGCCGCAGGCCCGATTGCAACATGGTAACTTCCTATTCGACGAAGCGTCAAAGAAACGGGAAGGTAAAGGGCCGGGGAATCCCCCGGGGCGGTGGTTTGGACAGGGCTTCCGTATTCCCGATCGCATCTTTGGCTCCCTACTTCCCGGCACGAGCCTACTAAGACTCGCGGAAACCGGGTGCGCATCGCGTCATCGAGCGCAGACTTTTCTTGGAATGAACGAGTCACCGATGATCTTCGTCCTGGCCCTTGGCAAATTGGACCATTCAGGGACATCATCGGCACGGAATCGCGAGTAACGCCTGTCACGGGGAGGCAAGGACAGCGACCATGAGCATGCCCCAGCATTTCCAGGTCGTCGTCATCCAATGGAGCTCGCTTCTCGGCGGCGAAATTGCCGGTGCGGCCACGACGCTCTTGAGGGCGCCGGAACAAGCGTTTCACCCTTACATTGTCGCGGCGGCCACGCACGGGAGCTGCCGGCTGGCACTGAGCGAAGCGCTCGCCTCTCGCGGTCTCATCCTGTGGCGCCCTGTTCCACCGTACTTCTTCGACCCGAGGTCGGTCGACCTCTGGCTAGCTCTGGATGAAACGGCGGAATCCTTCGCACGGAGGAGGATCGAAGAATCCGGGCCGGCACCCCGCGGTTTCTACCGCAACGTATTCCCGGACCCTGTCCAGAGACTCGGCACCACCATAGCCGATCCGCCGGGTAGCGAACGCCTGGGCGAGTGGTTGGACGAGCTTCAGTCCGTGATCGAGCCCTGGAGGGAGCGCATCTGGAATGCGTTCTACGACTCGTCCTGATCGCAACCGCCTCCTCATTCGTCCGGGGACTTTCGGAGAGCGATCGAAAGCCGTCCCTTCAGGCGAAGCTTCCGCTGCCGCGTAGCCGAGGTCCTCCCACAGAAACGGCGTCCGGTCTCCGGCGCGTCGGGGGCGACACCGGCACGGAACGGGATGGTCGAGGGTTCCTCGTCGTCTTTGCAGGCGACCCTGACGAAACCCTCGACCCGATTCCGGCCACGAGCCCCTACGGTGACCGTGAGATCCGGACCTCGTCGATCGCGCCCTGAAACCGCGACCACGAGGTCCCGGGCCCCGCGTCGCCAACGTGGATACGGCTTCTGCTGGGCCACAAACCGAGAGGCTGGTCTTCGACCCGGCGCGATGCCACGAGCACGCCTCCCCAATAGAGGCGCAGCAGGCCGTGAGGTCCTGAAGAGCTCTCATTGACGACGATATCGTATCGGGCATCGACTTGCGCCCACCTCTCCAGATAATTCTCATCGGGAAGCAAGTACTCCGCACTGACGTAGGCGCCGGTGCCGAGGCGGACGGTGAATATCAGCCTCCCCGCCCCCCCGGGATAGAAGGTGAGAAGCCATTGATCGCCCCCGTACCACTTGCTCAGGATCGCATCTTCGCTCTTGTTCGTGTCCCGCCGCACCATCGCGCTCACGACGACGCCGTTCTCGAAGCCGAGGGTTCCGCTGCCTGCGACCTCGACGAATGCCGTATCCCCATCGAGCCCGAGCGCGCGGTTGCTGCTCCGACCCGAGACCCTCGGGCCGGGCACGAGCTCGGCGTTCCCGTGGACGGTACCGTTGAACGCGCCACCCGGTCTCGCCCGGTTGAGCACCAAGCCTCTGGCGAACGGGCCCGGCTCATCGAAGCGGTATTCGATCAACGGCGCCGGCTGCCACTCGAGCGCAGTGTCGGTCAGCTCGCCGATGGCGAGAGAGCTGCCGTAGGTTCCTTTCCGGAATGCATTCACCCAGGCCCAGCGTCCGTTCCATCGAATGCGGTACCACCAATCGAGTCGGTTCGTCCCCCGTCTCACCCCGTAGGCGAGAAGCCGGCTCGAAGGCGCCAGCTCCCCCAGCACGTCGCCGTTCTCGGTCGTGCGGGCGCTCCTGACGTTGCGACTCTCGAGGGACCAGAGCACGATCAAACGAGGGAAAAGCGGCCGGTTCGTGTAGTAGAAATACGCGGGGTCGATCCAGTCCTCCTCAGCGAGGAATCCTCGAGCAATGCTCTCCCGCGCTTCGGGTGAAAGCTCTCGACCATTTCGGTCCAGTCTCGGTGGACTACGGCGACCGTAGCCGGGACCGGCGCAGCTGCCGCTCACCGGATCGTAGCCGAAGAGGCGAATCTCGAAATGGAGGTGGGAATTGCCCCCTTGATCGAGAACCCGAGCTATCTTCTCACCCCGTTTCACCCGCGTTCCGACGACGACGGCTTCGGGATCGGTATTCGAAGTCTGCAAATGGCCATACTGGGAGTAGATCGTGCGGCCATCCGAAAGATGGTGCTCGATGACGACGACCCTTCCCGGATAGTTGTCTTCCTTTTCACAAATCACCTCGCCGTCGGCGGCGGCAAAAACCGGTGCCCCCACCGTGCTCGTTCCCCAGGATTCGCCCTTTCTCGGAATCCACCACAGGTCGACGCCGGCGTGAGGCCGGGGTCCGAACTGCGGATGGGTGTAGTTGCCGTAGTTCTGCTGGACGTCGACATCGTGCCCCATGGCGAGGCTGCCTGAGACGTCCTCTCGTCCCAGGGGCCAGTCGAAGTGGATTTCGTCGGACCTCTGGGCCGCTCCGCCGCTCGCGAACGCGAGACCGAGCCCGAGGCTGCAGAGGAGAGCTCTAGCGCTGTGGAAGTTCATGTTCCACCTCCAACGAACGATCGCGTAGAATGCGTTAGAATCGAGTCATAGAATTTCCGCCTCGGCAGGCCCAAGGGACTCCATGGCGCAATCCCCGAAATCCGACGTGACCCGGCTCCTGATGGAATGGAGCAAGGGTAGCGAAGAGGCGCTACGCCAATTGATTCCCATGGTCCACGGGGAGCTTCAGCGGCTGGCGCGCCGCCACATGCTTCGCGAGCGACCCGGCCACACTCTGCAACCCACGGCGCTGGTCAACGAGGCCTATCTCCGGCTCGTGGACCAGAAGGAAGCTCGATGGGAGAGCCGCTCCCATTTCTACAGCGTCGCCGCCAGCATGATGCGCAGAATCCTCGTCGACCACGCACGCAAGCGGCTTGCCCAGAAGAGAGGTGGTGGCGCTGAGGAAATCTCGTTCGACGAGGCGATCGGAACACCGGGGGCGCCGCGCCCGAGCCCACTCGAGCTCGACGATGCTCTTCAGAAGCTCGAGGCCATGGACTTCCGCCAGAGCCGGATCGTCGAGCTCAAGTTCTTCGTCGGGTTGAGCATCGAAGAGATCGCCGGTCTGATGAACCTGTCCCCGGCCACCGTCGTCCGCGACTGGCGCACCGCGAAGGCGTGGCTGGGAAGAGAGCTCGGGAAACGATGACGCCCGAGCGCTGGAAGCAGGTCAAGGAAATCCTGGACGCCGCACTGGAGCGCGATCCCGCGGATCGAGAGGCTTTTCTCCAGGAGGCATGCGGCTCGGATGCGGCGCTGCGGCGTGAAGTCGACTCGCTCATCGATTCGGTGCCCGAGGGGGAAGTTCTCGAGCTCCCCGCCGTAGAGGATGCCGCCGGGCTCTTCGAGGGCCTCGAGCGAGAGCTCGAGCCCGCGGCGGAAGGGCGGCGCATCGGCGCCTATCGGATCGTGAAGGAGCTCGGCCGCGGAGGCATGGGAGCTGTCTATCTCGCCGTGCGGCATGACGCTGAGTTCAACAAGCGCGCCGCCATCAAGATCCTCCGGGCGGGGATGGACTCCCAAGAAATCGTCCGGCGCTTTCGCGTCGAACGACAGATCCTCGCCAGCCTCGAGCACCCCTACATCGCCCGGCTTCTGGATGGTGGGTCGACCGAGGACGGACGGCCGTATATCGTCATGGAGTACGTCGACGGCACCCCCATCGACGCGTACTGCGACCGGCATCGGCTCACCATCGAGGAGCGGCTTCGATTGTTTCAATCGATATGCGCCGCGGTGCACTTCGCCCACCAGAACCTCGTCGTCCACCGAGACCTCAAGCCCGCCAACGTTCTCGTGACGGCGGAAGGCGTGCCCAAGCTCCTCGACTTCGGCATCGCGAAGCTCCTGAACCCGGAGCTCGGCGCCGCCGCTCTCGAGCCGACCCGGGCCAATGCTCGCTTGATGACTCCGGAATATGCGAGCCCGGAGCAGGTACGCGGAGAGACGGTGACGACGGCGAGCGACGTCTATTCACTCGGCGTCTTGTTGTACGAACTTCTCAGCGGCCACCGCCCGTACCGGGTCAAGAACCGGTCCCTTCACGATGTCGAGCGCGCGATCTGCGAGGACGAGCCCACCCCTCCCAGTGCCGTCGTCGGTCTCGTCGAAGAGATGTATGACGACGCGCCCTCGATCACCCCGTACCGGGTGAGCTCCGCCCGGGCAAGCACGCCGTCGAGGTTGAGGCGGCGGTTGCGGGGAGATCTCGACAACATCTGTCTCCTGGCCATGCGCAAGGAGCCCCAGAGGCGCTACCGCTCAGTCGAACAGCTGTCCGAGGATATCGGGCGGGCCCTCGAAGGGCTTCCGGTCAAAGCGCGGAGACCCACGTTTGCGTACCGGAGCTCGAAGTTCGTTCGAAGACACAAGCTAGGGGTTGCGGCCGCGCTCTTGTTCGTCGTCTCCACGCTCGCCTTTTCGATGCTGCTCGTTCGAGAACGAAATCGGGCCCGGAGCGAGGCCGCCAAGGTCACCGCCATCAATCGATTCCTGCAACAGACGCTTCGATCCGCGGATCCGGTCGACGGTCTCGCCCGCGACGTGACCGTCGCCGAAGCTCTCGACGAAGCGGCGGGAAAGATCGGAGCCTCCTTTCCCGATGACGACGAGATTCGGGCGGAGCTCCAGTTCACCATCGGTGCGAGCTACTATCGCCTGGGAAAATACGACAAAGCTCTGGCGCTTCTTCGAGCTTCTTCGGAAACCCTCGAGAAGACGGTTGGACCCGACGACCCCAATCTGGCCAGCGTGCTCGAAGCCCTGAGCCACGTTCGCAAAGCCCAGGGCGACACCGGGGAAGCGGTGTCCCTTCTCGCGCGGACCCTCGCCATCCGCGAGAAGGCCTATGGCTCGCGCCATCCCTCCGTGGCGGACGCATTGACGAACCTCGGGGGAACGTACCGGGATCAGGGAGAGTACGCGAAAGCCGAAAAGGCGCTGGAGAGAGCGCTGCAAATCCTTGAGAGTGTCCTCGGCCCGGATCACCCCGACGTAGCCTCGACGCTTACGAACCTCGGAGGACTCCACGCCAGCCAGGGCCGTTACGCCGAAGCCGAGCCTTTGTTCCGCCGCGCTCTCGAGATCGCGGAGCGAGCCCTCGGACCGGATCACGCATCGGTGGCGACGATCCTCTCGAACCTCGGTGGGGTCCTCGTCGACCGGGGCGAGTACGAGAAGGCCGAATCTGTTCTCCTTCGAGCCGTGAGCGTCGGCGAGAAGGCCTGGGGACCGAAACACCCGACGGTCGTTCCCATCCTGACGAACCTGGGCGGGCTCTACCTCAAGGCCGGCCGGTACGCGGAAGCCGAAACGTTGCTGGCACGGTCTCTTCAGATCGCGGAGAGGAGCAACGGGCCGAGACACCTCTCGGTCGCGATCGACCTCAACAACCTGGCGGGGCTCTACGTGGAACGGGGGCGCCCTGGCGAGGCCGAGCCTCTGTATGCGCGTGCCCTCGCGATCGTGGAAGAGGCCCTCGGGCCTTCCGACCTCTTTGCCGGACTCCTGCTCAACAACCTCGGCGAGCTCCGCGGAAGGCAGGGCCGTTTCGAGGAGGGCGAGGTTCTCTGCCGGCGCGGTCTCGAGATTCGACAGAAGGGGCTCCCGGAGGATCACCTGGACGTTGCCAGCAGCCTAAGCAATCTCGCGATGCTTCTCGCGGGCCAGGGACGTCGCGCGGAGGCGGAAGCGCTCTACCAGCGGGCCCTCGAAATCCGAGAGCGGCGCGTCGGACCCGACCACCCCGACTCCAGAAGAATTCGTGACGCGCTCGCGGAGCTCCGAGCTCCATGACGCGTTCCAGCGAGAATATCGATTGAGCGCCGAGCGTCCCCTCTTGTTCGAGAGCCACGCCGGCAGAAGATCGGGGACGCCGCCCTCGGGCTCATTCTGCTGCCTTTCTCGATCGCAGCGCTGTCGTTTCTCTTGTTCATCCCGGCGTCCCTCGTCCTCACCGTGTGGGGATGGAACGATTCCGCCTGGAACGTCACCTTCGCCGTCGTTGTCGGGTTCGCCGTCGTTCTCGCGATGCTTGCCGTCGTCTGGCGGCTGGGCTGGACCCTCGAGCTCCATGAGGATCACCTGCGGCTCGGTCCGCTCGGCATCGGCCCGAGGATCCCGTACGCAAAGGTTCAGTTCCTGAAGCTGGGAGAGCAGGAGACAGCCCGCCTCGAAGAGCGCCGCGCGACGGTCCCCCTCCTCGTCCATCGCTCGCCGCTACCGGATCTTTCTGGATCGCGCCGACGCTGAGCGCTGCTTCGAGGCGCTCCGACGGCGCTGCGAGAATGCAGGGGCGCTCCACCTCGTACACAAAGGCCTCCCCGAGCATGTTCCCGAAGATCCGAATGCCGCCCTGTCCGCACGCAAGCGCTTTCGACGGTACTGGGCCGCGACGGGCATTCTCTCCCTGGCATCGGGCGCCATGCCTTTCATCGTCCTCGTCCTCTACAGTTTCGACCATTCCACCACCGAGGCTGCGATCCGAACCGACCGAGCTCTCTACTGGGCCGGGCTTGCGCCGGGAATCATCGCTTTTGGCTGGTTTGCGCTTCATCGCGCCTGGCGCCACCACCGCGCGATCCGAGAGCATCGGGATAGTCTTTTTTCGAGGGACCGATGACTCGAGGCGTTCTCTTCTTGCGCGCATACTAGGTAGGGAGGCGAAGGCTCGAGCATCAGGAGGTGATTCGGATGGAAGCGCGGGTTCGCCATCGGTTTCGGCGACGAGTGAAGTGAAAGGTCGGCTTTGCGAACCCAAGGGGATTTCGGTACATTCGAGGTAGTACCAGCTCAATCGAAGGAAGCTGCGGCGTTGCGTCCCCCCTTCGCCGTCGAGGTCGTCGCACCGACATGGTTCGTGTTCACAAGGAGCGTCGCGATGTTTCACGTGTTGGTTACCGCCGCACTCTCGATCGCATCTCAACCGATGAACTCAGCGCATCAAGAGATCATCGACGCATGGCTCTTCTCGAGCGCTTCAGAAGAAACGCGCCGGCAGGCCGTGCGACGGTTGCTCGACGATGAGCCCGGGCTCGCGCGCAGCACCAGAGACGGCCAGCCGCTTCTGGCTTACGCGCTCAGTCTCGTCGATACCGAGGGCGAGCTGGGGCGGCGCGGGGCCGAGCTCGCCGAGCTTCTCGTCGAAAAAGGTGCCGACGTCGACGCCACGGACTCCGATGGCGACCCTTTGTTGATCGCGTCGGCTCGGTTCGGCCGGAGGCAGTCGATGACGTTCTTGCTGACCCATGGCGCCAAGGTGGATGCGCGCGACACCCAGGGTCGGACGGCGCTTCATTGGGTTGCGCTGTTGAAGGAAGACCACGACGGCGAGAACCCCGAGCGAACCGAAACGATACTTAATGCCGCAGCGCTTTTGCTCGACCGCAAGGCGACCCTCGACGCGCGTGACGCCCGGGGGTGGACGCCTCTGGCATCGACGGCGTTTCTCGGAAATCTGGAGCTCACCAAGTTTCTTCTGTCCCGCGGAGCCGACATCAACGCCGCCGACGAGGACGGCTACTCCGTGCTCGGAGTGTGTAAGCTGCGCGTCGAGGAAACGCCGACGAAGCCCTCGTTTGCGAACGAGGAAGAAAAGGCCGCAACGCGTGCCGTGATTCGGTACCTCGAGGAACAGGGCGCCAAGGACATGCTGCCCCGCTGATTCACTCGGAAGCGCGACTGGCCCGGGCGAGACGTGGACTCGGCCTTGGTCGTCGACGGACAAAGAGGCCCTGCCGAGTTACCGGCACGTCGGCCGCGCTGGGGTTCGAGACTGCTCATGCGCCACCAAGGTATGCGCCGCCATCGCGAAAGGAGAGCTGCGGTCTTCTCGCCCAATGGCAGCACCCGAGGTTTCTTGTCGACCCGGGGACGTTGCAGCGCATGGATGCTCGCATTGTTTCTCGTTCCTCTCTCGAGTGGGTCGCCTATGCAGGGTTCAACACCGACGGCGTCGATCCTGGAGCTCGTGGAGGCGCTCTCCGCACAGCGTCTCACCGCCCAGCGGGTGCGACGGGCAACCGGCATAGAGCTCTCGCGGGTCGAATCGGAGAATCCTTATTGGTCGTTTTTCGAGTCCGACGACGATTCGAAGCGGGCGGTGGCGAGAATCGAGCTTCGGATGCGCACATCACCGCCAGAATCGGGAGAAAGTCTTCTCGTTTTGGAGCTCGGGGTAGACCACTGTCTCCCCGTGGAAGATGTGCTCGCGAAGTACGGGCGGGAGCCGTCCCTCAACGTCCCGACCCCTCACGGCCCTCCCGAACAACGGGTCTACTACATCTATTCCTTCGACTGGGGACGGCTCAGCTTCGGAGCGCGCGACACAAAGTCCGGCTGTGTGACGAACGTCGTGCTGGAGACGGGGCCGAACCACCGGCGCCCCGGCGGCGAACGCCGGGCCGACCCGGCAGCCGCCCCACTCCAGCCCGACAGCATCGTGACGTTGGAACTGGCTCTGCTCCTCGACGCCAAGACCTATGCCTTGGGTCGTCCGGCGACAGGAACGCTGATATTGAAAAACTCCGGAGACGAGTCTCTTCTCGTCAACGCTCGTCTCGCGATCAACAACCCCTATTCGCCGCAGCCCTTTCGTGAGGTCTACTTCCTCCTCACCGATCCATCCGGGAAATCTGCAGCGTTTGGTCCCAAGATCAACATTGGCAGACCGCGAAGTGAGGACTTTAGAGATCTGCCACCGGGCAAGACAGCGGACCTTTCTTTCCGCCTCGATAGGTATTACACGCTCGATCAACCCGGCGAATACAGTGTCCAGGCGGTGTACGAGAATCATGCGGCACCCGGTGACGGACGAGCGACCTGGAAGGGAAGACTGGAATCGAACCTGGTCTCCTTCGTTCTCGTTCCGTAACGAATGAAGGTGGCACGGCCGGGCGGGCGATTCTTGGCCGTGTGGTGCGACGAGGAACCAGGTCCGGCATACGTCCATGTCCGGGCCGTTCGCGGTCTCGTAGCGGCTGACGATCCACCTTCATAGCCTTCAACCGGGCGCGGCAGCGCTTGCCTCATTCCCATCGGACCCATCGGAAAGGGAGATTGGCCCGACGGCGCGCGGGCCGAACATCACGGCAGAACGCGAAGCTTCCGTCGTGCGACGATGGACACCGGTCCCCGCCTGTCGCTGTAGACGCGCACCTCGTGCGGTCCAGGGAAGCTCGCGTCCAGGCGGATGCTTTTCGTCCCCGGTGCGACCTCAGTGCATCCGTTAGGGTCATCCAGAGATTGAACTTCGGGAACCAACCCCACCCAGTATCGGCGCACGTCGCCTCCTTTGAGCGCCTGGAAGTGCACGACGACGTCGTCGCCCACCCGGACCTCATCCCGTTCGACGGTGAAGCGCACGTCGACCGGCACGGTGAGCGCCTTGTACAGGTCGCAGGCCATCGCCGGAAAACCCGCCAGCAAGGCGAGCGCCAGGCTCAGGAAGTTGCGGTTGGTTCGCATTTGGCTGTCGTGCAAGGAAATCAGCCAGTAAGCTTCCCTTCATTGTCCATAGTAACAGCGCTCCAAATTCCAGTCGACTTCCCCTTTAGTGAGCAAGCCGCAGGTGCCCCTGAGCGCCTGTTCCTTCTCCCGCGCCAGGGTCGCACGGCAAAGGACCTGAGAAATCATCCATTTTCGGACAGGTGGTGAGACGCGCATGGCGGGTTTGACGGATTGGTGGGTTGAGCTCGTGGGGCCACGTCGGGAAGGACGGAAGGGCGCTCGGAGGGGGTCAAGAAGCTTCTTGGCAGGTAAATTCTGGAGTCCGGAACAGGCGCGAGTGACTCTCCCGACTGCCCCTGAGTACCCCGACCGAAGCGATGCGTTCTCGGGAGTCGGCGAGCGATTGGAGAGTGCGACGCCGGCCGATTCATCGTGATGGAGCTCGTCGAGGGAAAGACGCTCCGGTCGATCGTGGCCGAGGGTCCTGGGTGGGAGGTTGTCGTCGGGCTCGGACGTCAGATCGTGAAAGCCCTCGCCGCCGCGCACGCGGCGGGCATCGTGCACCGGAGACTACGGGCTTTCATCTGCTTGCTTTTTCCTGCCAGACGAGAAATTTCTGCTCCTCTTGCCAGGCGAAGCGCTCCGTCTTGTTCGCAGAAAAACTCCAAGAACGGATCCTACAGCCGGTCCCTCATCGACACTACACGTTTACAATCCCGAAGGCCCTCCGAGGACTTTTCGAGCGCGAACGCCGCTTGCTCTCCCTTCTCTCGCAAACTGCCTACGAGAGCGTCCGCGAGTGTTTCCAGGAGCTCTTCCAGCGTAATGACGTTCGGCCCGGCGGCGTGAGCTCCATCCAGACCTTCGGCTCGTTTGCTGCGAACTTCCACCCCCACATTCAT
>Ga0184637_10001881_pt1 | contig 13836 bp, 11 predicted proteins | sample PLM3_127_b2_FD_133143 | JGI IMG/M metagenome (GOLD analysis project Ga0184637, IMG submission 133143) | Groundwater sediment microbial communities from an aquifer in East River, Colorado, USA - PLM3_127_b2 | ecosystem: Environmental > Terrestrial > Soil > Riparian zone | place: USA: East River...
GCAGTCGATCGTGGACATCCTCTTCACGTACGCGGCCTATCCCGAGCCGTCCCGAAAATCATAGGAAGCGCTCTGTCAGGATCCAGCTCGACGGACCCCGGCGAGCCGCCAGAACTGGGTCTCGTCGAGGAGCGTGATCTTGTGTCCCTTCTCTCGGAGTCGCTTGATCTCCATGAGCTTCAAGCCCGCGTCCCGGCCGGCCGCCTGCGTCGGATTCGGCCGCCCGCGGACCACCACTCTCGTTGTGACCGACGGCATTCCGTGAACGATGGCGCCCGCGCGCCGGGCGGCGGCCGCGGCCTCCTTCCGAGGCCTGTTGAGGATGCCGGTGAACGCAATGTGCACGCCTTTGAGCGTTCGTAGAACCCCCGCTTTCAGCCGCGGGGGGCGCTTCCCGAGGGCCTCGATCAGCTCGTCGGCGCTTTCGTAGCGCTTCCGCCGCTCTCCGATGCAGCGGTAGACGATCTCCTTCAAGGGATCGCTGCACTTCAGATTCCGGACCTCGCCCGTGCGAATCCGAGTCCGCGCGTCGCCCCTCACCAGCATACCCAGGAGCTGTCCCACCTGGTACACGTCGTCGCGCGCCTGCCACTTCGGGGCCGCGCCCGCGAGGATGTCGCTCGGAGCGGTGAGCGCGTTCATGGTGCGCGCGGTGATCCCCCGCCGGTCGCTCTGCTGGCGGACGATCCCGAAATCTCCGAGCTTCAAGCGCCTCCCTTCGCAGACGAAGACGTTCAAAGGCGTGAGGTCGCGATGGAGGAGCTGCCCGCGATGAAGCTTCCCGAGCACTTCGAGGACGCCCGCGATCTCGCGCCGGGCGGTGGTCTCCGTCCAACCCTTGCTCTCGCGCCGTAGAAACGTGCTCAGATCGCCGTAAGGCGCGTACTCGATCGCGAGGCAGTAGAGGACGCTCCCGTCCGGGCGCATGAGGGGAAACGCGTCGTAGATCCGGATCGCCCGCGGATGCGCGTCCAGGAGCTGACCGAAGTACGCCTCTCGCAGCCAGCCGTCGATCCGCGTGCTCGCCTTGACGCAGAGGATCCTCGGGACGGTCGACGAGCGTCCCACCCGCTCGGCGAGATACACCTGGCCGAATCCGCCCTCGCCGAGAAGCCGATCGATCTTGAACTGGATCCGCGTCTCCGGGCTCTCGATCGTCTGTGCGGGCAGAAGCAGGTGCCGCTCCGGGACTATCGGAACGGCGCCGACCCTCGTGAGCGTCCGCGCGGTGGATGGCATCGTTCTCAATTCCGGCTCAATTCCGGCTCAATTCCGGCTTCTGGGCGTGTCCCGAATTCGACCGCGGTCCTTGTCGTCGATCCAGTAAAGGCCGTGGCAGCGGTCGCACGCGTTGTAGATCTGCTCCCCGACGGCGAATACGGCATCAGGGTCTTTGGCCTTCGCAGCCTCGAGCGCCGCGGCCCCGGCGTCGATCATCGCCCGCGACAAGTCCATCCAGGCGCCATTGTCCCTCGCGCGGTCCCCGATCATGAGGAGGTTCCCGGATTCCATGATCGTGATGGCGCCGTTTTGCACCGCGGCCCATTCCTCGTCGGTTTTCGGATACCACTCGTCGACGCCTTCCTCGGAGATGACCGTCCCCACGGAATCCCACACGACGTCGGCCGCCGGGTCGACGATCGAGACCATGAGCTCCTTCACGCTCGCCTGTGGTTTGAAGGGAGGTCCCGGGGCGTCGCCGCAACCGAAGATCGAGCAGAGGCCCACGGGAATCGAAAAAAGAATCGCTCGCATCACGCGCACCCGAAAGAGCGCTGAAGAGAGTAGCACGCCCGCCGGATCCTCGGACACTGAGATACCAACCCGGATCTTCTAACTCAGAAACCGTGACACGGAGACGATCACCACGTCGCGGTCCAATGCCTTCAGGGCGGCGAAGCGCGCGTTCGCGCGGAGAAGCGGTTTTCCATGCTGACATTTTGTAACATACCTTTGAAACAGTCCGGTCTTTTTTAAATACAAGTTATAAACAGTCACCAGTGGGTACGTGTCGGGTGAGGGAAACGAGGGTTTCGGGTACCGCTAGACGACGCGTTGCTCGGAGAATGACCGTCCCCACGGAAATCCACGGTCAATGAGATACTGTCGGGCTCGATGTCCCTTCTTCCGTTCTGCCAGTGGCTTTCGGAGACGCGGTTGAGCGTCGCGCTCCACGAATCCCTCTGGGTCTATCCCCTCGTCGAGTCGGCCCACGTCTGGTCCCTGGCCCTGTTCGTGGGTTTCGCCGTGCTCCTGGATTTGAGGCTCCTGGGGTTTTCGATGCGGCACGTGCCGGCATCGGACGTCGCCCTCCGGCTGCTCCCGTGGATGATCGGGGGCTTCGTCCTCATGGTCATGACCGGACTCCTCCTGTTCTACGCGATTCCGGTCCGGACCTACCAGAGCGTCTTTTTCCGGATGAAGGTCATCCTGCTCGCGCTCGCCGGGGTCAACGTCTTTTTGTTTCACTCGGGCGTCTGGCGCCGAGTCGCCGAATGGGACCGCGATCCGGTCCCGCCGAAGAGCGCCCGGTTCGCCGGCGCTCTCTCCCTGGTGCTCTGGATTGCAATCATCTTCGCCGGGCGCATGATCGCGTACAACTGGTTCGACTGTGACCGGCAGCCTCAGCCGGCGATCGTCAACTGGGCCGCGGGCTGCGCTCTCGAGCCTGTGGGGCCCGAATGACTCTCCTTCCGCTCTTCGAATGGTGCGAAACGACGCTCGTCGGGCAAACGATTCGCGACTCTCTCTGGTTGTTCCCCGTCATCGAGGCGCTCCATCTCGTCGCGTTCGCCGTCCTCGGCGGGACGGTGCTGCTGGTCGATCTGCGACTCCTCGGCTTTCTGTTCCGGCCGGAGCCCGTGGCTCGGCTCGCCGAGGACGCTCGTCCATGGCAACGCGGAAGCCTCGCGCTCGCGCTCGCTTCGGGAAGCCTTCTCTTTCTCTCCGAGCCGATGAAGCTCTACTACAGCGAGCCGTTTTGGGTGAAGATCTCCTGCCTCTTTCTGGCGATCCTCTTCAACTTCACGTTGCACTTTCGACTGACCATGGCCGACGAAAGGCGCGTGGGACCGTTCTGGGGGAGGCTCGCGGCCGTCGTATCGCTCGCGCTCTGGAGCGGTGTGGCCTGGGGAGGACGCTGGATCGGATTCTCCGGCTAGGGCGGCCGTTTACTCCTTCGGCTTCTTCGTCTCCGTCGGATCTTTTCCGTCTTTCGGAGCGCCCGTACCCGACGATCCCATGAACAGCTTGCTTCCATCGGGGAACGTCATGTCGCGGCCGTTGGCGCGGTTCGAGCGGTCCTTGCTTTGATAGCCGTCGACGGTAATGACCGTTCCCGGCTTCAGGGAGTCTTTGGTGAAACCTCGCCGCAGAAGGGTGTTCGGCGTCCCCGCCTCGACCATCCAGACGTCCTTGGTCCCGTCGTCCTTCTCGACAGCCACGTGGATCCAGGCGTGCGGATTGACCCACTCGACCTTGGTGATCGCGCCTTTCAACAGGACCGGCCGATTGGGGTCGAACTCCGCCCCGAACGCGTGATGCGCCGACGCGGGAAGCGCCGCCGTCAGAACCAGGCCGAAAGCGATTGGGGTGACGATTAGATCGGATCTCACTTCCGCTTCTCCGCGGCTTCGGCTTCCAGCAGCCTCGCCCCTCTCAGGATGCCTTCGAACGAGTAGTTCGCCTCGTGGCACGCATACTCGTAGAGCGGGTCGTCGGTCGAAGCCCAAGGGTATTCTCCGCTCCAGGGTTTCGTCCATACAGTGGGATCCTCGACCGTGAACTGGTAGAGGATCGTGTCCTCGGCGATGCGGGTGAAGCGCTCGACCACGTGCAGGTTTTCCGAAGCAGAGTAGAGCGCGGGCGTCTCGTTGAAGTTCGTGGTGTCCACCACCAGCGTATCGCCCTCCCAGTGGCCCACTGAATCCCCCATCCATTTCTGGATCTCTTTCGGGGCATGCTCGCGATTCAAGGGGATGATGCGGGCGTCGTGGACCATCTCGACGAGAATCACCACGTAGTCGCTGGTCTGCACGATGCGCTTCAGGTTGTTATAGAGCACGGGGAGAGACGGCGGGCCGGAGGTCGAACCGAACCCCAGTAAACACCTCTCGCCGAGCGGGCGCTGCTCCGGGTCGTCATAGGGCCCCGGTCCTTCGATATCGATCCACCAGGCCTCGCCGGTGTTGTCTCCGGAGTTCTCCTTGTAGAGCACTCTGCGAGCGGCGGCTCTCTTGGCTGCTTCGGGAGTGAACGGCGGCAGTTGGCCGTCGGGCGGGTCGACGAGGATCGAGGTTCGGCGCCGGCCGTCGAGCTCGAAGACCTCGGTACCGCGGTCGATCCAGAACCAGTTGTAGCCCCCGACGTTTCCATAGGGGCCGGGCGACCCGTCTCCGCCGACGGGCGGCGCCTCTCGCTCCGGATCGCTCGGACGAGCGAGATCTTCGGTGAGGGTGAGCTCCTCCTTTTCGATCGCCGCCGCCTCCTCCGCGGTGAGGAACAGCTTGTCTCCGAACTGGGCCGGCCTTTCGAGAGGCGTCAGCGTCGCCGTGTCGTAGGTCCCCGATAGATCCGGATGTCCGTCCGGTGTCCGCGGGACCGCCCAGGGTTTCGATGGCGTGTCTTGCCCCGTCATCAGTACAAGGGCGAGGAGGATTGGACCGGGCATGAATGACCTCGCTTTCTTTATCGAGTGACCGGTTTCCGGCGATACTGTCCGTATATCAGCTCTTCCACGAACTCGACGCACTTGAAATCGAAGAGCTGTGCCTCGGGCTCCACCCGGCGATAGAGCGGCATGCTGATTTTCCAGGGTCGAGTGAAAACCTCGGGATCCTCGATGGTCGCTTCATAGAGGAGGTGATCCGGGGCGACCCGGGTGTATCGCTCAGAGACTCGAAGCTGCGCGCTGTGGAAGTTGCCGGACCTGTCGAACCAGGTACGATCGTTTTGCCCCGTAACCTCGACGACGAGCGTTTCTCCCTCCCACCGGCCGACCGACTGCCCCATCCAGGACTCGACGGGAGGCGGACCGGGGTCTTTCATGTATACGTCGCGAACGGCTCCAGCATACTCATAAGTAATAAGAATGCCGTTCTCGCTCTGAAAAATCTGAAACGGGTAAGGCACGTAGGTGGCGCGGGGGACGCCGGGAAGATAGCAGCGGATCTCCGGGTCCCGCGTCAGCCAGTTCTCCTGGTTCTCCTTTTTCCTGGCCAGGGCCTCCGGCTTGTACGGGATCGCGCCCCCCTCGACGACGCTGAGACCGCCGGGAACCGCGCCCACTGCGCCGAGGGCCAGCACCGCTGGCGCGGGAAGCGGCCCGTGTGGCCCCTCTCGAAGCGCCATGGCGGATCGCGCCATGTGGGTCTCGAGGTCGTAGTTCGCCGCGTTCAGCGCCTGCCAGATGCCGTTCAGATCGGGATAACCGCCGGCCGCGCGAGGGGCCCGGTACTCGTTGGGCTGGCCTCCGGCCGGCATCGTCGCCATAGCGAGAACGGCGAAGACGGCGGCGACGCTCACGGGCGCACTGTGACATCGGAGAAAATTGGTGTCAAGACGGGCCGGTGAACGGCTTACCGTAGCGCTGCTACAGGCTCTCGAAACGGCGGCGGGCGTCCGGGCCGAAGAAGATGAGCCGGTGAGGCGTGCGCTTCAGGTGGGCGAGGACCGGGGGCTCGAGAAACCAGAAAGCGTAGTCGTCGATGACCACCGGGGTTTTGTCGCCGAGGCAGGTGACGAGCTCCTCCGCGGTGATCTGAAAGCGTTTCAGGGGACTCTCGGGCCTGCCGGTATCGAGCGCGGCGATGGCGTGCTCGCCGTAGACGTTGAGGGGATCGATGAGACCGCAGGCGGGGCGCACTTGCCCGACGACGTGGATCAGCGGGTTGAAGCTGAAGAGCTCGCGGCCTCGCACCAGCTTGCCGACGGCGCGCGCCTGCCGGTACCAAAGCGGGTCGGTGAAGCGCTGGGTGTGGCCGAGGACGGTGCAGCCGGCGACGAGGACGAGCGCGAGGGGCCTGGCCCACCATCGCCTCGCGCCGACGGACGCTTTCAAAGTGACGCTCGCGAGCAGAGCGAGCGGCGGCAGATACAGGACGAAGTAGTGATCCCAGATCGGCTCCCAGACGAACAGCGAGAACCAGACGGCGGCGAGAAGCCAGAGGAAGAGCCCGGCCAGTAGCGGCCGCGGCATGCGCCGGTTCCATTGAAAGGGCGAGGCGGCGGCGGCGAGGAGGAGCCAGAAGTTGCCATTCGTAAAACCGCCGCTCAGAAACGCCCGCGAATGCTCGCTCAGGTTCCAGCTCGTGGGGGTAGTGGCCCCGCGCGCGCGCATTGCGTCGCGGAAGCCGCCGTAGTGCGCCATGAGCTCGAAGCCGCTTCGGCCGGAGTAGCGCCCGGCCTGGAGCCGGAGGACTTTGGTGAAGCCCCCGGCGGTGGCCGCGTGGAGGAAGAGCCAGGCCGCGAGGCCGGTAGCGAGACCGCTCGCCGCGAGTGCTTTGAGTTTCCGTCGCTCGGTTCGAACGAGGATAAGAGTAAGGACGAGGGAGAGCACCACGGGGACGGCGAGGGGTTTTACGAGGACGGCGATCGTGAGACCGAGCCCGCCGAGGAGAGTCCAGGCGAGGCCTCGGCGCAGCAGGATCGCGAAGACGCTGGCGGCCGTCAGCAGCCCCATCAGTGCGTTCGGGAGCGCGAGACAGCCGTAGACCTGGAGCGGCGCCGCGTAAAAAGCGAGCTGAGCGAGGACGCCGGTGGACCGATCCAGGAGCCTTCGGCCGGCATGATAGACGAGGACGCCCGTGAGCGCGCTCGCGAGGAGCGACAAGAGGCGGAAGCCTTCGAGCGAGTCAGCGCCGAGCGAGCCGAAACCCGCGAGCGCGTACAGGTAGAGCGGGGTTTGGTGATAGAAGAATCCGGTGTAGGGGGCCTGTCCCTGGCGCACGAGCCGCGCCTGTTGTATATAGACGCCCTCGTCGACGTTCGGCCGCAGGACGTCGAGCCTGGGCGCGGTGATGACAATGAAAACTACGGCAACAGCCCACGGCACGGCGCTCCGCATCCACGCGCGCCACCCGCGCCGAGCCTCGGCCTCCTCGGTCGTCGCCGACACGGCGGGCAGTCTACGTCAGGGGCGGGCTTTCGACTAGCCCGGCTGATGCTCCGACGGACACTTGCGGCGCTTCGACGGCAGCTCGGCTGTTCCGACGATGCGGTGATTGTGCTCTCGCTCGCGACCATCGCGGCGAGCTTCGCTCTGATGTTCTGGAACCTGGACGCTCAGCCGTTCTGGGTCGACGAGGCCATCGCGGCCTTTCCCGCCCAGCGGATTCTGACGGAAGGCGTGCCCTCGAATCCGGTGGACCTCGACTTCATGGCGCCGCAGCTTCAGGATGACCTCTGGGATCCGTCGGCGCCGCTCTACCGTTACAGTCTGGCGGCGGTGGCGGGCATCTTCGGCTTCTCGGAGACGACGACTCGCGGCTTCTCGGTATTCGCGGCGCTGGTGATGCTCGTGCCGTGCTTTCTCCTCTTCCGGCGGCTCTACGGCGCCACGACGGCGCTTCTCGCCTGCGCCTTCCTCTCGGCGATGCCCCACTTCGCTGACTTTTCGCGAGAAGCTCGGCACTTCACCTTCGTCGCCTGCATGATGGCCTTCGCTTTCTATTTTCTCGTCGACGCGTCGTCTTCCGGCGGCCGCGAGCGCAGTCGCGGTCTCTGGCCCCCCTTCCTCGCGGCAACGGTTCTCGCCCATGCGATCGGCTACCTGGTGGTCCCGGTCGTTCTCGTCTTCCTGCCTTTCGCGTGGACGCGCCCGCTTCTTTCGAAGCACTACCTTGCCGCGAACGCGATCGCCCTCCTCGTCTACGCCGGCATTCAGGCGAAGTACTATGACACGCTCCCCTTCTTCCATTCGGTCGGTTGCCACAACCAGCCCGCGGGGTGCCACCCGAGCTCCTTCTACTATGTGGGCGTCTTGCTCACGTTTCTGAACGGCGCCGAGCTCGAAAACGATCCGTCGCCCTTCGTCCTCCTGGGCAACCTGTTTCTGCCGTTGATGCTCCTCGGCATCGGGATCGCCGCCGTGGTCTCGCGGATCGGCAAGGACGCCGAGCTCCGGCCCGGACACGCGCTCACGCTCGCCTGGTTCCTGGTTCCGCTGGTCCTGCTCTCGACCAGGGACGTGAAATTCCCCCGCTATCTCGTCTACATCCTGCCCTCGACGGCGCTTTTCATGGCCCGCGGGCTCACGGCGCTCCCGCTCAAGACGCCGGCACGGGTCGCGCTCGCCGCGGCCGTCATTCTGGCGCCGAGGCTCACCGAGGAGGGGGAAGGGCGCGGCCGATCCCTCGGCTTCGAGTCGCGCACCCTCGCGCATGCGGTCGAAACGAGCCTCGACCCAGAGACGGACAACTGGGAGAACATCGGCAAGCAGGTCGAGTTCTTCGAGAAGAACCTGCAGCCGGGAGACATCGTGGTGACGTCTCTCGACGATGGAAGCCTCGGGTACTACCTCGGGCGCTTCGTCTACGGGTTTCTCGATAGCGCCCACGACGACGAGTTCTTCCTTCGCCTGCTGGCCGAGGCCAAAAAGCGCGGGAGCCGGCTCTGGTTCGTGGACACCCTGCCGTTTCACAACTACTGCCACACGCCGGGCTCCGAGCCCGTGAGCATCGACTGCCGCCTCAAGTACCGCGGCTTTTACGAGGCGTGCCTTCCGAGCAGCCCGACGTTCGAGTCCACGTGCGCGCGGCTGAGGTTCTAGAGTCTAGACTACTCTCATTCCTTCTTGGAGTCCGGCTCCTGGATGATCTTCCATTCCTCTAATACCTGGACCGAACTGCCGATCTCGCCAACGACGTCGTCGAAGACGACGGAGATCCAGGCCGAGCCCGCAGCCGTTGGCCCGAGAGCCATGGCGACGGGGTCTTCCCCGGCGTAGAAGAAAAAGGCATCCCAGCTTTTGACGGAAGGGGCGCGCCTTTCGAGTAGGGCCGGCCCAAGACCCTGGGTCTTGCGGATGACGTCGTAACCGCGCCAGGAAAAACGCACCGCCTCGCCCGCGGTGCCGAAGGCTCCGAGAAGAAACGCTCCGAGGTCGGCTTCGGGCCCGTCCATCGCCTCGACTTTCCGCCAGATGTCGTAGGCTTCTTTTCGAAATCGTTCGTCGCCGACAACGACGTACTCTCCGTTCGTGGACACCGAGTGATAGTGCTTCCTGTCCTTCCAGTACAGCACCTGGTAGCCGACGCCGGCGCCGCGACCGTAGGTGATGTGGAGCGCGATCGGAAGCGTCGGCCCGCGGAGGACCTCCTCGTAAGGCTCGTAAGGCTCGTAAGGCTCGAGGGCCTCGGCCTCCGGCCGGAGGCCGGCATTCAGGATCTCGCCGTGGTGGGCGCGGTAGCTGGCGTCGGCGCGCTCGGCGACGAACCCGCGCACCCGGCCGATGGGGAATCGGGTCAGGCTGCGCCCGGCGTCCGTCGTGACCCCCGAGTCTCCTGCGCCGAGAAGAGGAAAGAGCTCTCTCGGTCCGTAGAGCGCGATCGTCGCCTCGTCTTCGAGCCGCCCGACCGAGTGGAGGATGTCGAGCGGGCCGTAGACGTGGTGAACGGCGCGCTCGCCGAGCGAGATCCGCTGGGGCGGCAGGATCTCGATCGACGTCGTCGGCGAGAAGACCCGGTCCGAGGCCAGCGTGTTCTCGCGAAGGAAGCTCGCCTCTCGCACCCAGTCGGGCTCCGGCGCGGGGAAGTACCGCGCATAGCCGCTCGAGCCCGGCCAGATCCAGAGGAAGGCGAGCGAACCGTACAGGGCCCAGGCGACGGCCCTCTTTGGTCTCCCCCGGAATCCGTCGATCGCCACGGGCGTGAGAAAGGCCCAGACGAGGGTGACGAAGGGAACGTATTGCATCGCCGCGAACGTGTGGACCGCCTGGTGCGGTGAGAGGACGAAGCTGAAGGCGAGACCGGGGACGAGCAGGTCCAGGAGGACTCCGCGCGCCACCCAGGGAACGCTCTCGCTCCTTTCGCGCGGGACGAGCTTCACGAGCGCGAGGCCGATGCAGAAGAAACCCAGAAGACGAAAGGCGTCGTAGAAATGCCCCCGGAAATAGGAAACGAGAAACCAGAGGCGGGTGGCGAAAAAGAAGAGCAGGCCGCCCCCCGGCCCACCGACGGTCCAGTCTCTGGCTCGGTCGATCATCACCCCGGCCGTTCCATTGATAGTGAAGAGGACGAACAGCGTGACCATCGCCGCCAGATAGGGAAAGAGGAGGGTTTGCCTGAAGGGGTCCGAGGCGCGGGGGCGCCGTCGCCATGCCCGCAGGGCCTGCGCCACCAACAGGCAGGGAACGAGGAGCCAGAAGAGGAAGTCGGTGAGCGTGCCCATGAACACGGCGACTCCGACGGCAAGATCCGCGGCGCGGCGACCTCGCTCCGTAGCCTGGGAGGCGCGCAGCCACCTCCCCGCCACCGCGACCACGAGCAACGGAAGGACGGTGAAGGTTTGGACCGAGAGGTTCTGCCCCCAATAAAGATTGGGAGGAAACAGGAGCACGAAGAGCCCGCAGTGCAAGGCGGTGAGCGTCGGCCACCACAAGCTCTCGGGCCGCGCGAGTGTCGCGAGGTAGTAGGCCAGAAGCGCGAGAAGGAGCGAGAGCACGAGGTGGATAACGAGATTTACCTGCATGAGCCGGTCGACGGTCGGCTCGAGGTCGAAGAGCCAGAGCGCGCCGTGGACGAGCATCGGGTGACCGGGCAGGGCCCACTTGAGGAGTTTCTTGTCGCCCTGATATTCCTCGGTTGGCGGCGAGAGGACCAGAGCGAATCGCCAGGCCCAGGCGCCGTCGCGATCCCAGGTGCGCAGCCACCGGAGCGCCTCGGCGGTCACGTATTGGTCCCCTTGGGCGAGAAAGCCGCGCCAGGGGGATCGCATGACGACGGTGGCGAGAAAAACGAGACCGAGCGCGGCGACGACGCCGAAGAGAAGCCTCCCGCGCGAGGACAGGACACTCTTTCTGGTGGTCGCCGCCGCATCGCGAGATGCGAGCACCCGGGGCGCGGCCTCGAGGAGCCAGGGAGCGAAACCCGCGGGGCTATCTTCGAGCTCCCGCGCGAGCGCCGCACGGTGCACCCAGCGGATCTCGTCGATCTCGTCCGGATGGGGCTGCGGAAAGCCGTCGAACCGGCCCACGAAGACGTGGTCGATCTCTTTCTCGGTCAGCCCCGACTCGGGATCCTCGGCGGTATACGCGAAGGAGAAAAGCTCCGTCAGCTCGGCGTCGATGCCGAGCTCCTCGCGGAGTCTTCTCCGGGCGGCGCTCTCGAGCGCCTCCTCGGGCCGGGGATGGCCGCAGCACGCGTTGGCCCAAAGGCCCCGGAAATGGTACTTCGCGCGAGCTCGCCGCTGCAGGAGCTGCTCGCCCCGGTGGTTCTCGATGAATATGGAGAAGGCGCGATGGAGCTTGCCGCCGTCTCGATGCGCGGCGAGCTTCTCCTCCTCGCCCACCTTCCGGTCGGACTCGTCGACCAGAACCAGCCGCTCCTCACGTGTCTTTCTCAAGCCTTTGCTTCTATCTCACCTGGAGCGTGCCCGGCAAGCTCCGCCACGAGCTCCTCCTGCGGACGGCCGGGATTCGACTAGAATCCCGCCGGTGGTTCTCGCATTTCCGGGGCGCCTCTGGTCCGGTGTGGCCGCGATCTGGTTCTTCTTCGTTGGACCTGCCTCCGTGCTCTACGCGGGCTGGGTGCTGGTCATCGACCGCGCGTACTTTCCGCGCGTCTACGTTCTCCCGTTCGTGGCCGGCTACCTCGCGTATGCCGTCTGGATCTATCGCCTCGGGCGCGAGCACCTCACGTTCCAATGGACGAAGCGCCAGTGGATCCTGCGAGTGGGTGCCCTCGTCGCCTTCACCGGGGCGTTCGCCGTACTCTATGCTCCCGCGCTTCTCATCGCGCTCGGCCTCGCGGCCGCGATCGATGGCCTCTGGCGCCGTTTCCGCCGCGGCGTTTCCGGAAGGGGACGAGCGCACGGGGTGGCGCTCACCCTGGCTGCCTTCGCCGTCCTATTTCCCATCGGCAACCGGATGTATCTGAACCACGGCGTCTTCTATACCCTCTTCGCCCCGGAGCCTCCTCGGCTCATGGAGAACGCGCTCTTCGACGTGAATGCTCGAGGGATGCGGGGACCGGAGCCGTCCCCGGAAACGCCCGAGGGGGCTTCGACGGTGCTGCTCGCGGGCGACTCGGTGACGTGGGGCTTCCCGTACGCCTGGGCGGATACCTTCGCCCGGCACCTCGGGGACCGCCTCGAGCAGAAAGGCTGCCCGGTCCGGCTTCTCAACGCGGGGATCCCGTCCCAGAGCATCGTCCAGATCGACGCCAGGGTCGAAGAGCTCATCTCTTACCGTCCCCGCGCCGTCGTCCTGATGGTCGGCTACCAGTGGATGCGCTCGGTGGAGCACCGGGAGCGCATCGATGATTACGAGGGCGGCTTCGTCCCGAAGAAGGAGTGGGTGCTCCTTCCTCCGATGGTGCCCGAGCTCTTCGATCTCGGCCCGCGCATGACCTACGAGGGGCTCTCGGGCGCGATGAAGCGCTGGCAGGACGAAGGCGCCAATCTTCGAGAGTTCCGCTTCCGGCTCGAGCGCACGGTGCGGGTCCTGAAAGACGCGGGGGTCACGGTCGTGCTCGCGAGCCATCCCGCGCTCGAGCTCGACGAGCGCATCCGCGAAATCGTCCGCTCCGAGGCGGAGAGGTCGGGCCTGGCCCACGTCGATGTAGCCGCGCTTTTCGAAAGCAAATCCGAGTACGCCTTCGGGGACAAAATTCATCCCAACCGGGAAGGTCATCGCCGGGTGGCGGCTCTCCTCGCGGAGGCGCTCGAGCCGATCCTCTGCGATGGACGGTGACCTGGAATGTCTAACGGGTCAAACCCGGTGGTCCAGACACGCGTGCACATCTCCTCATCGCAGGTGCTCCTCCCGACAGGCTTCTTCCAGGAAGAGCATCTCAACACCGATAGTGTGATGGGTGACGTTCACGATGCGGATGGGGTGAACGCCCGGAGAAAGCTCGACCTCGAGGGTTTCCGTCCAGCGCCAGCCTTTCTCGATTGGCACCTTCCGGGTGACTTCGACTTCGACGCTCTCCCCGCCCACTTCGACCCGGAGTTCCTCCTCTTTGTGGCCGACTCCGCCCTTGACGAGAAGGCGCATTCGGTAGCGAGATTGCTCCGGAAGATCCGGGGTTTCGAGCCTCAGCGCCGCTCCCTTCTTCAATTGGTAGAACCCGCGGACCCCACAGAGACCATCTCCCGAGGGGTGGTGGACGTTTCCTTCCGTCGACACCACCCAGCGGCTGAGGCCTGTCGGGGGCTCGTACTCCTCGTCGAGACAAAGGAGCCGGGGTTGGAACGCGGCGGTGCAGCTATCACAGGCATCTCCGATCCCGTCGCCGTCGAGGTCGGCCTGGTCCGGGTTTGGGGTCGCAGGGCAGTTGTCGGAGCCGTCGCAAACACCGTCGAGGTCGCGATCTCCAGAGATGCCGCTCTCGGGAGAAAGACCACGGACGCGAAAGTCGTCGAAAAGAACGTCCTCCTCCTCTGCTCGCAGGGCGATCGTCCCCGAAGTCAGGGGGTCGATCTCATCGAAGGCATCGATTCCCCAGTCGAAGGGCTCGTCTGCGCCCTCTTCCCAGAAACGCGCCCGGATCCTCGTTTCGACGCCGGTCGTCTCCACGCGAACGCGGAAGCGGTGCCAGGTTTCCTCCTCCGGAGCGAATCCCGAACGAGTGAGGCCGGAGAGACTGTCCTCCCACCCCTTCAGGACGGCATACCCCA
>Ga0184637_10001882_pt1 | contig 13836 bp, 12 predicted proteins | sample PLM3_127_b2_FD_133143 | JGI IMG/M metagenome (GOLD analysis project Ga0184637, IMG submission 133143) | Groundwater sediment microbial communities from an aquifer in East River, Colorado, USA - PLM3_127_b2 | ecosystem: Environmental > Terrestrial > Soil > Riparian zone | place: USA: East River...
AACGATCCGATCGCGGCCGATGGCCAGGGCGTTTGGGTGGTGTATCTCGCAAACTTGTGGGGTGCCACCGACATGCCTTGTTGCCCGCGGGTGCTTGGCGATCTCTTTCTGCGGCGCTCGCTGGACGGCGGGCAGAGCTGGCTGCCGGCGCAGCGACTCACCTCTGGCGCTGGCGCTTTTCGCATCTCGATGGCGGTTTCGGGCGGGCGCGTGCACATCGCCTGGATGGATTACCGGACCTTTGGGTGGGACGTGCGGTACCTGCGTTCCGAGGACAGTGGCGCAACGTGGGAGCCAGAAAAGATCGTCGTGGCGGGCGGCTTTGCCAGTCGACCCCAGGTGGCGGCGCTGGGCGACCGCGTGGCCATCGTGTACGGGCGCCCGCCCGCCAATGCCCCACTCTGCTTCGCCGGCGAGGCGTATCAGAGCCCCTGCTCGGAAACCTATGCGCTGACTTCAAAGGACGGCGGCGCGAGCTTCGCGAGTCCCGTGCAGGTCACTCCGAGCCTCGTCACGCCACCGGCGGTAGAAGCCGACCTGTCCTTCCGAGCCGACGTCGCGTTGCTTGCGCCGAGCACCATTGTCGTGGCCTGGGACGAGAGTCAGAACTCGACCGGCTGGCCCGGCGGGTTTCGCACCGAGCAGTACGCCCGAGTCTCCGTGGATGACGGGGTCAGTTGGCGCGACCCGGTGCGCCTGACGGATTCACCGAATTCCACCCACAACGCGCTCGTCGCCTCGGGCTCGGGTGTGCACGTCGCGTGGTTCGACAGCCGGGATGGCAACGATGAGATTTATTATCGCGCGTCGCTCGACGGGGGGCTCACCTGGAAGCCCGAGGAGCGACTGACGAACTCGCCGGCTAGCTCCTCGACGCCGAGCGTAGCGGTCAGCACCAGCTATATCCATGTCATCTGGCTTGAAGGAAACTCCGAGACCCGCTACCGCCGGCGCAAGTGGTAGCTACAACCGATAAGAAATCCTGGTTAGCCACGAGGCTCAGCCAGGGAGCCATTGGATCGGCACCAGCACGGCCGCGAGTAGCCTACCCCTCTAGCGTCCTTTCACGCCGCCAACATCGCTCCGCTGCGGATCGGAGAGCACCCGCTCATAAAGCGCCAGGTGTTTTTCGGCGATGACCTGCCAGGAGAAGTTGTGCACAGCGTAACTGCGTAGACTTTGTGCGTCGTATTGCCCACGGCGATCGAGCGTCTGCTCGAGCCCTGCGGCGGGCCCCAGCTCCAAACCAAACGTTTCCGCGTTGGTACGGTGTCAACGTTAGCGTGCGATCGTATGGCGTGATTCAACGCAAGGTGATCGGTGCTTCAAAAGCGAGACCCGCCGCTTCCCCGGGCTGGAGGAGGCGGTTCTCCTGCAAATACTCCGCGATCCGTCGCGCCGCAGTGAGATGGCTGTTCGCAAACCAATGGCTGCGGACATTGAACTCAGCCCCTTTTCTCCGTTCTTCCAGAAAACGCTGACGAAGAAACAAACAAGGGACGCGCCGCTCTTCACAGTATGTCAGCAGAAACCGTTCGTTGGTCGTCAGCGCCTCATCCGGATTTAGGATCTCGTCGAGAACGGGCAGATAAACGAAGATCGGAACAGCGCCGCTCCGACGAGTGGTCGCGACCAACTCGTCGAAGATCGCTCGTGTGATCTTCTCCGCCCGGCTTTGGCTCAGCCCCGATGCCCGTCGAAGCCTTTCATGCAGAATGACGACCAGGTCGAGCGCCTTCGAGCGGTACACCTCCCCCTCCAAGAATGACCGTGGTGGTGGCACCGGGACATTGCTCAATTCCAATTGGCGACCTCGCAATGTGAACCTGGGCTTGGAGTAGTTGCTGAAGGCGCCGAGATTGCGGTAGATGTCGAACCAGACAAATCCCAGCGTGTCATCTGCTCCCACAGTGCCGGCGGCAGGCGCGAGGGCAGTACCACATTGCGTGCGATGGATGGCAGCGGCACGCTAGCGTCGAGAGGCGCCGGCGTGTACACACGAATGTCATCGAACGGCTGATCCAGGGTGGCGAACCGGTTGATGACCGCTTCGATCGCCCGTGCGACGCCGCTACGGTTCTGGACCAGTCGGATGCCGTTGACCCCGAGAATCATCCTTTGTTACCGCAACGGCGCCCCAGGCCGCCAAAAGCCCGTGCTGTTGAAGCTGCAACGCTCTCCCTTGATGGCTGAATGAGCCGGCTGAGCGGGGCCTGCAGCTGCTCGATGGTGGGAGCGCGCACTTCCTGGAATATCGGCTCGTCCTCGGCGGTCCGATAGACCCCATCGAGTATCAGCCAGACGAGGTCACCTGAGCGCGTGGCCGACGGTACGCCGCGGCTGGCGCTGGCGAGCGCCGTCGGCGCGCCGCTAGAATACGCGCCTCGCTATGTTCGTAGACGCATATTCACTCCCCGACAAGTCCGTCGTCGACACCGACGTGTGCATCGTCGGCGCGGGGCCAGCTGGAATCACCCTGGCTCGTGAAATGAGTGGCGAACAGTTCCGCGTGTGTGTCGTCGAGTCCGGTGGTACCACGTTTGAGCCTGCGACGCAGGCTCTGGCCCGGCTGGCGACGGCGGAGAGCGACATCACACCCGCGTATCAAAACAGAAGACGGCAACTCGGTGGAAACGCGAACATGTGGCGAGTTGGCAGGCGCCCATTGCGCAGCCTCGTTCGATACCTCCCACTGGACGAGATAGACTTCACGCATCGTCCCTGGGTACCCTACAGTGGCTGGCCATTTGGAAAGTCAGAGCTGGATCCGTACTACGCCCGCGCGCATCGCTTCTTGGGTCTCGGCGAGTACTCCTATTCGGTCGCGGACGGGGCACGCCCGAGCGAACGCACGCTACCGCTCGACGCCGAGCAGGTCAGGACGAGCGTCGAGTGGTTCGGCACGTCGAAGCCGTTTGTCAGCGAGTATCTCGGCGAGCTTCGGCGCTCGGCCAACGTCACGATGCTTGTTCACGCGACCGTTGGCGTTCTCGAGGAACGGGCAACCGGAGGTCGAATCGAGCGGCTGCGCATCGAATGCCTGAACGGCACGAGCCACACGCTCACCGCCGCCGTTTTTGTTTTGGCGGCCGGCGGCATTGAAAACCCGCGCCTCCTGCTTGTGTCGAATGACCGCCGGCCAGCTGGCATCGGCAACGAGCACGACGTGGTCGGGCGGTTCTTCATGGACCACCTGCACGTCAGAGGTGTGCTTGTTCCAGCGGATCGTCGGCTTTTCGAAACCTCGGCGCTGTATGACGTGCGCACGATTGCCGATGGCCGAGTGATGGGGTGCAAGCTCAACCTCACGGCCGCCGTGATGGAGCGTGAGCAGCTGCTCAATAGTGCGCTGAAACTCGAGGCTCGGCTTCCTTCGTGTTCCCTGCCGAAGTTCGTGGACACATATGTGCGGCTGATGGTGAAGCACCGCCAGCTACGGCCTTCGTTCTTTGGCTGGTCGACGCTGCCCGGCAACGCGCGGCGGTTTCTTGAGTTCTCCACGCACTTGCAGATCGAGCTTGCTCCGGCCCCGACTAACCGTGTGACCTTGGCTGCGGAGCGCGATCGGCTTGGCCGTCCACTCGCCGCCGTCCATTGGAAGTGGGACAGCCTGAGTCGCCGCACCGTCCAGCGTGCGCGGCGCATCCTGTCGGAGAGTTTTGCGCGGGCGGGGCTCGGTACGCTCGAGATGCCGCACGAGGATCCGCCGCCGCTCGCGCACCGGGAGGGGATCAATCACCACATGGGCACCACGCGAATGCACGTCGATCCGAAGCAAGGCGTTGTCGATGGAAACTGCCGGGTGCATGGGGTACCGAACTTGTTCGTCACAGGCAGTTCAGTGTTTCCGACCGGCGGTTACGCGAACCCGACACTGACGATCGTGGCGATGGCGATCCGGCTGGCGGATCATCTTCGCAAGTTCATGCGCTCAGCAGCCCGTAGCGCCTGATGAACATCCTGATCACCGGAGGAACCGGGTTTCTCGGATCCCGCCTCTGCCAGCGTCTGGTGACGGAAGGCCACCGGATCAGCATTCTTCGGCGGGCCTCTTCCAGAACGACCGCGCTGGCGAATCTGGACGTACGCCACGAGATCGGCGACGTCATGGACAGTGACAGCGTGCGGCGCGCCGCAAAGGACCAACACGTCGTCATCCACGCGGCCGCCGGCGTGACCGGAGCTGGGGCGCGAGAGCGATCGTACGACGTCAATGTGGCTGGCACACGCAACGTCATTGAAGCATGCATGCAGAATCGCGTTCGCCGTTTGCTGCACGTCAGCTCGGTCGCCGCGATTGGCATTCCCGAGAGTGCTGTACCGGCGAACGAGGATTTCCGCTTCAACCTCGAAGGCTCGAAGCTGTACTATCACCTGTCCAAATACCGAGCCGAAGGCGTGGTCGCGGACGGAACGGCACGCGGCTTGGATGCCGTGATCGTGAATCCGGGCTGGCTCTGGGGACCGTTTGGTTCTGCATACAGAGGGAGCGACATCCTGCGTGTGGTTCGCGGGGCGCGTGCCCTTCGCTGTTCCCCCGGTGGAGTGTGCATCGTGCACGTCGACGACGTCGTCGACGGGATCGTGGCCGCGCTGAATCGAGGCGCCTCGGGGAATCGGTACATCCTGGGGGGCGACAACCTGTCCTTTCGCGACTGGATGCTCAAGATCGCGAATGCGCTTGGAGTAAGGCCGCGGCTCGTTCCCTTTCCGGGGTTTGTCACGGAGTTCTTGGCTGCCATCATGGGACCGCTGTCCACCGTCGAACAGCGTTTCTACGGACCGTACTTGCGATGCTACTTCGCGAGTCGCTCGACCTTCTACGATTCAGGCAAGGCGGCGAGGGACTTGGGCTACAAGCCTCGCGCGTTTGAAGCCGTACTCGAAGAATGCGTCAAGTTCCTCCGAGAGTCCACGACTCGATAAACGTCGCTCGATCGGTACCGGCACGGCCGCGAGTAGCCTACCCCTCTAGCGCCCTTTCACGGCGCCAACATCTCTCTGTTGCGCATGGGAGAGCACCTGCTCATAAAGCGCCAGGTGCTTTTCGGCGATGACCTGCCAGGAGAAGTTGCGCACAGCGTAACTGCGCAGGCTTTGTGGATCGTATTGCTGATGGCGATCGAGCGTCTGCTCGAGCCCTGCGGCGAGCGCCTCGGGGTTCTCGGGTGGGACCAGCACGCCCACCGCGTCGGTGACGATCTCCTGCGGGCCGCCGCAGCGGGTCGCGACCACCGGCACGCCGCAGCCGAGCGCTTCGACCAGGACCGCGCCGAAGCTTTCCCGCCGACTTGGCAGCACCAACACGGTGCTCTCCTGGATGTAACGGACAACTTCGGCATGCGCCTTCATCCCGACAAACTCCACGTGCGCATCCAGGCCAAGCTCATGGGCGAGGCGGCGGATCTTCTCCTCCTGCAGACGGAAGTCCCGGTAGCCGAGGCTGCCGCCGACCATGACCAGGCGCGCCTCCGGCCGTCGCGCGATGAGGCTGCGCATGGCGTGCATCAGCACGTCGGAGCCCTTGGTCGGATGCATGCGCCCGACGTACAGGATCTGGGCCGGCTTGCGGGCGGCTCCGGGCGGAGGCAGATCGAAGATCGAGGCATCGAAGCCCACCGGCACGACGCGAAACTTTTCCGACGGTGCCGCGTAGGCCAGCACCGTTTCCTGTAGCCAGCGGCTGACCGAGATATGAACATCGCAGCCTGCCAGCGCCTCCAGCGCCTGTCGCCGCACGCGGGGATATCGATCCATCCACGGTTTCCATGTGGCGTGATCGGTGATGACGACCGGCACACCGTAGCGGCGGCCGAGGCGCACCGCGGACACGCCGTCCGGATAGATGAAATGCGCGTGGATGAGATCGAAAGGAAACTCCCGTCGCAGCCTGTCGACCTCGCGCGCGACGCCCCAGTAGTAGGTGGTGCCCTCGATGCCGTGCAGGGACATGCCCGGCCCGGTCAGGAACCGTGGTGAGCGAACCTCGACGCCGTTGACGTGGTGCCGGCGCGCAACTTTCCGGAACCAGGCGATTTCCGCCGACTCGGGCAAGGGCGGGCAGTAGGGCACGGGGGCGATCACACGCGCCTCGCAGGCGCGCGCCACCTCGCGTACCAGCCCCTCCACCCAAATCCCCAGGAGACTGTTGACGTTATTGGGGTAGTTCCGGGAGAGATACAGGATGCGCACGCTGATGAGGCAAAACGATCGCCGACGCTCTATCGGGTCTTCTCGAATGCGACGGGGCTGAAGTTCGCCCGATCACGATCGCCAAGCCGTTGCTCGACAGTACGGCATCGCGCCGCGCGGGTGAGGGGAGTGTACTCGCGGCAATCGCTGCTGTCGACGCCGTTCAAGTTTGCGATCGCTGCGGAAGACTCGTTCCAACGGCTGAAAGGGTTCGACTGACTCGCCGAGGTGATTCGCGGCGTGAAATTCGTCGACGGAAACCAAGAGGATCAAGTCATGCAGCAGCGACAGGCCGCCTGATCAAACCGGCCGTAGACAACATTTCACAATAGCTCACACGTCTCAGCTGTATGATGTAAGTCATTTATCTGACGGCACTTAACCGATGTTATAGCTTCTTGCACCCCGCGCCCCGAGGCTGAACGGGAGGAAATTCGATCGCTGCGGGAGAGTTGAACGAGGGCGCATGAAAGTTGGGATCATAGCCCGGCGGCTGGTAGGCAAACCGTTTGGAATCGGCCGGTACATCCAGTATCTGCTCAAGTACTGGGATCGGATCGCGGAGCCTGGGGATTCGTTCGTGCTCTACACCCCGAAACCGCTGGCGCGGGAGAGCGTGCCCGACTCTTCGTCGTTCCGGTGTGAAGTCGTCGGCCCGGACGTCCAGGGCATCGTGTGGGAGAGCCTGGTGCTGCCACTGCGGATCGGCCCGGTGGACGTGCTGTTCGGGCCGAGCTACACGGTGCCGCTCGCCTACCGCGGTAGGATGGTGGTGGCGACGCACAGTGTCAATGAGGCCCAGCGCGGAACGCATCCCTGGTGGTACAAGCTGACCTACACCCCGTGGTACCGTGCGAGCGCGCGGCGCGCCGAGCGCGTGATCGTGCCGTCCCGATCGACCCTGCACGATGTGCAGCGGTACTACGGCGTGCCGGAGGATCGGATCGACGTCGTGCTCGAAGGGGTCGACGAATCGTTCCAGCCGGTGGGTGACGCCGACTTGCTCCGCCGAACGCGTCAGAAGTACTTCGGTTCCGACCGGCCGTACATCCTGTTCGTCGGCAAGCAGTCGCAGCGCCGGAACATTCCGAACCTGATCGCCGCCTTCGGCGTGCTGAAGCGCCGGCACGGCATCCCCCACGGACTGCTGCTCATGGGTCCCAACGTGCTGGGGTTGCCGCTCGAAGCGCTCGCGCGAGAGCACGGGGTGGCCGACAGCGTGGTGCAGCTCGATGAATCCTTCCCGGATCACCGCGGGATCATCCCCGTTTACGCCGCGGCGGACCTCTACGCGTACCCGTCGGCCTACGACGGCTTCTCCCTGACGCTCGTCGAGGCGATGGCTTGCGGCGTTCCGGCCGTCACCGTGCACCGGGCCGCTGTGAGCGAGATCGCGGACGGTTGCGCCCTGATGGTGGAAGAGCCGACGGCGGAGGCCCTGGCCGGAGCAATGGCCCGCGTGCTCATGGATCCCGAGCTGCGCGCCGCGCTTCGCGCGAAGGGGCTCGAGCGGGCGCGGGCGCTCCAGTGGGAACAGACGGCGCGCGGGACGCTCAACGTGCTCCGACGCGTGGCCGAGGAGGCGAGGGCGTGAAAACGGTCATCCTGGCCGGCGGGTTCGGAACGCGGCTCGCCGAGGAGACGGACGTCAAGCCCAAACCGATGGTCGAGATCGGCGGCCAGCCCATCCTGTGGCACATCATGCGGCGCTACGCCCACTTCGGCTGCAACGAGTTCGTGGTGGCCCTCGGCTATCGTGGCGAGCTGATCAAGGAGTACTTCCTCAAGCTCCAGTACATGCGCAACGACGTGAGCGTCCATCTGGAAAACGGTCGGGTCCAGGTGCACGACGGCGCCTGTCTCGACTGGGTCGTGCACCTGGTGGACACCGGGCTCGAGACGCAGACCGGTGGACGCCTCCGCCGCCTCGAGCGGTGGATCGGCGGCGAGAGGTTCATGATGACCTACGGCGACGGACTGGCCGACATCGACATCGGCGGGCTCGTCGCGTCCCATGACGCGCACGGCCGCCTCGCCACCATCACCGCGGTCCGGCCTCCGGCCCGGTTCGGCGGACTCACGTTCGACGGCAACCGGGTGACCGAGTTCGTCGAGAAGCCGCAGATCGGCGAAGGGTGGATCAACGGGGGGTTCTTCGTCCTGGAGCCGGGCGTGTTTCGCTACCTGGATTCCGACAGCACTCCCTTCGAACGCGCTCCCCTCGAACGGCTCGCGGCCGACGGCCAACTCGTGGCGTACCATCATGAGGGGTTCTGGCAGTGCATGGACACGCTGCGCGATGTCCGCACGCTGAATGCCCTCTGGGAGGGGGGGCGAGCGCCGTGGCGGGTGGATTGAGCGACCGCCCGCGCACCCCATGGTGGCGCGGGCGGCGGGTGTTCGTCACCGGCGCCACCGGGATTGTCGGCTCGTGGTTGGTCAAGGAGCTGGTCGGGGAGGGCGCGTTCGTCGTCGCTCTGGTCCTCGATGCGGACCCTCAGTCGGAGTTCTACCGGAGCGGCGTGGACCGCCGGGTAACCGTGGTGAACGGCGCGCTCGAGGACGAACACATGGTGGAGCGCGCCGTGGCGGGCTGGGAGACCGATACCGTGCTGCACCTCGGTGCGCAGACCCTCGTTGGCGTTGCGCACCGGGCCCCGCTCCCGACGTTCGAGACCAACATCCGTGGCACCTACAACCTGCTCGAGGCGTGCCGACGGCACCGCGATCTGGTGCGCGCGGTCGTGGTGGCGTCGAGTGACAAGGCGTACGGCGAGCAGCCGGTGCTCCCGTACACCGAGTCCATGCCGCTGCTGGGGCGGCACCCCTACGAGGTGTCCAAGAGCTGCGCCGATCTCCTGGCACAGTGCTACGCACACACCTTTGGGCTACCCGTGGGCATCGCCCGTTGCGGCAACGTGTACGGTGGGGGGGATCTCAATTGGAGCCGGCTCGTGCCCGGCACGATCCGCGCCTTTCACGAGCGGCAGCGCCCCGTGATTCGCAGCGACGGCACCTTCGTGCGCGACTACATCTACGTCCGGGACGTGGTGCGGGCATACCTCGACCTGGCCGAAGCGGTCGCCCGTGACGCCGCCCTCGCGGGGGAGGCGTTCAACTTCAGCACCGAAGTCGGTCTCACCGTCCTCCAGATCGTCGAGGCGATCCAGCGCGAGATGGAATGCGACCTGGAGCCGGACATTCGCAACGAGGCGCGGGGCGAGATCCGCCATCAACGTCTGTCGGCGGCCAGGGCGCGCGACGTCCTCGGCTGGAGCTCCCGGTTCGCGCTCGACGACGGGCTGAAGGAGACGGTCGACTGGTACCGATCGTTTTTCGATGGCGCGCCGGCCGGGGCGGCCCGGTGAGCGAGGACGCAGCGATCGCCGGCGTCGAGCTGGTGCAACCGCCCACGTTCGCCGACGAACGCGGCATCGTCTACCGGATGCTGCGGACGACCGATCCGCATTTCCGCGGGTTCGGGGAGATCTACTTCTCCACCGCCTATCCGGGCGCCGTCAAAGCCTGGAAGAAGCATCGCCGGCTGACGGCCACCTACGCCTGCTTCACGGGACGGATCCGGATGGTCCTGTTCGATGCGCGAATGGATTCACCGACCTCGGGTCGAATGAGCGAGATCATGATGGGCCCGGACGAATACCGGCTGCTGGTGGTGCCGCCGGGCATCTGGTACGGCTTTCAAGGACTCGGGGTGCCGCTCTCCGTCGTCGCCGTTTGCGCATCGGAGCCGCACGATCCTGCGGAGTTCGATCGTGTCCCGCCCTCGTCGTCGGAGATCCCATACCGGTGGCCGTCCCCGATCGCCGAGGCGGTGCGGCATGAGTGATGCGATCCTGGTGACGGGAGGCGGCGGCTTCGTGGGCTCCGCAGTGGTGCGGCGCTTGGCGGCGGTCCTTGCGGACCGGCCTCTGCCGGTGGGCGGCCATGCGATCGCGCGGCAGGTCGTGGCCCTGCTGCGGCCGGGAGGGTCTCGGGAGCGCCTTTGCGACCTGCCGCCGGCGGGTCCGTGGTCCGTGCGCGAGGCGGACCTTACGCGACCCGACGACGTGCGGGCCCTGTTCGAAGCGACGCGGCCAGTGGCGGTCGTTCATACCGCGCTTGAGCGCGCTGCGTTCGACGAGCGGTGGGAGCAGCAACGCGAGCCACTCGTACGCGCCCCGCTGGAAGCGGTAGTCGCGGGGCTCGCGCGGGTGGGTGGGGGCCGCCTGGTGCACACGGGGAGTGCGTGGGTACTTCCCGGCGGCGCCGCCCTTGACGAGGATACAGTCGGGCAGCCGGCCTCGCCCTACGCCAGGGCCAAGGCGCTCGAGGACCGGTTGCTCCCCGAGGTCGCGGAGCGCCACGGGGTCGAGTGGGTCAATCTCCGGCTATTCAACCTCTACGGCCGCTACGAGCGGCCGGGGCGGCTCATCCCATACCTGGTGGCGCGCCTGGTTCACGGGGAGCCAGCGGACCTCTCTCACGGGAACCACATCCGGGACTTCACCGACGTGGACCTCGTGAGCGAGGCGTGCGTGCGGGCCCTCGAGGTGCCGCCGGCCGCAGCGGGCCGCCTGTACCACATCGGGACGGGGCGGGGCACCAGCATCCGAGCGCTGGCGTCGGTCGTCGCCGAGGTGACGGGCGGAGCGCACCTGCTGCGGTTCGGGAGGAAGGCGACGGCAGACGGTGACGTCCCGGTGCAGGTTGCGAACATCGATCGGGCGCGCCGCGCGCTCGGCTGGGATCCTCCCGATGACTTGGCCGAGCGCGTCCGCGCGGTGACCCGCTGGTGGCTGGACCGTTTCGGGTCCCGATCCGGGTCGGGGGCGATCCGCTCCGAAGGAGTGCGGACATGAAGCAGTGCAGGGGCTGCAAGCGGACGCGGCTGTACCTGTTCTTGCCGTTGGGCGACCACCCGCCGGCGAACGGGTTCCTGCCGCCGGAGCGGCTGGCGGAGCCCGAGGCGCGGTTTCCGCTGGATGCGTACGTGTGCCTCGACTGCGGGCTCATCCAGGTCGAGGACCACGTGCCGCCGGGATTCTTCCGGCACTACGTCTACCTGCCGTCCGCGTCCCCGCAATTGCAGCACCACTTCCGGGGATTGGCGCTGGAGGTCAACCAACGGTTCGGGGACGCTCGCGGGCTCGTCGTGGACGTCGGGTGCAACGACGGCTTGTTCCTGCGGGCGATGCGCGACCTCGGCTGGCCCACCCTCGGCATCGACCCGGCGACGAACATCGTGGAGGCCGTGCGGCGGGACGGGATCGATGTCGTCAACGAGTACTTCACGATCGATGTCGCGGAGGCGATCCGCCGGGAACGGGGGCCGGCCTCCGTGATCGTCACGACGAACACGTTCCATCACATCGACGATCTCGACGCATTCACCGCGGGCGTGCGGCGGCTGCTCACGGACGACGGGGTGTTCATCGTCGAGGTGCCCCATGCCAAGCCGATCGTCGAGGAGAATCAGTTCGACGGGATCTACCACGAGCACCTGTCCCAATTCAGCATCCGGGCGTTCGTGGACCTGTTCGCCCGGTTCGACATGCGGGTCGTGGAGATTCAGCCGCTGCCGGTACACGGCGGATCCGTGCGGGTGTTCGCGCGGCGGGGAGCGGCCCCGGAGCTCCCGTCCGCGGCGGCGCCCTGGGTGGAGGCCGAAGCCGAGAGCGGCCTCTTCGAGGAGGCGACCTATACGCGGTTCCGGGAGCGCGTCCAGCGGTTGCGGGACGAGCTGATGCGGCTCCTGCGGGAACTCAAGCGCCAGGGAGTCCGGCTCGCGGGCTACGGCGCGTCCGCGCGCGGCAACACCGTCCTCAACTATTACGGCATCGGGCCTGATCTCCTGGAGTACATCGTGGACCGGAATCCCTTGAAGCACGGGCTCTACTCGCCCGGCATGCACCTCCCCGTGCGGCCGGTCGAGGTCTTGCTGGAAGACCGGCCCGACTACGTGCTGCTGCTGGCGTGGAACTTTGCGGACGAGGTCCTCGACCAGCAGCGCGCGTATCTCGACGGCGGCGGCCGGTTCATTCTCCCCATTCCGGAGGTCGCGGTGGTCGATGGCAGCGGGGTGCGCGCGTGACGGCGGGACGACGCGGACGGGTGAAGCAGGGCGTCGCCGGCGCCGCGGCGGTGCGCGTGCCGTATGGCCAGACGGTTCACGGCGAGGCGGAGATCGAAGCCGTGGTGCAGGTGCTCCGCACGTCCACCCAGATGGGCAGGCACGTGCGGGAGTTCGAGGAGCGCGTGGCGGCGCGCTTCACCAAGCAATTCGGGATCATGGTGAACTCGGGCTCCTCGGCGAACTATCTCGCGGTGGAGCTCCTGGGCCTCCAGCCGGGCGCGGAAGTAGTGACGCCCGCGCTCACGTTCGCGACCACGCTCGCGCCGATCGTGCAGCATGGACTCGTGCCGGCCTTCGTGGATGTCGCCCAGGGGACCTACAACATCGACGTCGCCAAGATCGAGGACGTGATCGGCCCGCGCACGCGTGCCCTGATGATCCCGTCGCTCCTCGGCAACCTGCCCGATTGGGACTCGATCGCGGAGATCGCGGCGCGCCACGACCTGCGGGTGATCGAGGACTCGGCGGATACCTTGGGCGCCCGGCTCCGCGGACGGAGCACCGGGGAGCGGAGCGACATCAGCACCACGAGCTTCTACGGCTCCCACGTGATCAACTGCGCAGGGAACGGCGGCATGTTGTGCGTGAACCAGGCCGAGCTGGCCCGACGGGCGCGGTTGCTTCGGAGTTGGGGGCGATCGTCGTCGCTCTTCGTGGAATCGGAGGCGATCGAGAACCGGTTCGCCGTGACCGTGGACGGTATCCCGTACGACGCCAAGTTCGTCTTCGAAACGCTGGGTTACAACTTCGAGCCCTCGGAGATGGGCGCCGCGTTCGGGCTCGTGCAGCTCGACCGCCTCGAGGCCAACATCGACGCCCGCATCCGACACTTCCGCCGCCATCGCGAGTTTTTCGCCCGGTACGAGGACTGGTTCATCCTCCCCCGCGAGCTCGAAGACGTGCGGAGCGGATGGCTGGCCTTCCCGCTCACGCTCCGGGACGACGCGCCGTTCAGCCGCCGGGACCTCCAGATCTTCCTCGAGCGCCGGAACATCCAGACGCGAACCGTGTTCACCGGGAACGCGCTGCGGCAGCCCGCGTTTGCCGGCATCGAGCGGCGGGAGCACCCGGCGGGCTTCGCAGAGGCCGATCGAGTGATGCGGGGCGGGATCCTGCTCGGCTGCCACCACGGTCTGAGTGAGCCGCAGGTCGCGTACGTGCACCAGAGCGTGGAAGAGTTCGCCCGCCAGCACGGGAGGTGAGGCCCTTGCGCGCCTTTGTCCACTACAACTCGAGGAACGACTGGGGGCTCCTCGAGTTGCTGCCCGAGCCGGTCAAGCAGGCGTTGGAGGTCGTGAACGGCGACGTGCAGGATCCCTTCTTCGTCCGTAAGGCGGTGAGCGGATGCACGGTCGTGTTTCATCTTGCCTCGCCTGCAAGCTTGCATCCACGGACAGCGCGCGTGCCCGTTCCGTTGATCCGACCATGGGCCTCCGGTTCTGCCACGTGACGACGTTCTACCCGCCGCACAGCTTCGGCGGTGACGGCATCGGTGTCCAGCGCCTGTGCCG
>Ga0184637_10001883_pt1 | contig 13829 bp, 13 predicted proteins | sample PLM3_127_b2_FD_133143 | JGI IMG/M metagenome (GOLD analysis project Ga0184637, IMG submission 133143) | Groundwater sediment microbial communities from an aquifer in East River, Colorado, USA - PLM3_127_b2 | ecosystem: Environmental > Terrestrial > Soil > Riparian zone | place: USA: East River...
CGCGGCACGACGGAAGAGCAGGCGCCGCGGCTCGATCCGGATCCGGGAGAGTGTGGAGGGGGTGCGCGACGCGGTGGAGAAGATCAACTCGGCGCTGCAGGAGCAGTCTGCGGCCTGCTCGGCCGCCGTGGAGTTCCTCGGCGAAAGCCGCGGACGCGGCGCGACGCACGAGGCTGTCCACCCGCACCGTCGAGGGCGTCGCCGGTGATCTGCTGGCTCAGGCTGAGGAGTTGCGTGCGGAGGTCCGGCGCTTCCGGATGTAGGTATGGTGGCGCAGGCGCCAGGAGGATGTTTCGATGATCGCTGGGTGTCCGACGTGCGCGGCTCGTTACCGCATCGACACCGCCAAGTTGCGGCCCGAAGGTGCGCGACTGCGCTGCTCGCGCTGCGAGACCGTGTTCCGCGTGACACCGCCGCCGGCTGCGCCCAGCGCGGCTCCCGCCGCAGCGCAGCGGTCGTCGCCACCGGCCGCGCCGGTGCGAGCCGTGCCGCCCGCCGCAGTACGGCGGTCGTCGCCGCCGGCAGCGCAGCGACCGCCGGCCCCGCCGGCCCCGCCGGATCCGGCGAAGCGGGTGCTGATCGCCCACCCCGAAATCGAGGCCGGTAAGGCGGTGGCCGACGCGCTCTCGAGCTGGGGCCTCTCGGTGGTGCTCGTTCACGACGGGGTGGAGGCGATTCTCCAGATCCAGCGCACGCTCCCGCGCATCGTCGTGCTCGATGCCGCGCTGCCGAAGATGTTCGGCTTCCAGGTGTGCGAGATGATGAAGCGCAATGAGCAGCTGCGCGCGATCCCGGTCGTGCTCGTCGGCGCGATCCACAACCAGGACCGCTACCGGCGTCCGCCCGGTGAGCTCTACGGGGCGGACGCGTACGTCGAGCGCCAGGATCTGCCCGGCGCGCTCGCCGAACACCTGGTCCGCTTCGGAGTCCAGGCATCGCCAGTTGCAACGCCCCCGCGGCCTCTCGCCCCGCGGCCTCCTGCTCGGGCCGCCGTGCCGCGTCCGGCGCCGCGCGCTCCGCTGGTGCCGATGCCCGCATCGGCCCCGGCCGCGCCGCCGCCCGCGACCCCCGCGGTGGCGAGCCCCGAGGCCGAGAAAGCGGAGCGCCGAACTGGTGGCGAGCGACGCGTCAACCTTGCGCTGGCAGCGGCGAGCCCCGAGTCGGAGAAAGCGGACCGCCTGGCGCGGATCATCGTCTCCGACGTGATCCTCTACAACGCCGCGAAGTTCGAAGCCGCCGTGCGCGCGGGAAACGTGCTGGATGCGCTCTCCGCGGAGCTCGAAGAGGGATATTCGCTGTTCTCCCAGCGCGTGGACCCGCGCGTGTGCAATCCGCGCGAGCACTTGCAGCGCGAGCTGATGCGAGTGGCGCGGTTGCGGGGGATGAAGTGATGCGGTCCACCGGCGAACACGAACGGGACAGCGTGCTCCAGGATCTGGAGAGTGCGGACGAAGAGGTGCGCCGCCTGGCCGTGGAACGGATCGACGCGCTCGCCGACCGGACGTTCTGCCGCGACTCGCGGAGCGGCTGGGGGATCCCGACTGGCGCGTGCGCAAGGCCGCCGTGCAGCGCTTCGCCGCGCGCCCCGACTCCGATGCTGCGTCAACGACGCTGATCGCCGCGCTGGCCGGCGTCGGCAGCGAGAGCGCCGACGCGTTGATCGGGCGCGCCGCGGACGCGGACCCGAACGTGCGCGCATCGGCAGCCGATGCGCTCGGCGCGATCGGTGGCACCGCGGCTCGCCGCGCGCGACCGCGACCTGTGCCGCGCAAGATCCGCTCGTGCGCTTCTCGGCGCTGCACGCGCTCGACACGCTGGAGGAGCCGCTGCGCGCCGACGAGCTCACCAATCTGCTCGGCGACCCGATGCTAGCTCCGCAAGGGCTGGCGCTGCTGGGCCGCTGCGACGATCCCAGTGCGCTCGAGGCGCTCCTGAAGGGGCTGGCGAGCAGCGTGCGCGCGGCGCGAGTCGTCGATGCGCGGAGTCCTGCGTCTTGCGACGCGTCTGGAGGACGTCGCGGTCGGCGAGCTGGCCTGACGCGTCGGCGAGCTGGCCGTCGCCATGCCCAGCATCGCAGAGGCGGCCGTGGCGCGCCTCGCCGATGCAGACCTCGGCACCCAGCTCGCGCTGGTGCAGTTCCTGGGCCTCGTGCGTGCGCGCAGCGCCGTGGTGCCGATCCTCGAAGTCGGGCGCGACGAAGCGCTGGCGCGGTCGCGCTCGCTGCTCAAGGTCGAGTGAGCAAGGAGGCCGAAGGCCGACGCGCAGCGAGCCGCAGGCGAGCGAAGGCGGGCCCCTGCACGTGCTGGTAATCTCGCGCGGTGCTGCAGCGAGCCTCCCGCGCCGTCGCGATCGCGGTCGTGTCGGGCCTGGCCGTTTGCGCGGGCGGCGCGCAGGGCTGCGGCTACACGTGGTTGGGCGGCCGTTCTGGGGAGCGCGCGCTCGGACGCGTTGCGGTGCAGACGCCGGAGAACGCGTCCAGTCAAGCAGGCCTCGAGTTCGTGGTCGCCGATGCGCTGCGGCGCGAGGTGCTGCGCCGCGCTGGCGCCGAGCTCGTCGAGGATTCCGCGAACGCCGACTGGGTGGTGAGCGGACGGGTTCTGCCGCTGCGCATCGTGCCGGCGAGCCTCTCGCCGGTGGTGTTGATCCTCGAGTACGAGCTGACCCTCGCGCTCGATCTGCGCGCGCGCTCGGCGGACGGACGCGAGGTGGCCGGGCACGCGCGCGAGCTGCGCGAGACCGAGCGCTTCCTTTCCAGCGCCGACGCCGAGGCGCAGCGCAAGAACCGTGGGGAGGCGCTGCGCCGCGTCTCACGCCTTTTGGCGGCGCGCTTCCTCGACCATCTCGACGAGGAGCAAGGAGGCCGGGCGAGCGAGGGCGGGCCCCTGCAAGGGTCGGGAACGTGAACCTGGCCGAGCTCGAGCGCGAGCTGGCCGACCGGGGCGCGCGGAGCGCCTATCTCCTCGCCGGCGACGAATCGCTGCTCCGCGACGACGCGCTCGCGGCTCTGCGCCGGGCGGTGCTGCGTGACGCCGATCCGGCCTTCCATCTCGATCGTTTCGACGGCGCGGTGACGCCGGGCGAGCTGATCGATGCGCTGCATACGCTCCCGGTCTTTTCCGCGCACCGGCTGGTCGTGCTGGTCGAGCCCGAAGGTCGGCGCGGCTCCGCGCGCGCGCTGCTCGACGCAGTGGCCGACTGGGTCGGGAATCGGCGCGACGGCACCGCGGACGCGTCGGTGCTGGTCGTGGTCGCCGGCCGGCCCGATCGGCGCGCTCGCTGGGTCAAAGCCTTCGCCGATGCGATCGTCTCGTGCGAGGCGCCGACCGCGGCGCGCGACATCGCGGCCTTCGCGCGAGCGGAGGCCGCGCGCCAGCAGGTCGCACTCGAGCACGGCGTGGCCGAGGCGCTGGCGGAGCGGATCGGCCCGCAGCTCCAGCTGCTGCGGATGGAGATCGCGAAGCTCGCGCTGCTCGCCGGTCCGGGCGAGGCGGTGAGCCGAGCCCACGTCGGAGCGGGCACCGCGCTCGCGGTCGCGGAGCCGATCTGGGACCTCACGGATGCGATCGGCGAGGGTCGCGCCGCGGATGCGCTGCGCGTGCTCGGGCGTCTGCTCGGAGCCGGCGAGGCGCCGCCGGTGTTGCTCGGTGCGCTCGCTTCGCACTTCCGGCGGCTGTTGCGGACCGCCTCCGGCGCGGAAGTCCCAGGCCCCCCGTTCGTGCGCAAGAAGCTCGCGTCTCAGGCGAAGCGCTACGGCGTGGCGCGTCTGCGAGCCGCGCTCGGCGCGCTCCACGAGACGGATCTCGCGCTCAAGGGTGCAGGATCGCTGCACCCCGAGCTGGCGCTCGAGCGCCTGGTGATCGCGTTGGCGGCTTGAAGCCGTTCGACTTCGCTCGGCTGCGCCTCGCTGCGCGCCGACCTCCGGTCGGCTTGCGGCGTTCGACTTTGCTCGGCTGCGGGCGCTTGCGGTCCTACGAGGAAGCGGATGCGTTGAGGCGACGCGCCAGGCGCGAGACGCGGCGGCTGGCCTGCTTCTTCGACAGCACACCCTTGCTGGCGGCCTTGCGGATCTCCCGCTCGGCGTTGCGCAGCGCGTCGCGGGCTGCACCGCCGTCGCTGCCCACCAACGCGGTTCGCGCGTTCTTGATCGCGGTCTTGAGCTTGCCCCGGATGTTGCGGTTGCGCGCGCGGCGCGCGAGATCCTGGCGGGCGCGCTTCTTCGCGGACTTGTGATGAGCCAAGCGGATCCACCCCTGCGAAACGGCGGCCGAGCGTAGTGGGTCGTCCGGTGGCTGTCGAGCGGGCCCGTCCGAGCGTCGCTCGGCTTCCCCTGTGCGATCCGCTCGGCTTCGCCTCCCTGCGCGCCGTCGGAGCGCTAGCTCGAGTTCAGCGACCCCTCCGGATCGCCGATACGCCCGTTCGACCGGTGCACTGTGGGGAGGCTTGCGGCTTGAAGGGGACGCACGGACTCGCTGTCCGGCGCGCAGGGTGGATCGGCCTGATCGCGCTGCTCTGGGCGCTCGCCGCATTCGCCCAGGCGCCGGAGCCGACCGCGCCGGCAGTCGAGCCTCTGCCGGCCGCGGCGATCATCCCGCCCGCGGCGTTCGCCGTTGACGAGGTTCCCGAGCTGGCCGCCCCGCCCGAGGTCACCGAAGAGCAAGCGCCCAGAGGCATGCGGAGCGAGGGCGAAGCCGAGCGAAGGTCGAACGGGCAAGCGCCCGCAAGTTTCGCGCAGGGAGCCGAAGGCGAGCGAAGCCCATCGGGGCAGGAGCCGGCCGTCGTGTCCACTCCGGCACAGCTCCCGGGCCCCCCCGTCTCGTTGCTCGAGCAGGCGTGGCTCGCGCCCAGCGCGGACTTCGATGCCCGTGTCGCTCGCACGCGGCGCACCGCGCTGGAGCTGGGCGCGTGGAGCCTCGATCCTGCCGCCCGGTCGCTGGCCGCTGGCGATTCCGGGATCGGAGCGCTCGCGCGGTCCGCCGCTGCGGTGGAGCTCGCGCCCGATCTGCCCGCCGCACACATGCGGCTGGCCCACGCGCTCTGGCTCCAGGGCGGATCGCCGATGGCCGCGATCCGGGCAGTGGTCGCGGCCTTCCAGGCGATCGGGCGGCATCTCGAGGCATCGCTCTGGTTCGCGGGCTCGGGCCTGTATCTGCTGGCGATAGCGCTCGTCTCGGGCGGACTGCTGGCGGTGACGCTGACCGGATTGTCGGGCCTCTTGCACGCCGCCCACGATCTCGGTCACCTCTTCTCCCGCACGATGCCCGACTTCGCGCGCTGCGCCGGGCTCGCGGCGCTGCTGATGGTTCCGCTGGCCCTCGGCGAAGGCGCGCTCGGACTCGCGCTGGGACTGCTGGGGATTGCGGTGATCTACGGCCGTCGCGCGCAGCGGCTGGCAATGCTGCTCGCGGCCGCGGGTATCGGGCTCGGCGCATATCCAGTGATGCGCTATGCCGGTGCCGCGCTCGCCGCGTTTCCCGAGGATCCGGTCGCCGAGGCGGCCTACGCGGCCGCGCACGGCGTGTCCACGCCGGTCGAGGTCGAGCGCCTTTCGACGCTGGCCGACAGCGATGCGCTGGCCGCCCGTGGGCTCGCAATCCATGCCCGCCGGAGCGGCGACCTGGGCGGGGCGGATGCGTTGTACCAGCGGCTGATCGAGACCGGCGCCGGCGACGTCGCGGCGCTCAACAACGCCGCCAACGTGCGGCTCGATCTCGGGCACATGGACCGGGCGATCGAGCTCTACACCCGCGCGGCGTCGCGCCAGGAGTCGCCCGTCGTTCTGTTCAACCTCGCGCAGGCGTACGGCAGGGCGTTCCAGGTCGAGGATCTGAATCGCACGATCGCCCACGCGCAGCGCGTCGGCGGCGAGCTGATCGCGCAGCTGACCGCGCTCCAGGGCACCGACACCGCTGCGTTCGTGGTCGACATGCCGCTTCCCCCCTCGATGTTCTGGTTCCGCGCATTGCGCTCACACGCGGGCTCCGACGTGGCGCAGGAGTTCCGCGCGCCGTTCGCGCCCGGGCGCCTGGGTCGCGATCCGCTCGCGTTCGCGGCGGCGGCGGCAGCCGTGCTGGTGCTCGGCAGCGGGTTCGGCAGGCGCTTCGATCCGTCGTGCTGGTGCAAGCGCTGCGGCGATCGCGTCTGCCCGCGCTGCGATCCGCAGGGCGTCGCCGGCGCGCTGTGCGACGGGTGCAACAAGCTCTTCTTCGCACCCGAGAAGACCGATCGCGTGCTGCGCGCGCGGCGCGTGAACGAGCTGCGCGCGCGCGAGGAGCGCGTCGATCGCGCGCACACGATCGTCTCCTTGCTCGTGCCCGGCGCGGCCGGCCTGCTCGCCGAGCGCCCCGTGTCCGGCTGGCTCGGCGCGCTCTGCTCTGCGCTGGGGGTCGCGGCTTTCGTGTGGCACGAGGGCGTCGTGCCGGATCCGCTGGTCGCGGGCGCCACCGCGCCGGTCGCGTTCTTCGGTGTGGCCGCTGTGGCCGCGGTCGGATACGCGTTCGCCGTGTGGACGTCGCTGGCCGCGCGGAGGCAGCGCTAGTGTCGGTCGGCCTCTCCGGGAACCTCGCCGATTTCGGGATCGCCGACGTCTTCCAGCTGATCGGCCAGCAGCGCAAGACCGGGACGCTCGAGCTCAAGAACGCGACGGGTCGCGCCCAGCTGGTTTTCGATCGGGGTCTGGTCGTGTCGGCGGGGCCGGCGACCGGGCGCTCCAGCGACTTGGACCCGCTCGCCGATCGGCTGATCCGCTGCGGGCAGATGACGCGGGAGCGCGCCGACGAGGCGGTCGCGGCCTGTCGCGCATCCGCCCAGACCCTCGCGCGCACGATCGTCGACCGCGGCTGGCTGGACGAAGTGGCGGTGCGCGAAGCACGGGACCTGGTGACCCGCGACGCGATCTTCGATGTGCTGCGCTGGCAGAGCGGCACCTTCGACTTCCGCGCGCATCCGGTCTCTCACGGCCGCGATCTCGCCGAGCTGCTCGGAGCCGAGCAGATCCTGATGGATGGACTGCGCATGCTGGACGAGTGGCAGAGCTTCGCCGCGCTCGTCCCCTCGGAGGAGACGGTGTTCGTCCGCGTCGCCGGCTTCGAGCGCTTTGCGGAGAGCCACGCGCGCGGCGGGGAGGCGGAGCTGGCGCACGCTGCGCGCGTATTCGCGCTGATTGATGGGCGTCTCTCGGCGCGCCGGGTGATCGATCTGTCCCGGCTCGGCACCTTCGACGGCATGCGCTTTCTGTCGGAGCTGCGTCAGGCTGGCGCGATTCGACCGATGACTCCCGAGGGCGTCCGTCATGTGCGCCGTCACGCCGCCCGGCTCTCTGCGGGACGAGGCGCGCTGGCGCTGCGGCGCAGCGTCGCAGCACTGGTGCCGCTGGTCGCGCTGGCGGCGGTCGCCTGGTGGACGGCAGTGGCTTCGACATCCCCGGTACCGGCGAGCGATCTGCGGATCCAGCGCTCCACGTTGGCGAGCCTGCGCGAGGACTACGCGGCGCGCGCGGTTCGTCACGCGCTCGAGGCCTATCGCCTCGGCCGAGGCCGCTGGCCGGAGCGCCTCGAGGAGCTGGAGAGCGCGGGCCTCTTGCCACCGGGCGCGTTGGCGACCCTCTCGGGGCGAGCCTACTATTCGACGGATCGCGAACAGGGACCGTTCTTTCTGGCACCCGAGCGCTGACCCGTCCCGAGGATCCCTCTGAGCCGAAACGAGTCGAGCACCCGTCAGACACTCGTCTTCGACGACAACGCCACCGCCGCCGCTCTCTACGGAGAGGGCGATCGGACCCTGCGCACGCTGGAGCGCGAGTTCGGCATCCACGCGGGTGCGCGCGGCAACGAGGTGCGACTCGTGGGTCCGACCGTCGAGGTCGGACTCGCGCGCAAGGTTCTCGAGCACCTCTACGGGTCGCTGCGCAGCGGCCGCGCGGTCGGTCCGCCCGAGGTGCGCGACGCGGTGCGCATGGTCACGCAGGAGCCGGGCGTCGACCTCGACGACGCCGCCGATGACGTGCTGGCCGATGTCGGCTCGCGTCGCCGCATCGGAGCGAAGACGCTCGCACAGCGGCACTACATCGACCTGATGCGCAAGCACGACGTCGTGTTCGCGGTCGGGCCGGCGGGCACCGGCAAGACCTATCTCGCGATGGCGATGGCGATCGCGGCGCTGAACCGGCATGAGGTCGCCCGCGTGGTGCTCACGCGCCCGGCGGTCGAGGCCGGCGAGAAGCTCGGGTTCCTGCCCGGAACGATGGCGGAGAAGGTCAATCCGTATCTGCGCCCGCTCTACGATGCGCTCGGCGACATGATGGACTACGAGAAGTCGACGCGGCTGGTCGAACGCGGCGCGATCGAGGTGGCGCCGCTCGCGTTCATGCGCGGTCGCACGTTGAACGACGCGTTCGTGATCCTCGACGAGGCCCAGAACACCACGCCCGAACAGATGAAGATGTTCCTGACCCGGCTCGGCTTCGATTCGAAGGCGGTCGTCACCGGAGACGTGACCCAGATCGATCTCCCGCCGGACAAACGCAGCGGGCTCGTCGGGGCCGTCGAGGTGCTGCGCGGGGTGGAAGGGATCGGCTTCATGGCGTTCGACGAGCGGGACGTGGTTCGCCATCCGCTCGTGCAGTCGATCCTGCGCGCGTACGAGCGGGCGTCGCGCGCGGACGCCGAGCGCGATCGCGGGGGGAGCTCCGCCTCCGGATGACGGTGCGCCTGCACGGGCGCCGCGGGCTCCCGCGCGTCGATCGGCGGCGCCTGCGCGCGCGGGCCGGCCAGCTCTTGCGCGAGCTCGCCTGCGCGCGCGCCGAGCTCTCGATCGCGCTCGTCGACGACGCGACGATCGCATCGCTCAACGCGGCCTATCGCGGTGTCGCGCGACCCACCGACGTGCTGTCGTTCTCGCTCGTGGAAGGGGCTCACGCCGAACGCCGCGGCGCGCTGCTCGGCGACGTCGTGGTGAGTCTCGAGACGGCTGCGTTCCAGGCGCGCCGCGCGCGCCGTTCCCTCGACGACGAGGTGCTGCGCTTGCTGATCCACGGCACGCTGCATCTCTTGGGTCACGACCACGAAGCGGACGCGGACGCCCGGCGGATGCGCGCCGAGGAGCGCCGCGTGTGGCGCGCGTTGCGTTCGTGACCGTGCGCGGGCGCGTTCTGCGCGGGGGCGCGGCGGCGGCCGCGCTGCTGGCCGCCTTCCCGCATCCGCTGGCCGGACGGGTGATCGACGGCGGGTGGCTATTCGCGTGGCTCGCGCCGGCGCTTTTCCTGGCCGCGCTGCGGGGGCTCGCGCCGCGCCGCGCGGCCGTCTGGGGACTGGCGATCTCCTGGGTCGCGTACTCCGCGATCCTGCACTGGATCTATGTCGTGACCGTCACGTACGGACATGCCCACCCTGCGATCGGGGTCGTTGCGCCGATCGCGCTGGCCTCCTACATCGCGCTGTTCGGCGCCGGCTTCGCGGCCAGTGAAGCATGGCTCGCCGGACGCGGCCTCGCGTCGCCGTGGAGCACAGCACTCGCGTGGACCGCCCTCGATCACCTGCGCTCGTTTGCGCTGACCGGCTTTCCGTGGGCGACGCTCGGCTACGCGCAGCACGCCAACCCGACGTTGCTGGGGCTCGCGTCGTTCACGGGGGTGTACGGGCTCTCGTTCGTGAGCGTGCTCGGCGGGGCCGCGCTGCTCGACGCGGCGCTCGCCGCGCGGCGGCGCGAGTGGCCCGCCGTCTCGGTGATCGCGGCGTTCGCCGGGGTGGCGGCGCTGCATGGCCTGGGGCGCACCGCGCCGCGGCCGCCCGAGGGCTTGGAGACGGTTCGCGTCGCGGTCGTGCAGGGTAACGTCGACCAGGGTGTGAAGTGGAGCCCCGCGTGGATCGAGAAGACGCTCGCCGGCTATGAGGCGCTCTCGCGCGAGGCCGCGGCCGCGGGTGCCGCGCTGATCGTGTGGCCGGAGACGGCGGTGCCCGGCGGTCTCGAGGTCGATCCGGCGCTCCGCGCGCGCCTCGAGGCGCTCGCGCGCGACACCGGGGCGGCCCTGATCGTCGGCGGGGTGGGCCTCGAGCTCGACATCCGCGGCCGGCCGGCGGGCTATTTCGACAGCGCGTTTTACTTCGACTCCAAAGGCTTGCTACGCGATCGCTACGACAAGGCGCACCTGGTTCCGTTCGGCGAATACATCCCGTTCGAGGACCTGCTCGGGCGGATCCTGTCGGCCGTCGCGCGCGGCATCGCGCGCGTCGGTGTGGAAGCCGGTGCGGCGCCGCGCGCGATCACCGTCGCGCTGCCCGATGGCCGCGCGATCTCGGTCGGGACGCCGGTGTGCTACGAGCTGTTGTTCCCCGATCTGGTGCGGCGCTTCGCCGCCGACGGCGGCCGCGCGCTGCTCGCAATCACCAACGATGCCTGGTATGGCCACACCGGCGCTCCGTATCAGTTCCTCGCGATCACCGCGCTGCGCTCGGCCGAGACCGGGCTGTGGATCGCCCGCGCGGCGAACACCGGCGTCTCCGGGTTCATCGACGGCACCGGAGCCGTGCGCACCGCCACGCCGATCTTCGAAGCAACGTGGCGCGTCGCCGACGTCCCGCTCCACCCGGCGCCGAGCGAGGCGACCTTCTACGTGCGCCACGGCGACGTGTTCGCGCTCGGCTGCTGGATCCTCTGGCTGGCGCACTTCGGCGTCGCGGCCGCGCGGGGACGGGGCGGCTCGCAAGCGAGGTAGGGTGGGCAAACGTCTTCGTTTGCCCACGCGCCTCGTGCCGCGGTCGGTGCGTTCCGCGTGGGCACGGCCTGCGGCCTTTGCCCACCCTACTGATGCTTCGCGGCGCCCCGCTTGGCGAGCGCGTCCCGCACCACCGCCCGCCGCGCGCTGCGGCGCCCTACCTGCCGCGCGAGCGGCGCCGGATCGCGCGGCATGCATGGGCTTATCGTCGGGCGGGTTCGTGGCGCTCCGAAGCTCGGTAACGAGGCGCGGGTTGGTTTTGGCTCTTGAGGGAGTGGGTGGGTGGGCCGGGTGGGCCCGCCCCGACGACGATTGCTGCACAGCACGCGCCCGGACAAGGATCTGGAACCACGCAAGTATGCTGCGCCAACGCCGGCGTTCTCTATTCTGAAGCCGGAACCCTCTCGACTGTAGTAGAAGCTGATAGTCATGAATGGCCGGTTTGCGCGTCTTTGCGTGTCACGATCCAAGTATGCGACGTAGAGGGTGAGACCGAATACGCAGGCGGCAACGACCGCTGATGAGAATGAGATCCAGCGGTCCGGATTCCATTGGTCAGGCAAAACCGGTTGAGGGTGGCGACTCTTCGCTCGCCGACCCATTAGTTCCTCGGCTTCAACCCTTCGCCCCCCCCGGGCAAGGTCAAGATATACCTCCGGCGCCCTGACTGCCCGGGGATGTTTCCAAGCCAGCGGCCTGCTTTCTTGATCGTCGGATTGACCGCTGCGGCAGAGAAGCTCCTCGAACGGGTGGCTCGCATCGACCCGAGTCCATTTCCGCTTCTGCCCGTGCCTCCCGGCGCGTGCGATCGTTAGGGATCCGCCCCATTCCTCAGAGCTCTCTTCATCGACGCGTGCGCGGTCGGTCCAGGCAGGTACCAGCTGCACGGCGTCCTTCTCGGTGGTGATCCAGTGCGCCGCTTCGCCGGCGAGGCCCCCTCTTCGGTGCGGGCACCGATCGCACGCAGGCCGCGATCCGTACCGGCCGGAGCACCGTCTCCACCAGCACGCGCGCACGCGGGGGCGAGCGGGGCGCAGCGCGGCGTCGACGCACCAGGGCGGGGTGCGCGGCTTATCGGAATGAGGAATGATCCCGGCCGATGAACGACGCGAAGCCGCAGGTGCCCACCGATCACGAGCTGTCCCAGCGGTTCCACGACCTGCGCGAGCGGTGGGGCGAGCTCCGGGGGCGTCTTTGACCTCGCGTCGATGCGCGAGCGGGTCGCGGCGCTCGAGGGCCAGGCGGCCGATCCCCATCTCTGGAGTGATCGCGAGCGCGCCGAGCAGCTGCTGCGGGAGAAGCGCGGGGCCGAGCGCGATCTCGCGCGCTACGACGCGCTGACGGCCATCCTCGACGACGCCGAGGTGTTGATCGAGCTGGCTGCCGAGGCCAACGACGACGGCACGCGCGGCGAGGCGTTCGAGAAGCTCGTCGTGGCGGAGCGCGAGCTCGACGCGGCCTTGCTGCGCCGGCTGCTCGGCGGCGAGCACGACGCGGGGCCGGCGATCGTCTCGATCAACGCCGGCGCCGGCGGCACCGACGCCTGCGACTGGGCGGAGATGCTGTTGCGCATGTATCTGCGCTGGTGCGAGGAGCATGACTACGCCACCGAGATCCTCGACGTGCAAGCCGGCGACGAGGCCGGCCTCCGCGGCGTCACCTTCACCGTGTCGGGCGACTACGCCTACGGCTATCTCAAGGTCGAGGAGGGCGTGCACCGGCTGGTGCGGATCTCGCCGTTCGACGCCCAGGCGCGCCGGCACACCGCGTTTTCGAGCGTCAGCGTGATCCCGCAGATCGACGATACGATCGAGATCGAGATCGACGAGAACGACCTGCGCGTCGACACCTATCGCGCCGGCGGCGCGGGCGGCCAGCACGTCAACAAGACCGACTCGGCGGTGCGCCTCACCCACCTGCCCACCGGCATCGTCGTTCAGTGTCAGAACGAGCGCTCCCAGCACAAGAACCGCTCTTCCGCGCTGAAGGTGTTGCGGGCGCGGCTCTACGAGCATGCCCGGCTGGCGCAGGAGGAGAAGATCGCGGCGCTGCGCGGCGACAAGGCGAAGATCGACTTCGGCAGCCAGATCCGCTCGTACACGCTGCACCCGCAGCAGCGCGTGAAGGATCACCGCACGGACCTCGAGATCGGCAACGTGGAGGCGGTGCTCCACGGGGATATCGACCGCTTCATCCGCGCGACGCTGTTGTTGCGAGCGGGCGGCAAGCCGACCGCTGCGAGCCCGACGGGCTCCGTGTGAGCGAGCGCGAGGTCCGGCGCGAGAAGCTCGCCGCGCTGCGCGCGGCGGGCATCGATCCCTACCCGCCGCGGGTGGGCCCGCGCGAGTCGCTGGCCGCGGTGCGCGCGCGGTTCCGCGATCGCGACGCCGAAGCACTCGAGGCCGAATCGCCGCGCGTCGGCGTGGCCGGCCGTGTGATCGCGTTGCGCTCGTTCGGCAAGCTCGTGTTCGCGACGCTGCTCGAGAACGGCGAGCGGCTGCAGATCAGCGCCCGCAAGGTGGAGCTGGCGCCCGAGGTGTTCTCGTTCGTCAAGCGGCTCGACGTGGGCGATTTCGTGCGCGTCGAAGGGCCCGTCTGGCGGACGAAGAGCGGCGAGCTCACCGTCGACGTGCGCGAGGCCCAACTGCTCGCCAAGGGCCTGCGACCGCTCCCCGAGAAGTGGCACGGCCTCTCCGACGTCGAGGCGCGCTTCCGCTCGCGTCACCTCGACCTGCTCGTGAACGAGGACGCGCGGCGGATGGCGATCCAGCGCAGCCGCGTGGTGAGCGCAATGCGCGCGAGCCTCGACGCGCGCGACTTCCTCGAGGTGGAGACCCCGGTGCTCCAGCCGCTCTACGGCGGAGCCGCCGCGCGTCCGTTCACCACGCACCACAACGCGTACGGGCAAGAGCTCTACCTGCGCATCTCCGACGAGCTGTATCTGAAGCGGCTGGTAGTGGGTGGCCTCGATCGGGTGTACGAGATCGGGCGCGTGTTTCGCAACGAGGGGGTGTCGCGCAAGCACAATCCCGAGTTCACGATGATGGAGTGCTACCAGGCGTACGCCGACTACCGCGACATGATGGCGCTCGCGCAGGCGCTCGTGCAGGAGATCGCGGAG
>Ga0184637_10001885_pt1 | contig 13827 bp, 15 predicted proteins | sample PLM3_127_b2_FD_133143 | JGI IMG/M metagenome (GOLD analysis project Ga0184637, IMG submission 133143) | Groundwater sediment microbial communities from an aquifer in East River, Colorado, USA - PLM3_127_b2 | ecosystem: Environmental > Terrestrial > Soil > Riparian zone | place: USA: East River...
GCCGCTTTCGTGAATGTGCCGGCTTCGACCACCCGGACAAAGGCGTTCATCGCAGTGATGCGGTCCATGATGCCGGCTCCGATTGACGAGCAGGCGATCATTACACCGCATCCGGCTGCGCTTGCTTTCACCGGCCCTTGAAGTCGAGGGTGGGGCGGGGCCGGCCGGCCTTCAACGCGTCCACAGCGGACTTCAGGCCGCGCTGAACGTCGTCGGTCTCGAACAGCGGCATCGCGATGTCGAACATGGCATCGTCAGCGGTCGACACACCGCCGACAGCCCAGGCCCGCAGCAGCGCCTTGTGAGCGGCGTACGCACGGGTGGGTCCCTGCGCGACCTTCTGCGCGAAGGCGCGCGCTTCGTTCAACAGGTCGGCGTCAGCGACAACGCGGTTGACCACGCCGAAGCGCTCCATCGTTGCCGCCGGTACTTTCTCGGAGGTCATGGCCCATTCGGCGGCGCGCGAGCGGCCTGCCCGCTCGGCGACGCGGTACGCGCCGCCCAGGATCGTCACGATGCCGAGGCTCTGCTCGGGATGCCCGAAAGCGGCCGACTCGCCGGCGAAGATCATGTCGGCGCGCAGTGCGAGCTCGAAGCCCCCGCCGAAGCACAGACCCTGCACCGCGGCGATAACCGGCATCGGGATGCGCTCGAAGCGGTTGAACACCGACATGTAGTGCTCGAAGAGCGCGCGCAGTTCCTGCATGCTCGCGTCGGGCCAGTTCATGATGTCTCCGCCGAAGGAGAAGTTCTCGCCGGTGCTGCGCAAGAGCACGGCGCGCGCGTCACTGCCCGCGATGGCGGTGATTGCCGCGGCCAGCTCGTCGACCATCTGGCGGTCGATGCGGTTTTGCGGCGGGCGGTCGAGGGTGAGGGTGGCAACGCCCTCGTCGAAGCTGACAGTCAAATGAGGCATGGAACGGTCCTGTGTCGTCGTGTCGTTGAATGGAAGGCGTCAGCCCAGGTGCAGCCTGAACCACTCGACGGCGGCCGCGCTGGACACTTTGAACTGCGACAGGTAAGGGTCGAAGTGACCGCCCTCGATGGTCACCAGGCGCTTGGGCTGCAGTGCACGTTCGAAGGCGGCGAGCTCCAGGTCCGTCAAGGTGATGGTGTCTCGCATGGCCACCACCATCAGCAGGGGCGTCGGTGAAACACGTGTGATCCATTGCCCAGGTTCGTACATGCGGGCGGCGCGCGTGGATCGGACCGTCACGTTGTTCTCCCAGGCATCGTCCGGCAGCGGCTGGAGATAGAAGTCGATGGCGTCCGGGGCGCGATAGGCGGCGGGAACGCCGGGATCGGCGCTTACGATGGCTTGACGGCGCGGCGGCTCCCCGCGCAGGTGCGCGCGGTCATCATCGGCGAGCGCCTCTTCGAATGCGGCAACGCTTTCAGGCGGAATGCGGCGCAGACCCTGCTCGTAGCCGCTGATGGTGGGAACCTGCGCAACGATGCAACGCAGTCGCCGGTCGGTGGCGCCGAGCACCAGCGCATGACCACCGGCGTAGCTCGTCCCCCAAAGGCCGATGCGCTTGGGGTCGACGACGTCCAGGCTCTCGAGGTAGCTGATGGCGCGTCGCCAGTCAGCGATCTGGCGCCACGGGTCCACGTCCTGGCGCGGCGCCCCGTCGCTCGCGCCGAAGCCGCGGTGATCGTGGAGCAAGACGACGAAGCCCGCTTCGGCGAAAGCCTTCGCGAACCGCTCGATGCCATGCTCCTTCACGCCGGCGTAGCCATGCGCCATCGTGATGGCGGGCCGGCGTCCTTCGCCGTGTGGAACGAAGAGCCAGCCGCGAAGCTTGACGCCGCCGTCAACTTCGAATTCAACATCGGTGCGTTTCACCATTTCGATCTCCTGCGCGGGAGGCATCAGGCGGCGCTGAAGAAGTGGGTCGCGGCGATCTTGCCGTGGAGGCGACGACCCAGCTCGGCCGAGAACCTCAGCAGGCCACCCAGCGGACGGTGGTGGATGGCCGCGCGTACGATCTTTCCCTGCTCGTTCTTCGTGAGGATGGTGATGCCGGACAGCTTGACGCCGCCGAAGGCCTGGGCCTCCCATTCAAGGTAGGTGCGCAGGCCGTTCGTCGCCTCGTGGGTGAAGGCGAGCGCCTCGTAGATATTGCTGGCCGTTGCCATCACCGTCGTGACCTGCTCGGCACCGATCACTGGCTTTGCGAGCGCACTGGCCTCGAGAACGATGTCTGCCGCGAACGCGTCGGCAAAGGCAGTCGCCGACTTCTGTTCGAACGCGTGGGTCCAATCTTGCGGGCTCACCGCGGTGCTCGCGGCAGGGTCGACGGTCCTCAGGAACTCGCCGAGGATCCCGGCCAAGGCTTGCGGCTGCTCGACGTGCGGCCAGTGGCCGGCGTTGCTGACCGACGCGATGGCGGGTTCGTCGAAGCGCGGCGCAACGGCGGTCGAGACGACCTCGGCGGTGACGAAGGGATCGGCTTCGCCGCGCACGATGAGAACGGGACCCTTGTAATGGCTGTGCTGTGCGCCGAGCGGATGACCGCGGTTCCACATGTCGGCGAAAACGCCGACGGCGGCGGCCTCGACGCCATCGCCGAGCTGGCTGAGCGCTTCCAGCCGTTCGGATGCCGCGTGGGCATTGATCGCTCAATGCGTGGGCGCGCTGGTGCTGTCACGCGCCGTGGAGTCCGAGCGCACCCGCAAGGAGATCCTGGCGTCCAGCCGCCGGTTCATCGACCAGACGCACGCGCTGGACGAGAAGCCGGCGCGGGCGTCAAAACCATCCTGACGTGGCGGGTCGATCGAGTTCGCCGGTCACGTTGCCCAATTGGGTGAACGCCCCTTGATGAGTGCGACCTGAACTGTACCGATACGAAGCTGCATCAACTGGTGCGTCTGATGGGCCGCCACTACGATGCCGAACTCCTGAAGGTGGGCTTGCGGACGACGCAGTTCTGGCTGCTGACCGAGGTTCTGGAACACGGTCCCGCACGTCCTTGCGACTTGGCCAAAGCCATGGCGCTGGAGCCTTCTACGCTCACGCGCAAGCTCAAGCCCTTGGTTGCAGCCGGTTGGTTGGAGTTGGCCTTCGGAGCGGACCGGCGCACGCGCAGTGTCTGCATCACGAGTTCCGGGCGAATCAAGCGGGCCGAGGGTCTACGGCGGCGGGGTGAGCGGACCCAGGCATTGGCGGGGTGCACGCAGCGTGTCCACCCCCGGTGCGGGCAGAAGGGAGTGTGGCGAAGGCATGCCTCACGGGAAGAGTGCGCAAGCCGGTATGGCCTCAGAAGCCGAAATGTGAGCGCAATGCACGCGCTCCTTAACCCGCAGGGCTCCACTAATAGGAGCCAGTTCGGTGTTCAGACAACCGGGACCACCTCTCTCCATCGCCTCCTTGCCCAGAGCGATGGCGAGGCCGGCGCGGCCCGGGCTGACGGTCAGCACGTTGACGCCGGTCAAGCCGAGCTTTTAACTTCGGCCGCGGCGCCTATGGTTTCGCGTGTCGGGGTCGCGCAGACGATCAGGTCACGCCCGCCGCCTGCATGCGCGCGACGTGCGAGGAGAAGTCCAGATCCCCGACCTAGTAGCTGGCTTCGGCGGCAAGGGGCATGCAAACTGTCTGTGGCCAATATTCGGAATACTTAGTCGGCAGCGGTCAGCACCGCATCCGGCATCATCGCCGCGATAGCGGTGTCGCCAATTTTGTTGACGACGCGCTCGACCATCGGTCGAAAGAACTCAAGCGGCATGCCCTGATGCATGGGACTGAAGCCCAAAGCGTCAAAACGATCACAGAATTCCAGCGTGCGTTCGAAGTGTTCATGACCACGCCACTGCTCCCGCATGTTTCTGTCCACACCGAGATGCTCGCCCATGTGATACATCTGAAAGAAGCTGTGATGACGCATCATCCAGTAATTGGCATCTGAGATAAAAGGACGAAGTATCTCAGCACCTATCTCCGCATGATTATCAAACACGATGCACTCGCCTGCATCGTGCAAGAGCGCACACACCACATATTCTTCATCCTTCCCAGCGCGATGCGCCAGTGTCGCCGTCTGGAGTCCGTGCTCGAACCTGGAAACGGGAAATCCGGTCATGCCGTACTGGTCACTCATTTCGAACAGTGCAAGAAGCCGCGTAACCCGACCCGCTTGGTAGGTTGCGAGATGAGGACCCAATGTGACATAGTCTTCGGTGGTGCCATTCGGCATCGAGAAGTCAAGTCGGGTAATGCGGCCAAACTCAGCCTCGCATTCTGTTCTGGTTTTCGCTTCGGTCCACGGCATCTTGATCTCCTATACGATTGGTAAACGATCGTTCAACTATAGGCGTGCCGGAACCGTGTGTCAACGTCCTACGGCGCTGCTACGGCACGGGGTTACCCTTATTTTCCGCGGCCGCAGCTAGCGGATGCGTCTGCGCGTCGTGGGCGTCCAGCCAGTCGATGTACGGTGTACGAGACGAATCGCGCCGGCGCGCTCTCAACGCTGCGTCGCTAAGTCCGCGTGTTTCACTAGCAGGTTCTGCACGACGCTACGGCGCATCAGCAGCAGTGTCGACGGCGCTATCCCAGCATGCACAAAGAGGAGACTCGCAAGAAGCTCATGGGCAACGCCCGCGTCATCGCGAAGCGGGGTGGGTTCGGCACGACCCGGCGTTGACGAGCTGATGGCGAGCATGGGCCTGAACGGGGGGCGCCTTTTATGGCCACTTCCCAACCAAGGAGGCCGCGGACTCCTGATGCATCGACATGCCTTCTGCCCAGGAAAACCGGGCGCTGCTTCGCGAGGTGGTCAGGGTATTCATGGCAGCTTACGCAAGGGCCGTTTAAAGGATCAAAGCGGCCCCCTGCGCAAAGATGACTCCCTCAAGCAGGCCCGTCGCCAGCCATGACGAAGTCGATGTACTGCTCGGATCGGCGGATTTCCCCTCGCCGTTCCAGCTTGTTGGCCAGTTCATTGACGCGCTGGCGGCTCGAGCCGAGCAACAGCCCGAGCTGCGATTGCGTCATCGATAGGTTGATCCGTGTGGCATCGCGGTGTTCGACGCCAAACTGGCTTGCCAACCTGGAAAGAAGCCGCCGCGCCCGGTGTTCGAGCAGTGGTTCGCCTTGGTCGACAAGCCGGTCCATCAAGCGCGCAGACCGTTCCCAGTTCAGGCGCAGCAGCGCGGGACCCAGCTCCGCGTAGGCAGCCAGGAGCTGGCGCAAGGTGCTTCGCCGCATCAGCAGCAGGGTGGAGGGCGCCCACGTCCTCGCTTCAGACGGAGCCGCAATCCGGCCAGCAGTGGGACGTCGCCAAACCATTGACCTGGCTCCAGCAGGTCGACGATGGTTTCGCGCCCCGAAGGTGGGCAGATCGACAACTTGACGGCGCCTGCCGCCACGCCGAACCAGACATCGGGCACTGATCCCTGCGTCGCTACGGTGTGATGAGCCGGCACGTGCCAGATCGCACAATGCTGGAGGAGGGCCCGCTGCAACTGCAGGGGAAGGGGATTGAACCAGTCGTTCGCTCGGAGGGCCTCTACTTCGGCTGCATTCAGGCCGATGCATGCCTCATCGGCGAGCGCGTGAATTTCCTGGTTCATGGAGGTGTCAATGAACAAACGGTCGTTTGATAAACGTATGCTAGGTTAAGATCCGGGCCATGTCAACCGCGGCCCGCCGGCCGCTGAAGCACCGCCTTGCACACCTCGCGCGATTCCGTTCGACCACAAATATGGCATACATCATATTTCCACAGGAGCTTTCCATGTCACTTGCCCATGCCGTTGTCCTGATCACCGGTGCCAATCGCGGAATCGGACTCGCGTTCGCCCGCGAGGCCCTCGCGCGCGGCGCTCGCGTCTACGCTGGCGCTCGCGATCCTGCCAGCGTGCAGCTCGCCGGCGTGCAACCGATCCGCCTCGACGTAACCAAGCCGGATGACGTGCTGCGCGCCGCGCGTGAATGCGGCGACCTGACACACCTCATCAACAACGCAGGCGTGGCCGCCACCGGCGGTTTCCTCGCCGACACGGCGCTGGAGTCCACCCGTCGCCAGCTGGAGACCAACTTTTTCGGACCCATGCGCATGGCGCAGGCGTTCGCGCCCGTTCTCGCGCGCAATGGCGGAGGCGCCATCCTGAACGTGCTGTCGATCGCAACCTGGATCAACCGGCCGCTGCTCGGTACCTATGGCGCCAGCAAGTCGGCGGCCTGGGCACTCACCAACGGACTGCGCCACGAGCTGCGGGCGCAAGGTACGCTGGTCAGCGCACTGCACATGGGTTTTGTCGACACCTACCTCACGCGCGGCATCGATATGCCAAAGTCAACGCCGGAAGCGATCGTGCGCCATGCGCTGGACGCACTGGAGGCCGGCGCCGAGGAAATTCTCGCGGATGAGGCTACCCAGCAGGTCAAGAAGTCGCTGTCGTTGCCGGACGCGGCCTATCTGGAACCCGTGCAATGAGTCCCGCGGCGCTTGCGCGCGCGCCGGCCGCCACGCAGCGCATGCTCGTGGGGCCGGTGCTGCCCACGCTGCTGCGGCTGGCCACACCGAACGTGCTCGGCCTCTTCGCCACCACGGTGGTGATCGGCTACGACGGGTACATCGTCGGGAAGCTGGGTGCAGACGCGCTGGCGGGTGTCGCCATCGTGCTGCCGATCGCCATGCTGATGCTGCAAATGTCCGCCGGCTCCCTCGGCGGCACCACCACTGCGGCGGTGGCTCGCGCGCTGGGTGCGGGAGATGCCGGGCTCGCTGTACGTCTGGCGCGGCACGCGGTGCTCATGGGCCTGGCGGCATCGCTGCTGTTCGCGCTGGGGGGCACGGCGTCGGGGATTTACCAGGCTCTCGGCGCCCGGGGCGCTGTGCTCGCGCTGGCCTTGGACTATGCCGGCGTCTTTTTCGTGGGCGCCGCCGCGATGTGGACCGTCAATGTGCTGTCGGGGATCGCGCGCGGCATGGGGGACATGCTGGCAGCCTCGCTGGCGCTGATGGGAACGACCGCCCTGCACCTGATCGTGTGTCCGCTGCTGGTTTTCGGCGCCGGGCCGGTACCGGCCCTCGGCGTAGCGGGTGCCGCAGCGAGTACCGTCGCGTGCAACGGGCTCGCGGCGCTCGCGCTGTTGGCTTGGTTGTCCCGGCATGCGTCGCCGATGCGGCTGCTGGGCGCTGGCTGGACGCCGCGGTCGGACACTTCGCGCACCCTTCTCGCAGTGGCCTTGCCATCGGCGTTGGGCCCGGTGCTGAGCAACGGCTCGATCGCGCTTGCGACGGCCTACGTCGGCACCTTCGGCAGTGTCGCCCTTGCGGCCTACGGCATTGCCGCGCGTCTGGAGTACATCCTGGTGCCTGTCACCTTCGGCATCGGAAGCGCGCTCACGGCGATGGTTGCCACCAACCTGGGGGCCAGCCAGTCTGCACGCGCCAAGCGAGTGACTTGGACCGGCGCCGCGGTAGTGTGGGCAGTGACCGGCGCGATCGGCGTCGCAGCCGCGCTGTGGCCGGCCGCGTGGATGGCGCTGTTCACCAACGACCCGGCGGTGCAAGCCGCGGGCAGCGAGTACCTGCGCATCGTGGGCGGCTGCTACGGCTTCTTCGGCGTGGGTCTCGCACTGTTCTTCGCTTCGCAGGGCGCCGGCCGGCTCGGATGGGCGCTCGGAGCCAGCGCCGCGCGGCTGCTGGTGGTGGCGATCGGAGGCTGGTTTACCGTGCATGCGGTCGCCGGGCCGCCGGCCGCGCTCTACGCAATCATCGCGCTCAGCTTGGTTGCGTTGGCGGGAGTGGTTGCCGTCGCGACCTATGCCGCGGACTGGGCGGTGGCGGGCGCGGGTCCCTGACCTCGGGATGATGAGCATCCTGAAACGGAAGACGCGCGTGGTGGCGGCGTGTGCATCTTGGACAGGGTCAGGTTGGCTTTCCAGGAATTTGGGAGCTGTTCAGGCAAAGGCCAGTTCGCGGTGTACTTCAGCCGTGATCTCCGGTGGCGCGTAAAGCCGGCCGACCATCGCGCGGGCAAACAAGTAGTTGCTGCGGGCACGTTCGCTCATCTCGTCCATGACCACATGACCCGCCGCGTCACACGGGCATGTGAACTCGTTAGCTTCGCCAACGAACGAGCGGAATCGCAGCTGGAAAGCTGTTCCGGCGCCCCTTGCCTCGAAGCTCACGAAAGACTCCTTACGATCTATCGTCTCTCGCAAAACGATTGGCCATGATGACGCGAATGATCAAACGCGCTCGAGGCACAACGCTATACCTTGGCCGCCGCCGATGCACAGCGACACCACCGCCTTGCTGCCACCCGTTCGCTTCAGCGCGTGGGCGACCTTGGTGATAAGGATGGCGCCGGTGGCGCCGATCGGATGGCCGTGGGCGATCGCGCCGCCATCGATGTTGAAGCGTGCCGGGTCGATCTTAAGTTCATCGCGAACCACGATTGCGATCGACGCGAAAGCTTCATTGACTTCGTAGCGATCGACATCGCCCACCTTCCACGCCGCGCGGTCGAGCGCCTGACGGATAGCCGGCAAAGGCCCCAAGCCGAAGAAGCCCGGCTCGACACCCGCCACCGCAACGCTGCGGATCGCGAGCAGCGGCGTCAAGCCGGCTTCGCGCGCTACCGAACTTTCGCAGACGATCATGGCGGCAGCGCCGCCGTTGATGCCGGGTGCGTTGCCTGCTGTGATCGTGCCGTCGGGGCGGAACGCCGGCTTGAGGCGTGCGAGCGTTTCCAGCGTGGCGTCGGGACGGTTCCCTTCATCCGCGGCGAAAATCGTCGGCCCCTTGTTGCCCTTGATCGTGAGCGGCTCGATCTCTTCCTGGAACCATCCCGCTGCTTGCGCCGCGGCGAATCGCTGCTGGCTTTGCGCCGCAAAGGCGTCTTGGGCTTCGCGCGAGACGCCGTACTTCTGCACCAGGTCCTCCGTGTGCCAGCCGGAATGTTTGCCGGAGAACGCGTCGTTCAATCCGTCGAGCAGCAGGGAATCCATGGCCTCGGCATTTCCCATGCGGGCGCCGAAGCGCATGCCGGGCAGCAGGTAGGGTGCGCGGTCCATGTTCTCGACGCCACCGGCGATCACGATGCGCGAAACGCCGGCGAGCACTTCCGCGTACGCGGTCGCGACACCTTGGGCACCGGAGCCGCAGACGCGGTTCACGGTCATGGCCGGCACGCTCACCGGCAAGCCCCCGTGGATCGCCGCCTGTCGGGCCACATTCATGCCATTGCCGGCCTGCACGACGTTGCCCATTACGACGGAATCCACCCGGGCCGGGTCGAGCCCGGAGCGGCGCAATGCGGCGGCGATGGCATGTGCGCCCACTGCGGCGGTGGGCGTCGTCTTGAGCGATCCGCCGAAACTGGCGATGGCGCTGCGCACGGGGGAACTGATGACGATGTCTTTGCTCATGATGTATGTCCTTGGATGCTTTCAGGGTGGAACTGAGGAGCCCGTTCCTCTTCGATGAGTGCTTGAACGCTGCCCGTGTCCAGCTGCGTGGTGGCATTTCCAAACGCCGGCATGGTAGAATAACGATCGTTTAGTAAAGGAAGCGTATGCCATCGCGGTCCTCGTGTCAAGGCGCCGAGCGACTTTCACCATCGGTCCCCAGGTTCCTGGCACGATATGACGCTCATCATATTGCGAGCTATAATCCGTTCATGAGCCCGACCCGCCAACCCGGCCGCAAGGAATTGAGCCATGAACGCATCGTTGACGCTGCAGCGCGCGCAATCCGGCGCGGGGGCTTTGCCGGTGTTGGCGTCGCCGAAATCATGAAAGAGGCCGGGTTGACGCACGGCGGCTTCTACGCGCACTTCCCGTCGCGTGATGCGTTGCTGGTCGAAGCGCTCGAGCGCGCAAGCCTCGAGAGCGCCAAAAACGCCCTCGGCAGCGCCCAGGACGCGCGCCTGCAGGGCACCAGCGCCTTTCACAAGCTGGTGGCGGGCTATCTGTCCGAGGCGCACTTGAAAGGTGCCGAAACCGGCTGCGCCGTGGCTGCGCTCGCGTCCGAGATGCCGCGCCAATCCACCGCAGTGCAAAAGGCCGCCGCGCAGAGCGTGCGCAGGATGCTGGGGGCCGTCAAGCAGGCCTTACCGCCAGGAGTCGCGCCCGAAGTGGCCTCGGCGATCGCGTGCCAGATGGTGGGCGCCTTGCAGATGGCGCGCGCCCTTAGGGCCAATGCCGAAGGCAAGTCGCTGCTGGCCGCGGTGCGCCGCCAGCTGCTGGCCCAGTACGACACCCCTCGACAGCACTGAGCCATGCTCACTCTCTCACGGCATTTGCGTTCACTCATATATGACGATGGTCATATTTGTTCGGTCACCTCAACCCTATCACCAGAAACCTCACCATGAAACTCGACAACGCCACCGTCTTCATCACCGGCGCCAACCGCGGCATCGGGCTGGCCTTCGCGCGCGAGGCGCTGGCCCGCGGCGCGCGCACGGTCTACGCCGGCGCCCGCAACCCGGCGAGCATCAAGCTTACCGGCGTCGAGGCGATCCAGCTCGATGTCACCATTCCCGCGGAGGTTGCCGCTGCAGCGGCGCGTTGCGGCGACGTCACTCTGCTGATCAACAATGCGGGCATTGCGAACTTCGGCGGCTTCCTTGAGGAGGGCAGTGAAGAATCCGCGCGCGCACAGCTTGAAACCAACTTCTTCGGTCCGTTGCGCCTGAGCAAGGCGTTCGCGCCGGTGCTGGCGGCAAACGGGGGTGGCGCGATCCTGAACGTGCTCTCTATCGCGAGCTGGATCAACCGCCCGGCACTGGGAACTTACGGCGCCAGCAAGTCGGCAGCCTGGGGCCTCACCAACAGCCTGCGCCACGAACTGCGCGCCCAGAAGACGCAAGTGATCGGCATGCACGTCGCTTTTGTCGACACCGACATGACCAGCGCCATCGACATGCCGAAGTCGTCTCCCGATGTGGTGGTGCGCCACGTCCTGGACGCAGTCGAAGCAGGCGCCGAGGAAGTGCTGGCGGACGAGCGGACACGCCAGGTCAAGCAAGGGCTCTCGGCCGAGCCGGGCGTTTATCTCCTGACACCGCCTGAAGGAGTCCGATGATGAAAAGCAAGATCGCACTCGTCACCGGTGCCTCGTCAGGTATCGGCCAAGCCACTGCGCAGCGGCTCGCCCAGGCGGGCTATAAGGTCTATGGCACCAGCCGGCGCGGCGACCAGGCGGGCCGCCAACCGTTCCCGATGCTTGCGCTGGACGTTACCAGCGATGAATCGGTCGAAGCCGCCGTGCAGGAGCTGATTCGCACTGAGGGCCGCATCGACCTGCTCGTGAACAACGCCGGTTTCGGTGTCGCCCCCGCCGCCGCGGAAGAGAGCTCCATCGAGCAGGCCCGCTCGATCTTCGACACCAACTTCTTCGGCATCGTGCGGATGACGCGAGAGGTCGTGCCGCACATGCGCAAGCAGGGCGCGGGCCGCATCGTCAACATCGGTTCTGTGCTGGGTTTCCTGCCGATGCCCTATGGAGCCCTGTATGCCGCGACCAAGCACGCGGTCGAGGGCTACTCGGAGTCGCTCGACCATGAGCTGCGCACCCGGGGCATTCGGGTTTCGGTTATCGAGCCCGCCTACACCAAGACGCGGTTCGACGCAAACTTCGTTGAGCCGGACGCCAAGCTGGATGAGTATCGCGAGGTGCGAGCGTCCCTGGGCAGGACCATGAAACAGGTGATGGCGGCAGCCGACGAGCCGGCCGTGGTGGCAGACGCGGTTCTGAAGGCGGCGACCGCGTCTCACCCGAAGGTGCGCTACACCCCCGGTGGCCTCGCCAGCCGTCTGCGCTTCCTGCGCAGGTTCGCGCCGCCCGGGCTGCTGGATTCCGGGATCCGAAAAGATTTGAAACTCGACTTGAGGGCTGCATCATGACATTCAAAGCACTACTCGCCACCCAAGACGGCAAGACGATTTCGACCCGCGTGGTCGACATGACTGAGCAAGACCTCATGCCTGGGGACGTGTCGATCGCCGTCGACTATTCGACCGTCAACTACAAGGACGCGCTGGCGATCAGCGGCCGTACTGACGTCATCAAGACGTTCCCACTGATCCCGGGCATCGACCTGGCGGGTACGGTCGAGGCATCGTCGTATCCCGGTATCGCAGTCGGGGACCGTGTGGTCGTCAACAGCTGGGGGTTGAGCCAGACGCACCACGGCGGCTATGCGCAGAGGGCGCGCGTCAAGGGCGAGTGGGTAATCAAGCTCCCGGAAGAATTCTCGACCCGGGATGCGATGGCCATCGGCACAGCCGGGTATACGGCGATGCTATCGGTCCTCGCGTTGGAACATGGCGGGATTACACCCGACCGTGGCGACATCATCGTCACGGGCGCGAATGGCGGCGTCGGCTCGATCGCGATCGCGCTGCTGTCGGACCTCGGCTATCGCGTCATCGCGTCCACTGGACGGCTGCAGGAAAGCCAGTATCTTCGCGACCTGGGCGCGGCCGAGGTCATCGATCGCAAGACTCTCTCGGAAGCAGGCGCGCCCATCGCCAAGGAAAGATGGGCCGGTGCGGTGGATTCCGTGGGCAGCCGCACGTTGGCCAACGTGCTGGCGCAAACCAGGTATCGAGGCGTGGTGACGGCTTGCGGCTTGGCTCAAGGGCTGGATCTTCCGGCGTCGGTGCTGCCCTTCATCCTGCGCAACGTGACCCTCGCCGGCATTGACTCGGTCAATGCCCCGCAGCACGTTCGCGTCGAGGCATGGTCGCGACTCGCCCGCGACCTGGACCTCGCCAAGCTCGCCCGCACGACCCAGGTCATCGGCCTGGCCGATGTGCCCGCCATCGTCGGGCGGATCTTCGAGGGACAGGTTCGCGGCCGCACCGTCGTCGACGTCAGCGCCTAAGGGTTGAGCAGGGGCATCGGCCACTTCGTGTGCATGACTGGGCCGAGCACCTACTGGCCAGTCTTGAAGAGACCGAGGGCTGGGACTGCTGTACTTGATGAACGGTCTCCAGCCTTCGGGCTCACGTGAACTGCGGTAGACCGAAGTGCAATCAAATTGGCTTGACGAAGAGCGCTTCGATTTCCATGGCCGCCGCCGCCGGTGCAACCTGCAACCGCTTCCCCTGCAGACGACGGGGAAGGGCGCAACGAAGGCGCCGCGCCGCGGGCGGGTCGCAGCATCGGCCACCCGTGTCCTCGCTTCCGGTCGCGCGGCCGCCAAGGCGGTGACGAACACCGCGGCTCGCACCGGCAGCGCCGCGTTGTCCGCAGCGTCCGACCTCGGCGAGCTGGTCGCGCAGGCCAGCGATAACACGCTCGCAATCACCCCGCTCACGGGATTGCAGTCCGGTGACGTCGCGAGCGGCGCCAAGTCGCTGCTCAAGGTGATGAGCAGCAGCCCGGGCAGGATGGCGCGGCACTACCGGCGCTACCTGAAGGCGTTGGCATCGGTCGCCGCAGGCAAGTCGGACCTGTCGCCGGATCCCAAGGATCGCCGCTTCGCCGATCCGGCGTGGAAGGGCAACGTGTTCTACACGCGCCTGATGCAGTCCTACCTGGCCACGCAAAAGGAGCTGACCAGCGCGATCGAGACGTCCACGCTCGACGGCGCCGAGAAGGGCCGCGCGCAGTTCTTCGCGTCGCTCGTGACCGATGCGCTGGCGCCAAGCAACTTCGTGCTGGGCAACCCCGTGGCCGTGCGGAAGATCGTGGACACCGGCGGCAACAACCTCGTCAAGGGCCTGCAGCATCTCGTGCACGACATCCGGCACAACAGGCTGATGCCGAGCCAGGTCGATACGACGCCGTTCAAGCTCGGGGAGAACATGGCCACGTCGCCGGGGCAGGTGGTGCACCGCGACGAGATGTTCGAGCTGCTGCA
>Ga0184637_10001886_pt1 | contig 13825 bp, 10 predicted proteins | sample PLM3_127_b2_FD_133143 | JGI IMG/M metagenome (GOLD analysis project Ga0184637, IMG submission 133143) | Groundwater sediment microbial communities from an aquifer in East River, Colorado, USA - PLM3_127_b2 | ecosystem: Environmental > Terrestrial > Soil > Riparian zone | place: USA: East River...
CTGGAGTCGGGCACCGACGTACGCCGCATCCAACTGCTGCTGGGCCATCGCAGCCTGGCCACCACCTCGCGCTATTTGAAGGTGGCCACCAGCAGCCTGTGCGCCACCGTCAGTCCCCTCGATCAGTTACCCGATCTGCTACCCAAGATCGAACCCGTCCCCGATCCGCCACCGCCGGTGCATTTCTGAAGCGCCGCCGTGCGCCCCACCGGGCTGGAACTGGCGGAGATCTTCCGCCAGGTCGGCCCTGACTACCGTCGCGATCACGCCGGCACACTCAGCCGCGCGCAGCTGCGCGTGATGAGCGCCATCGAGCGCTGCCGGACAGCGGCGCTGGGCGGGCATGTCGAGCAGTGCGACGCCTGCGGCCACCAGCGCATCGCGTTCAACAGCTGCCGCGATCGACACTGCCCGAAGTGCCAGTCGTTGACGCGCGCGCAGTGGCTCGACGAGCGCCGCGCCGAACTGCTGCCGGTCGAATACTTCCACGTGGTGTTCACCGTGCCGCAGCAGATCGAAGCCATCGCCTACCAGAACAAGGCGTTGCTGTACGACATGCTGTTCAAGACGACGGCGCAGACCTTGCGCACGATCGCCGCTGATGCGAAGCACCTGGGTGCCAAGATCGGCTTCATCGCCGTCTTGCACACCTGGGGCCAGAACCTGCTGCACCACCCGCATCTGCACTGCGTCGTGCCCGGTGGCGGAATTGCTATCGACGGCAAGCGCTGGATCTCTTGTCGACTGGGGTTCTTCCTCCCGGTGCGCGTGTTGTCGCGGCTGTTTCGCCGTTTGTTCCTTGAACTTCTGCGCGCGGCGTTCGAGCGCAAGGCGCTGAAGTTCTTCAACGCCATGGCGCCGCTGCAAGACGCGCGGGCCTTCGAGCAGTTCCTGGCGCCGGCGGCAAGGTCCGAGTGGGTCGTCTACGCCAAGGCGCCGTTCGGCGGGCCCGAGCAGGTGCTGGAATACCTGGGCCGCTACACGCACCGGGTGGCGATCGCCAACAGCCGGCTGGTGGACTTCAGCGACGGCAGCGTCGCGTTTCGTTGGAAGGACTATCGGCGAGAGAACAAGCTCAAGGTGATGCGGCTCACGGTTGCAGAATTCACGCGGCGCTTCCTGCTGCATGTGCTGCCGTCGGGCTTGCAGCGCATCCGGCACTACGGGCTGCTGGCCAACCGAACGCGTGACACCAAGCTCGAGCGCTGCCGCGAACTGCTCGGCGTCGCGCCGCCGCCACCTAACGAGCATGACCAGGGCGAGGACTACCGCGATCGCTACCTGCGGCTGACCGGCGTGTCGTTGGTGGACTGCCCGGCGTGCAAGCGCGGGCGCATGGTCTGCATCGAGACCTTGCTGCCCAGGCCGCCATCGCAAGGTCCGCCCTATGGATGCGCATGACCAGCAGCTTGCCGTCAAGCGTCGATGCGAGGCCCCATCGGGCAACTCGCCGAGCGCGCTTTGGTTCGCGCGTTGGGCAGAGGCCTGCATGCCGCACACGTGGCCGATCAACGAGGGCTCCGCAGCGCGTGCGGCCGAATCACTCGGCACATGCAGCCACCACGAATTGCCCGCGAGAGCCGGCGTGCGCGTGAACTCGAACCGCACGGCAAGCACCGCGCCGATTCAATACCCATAGCGCGCCACCGACAGCGCGGGCGGTTCAGTCCAACGGGATCTTTTGCCTACCCGACGCGGATCAGCGCCGCGTCGATGATCGGCACTCGTGCGCCGCGTCGGCCAGGCAAAAGACTCTCTGCTCTATGCAAAGCTCTCCATAGCGACCCAAAGCCGAAGTTGACCGGAACGTTTCAGTTCGGCTCGAAGCAGTCTTTCAAGCGTAGACTTCCCCGCAGCTCGTACGGCAGTGGGTAATGAGCAATGTCCGACGCAGACAGTTTCTGTTCATTGCCACCAATGCGCTCTGCATCACGATTCCGCTTAAGCTGCTACTGCGCGCTGACGAGGTGATCCAGTGAACAACGGCAAGCGCCGCGCCGGCCACTACGCCGGTCGCAACCTCGCGGCTAGGGCCCGCAGGCGCTGGCGACCCATGGCCGGGTGTTGAGTGGCAGCCCGCAACGTAGCATGCCAACTGGGGCAGACAATCGCAGCCGATAGGAGGACGACATGGCACATCACGAGGCCAAGCAGTTCACGGTCAACGGCAAGGAGATGTGGTTTCACCTGCTCACCGACACGTCGAACGTCGTGTTGGAGAAGAAGGCACACGCCTGCTGCTGGACCGGGCCCTCCGAGGACGAGAACGACGAAACGAGTCCTCGCGAGGCGATTCCCGGTTCCCGCATGCGGGTCGAGATTCACCACCACTACACGGTGACGGGCAACGAAGCGAGCGACATCGCCTTTCTGGAGGTCGCTGTCACCGCCTTGCTGACCTTCCATGCCACCGGAGCGGCGAAGCTCACCTTGCCTGGCGGCCAGGTCATCGGGCTCGAGACCCGGGCCTGACCAGCACCACGGCTGCGCGGACCGATTCACCGCACCCAGCGCAACTCGATCGAGTCGTTCGGCCACATGACGACGCGCACGTCCTTGCGCATCGCCCAGGTCAGCGTGCGGCGGTACAGCGGCACATAAGGCAGCTCTTCGGCGGCCAGCCGCAGCACCACGCCGACCAGCGCGCGCCGCTTGGTCAGGTCGGGCTCGACGCGGATCGCATCGATCAGCGCGTCGAGCTTCGCGTTTGAATAGCGGCCGGCGTTGAAGGTGCCGCCGCCTTGCGGGCCCCAGCTGTGCAGGCAGCGCGTTCAAGGTCGACCACGGGTCGACGTTCGGCGTCCAGCCGTACTCGATGAAGCTGGCGCTGCCCTGGCTCAGCTTCGGGAAAAACTGATTCGTCGGTGACGCGCGCAGCGTGGTGCGGATGCCGACCTGCGTCAGCATCGCCGCGGCGGCCTGGCAGACGTTTTCGCGATATGCGATGTTCACGCAGTCTTTCGATCTCGAACCCGAGTCCGCTCGTGCGCGATTCCATTCCACGACTCGCCGACGTTCCCAAGAAACTGCGCGCCAGGCCCGTCGACTGAATCAGCTTCCTCGAAAGCAGACCGTCGCGAGTGACTGGAGATGGCCGGGAGTGCGAGTTCGCCACCGAGCTCGACAGCCGTCCTTCACCGCAAGCTCCTGGTTTTCCAAAGCGCTTTCGGCAAGCATCGGGAACGAGCGTTCCCGGCCATAAGACGCCCCACGATTCGCCTTCCTGAGACCTGACCGCGCCATTCGTATTGCATGGCTACGTTCCCTGCGTAGATAGCTGAGTGGCGGCCGCCGCGTGCGAAGATCGGTTCGCGTGCCAAAGCGGTTGATCGGGGACCGACCAGCTACGCGCCGGGGCGCGGCAGGTGACCGCCCGTAGGTCAGCGGCGTCCAAATGGGGAACCGCTCGCATTCGTGACGCGTCTGCCGGCTTCGAGTGGTCATGACGTCCGTTCTAGGACCTTCGAGGCCGAGGCCTATTTTTCCGATCCTCCATCGCGGTTCGTAGCTCCTAATTCATGCCTACAACCATGCCCGCCACGCTCGGCACCTCGAATCCCGCGATCCGCACACTCTTGCTGTGCGACCTCGTCGCCAGCACGCAACTCGTCGAGCGCGTCGGCGACTCGACCGCTGCCGATCTGCTGGCGCGTCACGACCGCTTCGCGCGTGACCTCTTGTCCACGTTCAACGGCACGGAAATCGATAAGAGCGATGGCTTCCTCCTGCTGTTCGAGCGACCCATCGAGGCGGTTCGTTTCGCGATGGCGTATCAAGCGAAGCTGCGCGAGCTTGGCGCCACGTTCGATGCGCCAATGGCCTCGCGGGTCGGCATTCACCTGGGTGAAGTGGTGCTTCGCGCGAACGCGCCGGAAGATGTGTCGCGCGGCGCAAAGCCTCTGGAGGTGGAGGGACTGGCCAAGGCGATTGCGGCGCGTGTCATGTCTCTGGCCGGCAGCGGACGCATCTTGCTCACGCGTGCAGCGTACGACTTTGCACGGCGTGCCGCTGTGGGGATGAGGGATGAAGCGCCGCTGCGTTGGGCCGTGCACGGGCGCTATCGACTTGCCGGGGTCGAGGATCCCGTCGAGGTGTGCGAGGTCGCCGAGCCGGGGGCAGCCGCCCTGACGCGGCCGCCGAACTCGGAGAAGGCGCATCGTGCGGACGATGCAAGCACGCCGTTGGAAGGCCCCGATGCTGCACCGGCACTGCCGTTGACTGACGGTCACGCGACGAAGGCCGTGACCACCGAGCCCCTGCTGGCCGTCCTCGCCTTCGACAATCTGTCGAACGATCCCGAGATGCAGTTCTTCTCGGACGGCGTCAGCGAGGAGATCATTCTTCGGCTGTCACGCGGGGCGAAGCTCAAGGTGATCGGCCGCGCGTCGAGTTTCCAGTTTCGCGGCGAACGCAAGGCTGAAGCAGCGCAGACCCTCAGTTGCTCCCACGTCCTCGACGGTTCCATCCGCCGCGCTGCGGGGCGCGTGCGCATCAGCGCGCATCTGGTCGAGGCATCGTCACGCACGACGCTGTGGTCGGACCGCTACGACCGCGGCATGGAGGACATCTTTGCAGTCCAGGACGAGATTTCCGAGAACATCGCCGCGGCTCTCAACCAGGCGTTTTCCAGCGTCTCGACCCAGGCCGTCGATCCGGCCCTCTATGACCTCTATCTGCGCGCCAGCCCGAAATCCTTCGCACCGGACGAACTGCGGACTCACGTCGGCGTGTTGGAGGTCGTGACCCAGCGCGCGCCCCATTTCGTGCAGGCCTGGGGCCGGCTCGCCTACTTGCGATCCTTTCTGCACCTCTATCTGCCGTTTGCCGATCGCGCCGCGAGCGCCGCTCTCGTGGCGCGCGAGGCGGCCCACGCCTTGGCGCTCGATCCGCAGAGCATCGATGCCATGACGGCACAGCTTTTCGTGATCCCGCCGTTCGGACGCTTCATCGAGTGCGATGCGGTCCTGGAGCGCATCCGGCAGGCGCCCGGTTCGGGCGACGGACGCCAATACATCGGCTGGTTCCTCCGGACGATGGGCCGGCTTCGCGAAAGTCTCGAAGAGACGGAGCGCGAATATCGCTTGAACGCGCTGGATCCGATGCACGCGAACGCGGTCGCGCTTGCGCGAATGGCCGCCGGGCGCGTTGCGGAGGCGGTGCCTGTCTATGAGGACCTCGTCGAGCGGGTGCCCGACATGAGCTTCCCCGTGTCGAGCCTGCTGCGGGCCTATGCTTTCCAGCAAGACTGGGCGGCAGTCGACCGATTGCTGGCGCTTGCAGCGAAACGCCAGTTGCGTGAATTTCAGGGCGGCCTGCCGTTTATCCGCGCCAAACGCGACCCCACGCCGGAAAACATCGGCGCTTGGCGCAGCGATCTTGAAGCCCATGTGAACAAGACCGGATGCGTCGACGTCTCGCGCCTGGTCTATGCGGCGCATCTGGGCCTCGTCGAGGAAGCGTACCGGGCGGCCGAGACCGCGCGTCTTGGCCCGGTGGGAACGAGCGACGACATCATGGGCCCGGACGGCTACCGCACGCACCTGATGTTCCAGGCAGGCATGCCCGAACTGCGCAACGACCCGCGCTTCGTGCGCCTGTGCGCGCGGCTCGGGCTCGTCGAATTCTGGATGGCCACGGGCAAATGGCCCGATTGCGCCGACGAAGTCCCCTACGCTTTCAAAGCCGAGTGCGCAAAGGCGCAACACATCCCGAAAGAGGATTTCGGGTTTTGAACTGGCTCTCGGGTCAGACGGTCACAAACGGCTCGCCCTTGTGCGCGGCGGTGATGCGATCGAGCGTTGCGTTGACCGGCTTCCAGCTCTCGAGCGCCTTCATCCGTCCAAGCCAGCGCTGCACGTTGGGATAGGCGGCAAAGTCGCAACCGACCACCTCGCCGAGAGTGATGAACGCCGCGCCGAAGTAGTCTGCGATCGTGAGCGAATCACCGCAAAGGTAGTTGCGCCCGTGGCCGAGGATGTGATCGTTGAGCACCCGCAGCCAGCGCTGCGCGCGCTCCTTGCCCCACTGCAGCGTGGCGTCCTGGGCCTCCTCGCTGCGGCGCTTGTGGTGGGGAAGGACCTGCGGAAAGACGACGCCGAAGCAGAGGTCGCGACCCAGTTGCGTGTTGACCCAGTCCATGCGCTCGTTGACGCGCGCGCGCTGCTGCAGATCCTTGGGGTACAGCGGCGAGCCGACCTTGTCGGCGAGGTATTTCAGGATGGCCGAACTCTCGGTGAGTCGGAAGTCACCGTCCTCGAGCACCGGTACCAGGCAGTTGGGGTTGACCGCCTCGTACGCCGACTTGTGGTGCTCGCCGGCGAAGATGTCGACGACCTGCATGTCGAGCGCGAGGCCATTCTCGGCCGCGAACAACAGGATCGGACGGCTGGTGGTCGAGGCGGGGTGATAGTAGAGCTTCATTGCATGCACTCCTTCGGATCGATCACCCCCAGGTTCTTGACGATCTTGAATTCACGGTTCTTCGCCTGGGCGATGTACATGTTCATTCGAACGTGATGCTGGCCCGGCACCATTTCGGCCGGCCCCCCCGGACCCTCGGCGATCCTTGCACTGTCGAGCGCCCTGATGACATCTTCCTGCTTCAGCGAGCCGGCCTCTTTCACGGCAACCTCCCAGAGCTTCAGAGCTCGGTACAGGCCCGTGCTCGCACTGCCCGCGGTGAACTTGGCGCTGCCTGGGTAGAGCTTGTCGTACCGATTGAGCAGTTCCTTGCTGAATGGGTCGCCGATGTTCTGGTAGTAGTCGAGGCAGCTGTAGATACCCTCCACGTGCTCGGCCGGCAGAAAGTTCAGAAAGTTCTCCTCGAAGTACGTGCAGACCAGGTGGCCACCTCGCTTCGCGAAGCCGGCGTTGTAAAGCTGCTCGAGGAATGGTGCAAGCCCAGGAGGAACGATCGTGTTGAACACCACCTCCGCGCCGGTGGTCATGATCTTGTCGACCGTCTTGCCGTAGTCGGTGTGATCGAGGGGAAAGTATTCCTCTCCGACGATTGCACCACCATTAGCCGCGACGACTTCGCGAACCTTCTTGTTCATCGTGTGCGGCCAGATGTAGTCAGCTGACGGCAAGTAGAACGTCTTCGCCCCCGTCTGTTGCATCAGCCAGGGGATGAGGGGGTCGACCTGCTGCGCCGGCACCGGGCCGGTACAGAAGATGAGCGGGTCGCATTCCTGTCCCTCGTATTGCTCCGGATAAAGGTAGAGCTTCTTGCCCTTCACGACGGCGGGGCCCTTGATCGCCTGGCGCGTAGAGCTGTAGATGCCACCGAAGATCACGTCCACTTGATCTCGTTCGACGAGCTTGGTGGCTTTGGCTTGCGCCACACTGTCTGTCGTTTCACTGTCCTCGAGGTACAGATCGATCTGTCGCCCCAACAGGCCACCCTTTGCATTGATGTCATTGATGACCATCTTGGCCACGTTCGCATTGGCGATACCCAAGAACGAGAGTGGACCCGTCTGGTCCGTGATGACTCCCACCTTGATGGGGCGACCCACCGACGCTGTCGATTCATTCATGGCGTTTTCTCCTGGTGACGACTATTGAAGGGTGACCGTGTACGATGGATCGTCTGCCTGCCGCGCAGGCGTCGCATCGGGAGACCTCCCCATTTTTGCCCCGCCCCTCCGTCTGGGCGAGTTCGTCGCCACGTTGGCCCTGGCGCAGGACAACGCGTTCGGCCAGCCGCTCGAGTCGCAGCTGCGGTCGTGCCTTCTCGCGATGTGGTTGAGTGAGGAGGCGGGCTTCGAGAGGGAGTTGCGCGAAACCATCTACTGGGTCGCGCTGCTTCGCTATGTCGGTTGCACCGGACACGCCCACGAGGTGGCCACCATCTTCGGCGACGAGATCGCCATTCGTGCCCAGACGCTGGTGCACGATGCCGCGAATCCGGCCGAGGTCATGCGCGACGTGCTGGCGTTTGCGACCGCCGGTCGTGCGCCGCAGGAGCGCGAGCAGGTCGTGCGAATGATCCAGGAAGGTGCCCACGCGTGGGCGGTTCACAACTTCGCGTCGGGGTGCGAAGTGGGGGACATGCTGGTGCGACGACTGGATTTCGGCCCCGGCGTTCGCGATGCCTTGCGCTTCACGTTCGAGCGGTGGAACGGAAATGGCTTTCCCAGCGGTGCGCGTGGCGAGGCGATCCCGCTGGCGATGCGCGTCGTGCACGTCACCCACGACATGGAGGCGATTGGCCGCCACTTCTCGCCGGTCAAGGCGCTCGACGCTGTGCGAGAGCGTCGCGAGCGCACGTACGACCCGGAGCTCGCCGACCTCTTCGCTGCACATGGACGCAGCTGGTTCGACAGGCTCGCCAAAGTGGAGCCGTGGGATGCAGTGCTCGACCTCGAACCGGAACCACGCCGCACCCTGAACGGCGCCGACCTCGACAACGCGCTCACGGTGGCGGCGGACTTCATCGACCTGAAGTCCCCGTACATGGCCGGCCACAGCCGTCGATGCGCACAGCTCAGCGCGGACGCCGCCCGGCTGCTGGGGTTCAGCGACGGAGCCATCACCGCGCTGCGCAGGGCCGCGTTGGTGCATGACTTCGGCACGACCGCCGTGCCGAACTCGATATGGGACAAGCCCGGCGCGCTCACTCGTGCGGAGTTCGATCGTGTCGAGCTTCACACGATGCTCACCGAGCAGATGCTGCGCCGCTCGCCCGCCCTGGCCACATTGAACGCGCTCGCGTCTGCGCACCACGAGAAGGCCGACGGGTCGGGCTACCACAAGCGTCTGCGCGTCGATGCCGCCGACCCCGGTGCCGGCGTGCTCAGCGCGGCCGACATCTACGTGGCACTCACCACCGAGCGGGCCGACCGTCCTGCGTTCTCCGACGAGGACGCCGCCAACGAACTGCGTCGGCTCGCATCACAAGGCACGCTCGAGCACCGCGCGACCCACGCCGTGCTCATGGCCGCCGGCCACGGCGAGCCGCCTGCCACCGCGTCCCGCCGGCCGCAGAACCCCGGCGGGCTCTCCCGTCGTGAGGTCGAGGTGCTGCACCTCGCGGCGAAGGGGCTGACGACGCGACAGATCGCCGACCGGCTCTTCATCTCGCCGAAGACCGCCGACCACCACATCCAGCATGTCTACACCAAGATCGGGGTCTCGACGCGAGCCGCCGCCGCCCTGTGGGCCACGCAACACGCCGTCGTCCACTGAGCGATGAGCGATGTCGTGACTGTCTTTGCAAGGAGCAGGCAGCAGTCTGGCTGGGCGTAGTTCGAACGACCGGCCCATCCGCGCCAAGCGCGACCCCACGCCGGAGAACATCGGCGGTTGGCGCAGCGCTCTACTTGATGACAGTTTTCAGGTGCCGAGATGATCTGGCTGGCTGCGCGCCCGCGACCCATCAGTGACGTTCGCAGATCTCGTCCGTCATTCAGTTGCTGTCGTCCTGAAATTTGATGCTCCGGTGCGTACCGTCGCAGAATGGTTTGTTCTTCGATCCGCCGCAGCGACAGAGGGTAAAGCGCTCACGCGAAGCGCCTTCGCTCCAGGCCTCGGTGTCAAGATCAAAACCCTGAACCTCATAGGGGCCGTTTCGTGCAATACGAATGCTCGGAGCATTCACGTCACTTGGTCCGGGTTGGCCGTGCCGTGTGTATCGAAGCGCGCCCGATGGGCAGCGTCGAACGACCTCGATGATGGTGTCCGCGTCTGCCTGATCCGGCTGGATCCAGAGCTTTTGGCCATCGCGGAAGACCAGCGGCAGCGCTTTCGCGCACCGCTCCGACGCCGAGCACTGAAGACGGTTGAAATTCACGACGATGGCGGCGCCTCGGTAGTCCACGACACCATCAGGCGTGTGGTCCGGGCGCCGCTCGTCCGAAAACCCGATCCGAATATGGGAGCTGTCACAAAATGGCTTCCTGTTCGACGCGCCGCAACGACACAACGCGACACCGTGCGACCCTTCGAGCCGCTCTCCCTTTGAGTTTGTCAGGTCATCGACGGTGACCAGATATGGCCCATTGCGCGATAGCTTTATGCAGGGTCTTTTCTTGTTTGGAGGGGGATGGCCCACGACCCCATCCGCGACGACCGCGCCTGGTTGCTGCTTCATCTTGCAACTCCTTTCGAGGAAAAGTTGAGGGGCACATAGCTGCCGGTGGTCACCGGCAGGTTATGGCCGAATCGGAACAGCGACAGTCCGCTGACAGATGCGATTCGATCAACGCCTCGCAGAACCGTTCGCCTCATCGGTTCGACCAAGGTCCGAATCGAACACGAACGCTTCACGCCAGATCGCGCGCAATTTCGATTGCAGCGTTGTGCCCCGGCGCCCCGGTCACTCCACCCCCGGGGTGCGCCCCCGACCCGCAGTGATACAGCCCGCGCAGCGGTCCGCGGTAGCGCGCATAGCCGAGCAACGGTCGCATCGAAAACAGCTGGTCGAGCGACAACTGCCCGTGGAAGATGTCGCCGCCGATCAGACCGAACTCGCGCTCGAGGTCGAGCGGCGTGAGCGCGCGGTAGCCGAGCAGCGACGCGCGGAAGTTCGGGCAGTGGGACTGCACGACGTCGAACACCGCCTGCACCGCGCTTTCCTTGAGCCGATCCCAGTCGGCTGTGGGCTTGAATTGCTGGCAGAACAGGCTCGCCACGTGCGCGCCCTTCGGCGCGAGCGAGTCGTCGACCACGCTCGGGATCAGCATCTCGACGATCGGCCGCGCCGAAAAACCCGACGCCTCGGCGTCGAGCCACGCGCGGTCCATGTAGGCGAGCGATGGCGCGAAGACGATGCCGCTCGCGTGATGCGGCAACGCCGTCGTGCCCGGCGCGCAATCGAAGTCGGGCAGCGCCGACAGCGCGACGTTGATGCGCAGCGAGCCCGAGCCGCTGCGATAGCGGCCGATCGCCTCGCTGAATTCGGCCGGCAGCGCGCCGGCGTCGATCAGGCGCCCGTACAGCAGTTGTGGATGCACGTTCGACACGACGCCGCGGCAGCGGATCTCCTCACCGCGCTCGGTCAGCACGCCGACCGCCGCCCCGTGCTCGACCAGCACGCGCGCCACACCGTGGCCCACATCGATGCGCACGCCGCGCGCACGCGCTTCGTCGGCCATCAACTCGGTGATGCGGCCCATGCCGCCGATGGCATGCCCCCACCGGCCCGCCTTGCCGTTCACCTCGCCGAAGCAGTGGTGCAGCAGCACGTACGCCGATCCGGCCGCGTACGGGCTGGCGTAGTTGCCGACCACCGAGTCCCAGCCGAGCACGGCCTTCAGCGGCTCGGACTCGAAGGTCGCGTCGAGCCAGTGCCCGGCGCTCTTGGTGAACACATCGATCAGGTCGCGCTTGCCGCCGGTGGGCAGCGCGCCGAAGTCGAACAGCAGCCGCGCCGCCGCCGCCGCATCGCGCAGCCCCTCCACCACCAGTGGTCCGCCCAGATTCGGCGGCGCGCGCAGCACCCACTTCTTCAGTTGATCGGCAAGACGATCGAGGCGCGCGTGGTACGCGCCGAGCGCATCGGCATCGCGCGCCGAGAATTTCGCGACTTCGCGTTGTGTCGCGTCGCCGTCGCCACCGAAGCGCAGACAGCGGCCATCGGCGAGCGGCACGAAGTTCGAGAACGGGCGCTCGACGATGACGAGCCCACGCTCGGCGAGGCGCAGGTCGCGGATCACTTTCGGATGCAGCAGACTGACCGTGTAGCTCGCGGTCGAATTGCGGAAACCGGGAACGAACTCTTCGGTCACCGCCGCGCCGCCGACCACGCCGCGCTTTTCCAGCACGCGCACGCGCAGCCCCGCGGCCGCCAGGTAGCAGGCGCACACCAGGCCGTTGTGGCCCGCGCCGATGATCAGAACGTCGATGGAACTTGGGTCTGCGGCGGCCATGGAGCACACGATGTTAGTGGGGCGCGCTCAAACGGCGGCGCGCGTCGCCTCCTCCAGCAACCACTCGCGAAAGCGCACGACGCCCGGATGCCCGGCGCGCCGCTCGGGCACCACCAGGTAGTACGCGCGCTCGCCGTGCAGCGGACGATCGCAGGCGACGACGAGATCGCCGCGCGCGAGCTCCTCTTCGATCAGCAGGCGCGGGATCAGCGCGACGCCCATGGCGTGCACGGCCGCCATTGCGAGCATCGAGAACAGCTCCAGGCGTGGGCCGGCCAGCGCGTCAGCGGCGCTCACGTCCATCGCCTCGAACCACTGGCGCCACATCGTCGGCCGAGTGCTCTGCTGCAGCAGCGGCAGCTTCGCGATCGCGGCCGGCGTGAGCCGCCGGCGCGGCGCGATGAGTAGCGGGCTGCACACCGGCACCAGCGACTCGTGCATCAGCAGCGCCGCGTGCGTGCCGGACCAGTTGCGCACCTGCTCCTCGCTGCCGGCGTACAGCGCCGCGTCGAACTCGGTCTCGGCGAACATGAACGGCCGCGTGCGCGTCTCCAGGTGCACAGTCCACTGCGGATGGTGAGCGCCGAAGCGCGGCAGGCGCGGCAGCAGCCAGCGCGTCGCGAAGGTCGGCACGACGGCCAGGTCGATCCCGCCGCCGGCCCCCTGTCGCGACATCAACGACGAGGTGTCGCGCTCGACCGCGTCGAGCCCCTGCGCGACGCGGCGCGCATAGTCGGCGCCGGCGTCGCTCGGCACGATGCCGCGCCGCGTGCGGCGAAACAGCTTAACGCCGAGAAAGCTCTCGAGCGCGGCGACCTGGCGGCACACCGCGCTTTGCGTCAGCGCGAGCTCGTGCGCGGCCTTCGTGAAGCTGAGGTGGCGCGCCGCCGCCTCGAAACAGACGAGCGCCTGCGTGCTCGGGATCTTGCGTCTCATGGTGTGCGGACTCTGCAACTCTCGGCGTGCACGCGGCGGCGGTTTGCCTGCGTGAAGCGTGCGTCGCGAGCATAGCCAGTTCTTCCGATTCCGCACAACAGGCTGCCGAAAAATCGTTTGCCGGGGTGCGGGGCACGGCCTAGCATGGCCTCATTGCATTCGAAGGACGACGACCATGGCCAAAGCCTCGTTTCATTGGGACGACCCGCTGCTGCTCGAGCAGCAACTGAGCAGCGACGAGCGCATGGTGCGCGACTCGGCGCGTGCGTATTGCCAGGAGCGGCTCGCGCCGCGCGTGCTCGACGACTTTCGCAACGAGAAGAGCGACGTCGCGGTGTTTCGCGAGATGGGCGAGCTCGGACTGCTCGGCGCGACGATCCCCGAGGCCTACGGCGGCGCGGCCCTCAACTATGTTTGCTACGGCGTCGTCGCACGCGAGGTCGAGCGTGTCGACTCGGGCTATCGCTCGATGATGAGCGTGCAGAGCTCGCTCGTGATGGTGCCGATCAACGAGTTCGGCACCGAAGCTCAGAAGCAGAAGTATCTGCCGAAGCTCGCGCGCGGCGAGTGGATCGGCTGCTTCGGCCTGACCGAGCCGAACCACGGCTCCGACCCGGGCAGCATGGTGACGCGCGCGAAGAAGGTGGCCGGCGGCTACTCGCTGACCGGATCGAAGATGTGGATCACCAACAGCCCGTTCGCCGACGTGTACCTCGTGTGGGCGAAGGACGACGCCGGCGAGATCCGCGGCTTCATCCTCGACAAGGGTGCGAAGGGCTTGTCGGCGCCGAAGATCCACGGCAAGGTGGGCTTACGCGCGTCGACCACCGGCGAGATCGTGATGGACGGCGTGTTCTGCCCCGAGGAGAACGCGTTCCCCGAAGTGCGCGGCTTGAAGGGGCCGTTCACCTGCCTGAACAGCGCACGCTATGGCATCGCATGGGGCGCGCTCGGCGCGGCCGAGGACTGCTGGCACCGCGCGCGCCAGTACGTGCTCGACCGCACGCAGTTCGGCAAGC